>OJRH01000164.1_pt1 | contig 37597 bp, 26 predicted proteins | sample 1599131 | NCBI WGS metagenome assembly OJRH01 (sample SAMN03922527, study PRJEB24848) | human gut metagenome | isolation source: stool sample | host: Homo sapiens | place: Germany | collected 2010-05
ATTACACTGGTTTTTTAATTGTTAAAACAGTGTAAAGTAAATCTGTATTAAGACAATTTGCAATGTGTTGATTATCAGTGGGAAACATCAATAGGCTTGTTTCGCGCTCTTGATGCAGTTTTGCTGAAATGGTTTACTTCATTTAGCATCCCCTGTTGCACGGCTTCACAATCGGTGGAAAGTGTTCCTGACCAGGTTGGTACCGTTGTGCTATATGCAGAGCCACGCTTCGATGCTGTTTCGGCAAGCAGGTTTCCATTGGTTATCCCAAGCCGGTTGTAAGTCAACCGTGGCGTGATTTTGTTGCTTGTTCCCGGCTTTCCGAGCGCGTTGGTGTTCTTGTAGGCATCTTGCGGGCGCTTTGCCTCGGCGTGGCCCGTTACGCCTCTGGCAAGAGTGAATGCCAATCTGCACCGCGGCATGCCCCATTTGCTTTGGCCTCTGAATGACGATTCGGGATTGTTGCATGATGTTTGCCATCCACATGCCACTATGCCTGTTTCCCACAGACTGCTCTCCGGCCCTGGCGTGGCTTCGCTTTTTCAGTCATAAATGCGGCCGAGGCCTGTAACAGGTGGTGTTTCTGTTGCAAGCCTCGGCCGGTTGTTTTGTATGTGTATCGCGATGCTTTACTTCAGGTAGTCTTCGAAATACTGCGTTATGCGCTCGTGCAGGTGCACGCTTTTGTGCCCCCTCATGTTGTGGCCCTCGCCGGGATAGACGAAGAAGTCGGGCTGGGTGCCGGCCTCCTCGCAGGCGTTGAGGAACTGCAGGGCGTGCTGCGGAACTACGGTGGGGTCGTTCATGCCTATGATTATCTGCAGCTTGCCTTTCAGGTTCTTGGCCTTCGCGAGCAGGCTCGTCTGGGCGTAGCCCTCGGGATTGGCCTCCGGGGTGTCCATGTAGCGCTCGCCGTACATCACCTCATACCATTTCCAGTCGATGACCGGGCCTCCGGCCACGCCCACCTTGAACACATCAGGATATGTGGTCATGAGCGACGTGGTCATGAATCCGCCGTAGCTCCATCCATGCACGCCCATTCGTGTGGTGTCGACGTATGCCAGCGACTTGAGGTAAGCCACCCCCCGCATCTGGTCTTTCATCTCTTCTTGCCCCAGGTGGCGGAATGTTGCCTGCTCGAAGTCGCGCCCGCGGTCAGACGAGCCTCGGTTGTCGAGTATGAAGAGCAGGTATCCCTTCTGCGCCATGTACGTCTCCCATGAGCGGCTGGCATAGTGCCATCCGGCCTCGACGTTGCGTACGTTTGGCCCGCCATATACGTAGACCACGGTAGGGTACTTCTTTGCGGGGTCGAAGCCGATGGGTTTCACCATTCGGAAATAAAGGTCGGTAGAGTCGTCGGCAGCCTTTATCGTGCCGCACGAGTATTCGGGCACGGCATAACCCGCCCATGGGTCGGGGGCGCTGAATATGCGGTTGCTTGCTGCCGTTGCCGTGTTGGTCACACAGATGTCGCGCGGCACGTCGGGCTCTGTGTAGTGGTCGAAGAGCCATTTGCCCGATGCCGACAGCATTCCGCCCTTGTCTCCGCGCCCGAAGTAAGCCGCGTGCATGCCCCGCCCGTTGTCGAGCAGGGTGCGCCGGCCGCTCTTCAGGTCTACGGCATACAGGTTGTTCTGTATCGGCGAGGCCTCGTTGGAGAGTATGATGGCGCTTTTCTTGGCCTTGTTGAACCCGACAAGGTCTATCACAACCCACTTGCCGCTCGTCACCTGGCGCAATTCGCGGCCCTCGGTGTCGAACAGGTAGAGGTGGTTGTAGCCGTCGCGCTGGCTCTGCAGCAGGAACTTGGTGTCGTCCCACGGCAGGAACGCTATAGGCGTCATGGGCTGCACGTACTTGTCGTCGTGCTCGGTGTAGAGCGTGGCCTTCCTTTTCCCGCTGGCGGCGTCATAGCTCCGCAGCGCCATGTCGGTCTGGTCGCGGTTCAGCTCGATCATGTATACGGTCTTTGAGTCGGGGCTCCATGCTATGTTAGTGAAGTAGCGGTCGGTTGGGTCGCCTGCGTCAAGGTATATGGTCTTGCCCGTCGACAAGTCGTATACGCCCACCGTGACCTTGTGGCTGGTCATGCCGGCCATGGGATACTTGTCGGGCTCTTCGGTGGCTATGCGCGTAAACGTGTTCACCTGCGGGTAGTCGGTCACCATGCTCTGGTCCATCCTGTAGAAGGCGAGACGCTTGCCGTCGGGGCTCCAGAACGTGCCCTTCATGATGCCGAACTCGTTGCGGTGCACGGCCTGGCCGTAAACGATGTCGCGGCTGCCGTCGGTGGTCAGCGTGCGGGTGGCGCCCTTGGCGTCGGTCACGCATAGCTGGTTGTCCCTGACGAAGGCCACGGCGCGCGTTTCGGCTGTCCAGTCGCTGTATTGCTCGCCCTCGCACGGTTGCCTCCACACCACCTTGCCGGCCTTCCAGTCGTAGAGCACGCGCTCCTTGCTGTTTTTCAGCAGTGCCAGAGGGCTGTCGGGGTAGGGGAATGCCACGTTCATGGCCGAGGCCACCTTGCCGTTGCCCATGGCCGCGTCGACCTTGTCGAGCGTGGCGACGGCAGTCTTGCTGCCCGTCTTCATGTCTACAGTGCCCCATTCCTCGGCGTCTTGGTACATCAACTTGTCGCCCCACCATCTCAGGTACATGTTCTTTGGGCGCATGTTGTGGTAGTTGTTGCCGCCGAAGTTCAGGTCTTCGAGTGTGAATTGCTTCAGTTGAGCTGCCATGTTTTGTGTTAAAAACAGTGCCAAAACGAGCGGTATGGTGCGCCGCACCATCTTACCTATCGTTGTCGTAGCGGTTGCGTTTTCGGTCATAGTCACGTCCTCCTTTATTTTGTTTCCTGTCGTTGCGTCCCTGCCTGAAGCGGTCGTCGCGGCCCCACGAGTCTCGGTCGCGGTTGCGTCCGCCCCACTCGGAGCCACGGCGGTCGTCGCGCCGGTCACGGTTCCACCCGTCGCGGTCGCGCCTGTCGTCACGTCGGTCGTCACGTCGGTCGCGCTTGTCAAACCGGTCGAAGTCAATGCGGTGAAACTTGAATGAGCGTATGTCGCCCTCTTCGTTCTCTTCGGCTTCGTCGAAACGCTTCTTGAACTCCCTGTTCTTCTTGAATCGGCCCTTCTCGGCCATCTGCTTGCGCTCCTCGTCGCTCTGTACGGCTCCGCCTTCTGTGCGGAACTCCTTCATGCGGCCCTCGAAAGTCTGGTACTTCCTGAACTCGCATTCGAGCGAGCCGTTGTATAGCGGTATCTTGATTGATGGCCTCAGGCCTATCTGCTCGAAGCACTCTTCGCGGTAGCTCAGTATCCATGCGTCGTTGTCAACGAACTGGTGCTTCAGGCGTTCGCCTATCATCTTGTACGTGCCGAGCAGGTCGGGCGTTGATATACGCTCGCCGTAAGGCGGGTTGGTCACTATGATGCTCTTTTCCTTAGGCTGGGTGAAGTCCTTGAAGTCGGCCTCCTCAACCGTGATGTCGCTTGTCAGGCCCGCAGCCTTGACGTTCATGCGGGCCGTGTTGACGGCTTTTATGTCTGCGTCGTAGCCGTAGATGTGATGCTTGAACTCGCGTTCTTGAGAATCATCGTTGTAAATCTCGTCGAACAAGTCTTGGTCGAAGTCTGCCCATTTCTCGAAGGCGTACTCCTTGCGGAACACACCCGGGGCCATGTTGCGGGCTATGAGGGCAGCCTCGATGAGCAGTGTGCCCGAGCCGCACATGGGGTCGATGAAGTCGGTCTCGCCGTGCCAGCCGGTCATGAGAATCATTCCGGCCGCCAACACCTCGTTGAGCGGGGCCTCAACGTTCTCCTGCCGGTAGCCGCGGCGGTGCAGGCTCTCGCCGCTGGAGTCGAGAGAGAGGGTGCACCTGTCTTCGGCAATGTGCATGTTCAGGCGTATGTCGGGGTTGGCCACGCTGATGTTGGGCCGCTTCCCGGTCTTTTCGCGGAACTGATCCACTATGGCGTCTTTCACCTTATATGACACAAACTTGGAGTGGCGGAACTCTTCTGAGAACACAACCGAGTCGACCGAGAATGTCTGTTCGAGTGTAAGGTATTGCGACCAGTCTATTTTCTTGGTCTCTTCATACACCTCGTCGGCCGTCGTTGCCTTGAAGTGGCGTATTGGCTTAAGTATTCTTATGGCAGTGTGCAGCTGGAAGTTGGCGCGGTACATGAGTTCCTTGTTGCCTTTGAACGACACCATTCGCCTGCCTATCTGCACATCGTTAGCGCCGAGCTCTGTCAGTTCTTTCGCCAAAACAGGTTCCAGACCCATGAACGTCTTGGCGATCAATTCGAATTCTTGTTCCATTTGTTGTCTTGTTTGGATTTTGGCCGGAGAACCAGTTGCCTCGGTTCGTGTTGGCGGAGGGCAAAACCTTGCCGTCGTTCTGCTGTCATATACCGTTGGTATGGTAGTTCTCCTGTGTGAAGTTATTCCTTTTTATATTTCTTGGTGTTAGGTTTCATGTCTTCGGTCACCCAAATGTTGGCCCCTATGATGCATCCGCGCCCAATGGTGATGCGGCCCAGCACGGTGGCGTTAGAGTAGACTATCACGTCGTCTTCGAGTATTGGGTGGCGTGCAATCCCCTTTATCGGGTTGCCGTTTTCGTCGAGCGGGAAGCTTTTTGCACCGAGGGTGACGCCCTGGTATAGCTTCACGTTGTTGCCGATGATGCACGTTGCGCCTATGACCACGCCTGTGCCGTGGTCGATGGTGAAGTGGTGGCCTATCTGTGCGGCCGGATGTATGTCGATGCCAGTCTCTGAATGTGCCATCTCCGATATTATCCTCGGTATCAGCGGCACCCCCAGGGTGTGTAGCTCGTGGGCTATGCGGTAGTTGACAAGGGCCTTTATCACAGGGTAGCACGATATGATCTCGCCGTAGCTCTGGGCGGCCGGGTCGCCGTTGTAGGCCGCCTCGACGTCGGTGGCCAGCGTGCTTCGTATCTGCGGCAGCCTCCCCATGAGTTGCAGCGATATCGTTTCGGCCTTGTTGGCGCAAGCCCCGGTGCATGGTTCGCCCGCCTTGGGGCATGTGAAGCACAGCCCGGCCATTATCTGGTCGGTGAGGAGCTTGTGCAAGCGCTCTATGTTGACGCCTATATGATAGCGTATTGTGCGGGTATTGACGGAGGACTTGCCGAAGTATCCTGGGAAAATGATGGAACGCGACAAGTCTATTATCTCTTCGAGAACCTTGCCCGACGGCAACGGGTTGCCCTCGCGATGCTGGTGGAACAGGCCCTTTAGCGATGCGGGGTCAGACAATTCGTCAACCGTCCGTGTAAGGATGTGAGCGAAATCGGTGTTACTCATCTTCTTGTTGTGTCAATACGTATTGGTTTGCAAAGATACATTAAAGGGAGGAAACAGCAAAGGATTGCACCGTGTTTTTTTGCTTTTTTTCAGCTGTCGGCCAATGTTGCTCCCGTTGCGGTTGTTTGATGGGCGGATGGCATGATGGTTTGCAGGCCATGGCCGCCGCCCGTCCGCGCTTTTGGCGGCCAGGCCGGCCTTGGCTGCCTTGGCCGTTGTGGCTTTTGGGATGTGCGCCATGGGGCCTTTTCAGCGTTTTGTGTATTTGCTTGGGGCGACCCCATGGTAGCCCTTGAAGCATCGGTAGAAGTAAGAGGGCTCGCTTATTCCCACCGCCATGCCCACCTCGCTAACGTTCATCTTGCCATCGGCGAGCAGCGTGGCTGCCGTTTCCATGCGTATCTTCATTATGTACTTGCCGGGCGACATGCCCGTAGTCTCTTTTGTCTTGCCATATAGTTTGGTCCGTCCGACGTGCATCATCTCGGCCAGGGTGTCGGTGGTGAAGGCCTGGTCTTTGAGGTGGCATCTGATGATTGTGTCGATGCGGTCGCGGAACACCTTGTCCGACTGCGACGTGAGCAGGGCGCCCTGCCCCTTGTGCGCTGCCGTGCCACCGTCTTGTTGTTGCGCTACGGTTGCCGACTGCCATCTTATCAGTTGTGCAGCCCTGGCCAGCAGCACGCGCAGGTTGCACGGTTTGACCATGTAGTCGTCGGCCCCCGCCTTGTAGCCTTTTATCTGGTGCTCCTCGTCGTCGAGCGCCGTGAGCATGATCACAGGCAGGCTGTTGGTGGCGGGGTGGCTTTTTAAGTGCTTCACAACGTCGTATCCGCTCATGCCGGGCAGCATCACGTCGCATACTACCAGTGCCGGAGGCTGTGCCGTTATGCCCTTGGCGGCCTCGGCCCCGTCCATGTATGTGTCTGTCTTGAAATAGTTGCCGAGTTCGTTGCGCAACTGTTCCATCATGTCGGGGTCGTCTTCTACAATTGCCACCCGTACGTCGTTCATTGCAAAGGCCGTCTCGACGGGCGTGCCGGTTGGGCGCGACTCACGGCCGTACTCATTGTCGATGGCTTTCGGGCGCACCACGTCGGGGGTGTAGGCATCAAGGCTTGTTGGCAGCACGACGGTGAAGACAGAGCCTTGTCCGTTGGGGCCGCGTCTGTAGTCGAGGCTTCCGTGGTGCAGACGGGCCATGTTTTTGGCAAGGAAAAGACCTATGCCCATGCCTCCTTGTGACACATATCCGTGCATGAAAGGTTCGAACAGGTGTTCCTGCTGCTCGGCTGCTATGCCCGGCCCGGTGTCGGCCACGGCTATAGTAATGTTGTTTTCGTTCTCGCCCAGCTTCACGGTCAGTTCGACGGAGCCCTTTTGCGGGGTGTATTTTATGGCGTTGCTGAGCAGGTTGTAGGTTATTGTCTCCACCATGTGGCGGTCGAAAGGCATTTCGAAAGAGCGGGCAAACGGTGTGAAGGTGAGCGATATGCCTTTCTGGCGGGCCATGGGCAGGAAGTCGTTGAGCACGTCGCGCACAAACCCAATCACGTCGCCCGTCTCCACTCTCAGCCTCAGGCTGTTGGCGTTTATCTTCCGGAACTCCATCAGGCGGTCAACAAGCCGCGACAGCCTGCGTGTGCCGCGCATGGCAGTAGCCACGGCCGAGCGTGGCGGATGGTTGTCGCCAGCGTCGCGTATCTTGTCGATGGCCCCCTGGATGATGGCCAGTGGCGTGCGGAACTCGTGGGCTATGTGGGTGAAGAAGTTAAGCCTGAACTCGCTGAGGCTGCGTTCTATTTCCATTTTGCGGCGTAGCCTGGACTTTGCCCGCCACCCTCTAATCAGTGCCAGGGCAACAGCCGAGGCCGCCATGGCATAGGCCAGCCAGGCCCACCATGTGTTGTACCATGGCTGGCGGATGGTTATCAGCAGTGACGTTTCGGGCGAGTGGCCGTCGGGGGTGAATTTGCGTAGCCTGAAAGTGTATCTCCCCGGCGGCAGGTTGCCGTAGTCGGCGCGGTTCAGGCTTGTCGGTTCGTTCCAGTTGGCGTCGATGCCTTCGAGCATGTATTGGTAAAGGGTGGAATGCGGTTTCGAGTATTCAAAGTCGGAGAACAGCAGCGTCAGCGAGTTCTCCGTGTGTCCGAGGCTGATGTGCCGTGTGCGCGTCAGGGACGAGGTGAGCGGCCTGTCGTTGCCGTCCATGGTCAGCGCCGACACACCGTTAATCCGGATGTCGGTCAGGGCGCACCGTGCAGAAGTCTGCCTTGTGGGGTCTTTATGCGGCGTTATGGCCAGTATGCCCTGGCGTGAGCCAAAGAACAGCCGTCCGTTGCCGTCGGTGGCCGCACTGTTTTCGATGAACACGTTGCCCATCAGTGTCGGTGCAAAATTGTAGGATGCCACTGCCAGCGTGGCAGGGTTGACACACGAGATGCCCTCTTCTGTTGCTGCCCAGATGTTGCCGTGGGCGTCTTCGGCTATAGAGTTTACTATGTTGCCGGCCAGCCCGTGGGCGGCGTCAAAGTATTTTGTTGCCGTCAGCCTGCCGTTCTTCACGCTGCAATGTGCCAGTCCGTGTCCGTGAACCCCTATCCACAGCCCGCTGCGCTTTGAGTATAGCATGGTTATGACCTCGTTGCCGCGCAGCCGGCGGTTCTGCAGGTTGTAGCTATGGGCCGTCACGGGCTTTTTGCCTTGGCCACCGTAGCTGATTGCGTACAGTCCGTTGTCGGTGCCGGCCCACATCGTGCCGCGGCCGTCGTCAGCAAGGCATCTAACCCGTCTTTCGTTGGGCGAGCCGTCGAGCATGGCCTGCCATCTCAGGGTTCCTTGCCCGTCGAGGGTTGCCCTCAGCAGTCCGCCGTTCCAGGTGGCAATCCAGAATTGGTTGCGAGGCGCCTCGGCCAAGTCGTAAATGTCGTCGCAAGGCAGGCGGCTGTCTTTGCTGCCCGTGTGGTAGTGGCGCCGCCCTATGAACAGGCCCGCCCCGCGTGTGCCTGTCCATGGACGGCCGTGGCTGTCGGTCATCATGGCGAACGCCGGCGCTGGCAGCCGGCGGGCCTTTAGCGCGGGGGTGCCGCCGTCGCAGTCGACGCTCACCAGCTCATTCTTGCGGGTGCAGGCCGTCAGCCGTCCGTCGGTTTCGTATAGCAGGGCGTATATGTGGTTTGCCGTCTCGTCGTTGTTGCCGGGTTCCGGGTAAATGTACCTTGCGGCCACGTCTTCCATTACCGACAGGCACACCGCCCCGGCGGCCTCGCTTCCTATCCAGATGTTGCCGTCGCGGTCGGTGGTGGCGCATGTCAGGAAGTCGGAGTATATCACCGGGTGCCTGTCGGATGCGCTGTAGTGCCCCATGTTCTCGGTGGCCTTGTCGAACACGAAGAGCCCGTTGCCATACGTGGCGATGAACACATGGCCTTTGCCGTCGTCGGCAGCGTAATACCTGTGGCGCCTTGACTGGGCGAAAGGGGCGTTGCTCAGCAGGCTGAAACGGCGCACGGGCTTGCCTTCGGCAAACATCCACAGGTCGCCGGAGCCGTTCGACACGTATATGCACCCGGGTGTGCTGCATTGGTATACGGGCGACTCCACCTGCAATTCGTCGGGCTTGGCAAACCTGCCCGTCGTCATGTCGAGGGCGAATGTCGATTTGTCGGCCATTATTACAAAGCGCTTTCCCCACACGAAACAGAACATCACACGGCCCATCGGCCCCAGGGCCGGCGGCATCCGGTAGGCGCATGCCACTCTGCCGTTGGCGTCGAGGCGCGTCACCATCCCCTCGGTGACCATGAGCGAGTCGCCTTCGTAACAGCTTTTTGCCAGTATCGGCATGCCTTTCAGGGTTCCGAGCCGCCAGCACCTGCCCGTTGCTATGGTGTAGGCCGTGAATCGCGCCTCCTCAAGGTTGTATGTGGCGCATGCCGAGTTTGCCGTGGTCACGCACAGGTTGTGGCCATCTACGGTTATGCTGCCGATGTGCCTGTCGGTGGGTTCGCCCGGCACGGGGCTCAGACCCGTGAAATTCACAGCCGAGTAGCCGTCGAAACGGCTCAGCCCGTTCGACGTGCCCAGCCATACATAGCCGTCGGGGTCTTGGGCTATGCAGTTGATGTTGTTGCTCGGCAGCCCGTCGGCGGTCGATATGCTGCGGCTTGCCAGCTGCAGGTCGGCGCCCATGGCCATGTTTGCCGTTGCTGCCAGTGCAAGGGCGAGCAATGCTCTTCTCATGGTGTCTGTCGTCATGGCAGGTTGTTGTCGTTTGTTTGTTTTACGTTACAAATGTACAAAAAAAGATGCAAATCGATGTCGGCATCATCCTGAACTAATCCATTTGCAGGCATTGCCTTGGTTTGGCTGAAGCCTGCCGAGCCCCCAGTGGCGCCATGCCATCGCCCCTGAGGCTCGGCGCATAGGCCATGGCGCCAAGTCTGTGGGCTGGATGTGGCAGGGCGTTTCACTATATATAATAATGTGTAATCCACATAGCGGCATTGCCTAGCCATGCGTACCGCCATCATGTCACGCATAAAGCCACCTCTGTGGCTCCTGCCGCCACTGCGTGGGGGCCATGGCCGCAGGCGCGGGGTCGGCAGTGGCGGAGTAGCCGTCAGGGCCGGCCCTTATGGCCTGCATTACGGATATTGTAATACAAATGAAACATACATTTAGCTAAAATGCAAAATAAATTACTTAATTTTGCCGCGATTTTCTGAACGAAACATAAAGTTTTATGGAAGCAATTTATTTGGTTATCGTGGTCTTCCTGCTTATTCTGGCGGTGTTTGACCTGTTTGTGGGAGTCAGCAACGATGCTGTCAACTTCCTCAATTCTGCCATCGGAGCCAAGGTGGCAAAGTTTAAGACCGTCATATTCATAGCCTCTATGGGCGTGCTTGTGGGCGCGGTGATGAGTGCGGGGATGATGGACGTGGCAAGGCATGGCATCATGCACCCTGTAAATTACAATTTTCATGAGGTTATGACGATATTCCTCGCCGTGATGGTGACGGATGTCATTGTGCTCGACATGTTCAACACGTTGGGCCTGCCCACCTCGACAACGGTGTCGCTTGTGTTCGAGCTGTTGGGCGGAACGTTTGTGCTGGCCATCTTGAAGATGCACGCCGACCCCTCGTTGGGCTTCGACGATTTGCTGAACAGCAACAAGGCACTGAGCGTCATCATAGCCATTTTCGTAAGCGTGGCCATTGCTTTCGTGTTCGGAATCATCGTACAGTGGATTTCGCGCGTCATTTTCACGTTCAACTATACCAAGCACCTGCGTTACACGGTGGCCATCTTCGGCGGCATAGCGTTCACTTGCCTGGCTTATTTCATATTCATACAGGGCCTGGCCAAGTCGCCTCTGATGGCCGACGACGCCAAGGCATGGATTGTTGACAACACCAACATGCTGCTGCTCTGGACGTTTGTCGGTTCGACCATCGTCATGGAGGTGTTCCACCTGCTGCGCATCAATGTGTTCAAGTTTGTTGTGCTCATGGGCACTTTTGCCCTGGCCATGGCCTTTGCGGGCAACGACCTCGTCAACTTCATAGGCGTCCCGCTTGCCGGCCTCGACTCTTACCAAGACTTTGTGGCCAACGGCAACGGCGACGACAGCGCATTCTTCATGACCTCGCTCATGTCGTCGGCCAAGACACCGTTGCTCTATCTGCTTATTGCCGGTCTGGTGATGATTGTTGCCATGACCACGTCGAAGAAGGCGCAAAACGTGATAAAGACCAGCGTCGACCTGTCGCGCCAGGACGAGGGCGACGAGATGTTCGGGTCGTCGAAGGCAGCCCGCAGCATTGTGCGCGCCACCCAGGACGCCGGTGGATTCCTCGGCAAGTACGTGCCGAAGTCTGTTTCCAACTGGATTGACTCGCGCTTCCGCAAGGAAGACGCCATACTGGCCGACGGCGCTGCGTTCGACATGGTGCGTGCGGCCGTAAACCTGGTGCTCGCCTCGATGCTCATCACCTTCGGCACCAATTACAAGCTGCCGCTGTCAACCACCTACGTCACGTTTATGGTGGCCATGGGCTCGAGCCTTGCCGACCGCGCATGGACGCGCGAGAGCGCTGTGTTCCGCGTCACTGGCGTGATATCGGTCATCGGCGGATGGTTCATCACGGCCGGCGTGGCCTTCGGTGCCTGTGCGCTGGTGTGCCTGGTGATGTATTACGGCGGCTTCGTGGCCATGTTCCTCTTCATGGCCCTGGTGGTGTTCCTGCTTGTGCGCAGCAACATACAGTATGGCAAGAAGGCCAAGGAAGAGGGCAAGGACGACGTGTTCAGGCTGATGATGCGCACCCGCGACCCCGAAATTGTTTGGGACTTGCTGACAAAGCACGTGTCGCGCACGCAGAGTTTTGTCAACCGTTTCGCCCTCGAGCAGTTCAACAAGATAATAGACGGCTTGGCAAACGAAAACCACCACGTGCTCTCGAAGAGCCAGCGCGAGCTCAAGAGCGAGCAGGAGCAGCTCAAGAAATTCAGGCGCAAGGAACTGCTGGCGCTGCGCAGGGTGCCCATGGAGATAGCCGCCGAGCGCAACACGTGGTACCACCTGGGCGTCAACAGCGACTCTCAGTTCATCTATTGCCTCAAGCGCATGCTCGAACCGATAAAGGAGCATGTAGACAACAACTTCAACCCGATGCCACAGGTTTATGTCGACGAGTACCGACCTGTCAGGGATAAGATATCCGAACTGATGGAGCGAACCGAGGCCATGCTCTCCACCACAAGGTTCAACGAGTATGACGACGTGCTGTCGGAGGCCGACAAGCTCAAGGACGAGCTCTCGGTAATACGCAAGCACCATTACGACCGCATGCAAAGCGACCACGATGTGAGCAACCTCAAGATTTCGCTTGTATATCTCAACATACTGCAGGAGAGCCAGGAGTTCCTGAGCATCATGCGCCATCAGCTTAGGGCTGCCAACCGGTTCTACGGCAACTGATGCCTCTCCGTGGCTTGGCCGTGAGTCCGCCGCGCAAGGGTCTGAAGCAGGCCCCGGCGCGGCGGATTCTGTTTGGTGCCAACGACAGGCGCCTGCCCCGGGACATGCCGGCCGGCTATGCCCATGTCTGGGTGGCGGGGCGCCAAGCGGCTCATTCCGCCACGGGCCTGGCGGTGTTGCAAGACGTGCCGTTTTGCACCGCGATACAGGCCGTTTTGCACCGCGATACAGGCCGTTTTGCAGAGTGAAACGGCACGTTCCGATAAATGGTTGGCCCTCAGGCGGTTCGGCAATCCGTGCCGCCGGCCTTCGCCACCGCCTGCATTCCACAGCCCAAAGCCATGCAGGCAGGTGGCGCCAAGCCCGGCCGGAGGGTGGGCATGGGCCTGGCCGATTTGTTATGAAATGTATATGGCATGATTGTTTGTCGCATATAAGTGGCAGACATACGTTAATGTGTGTTCATTTACCTTTTGAATAGATTCGTAGATGTTTAGAACGCTTTAATCAAATATATTGCTAAGAAAAATTAAAATGCCCAGGGAGTTTTCTGTTATAAGGCGGATTTTACCTAACTTTGTTGCCCGGAACATAATGATATAATGTAATCCGGACATGATATTGGCCATTGGCAGGGCAGAACGATTCTCTCCCAACTCGGTAGAAAAGGACGCAGCGATACTGGAAGGCGTGGCTGACGTGCTTCGGCACGACGGCTACGTAGTCGAGACCGTTGGTGAAACGGCTTTGCAACCCGGTCCCGTTGCAGAGGCATGCTTGTCGATGGGGCGCTTGCCCCAGACGCTGGCTTACCTCACCCAGATGCAGGCCCGGGGCTCGGTCGTTGTCAATTCGCCGGCCGGGGTCGACCTGTGCTGCAACCGGAGGCGGCTCACCGAAGCCTTGCGGATGGCAGGCGTGCCGGTGGCCCCTGCCGAAGGCAGCCACGGCTATTGGCTCAAAAGAGGCAGCGGAGTGGCCGAGAGCCGTCACGACGTGCAGTTTGCGGCCACCAAGGCCGACGTCGCCGTGGTGATGGAGGACATGAGGCGGCACGGCGTTGACGACATAATGGTGTCGGCCCACGTTGAGGGCGACCTGCTGAAGTTCTATGGCGTGCATGGCACCGGCTTCTTCCGGTATTTCTATCCCGGCGACGACGGGATGTCGAAATTCGGCGACGAGAGGCTCAACGGCCGCCCGCACCACTACATTTTTGATGAGTCGGCATTGCGGCTTGCCGCCGAGCTCGCCTCGAGGGTGGCCGGAGTGGATGTTTACGGAGGCGACTGCATTGTCAGGGCCGACGGCAGTGTTTGCCTGATCGACTTCAACGACTGGCCCAGCTTTTCACGCTGCCGCGACGAGGCGGCGCAGGCCATTGCGAAGCTGACGGCCGACCGGCTTGCACAAACAATTAAAAAGAAAAGAGTATGGCATCAGATATTTTGACTGGAAGCCGCGGATGTATATTCGACTACGGTGGCACACTCGACACCGGAGGCAACCATTGGGGACGTGTGATATGGCATTCATACGAGCGCATGGGCGTGCCTGTAGGCGAAGAGCTCTTCCGCGAGGCCTATGTCTATGCCGAGCGTGAGCTGGGGCGCAATCCCATTATACAGCCCGACTATACTTTCGAGAAGACGTTGTCTGTCAAGCTGCGCATAGAGATGGAGCACATAGGGCGGTGCATGGGAGGCTTCGATGCCCCCAAGTGGCACGGCGCGGTGCTCGCCGACCTCTATGGCTCGGTCAAGGCCGAGACCGCGCGCAGCCGTGACGTGCTGGCCCGGCTGGCCGGACGCATGCCGTTGGTGCTCGTCAGCAACTTCTACGGCAACATACACACCGTGCTCGGCGAGTTCGGCCTTGACGGCCTGTTTGCCGGCGTGGTCGAATCGGCTGTGGTGGGGGTGCGCAAGCCCGACCCGCAGATATTCTCTCTCGGCGTCAAGGCGCTGGGAATGGAGCCGGGCGAGGTTACCGTGGTGGGCGACAGCTATGCCAAGGACATCGTGCCGGCCAAGGCCGCAGGCTGCCATACCGTGTGGATGCGCGGCGAGGGCTGGACCGACGACGAGGCCGCCGACACCTCAGCGGCTGATTTCACCATACACAGACTGGCCGAGTTGCTGTAATGCGGCAGCGGCACATCATTGCAGAAGGCTTAAAAACGACATTAAAACAGTTATAAGTATACATACATTTAATATTAAATTGTAATGAAACAAACTAATGTAAAGCCGGCAGACGGCAAATTAGGCATTATGATTGTCGGCAACGGCGCCGTTGCGACAACATTCATGACAGGCGTGTTCATGACCAGGCGCGGATTGGCCAAACCAATTGGTTCTATGACACAGTACGACAAAATACGTGTCGGCCGCGGAGCAGATAAGCAGTACTTGCATTACAGCGATATAGTGCCACTGGCAAAGCTCGACGACATCGTGTTCGGAACATGGGATGTTTATCCGCAAAACGCATACCAGGCAGCAATGTATGCAGAGGTGCTGAAGGAGAAAGACATCAACCCTGTCAAGGACGAACTGGAGAAAGTCGTACCGATGAAGGCCGCATTTGACCGCAACTACGCCAAGAGGCTTGACGGAGACAACGTCAAAGACTGCAAGACGCGCTGGGACATGGTGGAGCAAATACGCCAGGACATACGCGACTTCAAGCAGAACAACGGCTGTTCGCGCATTGTTGTCATCTGGGCCGCGTCCACAGAGATATACGTTCCGGTAGACGAGACGTTGCACGGAACGCTTGCCGCACTCGAGGCTGCCATGAAAGCTGACGACCGCGAGCACATCGCACCGTCCATGTGCTATGCTTATGCCGCGCTTACAGAGGGCGCCCCGTTCATCATGGGAGCCCCCAACACAACCGTAGACATACCCGCCATGTGGGAATTGGCAGAGAAGACGAAGATGCCAATAGCCGGAAAGGACTTCAAGACAGGCCAGACGCTGGTGAAGAGCGGTTTCGCCCCGATAATCGGAACAAGGTGCCTGGGACTGAGCGGATGGTTCTCGACCAACATACTCGGCAACCGCGACGGTCTCGTGCTCGACGAACCGGCCAACTTCCACACCAAGGAGGTGAGCAAGCTCTCTACGCTTGAGACCATACTGAAGCCCGAAGTGCAGCCCGACCTCTACACCGACTATTACCACAAGGTGCGTATCAACTACTATCCGCCGCGCAACGACAACAAGGAAGGGTGGGACAACATCGACATCTTCGGCTGGATGGGCTACCCGATGCAGATAAAGATCAACTTCCTTTGCCGCGACTCGATACTGGCCGCGCCGCTGTTGCTCGACCTTACACTGCTGAGCGACCTTGCTGCACGTGCAGGCCGCTATGGCATACAGCGCTTCCTGAGCTTCTTCCTCAAGAGCCCGATGCACGATTACACCAAGGGCGAGGAAGCCGTCAACAACCTCTACCAGCAGTATACCATGCTGAAGAACGCCATACGCGAGATGGGCGGCTACGAGGCAGACGAAGAAATAGATTGACGATTGACGCGGGCTGAGCCACGCTCTCAGCCCTTATTTGACATTGTGGAGCCGGGAAGCCGGTCGTATGGCCATAGGCCTGTGGCGCGGCGGCATATTGATGCAGAGGCCGGGGCAGGCCGCTTAACTCACGGCCGGCGCTTGTTTTGGGTGTTTCGGCTTCTCGGCTCCATTGCTTTCTTGTTTTTGTGTAATGCCATTTAAGCTAAAAAGATTTGGGAAAAAACAGAATAACATATTTGATTCTCATGCTGTTTGCCGTTGTGTTGCCGCTCAATGCGCAGATTTCTGGATATATCATTGACGACGCAACGGGTGACAGCATACCTTATGCCAGCGTGATTTACCGCGGGCACAATGTCGCAGTGGCCTCAAATCTGAGCGGGTATTACACCATAGAGCGGCATGACGGATGGCAGCTTACGTTCAGTTCGGTGGGCTACGAGCCTCAGACGGTAACCATCGGGCCCAAGACCAAGGGGCGGCTCGACATAAAGCTCAAGCCCGACACGCGCAAGCTGAAAGAAGTGACGGTGCGCGCCAAGCGCGGAAAGTACAGCCGGAAGAACAATCCGGCCGTGGAACTGATGAAGAAAGTCATAGCGGCGAAGAAGCGCACCGACCTGGACAACCGTGACTTTTACCAGTACAACAAGTACCAGAAGATAACCCTGGCCATCAACGACATCACGCCGGAGAAGCTGCAGACGCCAAAGCTCAAGAAGATGCCGTGGCTGCGCGACCAGGTGGAGAAGTGCCAATACAACGGAAAGCTCATTCTGCCGCTTTCGGTCGACGAGACCGTGACGCAGAAAATATACCGCAAAGACCCTCACAGCGAGAAGAACATTGTGAAGGGGCAGAGCTCTACGGGCATCAACGACCTGTTCCAGACCGGCGACATACTCACAACCACGCTCAAGGACGTGTTCACCGACGTGAACATTTACGACGACCAAGTGCGCCTTCTGCAGTATCCGTTCACCTCGCCGATAGGAAAGAACGCCATAGCTTTCTACCGTTTCTACATCGAAGACACCGTGTTTGTGGATCGGGAAAAATGCTTCCACCTGCACTTCCTGCCCAACAACCAGCAAGACTTCGGCTTCAGGGGCGACATATACATCATGGCCGACTCGTCGTACCAGGTGAAGCGATGCGAGCTTACCATACCCAAGCGCAGCGATGTCAACTTCGTCGAGAACCTGCGCGTGCTCCAGGAGTTCAAGCAACTGCCCGACAGCACGTGGGTGCTTACGCAAGACGACATGGTGGCCGAGCTTAAGCTGACCGACTTTCTGGCAAAAGCCATCGTTATACGCACCACAAGGCTCAGCGACTACGCCTTCGACGCGCTGCCAAAGCAACTGTTCAAGGGCAAGGCGCGTGAGGTAAAGGAGGCCGATGCGATGATGCGCGACGACGATTTCTGGAATAAGTACCGCCAGGTGCACCTCACACAGAGCGAGAGCAAGATGGATGCGTTTGTCCATAACCTTGAGCAGATAAAGGGATTCAAGTATATCATCTTCGGCGCGAAGGCCCTCATAGAGAACTATGTCGAGACGGGCAACCCGAGCAAGGTCGACATCGGCCCCATCAACACCATGATTTCGAGCAACTTCATCGATGGGGTGCGCACCCGACTGAGCGCGCAGACCACCGCCAAGCTCAACCCGCACCTCTTCCTTAGCGGCTATTATGCCCGGGGATGGGACAGCCACAAGAACTATTACAAGGGCGAAGTGACCTACTCTTTCAACAAGAAGGAGTACTTGCCGAGGGAGTTTCCAAAGCGCACGCTGACGTTCTCGTCGACCTACGACGTCACGTCGCCGTCAGACAAGTTCATGCACACGGACAAGGACAATGTGTTTACGGCGCTGAAATGGACGAAGGTGGACAAGATGATGTTCTACAACAGGCAGGAACTGACCTTCGAGCGCGAGGAAGACTGGGGCTTCAAGACCACGGTGTCGATGAAGACCGAAGAGAACGAGGCCTGCGGTTACCTGCATTTCAGGCCGATGGCCACCGGAGCCGACACCAAGTTCCGTACCACCGAGCTGCGCGCTGAGCTGCGCTTTGCCCCGGGCGAGACCTACATCAACACCAAGCAGCGCCGACTGAAGATAAACCTCGACGCCCCTGTGTTCACCGTCAGCCACACGCTTGGGCTGAAGAACGTGCTCGGAGGCGACTATGACTACAACTATACGGAGGCCAGCATCTACAAGCGCTTCTGGGTGAACAGCTGGGGAAAGATAGACTGCTACGTCAGGGGCGGCGTGCAGTGGAGCAAGGTGCCCTTCCCGCTGCTGTGCATGCCTGCCACCAACCTGTCGTTCATCATACAAGACCAGACGTTCCAGCTCATAAACAACATGGAGTTCCTCAACGACCGCTTCGTCAGCGCCGACGTTTCGTGGGACCTCAACGGCAAGCTGTTCAACCGCATACCGCTCATCAAGAAGCTCAAGTGGCGTGAGTACATAGCCGTGAAAGTGTTGTGGGGAGACCTCACCGACAAGAACAACCCTTACGTGGCGCAGAATGCGGCCGACCCAGTGCTGATGCAGTTCCCCGAAGGTTGCTATGTGATGGACCCGAAGAAGCCGTATGTGGAAATGTCGTTCGGCATACACAACATATTCAAGATAATACATGTCGAGTATGTTCACAGGTTCAACTACCTCGACCTGCCCACGGCCCACAAGCACGGCGTTCGTTTCATGTTCCGCATGACGTTCTGACCAATGCCGGTTTGGCGCCGGCAATCAGTGCTGCCACAGCTTTCGGCTTGCCGTTTCACCCCCATTCGGCCATGGCGTCGCAACGATGCCATGGCCGAATGGGGTTTTTAGCGTAATGGCGGGCGGTTGGCGTGACGCCATTCTGCGCCCCGTAGCCGATAGCGCCGCCGGGGCGTAAGCCATCGCCCGCCTGTGCCGGAAGGGGCTCACGTGGCCCCGACTGTGCCGTATGTGCCGTTTTACGATGCCAAACGGCCCATACGGCATTTTAAAACGGGCCGTTTTGTGGTGCAATATGGCCCGTTTTGCAACCGCCTGTGTGCCAGGTGGTTGCGGCGTGCGGCCGAAGCCGGCCTCACAGGAGCGTGCCACGGTGGCGCGTGGAAAGCCATACAGGCAAAAAAGACAAAAAAAACTAATTTCTTTCCCCGTCTCGTTTATAATGTGTAATTTTGCCACCGTTTATCAAATAAATGTAGATTCAAATATGAAATATGCCATTATTGCCGCTGGCGATGGCAGCCGTTTGGCAGCCGAAGGCGTGGCCGAGCCCAAGCCGCTCGTGCGCGTTGGCGGCCGTCCGCTCATCGACCGCCTGCTCGATGTGTTCATGCAGAACGATGCCGAAGAGATAATAGTGATATGCAACGACCGCATGTCGTCGGTCGTGGCCCACCTGCGTGAGCTCCAGCGCGACGGGCTCGACGGTGTCCGCTTGCCGTTGCGTTATGTGGTCAAGACCACTCCGAGCTCCATGCACAGCTTTTTCGAGATAAGCCGGTATATGGGCGGGGGGGCGTTCTGTGTGACAACGGTCGACACAATATTCCGTCCCGATGAGTTCGGAGGCTACATACGAGCGTTCAAGAGCGAGGTGTCGGCAGGCAAGTGCCAGGGCATGATGGGCGTCACCGACTACATCGACGACGAGAAACCCCTGTATGTGCAGACCGACGAGGCCATGGGGATAACGGCGTTCCTCGACAGTTCCGACTCATGCCGCTATGTGTCGGCCGGCATCTACGGGCTCACGCCATCGTCGTTGCCCACGCTCGACGGTTGCATGAGGCGCGGCGAGAGCCGCATGCGCAATTTCCAGCGCGCCATGATTGCCGACGGGCTCGTGCTGAGGGCATACCCGTTTTCTAAAGTCCTCGATGTAGACCATGCCTCGGACATACAGAAAGCCGAGGAGTTTTTAAGTGCAGAATGACGATGAAACGCAATTTCAAGGAACTGCTACATGCCTCATTCAAGTCAGAGGATACCGAAGAGTGGCTCGACGTACACTTCACACGGCCCGTCGGGCTGGCCTTCGCGCTGTTCTGGGAGCGCCTACACGTGCATCCCAACGCCATAACCGTGATGTCGATATTCCTCGGCCTGGGGGCCGGCTATATGTTTTACTTCACCGATGTATGGCACAACGTGGCAGGGATAGCCCTGCTGATGCTCGCAAATTTCTGCGATTCGACCGACGGCCAGCTGGCCCGTCTCACCGGCCAGAAGACGCTGGTGGGCCGTGTGCTCGACGGATTCTCGGGCGACTTGTGGTTTTTTGCCATCTATCTGGCCATCGCGCTGAGGCTCTGGCCGCAGCTCATACCGTTTACATCGGTGCATTGGGGGCCGCTTGGCATACTGCTTTGCGCCGTGGCCGGCTTCTTGTGCCATTCGCCGCAGAGTTCGCTCGCCGATTACTACCGACAGATTCACCTTTACTTCCTGCTCGGCAAGAAGGGCAGCGAGCTCGACGACTCAGCCTCGCAGCGTGCCATTTACGACTCGCTGCCGCGCAAGGGAGCCTTCTGGGCCCACAAGTTCTATTATAACTATGCCAACTATTGCCGCAGCCAGGAGCGCCGCACGCCGGCCTTCCAGCAGTTTTACAAGTGCCTGCGCGCCCGCTACCAGTCGGTGGAGGATATGCCCCGGCAGCTGCGCGACGACTTCAGGCGTGGCTCGCTGCCGCTGATGAAATATGCCAACTTGCTGACGTTCAATTCACGTGCCATCCTCATTTATGTCACGTGCCTGCTCAATGTGCCCTACGTTTACCCGCTGGTGGAGATTGTTGTCTTCACGGCAATGTACCGTTACATGCGTTCAAGGCACGAGCAGCTGTGCCTTGGGCTTAGCCACAGGTATTGCTGATGGGCAGGTGGGCGGCGTTTGTGTTTCTGTTGCTGCTCTTCTGCCCGGCAGGCGCAGCGGCACAGGCGAACTCGGAGCTCAGCCGTGACACTACAAAGTGGTTCAACCGCACCCACCGTGTCAGCGAGATTACAGTGCGCTCCAAGCGCTCACGCTACAGCCGGAAGAACAACCCGGCCGTGGAACTGATGAAAAAGGTCATCGCGGCCAAGCGTCGCACCGACCTGTCTAACCGTGATTACTATCAGTACCGCAAGTACCAGAAGCTCACTTTTGCCGCCAACGAGGTGGTGCCGAGCGACTTTGAGCATGGCTTGCTTAGCAAGATACCGGGCGCACTCAACCAGATTGAGCCGTGCCTGATGACCAACAAGCTGATATTGCCGGTCACGGTGAGCGAGACGGTGACCCGGCGGATATACCGCAAGCGCCCCAAGGCAGAGAAAGACATCGTGGAAGGCGAACGCTCGGAGGGCATTGAGCAGTTCTTCCAGTCGGGCGACATCCTGACAAGCGCGCTGAAAGACTTCTTCACCGACGTAAACATTTACGACGACCAGATACGCCTGCTGCAGCACCCCTTCACTTCTCCCATCGGAAAAGACGCCATCAGGTTCTACCGTTTCTACATACAGGACACGCTGAGCGTGAGCGGCGACAGTTGCATACACCTGCACTTCCTGCCCAACAACCAGCAGGACTTCGGATTCCGGGGCGACATCTACATCATCAAGGACTCTTCATACCAGGTAAAGCGATGCGAACTGAGCATACCGCAGCGCAGCGAAGTCAACTTCGTCGACGGCATGATGATACTCCAGGAGTTCACGAAGTCGCCCGACGGCGACTGGCTTCTCACCACCGACGACATGATTGTCGAGCTCGAACTGTTCGACTTCATGCAGAAGGCGGCCGTGATTCGCAACACGCGAATCACCGATTATGCCTTCGGGCCTATAGCCCCGGGCGAGTTTGAAGGCAGGCCCGCGTTGAGCTCCGAGCCGGGGGCAAAGCGGCGTTCGCAGGAGTATTGGCAGCAAAACAGGCAGGTCGAGCTGACAAGGAGCGAGCAGAACATGGGCAACTTCCTTGGCACGATGGAGCGGGGAGGGGCTTTCAAGTACATAATGATGGGCTTGAAGCTGCTTGTAGAGAACTTCATCGAGACGGGGGTGGGCGGCCGTCCGAGCAAGGTAGACATCGGGCCGGTGAACACCATGGTCACTTCAAACTTCATAGACGGCTTCCGCACGAGGCTGAGCGCGCAGACAACGGCCAACCTCAACCCGCATTTCTTCATGAGCGGATACTACGCCCGCGGGTGGAAAAGCCGCAAGAACTATTACAAAGGAGAGCTCACCTATTCGTTCAACGCCAAGGAGTACATGCCCCACGAGCAGCCCTTGCGCAACATCACGCTCTCTTCGACCTACGACGTGTGCGCTCCCACCGACAAGTTTATGTCGACAGACAAGGACAATGTGTTTGCTTCCTTCAAGTGGACAACCGTAGACAAGATGATGTTCTACAACCGGCAGCAACTCAAGATGGTGCGCGAGGAGGTGTGGGGGCTGCGCTCCACGCTCACCGTCACGGCCGAAGAGAACGAGCCCTGCGGCCAGTTGCGCTTCGTGACGCTTGCCGACCAGGCCCGGGCCGAGGCGTCGGGTGGGGGCGTGACGGCACCGTCGCGCTCTATACGCACCACCGAGGTGAGGGCCGAGCTTCGCTATGCGCCCGGCGAAAAGCTTGTGTACACCAAGCAGCGCAGCCGTCCGATAAACCGGGATGCACCTGTGCTCACCCTGAGTCATGCCATGGGCGTGGGCGGTTTGCTTGGCGGGCAGTACAGATACAACTTCACCGAGGCCACGTTCTTTAAGCGTATATGGGCCAAGAGCTGGGGAAAGGTAGACGTAGACCTGCGCGCCGGGGCCCAGTGGAACCAGGTTCCGTTCCCTTTGCTCATCATGCCGGCGGCCAACCTGTCGTATGTCGTGCAGCGCGGAACGTTCGAGTTGATCAACAACATGGAGTTCCTCAACGACCGCTACGCCAGCCTTGATGTGTCGTGGGACATGAATGGCAAGCTATTCAACCGCCTGCCGCTCATCAAGCACCTCAAGTGGCGTGAGTTCCTGGCCGTGAGGGCATTGTGGGGCGACCTTACCGACAAGAACAACCCCATGCTGGCGCGCAATGCGGGAAGCTCCGTGCTGATGCAGTTTCCCGAGGGTTCGTATGTCATGAATCCCTCGACGCCATACGTCGAGGTGGCTGTAGGTGTGCACAATGTGTTCCGTTTCTTCCATGTCGAGTATGTCCGCAGGCTCACCTACCTCGATTTGCCCACAGCCACCAAGCACGGTGTGCGCTTCAAATTCACCTTGAAGTTCTGAAAAACTTGGCTGCCGAGAGCGTTATCTGCCGCTTTTTGCTTACTTTTGCGGGTGTAACCAAACAACAATGCTTATGAGAAAGATAAACAATCCTTGGCTTTCCAAGCCTGGATACGACTGTTTCGGTTGTTGCCCTGACAATCCGTTGGGCGTCAAGATGGAGTTTTACGAAGACGGCGACAGCGTGGTTTGCTTCTGGAAGCCGCAGGCCCACTACCAGGGATGGATAGACACGTTGCATGGCGGCATACAGGCCACGCTGATAGACGAGTGTGCTTCGTGGGTGATGTTCCGCCGGTTGCAGACCACAGGCGTCACCACCAAGCTCGAGGTGCGCTACCGCAAGTCGATAATGACCACCGAAGAGCAGATAACCATACGTGCCACCTTGCGCGAGATGCGCCGCAACCTGGCCTTGATTCATGTCGAGATAGCCAACTCAAAGGGTGAACTATGCACCGAGGGCGAAGCCACCTATTTCACGTTTCCGCCCGAAAAGGCAAGGGAGATGGGGTTTACCAGCTGTGATGCCGACGGCGACGGCGTGACGGCAGAATGACGGCCGGTGGCTTGCGCCGCCCGTCGTGGCCGGCAAAGCCAAAAGAGAAAGGGCCAAGCATGTCTCCCGACAGTCTTGGCCCGATGTTTTCTAACTAACTTATTATCAACTATTCATTACTCATTTTCATTTCGGATGTCATGCCCTACAATTCGCCTTGCCATTTCATTGTGGTTGAGGCATTGCCTCGGGCGATTTTGTTTAGGGCACAAGGAATATCGACTCAGCCTCGGCAGGGATAGTGCCAACGAGTGCAAAACGAACTTGCTCATGTATTGCCGCCTGCCGCTTATCCTTTCGAATGATAATGCCGACGAGTGCAATGTGAGCTTTCTCAAAGATTGCCGAGTTCAATTTTTCTGATGCAAAGATAGCTACAAATTCATCACAATGTCGCCGTTATATTGAAAAAACTAACGTAAACGTTTGCGCATTTGGTCTACTTTACGTAATTTTGCAGCAAGAAGCGGCCGTGTTTGCGGTTCGCCGCTTAAGTGCCAACACTCATTGCAGCAGCTGCAATGGTTAGAAACAATTATTCACGACCTTACAACAAACACTTAAAACTATGGCTGACAGCAGACGAAGAGTTTCACTCAAAGACCTTGCCCAGGAGCTTGGGGTGAGCATTGCCACCGTGAGCCGCGCCCTGCGCAGCAGCCCAGAGATAGGCAAGGAGATGCAGCAGCGGGTCAAGGACTTGGCCCAGAGGCTCAATTATCGTCCCAATCCATTTGCAAGAAGCCTGAGGCGTGAGTCGCCGAGGGTGATAGGCGTGGTCATGCCCAACCTCGTCTCCCACTACTATGCAGCCGTTCTCGACGGCATAGAGGACGAGGCGGCCAAGGCCGGCTATTCTGTGATAAGCGCAAACAGCCACGAGGATTTTGCTGCCGAGGCCAGGGCCATCGACAATTTCATAAGCCTGCATGTGGAAGGCATAGTGGCTTGCCTGGCGCAAGACACCACCGACTACTCTCATTTCGAGGAACTGGCAGCCATGGGCATACCGCTTGTGTTTTGCGGACGCACATGCCTGCCCGACCGTTTCTCGTCGGTCACGGCCAACGGCGACGAGGCCGCCAGGCAGGCCACGCAGCACCTGATAGACACCGGCAGCCGCCGCATAGCTTTCATCGGCGGCCCCAACCACCTTGACATGGTAAGGAGGCGCAAGCACGGCTACCTCGAGGCCTTGCGCGACAACCGCATAGCCATCGACCGCACGCTCGTTGCCTGCGACCGGATTGACTACAACGTGGCGATGAAGGCCGCCGGGCAGATGCTGGCCCGGCCCGACCGCCCCGATGCCATACTGGCTTTCAACGACACAATCACCTTTGCCGCCTTTGCCGCCATCAAGCACATGGGGCTCAGCATACCCGACGAGGTGGCGCTGATAGGCTTCACCGACGATGCCCATGCGGCGTATGTCACCCCTCGCCTGTCGGCCATCGTAGACCAGTCTCACCTGATGGGCGTTACGGCGTGCAGGATGCTGTTGCGCAACATAGCCGGCGACAAGGCTGTTTGCCGCGAGGTGGTGCCCCAGCAGCTTGTCATCAGGGAGACCTCGGCCAAGCGGAGAGACTTGCTTTGAAGCCCCCTCGGCCATCTGTTTGTATTTAATTGCCATGCCGTGGCGGCATGGCGGCAAACCCGCTGAAGGCCAATGGGTTACGGATATGGGCCGTTTTGCATTGCAAAACGGCCCATATCGCTGTTCAAAACCTGCCGTTTTGCGGTGCAAAACAGCCTGTTTGGCACCGCCGCGGCTCACGCTGCATACTGCTGTAAACATCATTCGCTGCCGTGGGGCTGCCCATGCACCACCCTGAAGCGGCCGTCGTTGGCGTGTCGCAGCGCCGCTTGCGTCCGTTTGCGGCAACCGGGCTGTGGCGCCGGCCCGGTCATGCCGCCCTGCCGACCGCGCCGTTCAGTTGCCCTCGCGGTAGAAGTCGAGAGCTTCAAATATCTCGTCTCTCGTGGCCGTCTGGTTTATCCTGATGTCGCCGATGCCGCCGAGCAGCGTGAAGTTTATCGTCCCGGCCACGTTCTTCTTGTCGTGAGTCATCAGTTCAAACAGCGTGGCATAGTCGTCGCACGTTATGTTCATCTTTCCGTAATGCTCGTTGATAAACGCCACCGTCTGCCTCATCCTGTCTGCGGGGAAGCCCGTTTTCACCACACTGAGATACAGCTCGCACACCAGTCCGTAGGCCACGGCATACCCGTGTAGCACAGGCCTGTGTGCCAGGGCGAACGACTCGAAGGCGTGGCCGGCAGTGTGGCCCAGGTTGAGGGCCTTGCGCAGCGAGCGTTCGGTGGGGTCTTCGAGCACAATCCTCTCCTTTACGGCCACCGAATCGGCCACCATCCGCCTCAGTTGGCCGAGATCCGGGTGCTCCACGTCGAACGACAGGAGCTCGGCCCACATTCGTTCGCTGCTTATCAGGCCGTGCTTCAGCATCTCGGCATACCCCGACAGCATGTTCTCGGTGTCCATGGTGCCAAGGAAGTCGGTGTCTAATATCACGCGGCTGGCATTGTTGAACACCCCGACCTCGTTTTTCAGCCCGTTGAAGTTTATGCCCGTCTTCCCGCCGACCGATGCGTCTACCATGGCGAGCAGCGTTGTCGGGACGTTCACGTAGCTTATCCCGCGCTTGAATGTCGATGCGGCAAACCCGCCAAGGTCGGTCACCATGCCCCCTCCTATGTTTATGAGCATAGAGTGGCGCGTGGCCCCCATCCGGCCCAGTTCGGCCCACACGTGTTGCAGCGAGTCGATGTTCTTGTTGGAGTCTGTGGCCTTTATGGTAATCAGCCCGGCCTCATTGACCCCGGGGCAGCTTGCCGCCAGCGGCAGGCACAGGCGTGCCGTGGTTTCGTCGGCAAGCACGAAGATGCGGTCGGGGGCGCATTCGGCAATCGCCCCGGCCAGTGCCTGGTCCAGGTTATCGGATATTGTAATCTTCTGTTTTTCCATTTTTCAAGCTGTTTTGCATGTTGCAAAGTTACTGTAAATATGTGGGTCTTGAAATAAAAAGGTGTTATTATTTTGCCGAATGTCAAACTTGACGTATCTTTGTGGCATATTTATCGCTGTAATTAAGGATAAACTACTTAAACGACATGGAGAAAGAACACGAACAGAGAGACCTTTTCCACGAGGTCAACGAGGGTTATACCATCCTTGAGGCTATCAACGAGGCCAAGCGTTGCCTTCACTGCAAGGTGCCGTCGTGCCGCAAGGGCTGTCCCATCAGTCAGGATATTCCCGACTGGATAAATGAGATATCGAAGGGAAACTTCGGCAATGCGATGAAGATAATCAACGACAAGAGCAACCTTCCGGCCGTTTGCGGGCGCGTGTGCCCCCACGAGAAGCAGTGTGAAGGCCACTGTGTGCTCACCAAGAAGGGCCAGGGCATACATGTGGGCAAGCTGGAGCGCTTCATCGCCGACTTCGATGGCGACATGGGTCTGATACGCGAGAAGCTGCAACCCAAGACCCGCGGCCGCGTGGCCGTCATCGGTTCGGGGCCCGCCGGGCTCACCATAGCCGGCGACCTGGCTCGCATGGGCTTCAACGTCGAGGTGTTCGAGATGGAGCCCGAGCCAGGCGGCGTGCTCATGTTCGGCATACCGGAGTACCGTCTGCCCAAGGACGTGGTGCGGCGCGAGATAAAGAAGATTGAGGAACTGGGCGTGGTGTTCCACTGCAACACCACCATTGGCACCGACCTCAACATCGACCAGATGTTTGAACGCGGTTTCGACGCCATCTTCATGGGCACCGGGACGGTCAAGCCGCGCAAGCCCGACATCCCGGGGCGCAACCTCAGGGGTGTGAGGCAGGCCGTCTATTTCCTGCGGAAGGTAAGCCTGTACAACGAGGGGAGCATAGCCCGCGAGGACGTACCGGTGCACGACGGCGACCGGGTCTTTGTCATCGGCTGCGGAAATACGGCCATGGACGCCGCACGCACGGCCATACGCATGGGCGCCAAGGACGTGGAGATTGTGTATCACCGCACCATCGACGACATGAGCGCGCTGAGGTCGGAGTACGACGAGGCCGTAGAGGAGGGCGTGAAGTTCAATTGGCAGTCGAGCATAGTCGAGATTCTCGACTACAACGGCATCCTCAGCGGTGTGGTGATAGAGAGCGGCGGCGAGCGCAGGATAGAGAAAGCCGACAAGGTTTTGATGGCCATCGGCTCGGTACCGGCCAGCCGCATCGTGTCGACTACAAAGGGAATAGATGTCGATGAGCGCGGCTACGTGCTCACGCGCGAGACGCCTTACGGCATGACAAGCCGCAAGGGCGTTTTTGCCGGCGGCGATGTGGTCAACCGCCCGTCTACCGTTGTGCTTGCCATGCGCGACGCCAAGCTCGTTGCCGAGGGCATTGCCAAGTATGTAGACGCCATCAAGCTGCTCGAAGCGGTCAACTCGCCGCAGGCTCGCACCGATGGCGCAGGGTAGCAGTTGCTGCCCAGACTGTTTATATTTCTGTGGACGTGGCCGTACGTCAGGGCAGACTTTTGCCGGCGGTGTGGGCTGCGCCATAAAGCTCCGAGGGGGCTGCAAACAATCCGTTTGCAGCCCCCTCGGAGCTTTATGGCCGCATTCGGTGTTGCCGTTGCGGCGTGGCGCCAGTGCCGTCAGAAGCGCCCCGGCCTGCCAAACCCTCCACCTCGCGGGCCGCGTGGGCCCATGCCGCGGTCTCTCGGGCCACGAGGCTGCATGTTCTGGCGCGCCTCCTTTGAGCCAAACAGGTTGAGGCGGTAAATCACGTGTAGCATGCCGAAGCTCGTTATGGCGTTGTATTCGGTGTCGCTGCGCTGCATGGCATTGATGGTACGGCTGAAGTTGCTCTGCTGGTGAAGCAGGTCGTAGAACTGAAGCATCACGATCAGGTTCTTGCCTTTGAGGAAACTTTGGCTCACCTGGGCGTTCCATATCAGCTCGTTGGTGTTGAGCGACTCGTCGCTGTAGCCCCTGCGGCTGTTCATGTTGAGGTCGAAAGCCACCTCGGTGCCCCACGGCAACCTTACATTAGAGTTGAAACCATAGGCAAACTCCCACGTGTCGAGATTGCTGTTTGGCTGCAGTTTGTTGCGCGAGTGCTCATATTCCACAGAGCCGTTGAGCTCAAATTCAAACCAGTCGTTGCGGAAACCGGCGGTCAGTTCCTCTTCGAATGAAGTGCTGCGGGTGGTGTTCTTCTGCGAGTCTTGGTTGTCGATGCTCACGTAACCTACGCTGTTGGTGTACCTTATCTCGGTGTTTGTGCTTACGTTGAAGAGCCCGGCAGAGTCTATTGCGCTGTTGAACAGGAACTGTCCGCGCGTCGACCAGTTGCCGTTGATGTTCTCGGGGCGTGTCGTCCTGCCGCCGGTCTCAGGGTCATAGCGCACCATGTTGCTGATGGAGTTGCTCGTTGTCTGGAACCTGAAGTTGGCCATCAGGGTCTTGTAGTGGTTCTCTATGTAGTTGTTGTAGAACATATTGAGGGTGTTGGTGAACGACGGCTTAAGACCGGGGTTACCCATCGATATGTTCAGGGGGTCGCTGTCGTCGGTGATGTCGAGCAGGTCGCTCATGCTCGGCTGGCTGGTTGTGCCGCGGTAGCGCACCCTAAGCTGGCTCACTTTAGATATCTTCCATCTGAAGTCGAGCGTCGGCGATATGTTGGTTACCGTGCGTGTGGTGTCGGTTGTCACCCCCTGGTAGCGCTGAACGAAGTTTGTTTTCTGCGGCATCACGGTCACTCCGAAGTTCAGGTTGTAGGTTGGGCGTATTATTCGCATCATCACCTCGATGTCGTGGATGTAGTTCTTGTACTCCGAGAAGCGGCTGAGGTCTTCGTCGAGATACGTAGTGTATGGGTTTTCGAGGCGGTTCAGGTAGTCGTCCCAACCGCGGTATACAGGCGACAGGCCGGCGAAGAAGTTCTCGCCGAGGTTGCTGAAGTCGAACGTAGAGCGGTCGCTCTTCGTGTATTTGTACTGGAACTCATAGCTGAATTGCAGGAACGTGGCCTTGAAGATAGGCTCGCTGTAGGTGGCCCTGATGCTGTAGTCCCAGTTTTTCTGCGGGGTGAGGTTGTAACGGTTGGTCTGGTAAGTCGAGTCTTGGCCCAGCATGTTCTTTGTCTTGTACAGGTGTACGTTGTTGGTGCTCAGGCTTTTGCTCTCGCTGTCGCCGAAGTTGCCTCTCAGTCTCAGCGTAACGTTTCGCCCTTCGTTGTTTAGCCGTCGGTTGAACATGAGCATTCCGCCGAAACTCTTGGACTCGCTGTATGTTATGCTGCTGTTTCTCCGCGAGTTGACAGCCATCGAGTCGGCGGCCATCTGCTCTATTGAGGCAGCTGCCAGCGGGTCGGAAACATACAGATACGGGTCTTCGTTGAACGTGGCCGACTCGCTCAGGCTAATCCCGTCGCTTGTCGAGTAGCTGAAAGTAGGCCTGAACATGATGGTGGTCATTGTGTCGGGATGCCATTCAAAGCGCATCTGGGCGTTCCACGAGTCGCTGCGCGAATAGCTCTGGTTGAGGCTGTTGGAGAACGACCCCTCTGTGCTTACGAAGTTTTCGGTAGAGTTTTTCGTGCGCGTGTCTCCGTCTCCGTGGTTCCATCTCACGCTTCCGTCAAGGCGCAGCTTGTCTTTCTCTTCATAGTTGAAGTTGAGACCGAGCATCTTCGACGACTGCAGTCCGCGCCGTCCGCCGCCGAACCGTCCGCCTCGCCCGCCGAAGCCGCGGTCGTTGGTGTTGTTGGCGCTGCCGAATCCCATCAGCCTCAGCTTGTCGGTAAACCGCATTGCCATGAGCCTTGCGGCATAGCGGTCTTTAGTTCCGTACGAGAGGTCGGCGTTAGACAGCAGTCCTTTGTTCATGCCCTTCTTTATTCCGAAGTCGAGCACGGTCTGTTCCTCGCCGTCGTCGATGCCCGACACCCTGGCGAGGTCGCTCTTCTCGTCGTACGATTTCACCTTCTCTATTATCGAGGTAGGCAGGTTTTTCAGAGCGGTCTTGGTGTCTCCCACCATAAACTCCTTGCCGTCTACGAGAATCTTCTTTACCTCCTTGCCGTTGATTGTTATGTTTCCGTCGTCGTCAATCTTGGCTCCCGGCAGTCTTTTTATCAGCTCTTCGACCACCGACCCCTCGGGAGTCCTGTAGGCTGCAGCGTTGTAAACAAACGTGTCTTCGCGTGTGGTCACCTTCAGGGCGCGGCCGGTAACGGTGGCCCCCTTCAGCATTATGGCGTCGGGTTCCATGCTTATCGTGCCCAGCGGCATGTTCTTTCCGCCGCTGATGGTGATGTTCTTGTGGTAAGTCTTGAAGCCTATGCACGTCACTTGCAGTATGTACTTGCCGTCGGCCGGGGCTGCTATGCTGAACGAACCGTTTGTGGCGGTCAGCCCTCCCTTGGCCATTGTGCTGTCGGTCTTCAGCAGTTTCACTGTTGTCATGGCCAGAGGCTCGTTTGTTTCAACTTCGATGACCTTTCCGGTCACGTTGCGTTGCGCGAGAGCAGCGAGAGTTGCCGTCACGACGGCAATCAACAATAAGAGTCTTTTCATTTCTATGCGTGGAGATTAGTTACGCTATTATGACGTTTGGTTTGGTTGAACGTTTAATCAAAAGAAAACTTTGTTTTAATGAAATTAATTTTTTAGCATATCCATATCGTTTTTATGTCGATGTGCAGTCGTGGCGGGTGTTGTGTTAAGTCTTTTTAACTGCATTTTCGGGCGTTTCAAACAGTTGCGCGCTATGGCTTGCTTGGTGGTAGCCCGATGCCTTCGGTTGCATGTGGCACACGGCGCGGGGCTGCGGCGCAGGGCCTGCCGGGCAATCCGCCATGCGCCGTTGCACCATGCCCTATGGCTGGTATGTTTTGTTTACATCTGTTGCATGGCAATGCCGTGCGGGCCGTTTTGCGTGCCGATACGTGCCGTTTCGCCTTGCCAAACGGCCCGTATCGGCATCCAGCCGAGGCCGTTTCGCGGGGCTGTTTCTGCAGCAGTGCAAATGGTTGGCTGCCAGGATGTTGGCTTGCCGCATACTCGGCGCGAAACATGTTTACACATTCTGCACCGCCGTTGCCTTGCCGTGGGGCGTGCTGCCGGCCTGCGGCCACAGCCATCGAGCCTCTGGCGGCGGGGCTGCCCGGCCCGGGCATAAGGCCATGTGCATGGCTGCTGCTGCGCCCGGTGTGTTGCACAATGCTTCGATGACAAGGCAACGGCCCAGGTCACAGCGGCAATCAATGTACATGGAAGCGGGATGTCAAAGTTTTGGGATAGCGATGGCAATATCTAAACAAACACTCTTAGATATTGTAGCAGGTTGGTAAAATGCCGCCGGCCGTGCCGAGCCTTTTGTACACAGGAGTCGGCACGGCCGGCGGCGGCCATCGCCAGATGGTTGTTCAGCGGCTTTCCTCGGCCAGTCTCTCGGCCTCTTTCCTTGCCGGCTTGCCCGTGGCGGTGGTTGGAATGCGGCATACCGAGATGATGTGGTGCGGTTGCCAGTACTTTGGCAGCGCGCTGCGGCATGCCGCCTCGGCTCCGGCCGTGTCGGCCGATTGCACCAGCAGCACCACGGCTTCGCCATACTTTGGGTCCTTGCGCTTGGTTACGATGAACGGGGAGCCTATGTGCGGGGCAAGCATCCGCTCCACTTCCTCGGCCTGAATCTTTATTCCGCCGCTGCATATCATGTTGTCCTTGCGCCCGATGATGCGGAAGCGGCGGCCGTCGGGGGCCAGGCGGGCAATGTCGTTGGTGGTGATGGTGGTGGCGCATACGTCGGGGGCGTCGATGGCAAGGCAACCGTCGGGCGTGAGGCTCACCGAAACCCCGTCGAACGGAGTGTACCACTCGGACGCCTCGGGCCCGCTGAGGCGCCTCAGTGCTATGTGCGACAGCGTCTCGGTCATGCCGTAGGTGCTCCAGACTGCATTGCCGAAGCCGGCCAGTTCGGCAGCCATGTCGTTGTCTATGGCCCCTCCGCCAATGATGAGGTGACTTATGCTGCCGAGCAGGCGGCGCTCTTCGGCCACCCGTAGCGAGTTGTATACCTGCATGGGAACCATGGCTGCAAACGTGGGGGCGCTCTTAAGGCCTGCCAGCGGATGCCCCGAAGGAGGCACTTCGATAAGGCGCAGGCCACAGACAATGGCCCTTACGACCATCATCTTGCCCGCTATGTAGTCGAGCGGCATGCATAGCAATGCCGTGTCGCCGGCATTCAGGCCGAGAAAACGGCATGTTGTCAGTGCCGATGCCTTCATCCTGCTTTTCTCGACCCACATGGGTTTGGGGGCGCCTGTTGAGCCGCTGGTGTGCACCAACAGCCTTTCGGAGCCATCGTTCCATTCTCTTATAAACTCTTCTGCGTTCATTGCTGCGGCTTAAACCAAACAGAGTCGTTCCTCATTTCTATCGGCATGTCGATGTTGTCGGTGTATAGCAGCCCCGTGCCGAGCCCTTGCGGCATCGTGATGCGGTCGCCATACATCTTTGCAGTGAGCTGGGCCACGGCGTTGAGGCCCACGTTGCTCTCCAGCGCGCTTGTTATCCACGAGCCTATGCCGCGCTCGCCGGCCAGCCTTATCCATTCTTCCGTGCCGCGCATGCCGCCGTGCAGCGAAGGCTTGAGCACTATGTAGGCCGGCTTGATGATGTTTAGCATCTGGGCTTTCGTCTCGGTGTCGTTGACGCCAATGAGCTCTTCGTCGAGAGCTATGGGCAGTGGTGAGTCGCGGCACAGTTCGGCCATGTCGCCCCAACGGCGCGTCTTGATGGGCTGCTCGATGGAGTGGATGGCGTATTGCGACAGCAGTTCCAGCTTGTAGAGGGCCTGGTCGTAGGGGAAGGCGCAGTTGGCGTCGAGCCTTATTTGCATCTCCCGTGGCGAGAAACGCTCGCGGATGCGCTTTAGCAAGGCCGTCTCGGCATCAAAGTCGATGGCTCCTATCTTCAGCTTTATGCACCTGAAGCCCTGCCTTATTTTCTCTTCCATCCTGTCGAGCATCTCTTCGTATGAGCCCATCCACACCAGGCCGTTGATTGGAATGCCAGTCTCGCCGCGGCTGAAGGCTGTGTCGAACAGGGCGGCCGAGCCTTGCCGGAAGTTCAATATGGCGGTCTCCAGTCCGAAAAGCATCGAGGGGTAGTCGGCCATGGCGTCGTAGTCTATCTGCCCCTGTTGTTCAAACATGTCGCAGAAAGCCCTCAGGCGTTCGCCATAGTCGGGGCGGGCGTCGCAGCTCAGGTCGGGCAGAGGGGCGCATTCGCCCACACCCAAGCGACCGGGAGCGTCGGCGGCGGTCAGCTCAACAAACCATGATGTCCTCGTGGTGTATGTTCCACGCGATGTCCCGGCGGGCTGCTTGAAGTGGAATGTGCGCGGAGTGATTGATATTTTGTACCTTTCCATCAGTTAGAAGTTGGTTTTTATGTCAAGGCAGCTTGGGGTATTTCTTGAAGTCGGGCTTGCGTTTCTCGAGGAAGGCGCGGCCCCCTTCCTGTGCCTCGTCGAGGAAGTAATAGAGCATTGTGGCGTCGCCGGCCAGTTCCTGAATGCCGGCCTGTCCGTCGAGCTCGGCGTTGAGCCCCGCCTTTATCATTCGCAGCGCCAGCGGGCTGCGCTCCATCATCGTCTGGGCCCACTCTACACACTCGTCCTCAAGGCGCTCGAAGGGCACCACTTTGTTGACCATGCCCATGCGCTCAGCCTCGGCCGCACTGTATTGACGGCACATAAACCATATCTCGCGGGCTTTCTTCTGCCCCACGATGCGGGCAAGGTAGCTTGCACCGAAGCCGGCGTCGAACGAGCCCACCTTTGGACCTGTCTGCCCGAAGATGGCATTGTCGCTCGCTATGGTGAGGTCGCAGACGAGGTGGAGCACATGTCCGCCGCCGATGGCGTAGCCGTTTACCATTGCGATGACGGGCTTGGGCAGGCGGCGTATCTGCATCTGCACATCAAGAACGTTGAGCCTTGGCACGCCGTCTTCGCCAACATAGCCGCCGCGCCCCTTCACGTTCATGTCGCCGCCCGAGCAGAACGCCTTGTCGCCGGCGCCGGTGAGTATGACCACTCCGATGTGCCGGGCTTCGCGGCACCATGCCAACGCCTGGCTCATCTCCCACGTTGTGCGTGGCGTGAAGGCGTTGCGGTAGCGCGGACGGTTGATGGTTATCTTCGCTATTCCGTCGAATTCGTCGAACAGTATTTCCTTAAAGTCAAACCCTTCGATGGGCTTCCATTCTCTTTTTTCCATGAGTCTTATGTTTGTTTCAGTTTTGTCTGTCTTTTTGCCACGGCTTAGTCATGGCCTGGCATTCATGGTTGCTTTCAGCCGTGAGTAGTATTCGCGTATGGCGCGGCCGTCTTCGTCGGCGTCGGTGAACACTTCGAGAAGCATCGGTCGGGCCGACTGTCGTGTCATGAGCGTCACTATCCCGAGTTGCATCTCGGCCATGTCGGCTGCACGCATGTAGCCTATGTCGTTTTGGGTGCATATCCCCCGTGCGTCGGCATTGTGGCTTGCCGATACCATTGAGTCGCGTGCCGGACTGTCTTCGAGGCCGCGCAGTACATGGAAAATGCCCCCGCAGTGGTTGTTTAGCAGTATTATCCTGAGGTTGCCGCGCAGCGAAGTGTTCCAGAGGGCATTCTGGTCGTAGAAGAAACTGAGGTCGCCGATGATGCAGAACACGGTCTGCCCGGTGGCCACCGAGAAACCTGCGGCCGCCGAGAGCGAGCCCTCTATGCCGTTGACGCCGCGGTTGCACCACACGTAGTGGCCCGCGTAGATGTTTGCAAGGCGTATTGCCGAGCTGTTGGCATAATGTACGTTAAAGCCCGAAGCATAGTCTTCGAGCTGTTGCTCAAAGTATTTCACCGTTGCCATTTGCGAGAATGGCGGACTGTAGTCGGTGCGGTTGGCATCGGCGGTGGCCAATGCCGACGACCAGCGCGACAGGTATTCTTGCCTGGCAGGGCTGTTGCCGCAACCATTTGCAAGCTGACCGAGCATGGCGGCCACGCCTTCACGGCAGCCGCAGTCGACCGTGGCAACAAGGTGGGTGGTAGGGTCGGGGGTGAGGCTGGGGTCTGGCGAGATTACAAACGTGGGCGCATTCGACCGCCTGAGGAAACTTCGCATGCGCTTGCTCACCACAGTGTCGCCTGCATAAACGATGATGTCGGGGTACAGCCTGGAATCGTCGGCCATGGCATACAGCACCTCGTCGGCCGGCATTGCCCCGTAGTCGCTGCCCAATGGTTCGGTTATGACCACGGCACGGCGCGAGAGTTGACCGACGAGGCGGCTGCCGATGGTTCCGGCCGGCATCTGCCCGATGACCACCATGGGCCTCTCTGCCTCGTCGAACGCCTTTTCGAGCGTGGTGCAGCGGCAAGTGGTGGGGTCGGGGGTGATGGTTTTGAAACAACGCTCGGCCGGCAGCCGTGCAGCGGAAAAGCCGAACAACGGTTCGGTTATTGGCACGTTGATGTGCACCGGGCACGGCTGCCGCAGCACTGCCAGGGCCAGTGCATCGTTCACAAGGCGGTTGCAGTGCCAGCGGTCTGTGTCATCATGCGGTTCGGGCAGGTTGACGGCCTTGCGCACAAACCGCCCCAGGGCGTCGGGCTGCGGCAGGGTCTGCCCGTCAAGCTGGTCGATCCAGGCCGCCGGTCTGTCGGCTGAGACTACCACCAACGGCAAATGCTGGTAGCAGGCTTCGGCCACGGCGGGTGCCAGGTTGAGCAATGCCGAGCCCGAGGTGACGCACACCACCACCGGCATCCCGGTGGCTTGGGCTACGCCGAGAGCCACGAAACCCGCCGAACGCTCGTCGGTTACGGGGATGCAAGATATGCCGGGGCACTCGTTGAGGTTGTGTACAATGGGGGCGTTGCGGCTGCCCGGGCACACCACGGCGTGCTTTATGCCGTGAGCCGCGAGCAGCGCTGTGAGTATGTTGACGTTTTCCTTGTCGCTATACATGGTCTGTTGTGTTGTTATTCGTCTGTGACGGTGTCTCCGATGACGTTGCGCATCGTTTCCATCTTTGCCTCTGTCTCAAGCCACTCCTGCTCTTCGATGCTGTCGGTGAGCAGTCCGCCTCCGGCATAGAGGCTGCAGCTGTCGCCGTCGATGGCCATGCAGCGTAGCGATACGTACAGGTGGGTCTCGTTGCAAAGGTTTAGCGGGCCCATGAATCCGCTGTAGTAGCTGCGTGGCGAGTGCTCGGCTGTTGTGAGGAAACGGCGTGCTTCGTCCTTTGGCAGCCCGCAGACAGCCGGCGTTGGGTGCAGGGCGTTGATGACGTTGCCTATGCCTTGGCCGTCAGCGAGCGTGAAGTCGAAGTCGGTGCGCAGGTGGATGACGTTGCCGGCGCGCACCGTGCGGGCTTCGCTACGGCTCAGTCCTGTTGTCAGAGGGCGCAGGGTGTCGGCTATATAGTCGGCCACAATGCGCTGTTCTTTCCTGTTCTTGCCGTCCCAGGCAATGGTCTCGTCGGCAGGCGCGTGCGGCTTGGGCGGGCAGTCGAAGCGTGCGGCATCGCCGTCAAGGCGCTGTGTGCCGGCCAAGGCCACGGTGTGCCATCGGTCGGATGTGCCGCTGAGCAGTCTTTCCGGCGTGGCAAAGAGCCATGTCCCGCAGCGTTGTGCCTCTACAAGAGCTACGAACATGCGCGGATACAGGCGGCACGCACGCAAGAAAAGCTGTTCGGCGTCCACTCGCCTGGCCATCCGCTCGGTGGAGCGGCTGTCTCTTATACACATCTCCGAGCCCACGAGACCGTACTAGATCTCGTA
>OJRH01000183.1_pt1 | contig 34837 bp, 27 predicted proteins | sample 1599131 | NCBI WGS metagenome assembly OJRH01 (sample SAMN03922527, study PRJEB24848) | human gut metagenome | isolation source: stool sample | host: Homo sapiens | place: Germany | collected 2010-05
GTCATATAGCCAGAAACTTATTTTTCGATGTACTGGTACGTCAATATATATACCTGTACATAAGAGCATGGAGAAGAGAAATGTTTGGATATATAACTGTCAATAAGGACACATTGTCCGAGGAAAATAAAAAAATATATCAAAGCTATTATTGCGGGCTGTGCCAGACAATGAAGTCGCAGTATGGCAGGCGTGCACAGATGGCACTAAACTATGACATGACTTTTCTCATAGTGCTTCTGACAGGCTTGTACGAGCCGGATAGTGTGACGCGGGATGGATTTGTATGCAGCGTGCACCCTACGAAGAAGCGTACACTTCGCACCAATGAGATTACAGAGTATGCTGCAGCTATGAACATACTGCTTGCATACTACAATCTGATAGATGACTGGAAGGACGATAAAAGCCTGACGAAGAAGACATACGCAGAGATGCTGAAAAAGGACTTTGAGAAGGCAAAAAAAGGCTATCCGATACAGGCTAAGGCGATAGAGGACTACATTGCAAGGCTTGCAGAGTGCGAGAAGAGCAATGATACCAATATTGATGCAGTTGCAGGGCTGACAGGAGAGATGCTCGGCATGCTTTTTGCGTGGAAGCAGGATGAGTGGCAGAAGGATTTGAAGGAATTTGGCTGCTACATGGGCAAATTTATTTATATAATGGATGCGTATGAGGACATAGGGGATGATGTAAAAAAGAAATTATATAATCCACTTATACAGCTCATGCATTGCTGCAATAATGATCAGGAAAAATTTGACAAATCCTGTCGGCTTATGATGACATCTATGCTTTCAGAGGCAGCAAAAATATTTGAGAGGTTGCCAATTCTCTTACATGCGGATATAATCAGAAATGTTCTATACTCCGGTGTGTGGAGCAAGTATGAGTATATTCAGATGAAGAAAAGGAAGAAACATAAATGATAGATCCATATCAGGTGCTCGGTGTCAGCCGCAGTGCAAGTGACGATGAAATAAAAAAGGCCTACAGGAGCTTAAGCAGAAAATATCATCCTGATGCCAATATCAACAATCCTAACAAGGATCAGGCTGAGGAGAAGTTTAAGCAGGTGCAGCAGGCATATGACCAGATAATGAAGGAAAAGCAGTCCGGTGCTGCCGGAGCCGGTGGATATGGTGGTGCAGGAAGCAGCAGCTCATACGGCGGCAGCTCCTATGGTGGAGCATATGGTAGTGGACCGGGAGCAGGTGATCCATTTGGAGCAGGTGGACCGTTTGGTGGTTTCTATGGCCGCTATACCTACAATAATGCAGGCAGCAGTGCACAGGATGACAATCCAAAGGTGCGTGCAGCAGGCAATTTCATCAGCAACGGCTACTACAATGAGGCACTGAAGGTGCTTGAGGAGGTACCTTTTGCTGAGAGACGCGGAAGGTGGTACTACTACAGTGCTATCGCAAACCAAAAGCTCGGCAACACAGCGACAGCCATAGAACACATACAGCGAGCAGTGTCGCTTGAGCCAAACAACATGCAGTACCGCCAGTTTATGCAGATAATTGAAAATGGTGGCTCGTGGTATTCGGATATGGGAGACATATACGGACGCCCTAGTGGCAGGGGCAGCGAGTGCTGCAGCCTGCTAGCCACATTCCTTTGCTGGCAGATGTTCTGCTGCTAGATGTCAAGCTTTTCTGATGTTACAGATGGAAATTCATGCAAATTATTGGGCTGGTTATTTGAAGAACGATGGACGGCTATATTAATCTGTGAATTATTCTGAATAGTTACCTGAAAAATAAAAGGGGATGTGAAAAAACTCGATTGATTTTTTTCACATCCCCTTTTATTTATGGACATAAGTAACTATTCAGATCCACACATATATGAGCAAAATCAGCTGCGCAGCAACGGCTGTATTATTCCAGCGAATCCGGAATACCATCATGATCCAAATCTGCCATGTCTGCTCCGTGCGCACCGATATCCACAGTGTTTAAGGTGCGTCTTTTAAGTCTTGCGGCCTCAGACTGCTTGAGCAGATAGCTCTTTATCTCGCGTGAGTGCTTTACATGAACAAGCTTAAGTTCAGGGTTTGTGACGTCGCCTGTGTAGCAGACTATGGTGCCGAGCTTAAAAATGCGCTCCATCAGTGATGTGGTGAGCTTTACATCAGCTACCTTATACATGTAGCAGTCATCCTCTGTGGTGCTTAAGAGTCCGGACTCTACAGTGATAAAGGACGGTGTGACGGTATATTTTGTGAAAGTCCACGGCAGACCGAGAAACAGCAGTCTTTTTCTCTCCTTAAAGATTACAGCATCGTCATCATCGATTGCGCCGGCTGTGGTGTTTTTGATTTGTGATTCATTTACAGACATATTATTCTCCTTTTTGATGTTGAAATTGTCGTAATTGTATGAAAACTTCAATACAATTGCTAAACGTTCAGAACAGTTATATTCTGTCATATATTTTACAACAAAAAAGTGTAAAAGCCAACTTGAATATTGCGCTAAGTTATTATATGATAGAAAAAATGTAATAAAAATTGTTACGCGAAAAAGAATGGAGGCAAATTATGCGTCACTTAATGAGTCCGTTGGATTTTTCTGTAGAAGAGTTGGACAAGCTTCTGGATCTTGCAAATGATATAGAGGCTCATCCTGAGAAATATGCACACAAGTGCGATGGAAAGAAGCTTGCAACCTGTTTTTATGAGCCAAGCACGAGAACCAGGCTTAGCTTTGAGGCTGCCATGCTTAATTTGGGAGGCTCGGTGTTAGGTTTCCACAGTGCTGATTCGTCATCTGCGTCAAAGGGCGAGAGCGTTTCAGATACTATCAGGGTTATTTCCTGCTATGCGGATATCTGTGCCATGCGTCATCCTAAGGAGGGTGCACCGCTTGTGGCTTCAGAGAAATCGCGTATCCCTGTAATCAATGCAGGCGATGGAGGTCATCAGCATCCTACCCAGACACTTGCTGATCTCCTTACAATCCGTTCCATCAAGGGCAGATTGAATAATATCACAATCGGCTTTTGCGGAGATTTAAAGTTTGGACGTACAGTGCATTCACTGATCAATGCACTTATCAGATATGACAATGTGAGGATTGTGCTTATCTCGCCTGAGGAGCTTAAGGTGCCTGACTATGTGCGCGATGATGTGCTTCGTGCCAACAATATCGAGTTCAAGGAGGTAGAAAAGCTCGAGGATGCCATGGGAGAGCTTGATGTGCTCTACATGACACGTGTCCAGAAGGAGCGTTTCTTCAATGAGGAGGACTATGTGCGCCTGAAGGATTTCTACATTCTGACAAAGGAGAAGATGGAGCTTGCAAAGGATGATATGATTGTACTTCATCCGCTCCCACGTGTGAATGAGATTTCTGTTGATGTGGATGATGACCCGAGAGCATGCTATTTCAGGCAGGCACAGTATGCAGTTTACGTGCGTATGGCGCTTATTCTGACATTGCTTGGACTGGCTGAGGACTAAAGGAGGATAATATGCTGAATATAAGTGGAATACATGAGGGCTTTGTGCTCGATCATATCAAGGCAGGTATGAGTCTTCAGATTTACAGGGATTTAAAGCTTGACAAGCTCGACTGCACAGTTGCAATCATTAAGAATGCAAAGAGCAGCAAGATGGGCAAGAAGGATATCATTAAGGTAGAGTGTCCGATAGAATCATTAGACCTCGATATCCTTGGATTTATTGACCACAATATCACTGTAAATGTGATAAAGGGTGATAAGATTGTGGACAAGATGGAGCTTAAGCTGCCTCATCAGGTGAAAAATGTCATCAAGTGTAAAAACCCAAGATGCATCACTTCAATTGAGCAGGAGCTTGACCAGATTTTCGTGCTTTCCGATGAGAAAAACGAAATCTACCGCTGCAAGTACTGCGAGGAGAAATACGAAGGAGTTAAATAGTATCAGTTATGTATGCCAACGTGATTGTGGATATATCCCACGAAAAACTGGATAAGACATTTCAGTACAGCATCCCGGATGAGCTTTTATGCGACATCCGTCCGGGTGTGTGCGTGGATATTCCATTTGGCAGCCGCACTATCACAGGCTATGTGATTGAGGTCACGGATAAGCCTGAGTACGACCCGGCAAGGACAAAGCCTCTTATCGGGATAAAGGCAGACTCTGTGGCTGTGGAGGCAAAGCTCATCGCACTTGCGGCATGGATACGGCGCAATTACGGCTCTACCATGAATCAGGCGCTTAAGACTGTTATACCTGTAAAGAAGCAGGCTAAGGAGCAGGTGAGCCGCAGTATTGCACTGAAAATAGACAAGGTAAAGGCAAGGGCGCAGCTTGCGCTTTGCGAGGCAAAAAAACAAAAGGCAAAGGCCAGGCTGTTTCGTGCCCTGATTGATGCTGATGATGGGGCGCGCCTTGAGTATTCCTTTGTGACAGGCAAGCTGTCGGTGTCGGCTGCCACTATAAGAGCGCTTGAGCAGAGCGGCTTTATCGAGGTCATCACACAGAGCGGTTACAGAAATCCTGTGGAGCATATGAGTGTGGACACCTATGATAAGGTACTGAATGCCGCGCAGCAGAGTGTGGTTGATGCGATAGAAGGCGACATTGCCGCCGGTCTTAGAAATACTTATCTGATTAAGGGTGTCACCGGAAGCGGCAAGACAGAGGTGTACATGGAGCTTATCGCACACTGTATACAGTCCGGGCGTCAGGCGATTGTGCTGATTCCCGAGATTGCCCTCACTTACCAGACCGTGATGCGTTTTTTTGCCAGATTTGGGAACAGGGTTTCGATAATTAATTCAAGACTTTCAAATGGTGAGCGTTATGACCAGTTTGAGAGAGCTAAGAATGGTGATATTGACATCATGATTGGCCCGCGGTCGGCGCTGTTCACACCTTTTTCAAATTTAGGACTTATCATAATAGATGAAGAACACGAGAATTCATACAAGAGCGAGTCGGTGCCACGCTATCACGCCAGGGAGGTGGCGATAGAGTACGCGCGCATGTCCGATGCTATTGTGGTACTTGGCTCTGCAACACCGTCGGTGGATAGCTATTACAAGGCAAAGACAGGCGTTTACAGGCTTTTGGAGCTGGATAAGCGTGTGGACGACAGACCTCTTCCAAAGTGTGAGGTTGTCGATTTGAGGCAGGAGCTTCGTGAGGGAAACCGCTCGATTCTTTCCACCAGGCTTCAGGAGCTTATGGAGGAGCGGCTTCTAAATGGTCAGCAGACCATGCTTTTTTTAAATAGAAGGGGCAAATCGGCATTTATGTCGTGCAGAGCGTGCGGTTTTGTGGTAAAATGTCCTCATTGCGATGTATCACTCAGTGAACATAGCGGCGGAGTGATGGTTTGTCACTACTGCGGCTACAGACAGCCGGTGCCTAAGGTGTGTCCAAGCTGTGGCTCGAAGTACATTAGCGGCTTTAAGGCCGGCACACAGAAGATAGAAGCGATGGTGGCAAAGCGTTTTCCACAGGCGCGTATACTGCGCATGGATTATGACACCACGAGGGCGAAGGATGCGTATGAGAAGATTCTGCAGGCATTTTCCAATCATGAGGCCGATATACTTATCGGTACGCAGATGATTGTAAAGGGACATGATTTTTCAAATGTCACGCTGGTTGGTGTGCTGGCGGCGGATATGTCACTGCATGTGAATGATTTTCATGCGGCGGAGCGCACCTTTGCTCTGCTGACCCAGGCGGCAGGGCGCGCCGGCAGAGGAAAGCTGCCCGGTAATGTGGTTATCCAGACCTACGACCCTGACCACTATGCCATCCAGACTGCCAAAGAGCAGGATTATGAGGCTTTTTACGATAAGGAGATAGAGTACAGGAGGCTTATGAACTATCCACCTGTATGGAATATGCTTTTAGTCCATGTCACATCACCTGATGAGAGTGAGTGCGGCAGCATGGCACAGCAAGTGTACGATATAGCGTCGCAGATGATATCGCATACAGATGAAAATCAGAGCCCGGATGATAGGCATCTGATTCAGCTCATCGGTCCTGCGGATGCGACCATCGCCAAGGTAAATGACATATACCGCAAGGTGATTTACATGAAGACATCTGACTATGCGGCGCTTATTTCCATAAAGGATGGCATAGAGCAGGCTGTGAAAGCTGATACGGCAATGAAACATGCTAATATCTCATTTGATTTCAATCCGATGAGTGGATTTTGATAGATATAGAAGGAGGCAATTATGGCACTTAGAACTATTAGAGTGGAGGGAGACCCTGTACTTGGCAAGGTCTGCAGAGAGGTTACGGAGGTGACTCCAAAGATAGTAACACTTATTGATGATATGCTTGAGACTATGTATGAGGCTAATGGTGTAGGACTTGCCGCACCACAGGTTGGCATATTAAAGAGGATCGTTGTTATCGATGTGGGCGAGGGTCCAATCGTGATGATTAATCCTGAAATTATCGAGTCTGACGGAGAGCAGACCGGCGATGAGGGCTGTCTTTCAGTACCGGGAAAGGCCGGACAGGTGACCCGCCCGAATTATGTAAAGGCTCGCTTCATGGGCGAGGATATGAATGAGTATGAGATAGAGGGAGAAGAGCTTTTGGCCAGATGTATCTGCCACGAGCTTGACCATCTCGACGGACATCTCTATGTGGAGAAGGTTGAGGGCGCACTTCACGATGTGACATATGAGGATACACAGGAGTAATCATTAGGATGACATTTGTTATCTGAGCTTGGAAAATATCTGGGAGGCAGTAAGATGAGAGTAATTTTCATGGGAACACCGGACTTTTCGGTGGGAACACTTGAGGCAATTATAGAGGCAGGGCATGAGGTGGCACTGGTTGTCACACAGCCCGACAAGCCAAAGGGCCGCGGCAAGACAATGCAGTATACACCGGTCAAGGAGTGTGCGCTTTCGCACGGTATTGAGGTATTCCAGCCGGTTAAAATAAGAGAGACTGCTAATATAGAGTATCTCAGAAAGTTTAATGCAGATATAATAATTGTGGTTGCTTTTGGACAGATTCTGTCAAAGAGTATTCTTGATATGCCTCGATACGGCTGTATCAATGTGCATGCTTCACTTTTGCCAAAGTACAGAGGTGCGGCTCCTATCCAATGGGCTGTGATTAACGGTGACGAGTTTACAGGTGTCACTACCATGAGGATGGATGAGGGTGTCGATACCGGAGATATGATTGCAAAGAGTACAGTCAGACTCGCGCCTGATGAGACCGGCGGCAGCCTGTTTGATAAGCTCTCAGCAGAGGGAGCAAAGCTGTGTGTGGAGACCATGAAGATGATAGAGGATGGCACTGCAGAGTATACTCCTCAAAACAGCGAGGAGGCCACACATACATCAATGATCAGTAAGGAGCTTGGCTTTATCGACTGGACAAAGCCGGCTGTTGAGATTGAGAGGCTTATAAGGGGGCTTAATCCATGGCCGAGCGCATACACCCACTTAAACGGTAAGACATTTAAGGTGTGGAGTGCAAAGGTGATTGACGGCAGCGATGATTATGAGCCGGGCTGTATTTATCATATCGGAAAAAATGATATGTATGTACAGACAGGAAAAGGAGCATTATCTTTAGTAGAGGTACAGCTCCAGGGCAAGAAGCGCATGGATACAGGTTCATTTTTGAGAGGCTGTCATGTGGAAGAGGGCTCGTTTTTCACGTTATAGTTATTCATTATAAGTAACTAAAAACATAATTAAATGTGAGTCAATGTTCTCAAAGATACTCAAAATCCAGAGTATTCGTTTGTGCTAACGTCAAAGCAGTCGGAAACGTTGAGAAGTAGCCAGTGCAAGTTGAAACAGTCTTGCTAATTATAGGATAGAACCTTGATGGTAGCGTTTAGACAATGGTAGAAGCCTACGAAAACCAAGTAGCGAAACATAAAATATTAAGAAAGGAAAAGCTATTTAGATGAAAACCTATATCTAATCAATTTAAAGAATTTATAGGTATGTACCGATGGCTTAGTCGGGAATTTACGACTGTGGAGTGTACAAGAACTTGTGAGTAGCGTATTGTTTATAATCGCCAAAGCATACACATTGAAGCAGTAACTACAAATCGTGAGATTGTAGCGAATCATCTAGCATATACACATTTGTATATGTTTTTAGTAGCAGAGATGATACATGGGATATTATTACTGGGATCCGACATATATACTCGTTGTGATAGGTGCAGTGATATGTATGATTGCATCGGCAAGAGTTAAAGGTACATTTAATAAATACTCACAGCTAAGAAGCATGTCAGGCATGAATGGTGCGCAGGTGGCTCAGAGAGTGCTTCAGGCGGCAGGCATATATGATGTTCAGGTGCGTCATGTGTCAGGTAGTCTGACGGACCACTACGATCCGCGCACCAAAACAGTGAATTTATCTGATCCTGTGTACAATGCCACATCGGTTGCAGCGCTTGGCGTAGCTGCCCATGAGTGTGGACACGCTATACAGCATGCGAAAAGCTATGCACCTCTTTCAATCAGAAGTGCACTTGTACCTATAGCCAATTTTGGCTCCATGCTTGCATGGCCTGTTATACTTATCGGCCTGTTCTTTAATACACGCTCATCAGGGCTTATTATTGATATAGGCATATTGTTGTTTTCGGCAGCAGTGCTTTTCCAGCTTGTGACTCTTCCTGTAGAGTTTGATGCTTCAAGACGTGCACTTGTCATGCTTCGTACACAGGGCATACTTGCAGATGATGAGCTTAGGTACACGAGAAGGGTGCTCAAATCAGCGGCACTTACCTATGTGGCCAGTGCGGCAGCTGCTATTTTACAGCTTCTTCGTATCATACTTATCACAAACGGACGTAGGCGTGACGACTGATACTGTTGTAGCTGCTGCTTGTCTGTGAATTTACAGGGTGGCAGTTCAATTGGATATATTAGTTAGAAAATTAAATGTAGATTAAACTATATGACATCGAATAAGAATATAAATAATCATAGAAAAAATAATCATAATAATAAAAATAGTCAAACAAATAATATACCGGCACACTCTGTAGATACGCGTGAGCTTGCCCTTGAGATGCTTATTGAGATTAATGAGCGTGGAGCATTTTCACATATCGTGCTTCGCAGTGTGCTTGACAAGTATCAGTATCTGTCAAAGCAGGATAGAGCCTTTATGACGAGGCTTGTTGACGGCACTATCGAGTATATGCTGCAGCTTGACTACATCATAGACTCTTTTTCAAAGACGAAGGTAAGGAAGATGAAGCCCTTCATCAGAAACCTTCTTCGCATGAGCGTTTACCAGATAAAGTACATGGACGCGGTGCCGGATTCGGCCGTATGCAATGAGGCGGTGAAGCTTGCAAAGAGGCATAAGTTTGCACAGCTTTCGGGCTTTGTAAACGGTGTACTCAGAAATATTGCAAGAAATATAGATTCAGTACAGTTTGATACCTTAAGCATCCGATACTCTATGCCACAGTGGATAGTGGACAGATTTGTTGCGGCATACGGAGAGAAGAAGGCAGAGGAGATTTTCAAGGCCTTTCACAATAAGAGCACAATTAGCATCAGGACAAACCTGACCAGGTGTACTCCGGATGAGCTTCGCGCGACGCTTGAGGCAGAGGGTGTGACGGTCACAGCGGTTGATGAACTTAATTATGCATTTGTTATATCTGGATTTGATTATTTGAATGGCTTGCAGAGCTTCAGAGACGGACTTTTCTATGTGCAGGATATAAGCTCAATGCTTGTCGCACAGACGGCTGCTCCAAAGAAGGGCGACTATGTGATAGATGTATGCGCAGCACCGGGCGGCAAGAGCACCCATATAGCTGAGCTTTTGCAGGGAAGCGGCCATGTGTTCGCGCGTGACCTGACCGATAACAAGGTCGATATGATTGAGGAAAATATAGACAGGCATGGTCTTAACAATATGTCGGCAGAGGTGTGGGATGCCACAGTATTTGATGCTGATTCGGCGGGAAAGGCAGATATACTGATCTGTGATCTGCCGTGCTCAGGGCTTGGAGTGCTCGGCAGAAAGAAGGACATCCGCTACAAGATGACACCTGAGTCTGTAGATGAGCTTGTCGTTCTTCAAAGACAGATACTTGATACCGTGCATACATACGTGAAGCCAAACGGAGTGCTCGTGTACAGTACATGTACGATAGATGAGGCTGAGAATGAGGACAATGTGAGGTGGTTTATTGAAAAGCATCCGGAGTTTGAGCTGGATAAGAGCTTTGCTGAGGGCACCGGAATGAAACAGATACTGCCCGGTGAGCATGGAAGTGACGGATTCTTTATTGCAAGATTCATAAAAAGTAAATTATGATATTAAAATAAATCATGAATTAATAAATATAAATTGGTTTAAAAACAATAGTTAAATGCAGATTTAATAAAAATGATATGGAACAGATAAAAGAACAACTAACTGACATCAAATCAATGAATATGGACGAGCTCACAGAGTTTATCATATCGCTCGGAGAGAAGAAATTCCGTGCGAAGCAGATATATGAGTGGATTCATGTGAAGCATGTGGACAGCTTTGATGAGATGACCAATATTTCAAAAAAGTTCATACAGGTATTAAAGGACAATGCAATACTCATCTCGCTAAAAAAAGAGGAGGTGCAGGTGTCAAAGCTCGATGGCACGAGAAAATATCTCTTTGCACTCGATGATGGCAACGTCATAGAGAGTGTGCTTATGAAGTACAAGCATGGAAACTCTGTATGCATATCTTCGCAGGTTGGCTGCAGGATGGGGTGCAGATTCTGTGCATCCACTCTTGACGGTCTCGTCAGGGGGCTTAGGCCGTCTGAGATGATTGACCAGATTTATCAGATAGGCAAGGACATAGGAGAGCGCATCTCAAATGTAGTTGTCATGGGCACAGGTGAGCCGCTTGACAATTACGACAATCTGCTGCGCTTTATAGAGCTTCTCACTGATGAAAACGGAATCAATATCAGCCAGCGCAATCTGACAGTTTCCACATGCGGTCTCGTACCGCGCATGAGACAGCTTGCAGATGAAAAGCTTTCTATCACGCTGGCGCTTTCACTGCATGCCTCCAACCAGGAAAAGAGAAAAGCTCTCATGCCGGTTGCAAACAGCTATGATATACATGATGTGGTCGATGCATGCAAATATTATTTTGCACAGACAGGCCGCAGAGTCACCTTTGAGTATAGCCTGGTAGGCGGAGTGAACGATACAGCCGAGGATGCAGCAGAGCTTTCGGCACTCGTACATGGCATGAACTGCCATATAAATCTGATTCCGGTAAACCCGATAAAGGAGCGCGACTACGTGCAGTCCAACAAGGGTGTTATAGAGGCTTTTAAAAATAGGCTTGAAAAAAACGGAATTAATGTTACTATTAGAAGGGAAATGGGCAGAGATATAGACGGTGCCTGTGGACAGCTTCGCAAGAAGCATATAGATAAAGAGAGAGGAATAAACTAGATGAAGACGTTTTCCATTACGGATGCAGGTGCTATTCGTGAGATGAATCAGGATTTTTATTTCTCGTCTGACACTGCAGTAGGAAATCTTCCGAATCTTTTCATCGTAGCAGATGGAATGGGAGGACACAAAGCCGGTGACTATGCTTCCAGATACACTATAGAGCGTGTGGTTGCATCGGTATCGAGAAATGCCGGGGATGAACCGGTATCCATCATCAAAGAGGCTATCAACAAGGCAAATGAGCTTTTGGTGGCTGAGTCTCGTGAGGATGAAGCTAAGCGTGGAATGGGTACCACCTTAGTCGTAGGAACTATTATAGGAAACAAGCTTTTTGTGGCCAATATAGGTGACAGCAGGCTTTATATTGTAGGTGGCACAGAGCAGATCAGACAAATTACCAGGGATCATTCACTGGTTGATGAGATGGTCAGGATGGGTGAGATAAATGCCGACGAGGCGAGAGTTCATCCGGACAAGAATATCATCACGAGAGCTGTCGGGGCAGCAGATCATGTGGAGGCAGATTTTTTTGAGGTCGAGCTATGTGAGGACGACAGGATTCTTCTGTGTACAGACGGACTTACCAATATGGTGAGAGATAAAGAAATATGCGATACTATTAGGCAAAATGATAATATCGAGACAGCAGCGTCACAGCTTGTCGCCATGGCCAATGCAAACGGTGGCCGCGATAATATCACTGTAATGATTATTAAACCATTTTAAGACGAGGTAATAACAGATGTTAGAGATAGGAAGTTTTTTATCGGATCGATATGAGATCCTAAGCAAGGTTGGCGCAGGCGGCATGTCTGATGTATACAAGGCAAAAGACCATATACTGAGCCGTTTTGTAGCTATAAAGGTTTTAAAGCAGGAGTTTTCGGAGGATAGTTCATTTGTGACCAAGTTCCGTGCTGAGGCACAGTCAGCAGCAGGACTTGAGCATCCAAATATCGTAAATATCTATGATGTAGGCAGCGAGAATGGTCTGTACTACATTGTCATGGAGTATGTCGAGGGTATCACACTTAAGACTTATATCGAGAAAAAGGGCCAGCTGTCATTCAAGGAGTCTGCAAGTATTGCAATCCAGGTGGCAAGGGGCATAGAGGCCGCTCACAATAAAAATATCATTCACCGTGATATCAAGCCGCAGAATATCATTATTTCTACAGATGGCAAGGTAAAGGTGACAGACTTTGGAATTGCAAAGGCTACATCTTCAAATACAATAAGCTCAGATGTGATGGGCTCAGTACACTATGCATCTCCGGAGCAGGCAAGAAACGGCTTCGTCGATGGCAGAAGTGATATTTACTCACTGGGAATCGTAATGTTTGAGATGGTTACAGGCCGTGTGCCGTTTGACGGTGATACCACAGTGGCAGTTGCACTGCAGCACCTACAGGAGGAGATTGCAAGGCCAAGCATCTACGCACCGGATCTGCCAATCAGCTTTGAGAAAATCATCTTAAAGTGTACACAAAAGACACCGGACCGCAGATACCAGACTATTGAGGAGCTTCTCACAGACATAAGGCGCTCTCTTGCGCATCCTGATGAGGATTTCGTTACAATAGCACCACTCGTTGACGGTGGCAAGACCAAGGTTATAAGCCCGGAGGAGCTTGACAAGATAAAAGAAGGCAGAGGTGTTGCAGAGGACTTAAACGATGATGATACCGATGCAGATAATGGTGATGAGTATGCTGACGATGAAGACGATGATGATGAATATGATGAGTCACTCTTAGACGACGATGATGACGAAGAAGACGAAGACGACGAAGACGATGATGATGACGGCAAGCTTTTAAATCCAAAGATGGATAAAGCAATCACAATCATGGGTATAGTAACAGCCGTAATCATTGTAATAGTTATCATATATCTTGCACTTTCAGTGGCAGGAGTGTTTAAGTTTGGCGGCAAAAAGAACTCAGAGTCACAGCAGACAGAGTCACAGACACAGACCGAGTCTGAATCAGAGTCAGAGACACAGACTGAGACAGAGGGCCAGATGATTGACATCAGAGGCATGTCAGTGGAGGATGCTCAGAAGGCAGTAGACCGCTTAAAGCTTGACCTCACAGTATTTGCATTTGAGACAAAGCAGTCAGATCAAAAGGATGGCACAATCCTTGAGCAGGATGTCAAGGCCGGAGATACAGTAAAGCGTGGTTCACAGATTAATGTAGTTATCGCAGGAAAAGGTGATAGTACATCAGAGATGGTCAAGATACCAAGTGTAATCGGAAAGACCAAGAGCTCAGCAAAGAGTACACTCGAGTCAGCAGGCTTTAGTGTCACCTTCGAGTATGGAGATTACAATGACAGTGTAGCAGCAGATGTAGTAACAGCACAGTCACCATCAGCAAAGAAACAGGCCGCAAAGGGCAGCACAGTAACAGTCACCCTCTCACCGGGCCAGAAGCCAATCACCGTGCCAAACGTAGTAGGTGCCTCACAGTCACATGCAGAAAGCGCCCTCGCAGGAGCAGGTCTCAAGTACACCTATGCCGACTCCCAGTACAGCGACACAGTACCCGCCGGCAGCGTAATCAGCCAGACCAAATCCGGTGAAACCGTAGCCGCGGGCACCACAATCACACTTACACTCAGTAAGGGTAAGCAGCAGGTTTCAAAGAGCGTAAATAAGACATTGTCACTTGGAATAGAAAATGCAAAGGTAGTAGATGGTTCATATACCTTAAAAGGCAGTGATGGACAGACATACGCAAGTGGAACAGTAACTTCAGCAGAGGTTTCAGTATCCGGAACAATGAATTGTGCATCCGGTAAAATAACGGTAACATGGAAATATACAGTTCCATCATTGGATGGAGATGGAAATGAAGTTGAGGGTGAAGTTCAGACAAAGACAGAAACAGTAGAAGTACAGTAAGCCACCGGATAGCACCCACAAAGTGGGTGCTATCCGCACCCCACTACCACACCAACCCGCGGACGAAAACCTGAACTCGCGGAGAGGAACTAAGGAAGCGGGGCAGGCATGTGTTCCGAGGAAAAAATATGAAATGCCCCGGGGTACCATAAACCTACCGAGGAAAGAACAGGGCATAGCAAGCCTTAGCCTGTCCGTAGGAGAGCCCGGGGCTGGCTTCATATTTTTTAAGAGGAATATATGCCTGCCCCCGCCACCCACACAACCTCAAAGCGCGGCATGTACCCCGCCGAAAGCGTGACTCCTGCAAATACAAAAGCACACAAGGAAAACCATGACAGGAAAAATTATTAAAGGAATTGCCGGTTTCTACTACGTCTACGTAGAAGAAACCAAAGAAGCAAAAGAAACTGCCACAGGCGGCACTCTCTACGAGTGCAAAGCAAAAGGCACCTTCAGAAAACAAAAGATAAAGCCGCTGGTAGGCGATATCGTCGACATAGCAGTCCTCGATGATGAAAAGCACATAGGCAATGTCGAGCGTATACTGCCACGGAAAAACGAACTTATCAGGCCGGCTGTGTCCAATATAGACATGGCCTTGGTTATTTTTGCATCCGCAAAGCCGGATCCCAATTTCAACCTGCTTGATAGGTTTTTGTGTATGATGGAGTACCAGCATGTCCCGGTTACCATATGCTTCAACAAAAAGGACTTAATCACACCTAAAGAACAGCAGGAGCTTAAAAGCATATACGAGCCGGCTGGCTATAGAGTGCTTTTTACCAGCACGAAAACAGGTGAGGGCATAGATGAGATAAAGCACATTTTAGAGGGAAGGACGACCACGGTTGCAGGTCCCTCGGGAGTTGGCAAGTCATCTATCATTAACTGTCTGCAGGATGATGTGCAGATGGAGACCGGACATATAAGTGAGAAAATAGAGCGCGGAAAGCATACGACCAGACATTCTGAGATTATCCCGATAAAGGATGGCACGTATATCATGGATACACCGGGCTTCAGCTCGATGGATGTGCCGGGCTTTGAAAAGGAAGATCTGTGGACATGTTATCCGGAGTTTGTAGAGTATGAGCCATATTGCAGGTTTCAGGGCTGCAGTCATATAAATGAGCCGGACTGCGGCGTGAAGGAAGCTCTTGCAGATGGGAAAATATCGCAGGTGCGGTATGATAATTATAAGCTTTTATATGAGGAGCTTAAAAACAGACAAAAGTATTAATTTAAAGCATAATCAAACGGAGGAAAACATGAACTGTTTATCACCATCAATTTTATCAGCGGATTATTCAATACTCGGAGAGCAGCTTAAGCAGCTTGATGAGGCCGGAGCACAGTATGTGCATATAGATGTTATGGACGGCAGCTTCGTTCCAAGCATATCAATAGGACTGCCGATCATAAAGACAATCAGAAAGTGCACAGAGCGTATGTTTGATGTGCATCTGATGATAGATGAGCCGGTCAGATATATAGATGATTTTGCGACAGCAGGAGCAGATATCATCACAGTCCATGCGGAGGCATGTAAGCATCTTGACAGGACAATCGAGGCAATAAAGGAAAAGGGCATACTGGCAGGTGTAGCATTAAATCCGGCTACTCCGCTCTCAGCCATAGAGTATGTGCTTCCCAAGGTGGACATGGTGCTTATCATGACTGTAAATCCGGGTTTTGGAGGACAAAAGCTTATTCCGTACACTGTAGACAAGGTGCGCGACTTAAAGGCACTTCTTGAGAAAACCGCAAATAAGGCTGATATCGAGGTGGACGGTGGTGTTAATCTTGAGAACGTGGAGACACTGCTTGCGGCAGGAGCCAATATCATTGTTGCGGGAAGTGCGGTGTTTAACGGAGAGATAGAAGAAAATGTAAAGGATTTTCTGAATATCATGATGTAACAGATGCAGGTTAAAACGGAAATGCTTCCGGGGCTTAAGCAAATGTGGATATGTTATTAAGGAGAGGGTGGATAAAATGAGGTATTTGATTGTATGTGGTGGAAAAATAGATAAGAAATTCGGCTTAAATGAGATAAAGACTGACGGAATAGATGCCATAATTGCGGCTGACAGCGGAATGGATTTCCTGTACGAAAACGGTGTCACGCCTGATATAATTGTAGGTGATTTCGATTCAGCCACGACAAAGGCCTTAGATTTTTTTGAGAGAAAAGGACAGACCGAGATACACAGGCTCAATCCCATAAAGGATGATACTGATACGGAGTATGCCATAAGACTTGCCATAAGCGAGGGTGCAAGAAGCATAGTGATGCTTGGAGCAACAGGAAGCAGAATAGACCATGTGCTCGGCAATATTTCACTTTTGGGAATAGGATTGGAAAGTGGAACTGATATCAGCATTATCGACACAAACAACCGTATAAGGATGTCGGATAAGCCCGTAACCATTGAAAAATCAGCACAGTATGGCAGGTTTGTTTCGCTTATAGCAGTGACAGACGACAATGAGGTGAGCCTTAGAGGTTTTAAGTATCCTGTTACGGATTATTCCTTTGACAGATTTACATCGCTTGGCATATCCAATGAAATAATTGATGACCATGCAGTGGTTGATATCCATAGAGGAAAATTTATCATTATTGAGTCAAAAGATTGACTTTTTAGGAGTTTTGGTCTACTATGGTTTTAGGATTATTTCGGAAAAGCTTGATTACAGGAGGATTGATATACACTGTGTCGGCTTTGGAACATGATGGGGTAATTAGATGATAGAGAAGTATTATAGCGGGGTAATCGAGCAGATTTACAATCGCATAGGAAAAGAGACTCGAAATATCGTAATGGCGAATTATAGCAATGATTTTTCGATTGAAAATCTTGAGGTTATAAGACGTTATCAAAGCAATGAGGATAACGTCTTTTTTGCATACAGTGAGTTCTCTTACAATACGCTGGTCGGAGCTTATGAGCCATTTTTGGACATCATATGCAATATGCACAGGCGCTTTATAGGCGGAAGCTTTGATGATTTCCAGAAGGAGTGCGGTGTGTACTATCTGCACAGACAGGTGTTAAACAGCTATTATGAGACCGGTGAGTGCTTCAGAGAGGAAACAGTGCTGTTAAATGAGGTAGCATACGAGCAGAGACGTATGACTATGGCTATAGTTGATATGCTTAAGAGGCTTTCAGAAGTGAGGCCATTGATGATTGTGATAAACAGATTCCATATGGCGTCAAAGAGCTCTATTGAGACCATCAAGTATCTGATTGACAATCCGTGCACCAATATCGGTATCGTGTTAGGTGTCAATGCCATGGTCAAGGGTACTGACAGTACTGTTGAGGTGTGGAATCGTATAGTTGAGTCGCTTGAGGACAGGAGTGCCATATACTATATAGGCAGTGCCGGATCGCTTAAAAATAACATAAAAAACACGAATGATGATGAGCTGTATATCACTACAAACTTTGAGCAGAGCATTCAGGAAGCATCAAATATCATGGAGTTTCTGGATTTTGAGCAGGCAAGGAGAGGCTGCCGCATCATAGAGCATAAGCTTAAGTTTGAGGATGCATGGATTGATGAAAAGAGTCTGAGACGTTTTTATTTGGTCTATGCCAGGACCTGTGTTTTACTTGGAGAGATGTCCAAAGCGATTGAGCTCACGAATGAGTACAAGGCGCTGATACCGGAAAATGACAGTGAGCATTATCTTTCACTGTATTATTTTATGAAGGGTACCTGCCATATGTATCAGGGCAAGCTTGAGAAGGCTGAAGGCTGTGCAAAGAAAGCCTATGACTATGCACTTTTGGTGGATGATGAATTGCTCGAATTCAGGTCTGAGCTTTTGTCCGTTATGATAAAGATGTCGGGCTGGTACAATATATTTTTCTGTGTACAGGATATACCTGTCAGTGATGAAATTATAGAAAAGCTCATAAAGCACGGATACAGGAATCATCTGGCACATATATATATTTACGCATACGACAATAGCCGTGATGTGGTGAAGCAGTCCTTTTATGATGAATCCTTGCTAAAGCATTTTACAAAGGGGCTTGAGCTTGCGAAGGAGATAGGAAATGAGCAGCTTGTGTATGATGCATATCAGAAGACTATCATGCTTGCCAGCACAAGCGGTCTCAATGAGATAGCCTTTTTATATGTTATCCGTACATACGAGTTCATGAAGGGACACGGCAATATATATGTTGCGAGAGTACTTACGTCTATAGGCTACAATTTAAGTGCTATGGGTAAAAATGAGCTGGTTGACGATTATTACAATGTTGCAATCAATATGTTATATTACCTGAAGCTGCCGGAGGATATAGCGGAGGTGTATTATAACAAGTCTCTTAACTATATCATGCAGGGCAATTATAAGGAGGCTGTCCATGCACTTTTAGTTGCCATGAAGACTATTATAAAGCTTCATCTAAACAGCTTAAGGGTGTGCAACACGAGTAAGGTATATGCGCTTCTTGCGCTTGCATCTATATTTTCTGGTGACAGATTCAGCTGTGAGCGCTATCTGCTCAGCTGTAAGCAGTTTCTTAATTATGTCATCTACAGAGTAATTGACACCACAAGAACTGAGGCAGTCCATGACTATTCCAGGTGCGATGATGAGATGTTCCTTTACTCCTTTGCATCGGCTATGCTCTTGTGGCACGATGATAAAAAGGAAGAAGCCTTTTTACGTTTTGAGGATGCGGAGAGATATCTCGTTAATGCCGAGGGAAATGAATTTTTTGCATATTCGATATACAGGGAAAGCAGGATGAAGCTGTTTGCGCTGCTCGGCAAAAATGAGCTTATAGAGCATGAGAAAATGCTTCTGGAGGCACACAATAAAAGGATGCATGAAATAGCAGAGGCAGCTCCGCTTGACATGTTAAAAAATATCAACCTGGAGTCACTGAGTGATGGCCCTATCAATGAGCGGCAGATTAATATGCTCGTAAAGCAGCATGGGCTCGAAAAGGATTATCAGGGCTCAAAGCGTCAGATGGAGTTTATTTCCATCTGGCAGACCATTATCGATGTCAATGACCAGAAGAAGGACACCATGATTGAAAATGCCATGAGCAATTTTATCAATCATTTTAGTCTTGACTGTGCGCTGATCATAGATCTGCACGCGAAGGAGCCACAGGTGCTTTATAATGATACGGGCTGTGATATGACAGATGAGGTTATAAAGGGCATATGTGATATCATGATAGACTATCCGGAGGGCTTTGCCACATCAAAGATTGCAGAGGGCTTCTACGAGTATGAAAATATCATCTCGTACTTCGGTGTGGATGATGTATGCTCATTTGTCGCAGTGCCTTTTATCAAGAATGATGCGCTTTCAAGTGTGCTCATAGCATATGTGCGTATGAAGGACAACTGGCATGGCTCTATAGAGCGATACATGCTCAACGAGGATGATCTGAGCATTTTCAAGCTGTTATTCAGAGAGCTTGAGTATTCCATTGCCCGTATTGAGGCCAATGAGAAGGCCAATGAGATGAACAAGAGGCTGAAGCAGGCAGCTATCACTGACATGCTTACCGGTATCTATAACAGAGCAGGTATGTATCAGGAGATTGAAAAGCTTGAAAAGCGCATAAGTGTTACATCCGGTGGCATGGATGTGGGTCTTATGTTTATTGACCTGGACAATTTCAAGCATTATAATGATACATATGGTCATGATGTGGGAGATCTGATACTTAAGGAGATGGCCTTTGTGTTCAGGGAAGTAGCTAAGGACAGAGGCTTTGTGAGCAGATATGGCGGTGATGAGTTTATCATAGTTATTGAGTCATGCGCCAGATACGAGCTTGAGAATATCGCAAAGGATATCTATGCAAGGATTGCAGAGGCGGATGGCTTCAGCAGGCAGATAAAGAAATATCTCAACCATGACGTAGAGTTTAATGAGGAGAAGAATATCACCTGCTCCATCGGTATTTCATATGAGAGAAATGTTACCAGTGAGAGTCAGATTACCGAGCTCATTAAAAAGGCGGACAATCTGATGTATACAGTAAAGACAGGCGAGAAAGGACACTATGCATTCTTTTAAATCAGATGAATTTAAGATAAGAGTACTGACAAAGGATGATGCGGAGGAGTACAATGCACTGCTTCGTTATGCGTTTCAGGTGACAGAGGCAGACCTTGCCGAGACAGGCTGGAAGGATGACGAAATCAAGCAGTCGAAGTTTCCGGTGCTTGAGAGAGCTGATGTGCTCGGCTGCTTCAATATCATAGACAAAAAAGAGGAGCTTGTGGCTCAGTTTGCGGTATATCCGCTCGATATGAATATATACGGTGAGCGCTACGAGGTGGGCTTTGTCACAAGTGTTTGCACGTATCCTGAGTACACCGGTCATGGCCTCATGAAAAAGCTCATGAGAAAGAGTCTTACGAGAATGCGCGACAGCAACAAGTCGTTTGCCCTTTTGTACCCATACTCCATACCTCTTTACAGAGGGCTTGGCTGGGAGATTATCTCAAACAAGATGACATATGTGATAAAGGACAGACAGATTCCCACAAAGCTTAAGGAGCCCGGCTATGTGCGCCGTGTGCAGTGGGATGACGAGCAGTTTAAGAAGCTTCATACTCACTTTGCTGCAAAGACGCACGGTTGTCTGTACAGAAATAATCTGGCTTGGGAGGAGTACTTCCGCTGGGATGAGGATGATACGATGGTCGCCATCTACTACAACGAGGATGATGAACCGTGTGGCTATATGGTGTATCTTATCAGCTCCGATGTCATGCACATCAAGGAGCTCATCTACTTAAACCGTGAGGCACAGCTTGGCCTGTGGGAATACATTCATGCGCATGATTCCATGATAGATGAGGTCAGAGGCAACAATTATTACAGCGAGCCCATCGCTTTTGAGCTCGACGACAGTGATATAAAGGAGACGATCAGACCATACGCCATGGGCAGAATCATCGACGTGGCGCAGTTTATTTCACAGTACAACTGTGACCCTGATGGTCCAAGCGGCTGCTTTAGCTTCGAGATAGAGGATGAGCTTCTGCCGTGGAACAATGGCACATTCGTCATTGATTTTGAGAAAGGACACTGTGCTCTCACCGACAAAAAGCCGCAGTATCACATTAGCATGTCTATTGGCACATTTACCACACTGCTTTTGGGCTACAAGAGTGCGGAGAAGCTTTTACAGATGGGCAAAATACAGACTACATATGATGCTGTTGCAAGGCTTGATGATATTTTGTACCATGAGATACCATATGTATCTGACTATATATAATTAAAGGTAAAGGAAAATAATATGTCAAATTATGTGATTAGCTGCTGTTCAACAGCAGATCTTACCAGGGAGCATATGCTCGAGAGAAATATTAAGTACGCATGCTTTCACTATGAGCTTGACGGTAAAGAGTATATGGATGATTTAGGACAGTCCATGCCACTGCCGGATTTCTACAAGGCAATGGAGGCAGGTGCCATGACAAAGACCTCGCAGATCAATCAGGAGGAGTACATGGAGTACTTCAGGCAGTTTCTGGATGAGGGATATGATGTGCTTCACTGTACACTAAGCTCTGGTATATTAGGTACAGTCAACTCGGCAAGGCTTGCAAAGGAGGCTCTCGAGGAGGAATACCCTGACAGAAAGATATATGTGATTGATTCGCTGGCAGCATCGTCAGGCTTTGGTCTTTTGATGGATAAGCTCGCTGACCTTAGGGATAGCGGCATGGATATTGATACACTGGCTGATTGGACCATGGAGCACAGACTTGAGGTGAATCACTGGTTTTTCTCATCAGACCTTACATTTTTTATCAGGGGCGGCCGTATCTCAAAGACCGCGGGATTCGTTGGAAATGTGCTGAATATCTGTCCTTTCATGAATGTGAGCAATGAGGGAAAGCTTATTGTGCGTGAGAAAATCCGCACCAAAAAGAAGGCAATAAAGGAGATGCTTGTGAAGATGCAGGCACTCTGCAAGGATGGTGCCGATTATTCGGATAAGGTCTATATATCGAATTCTGCATGCTATGAGGATGCTAAAGCCGTAGCTGATCTGATTGAGGCTGCCTTCCCGAAGATGAAGGGAAAAGTAGAGATAAATGATATCGGTACGACTATAGGAAGCCACACCGGTCCGGGAACAGTTGCATTGTTTTTCTGGGGTAATAAGAGAGAAGATTAGCCGGATATTTTAGCCTAAATATCTGATTAGAATAATCAAAATCAATAAAGTTGATTATTTTTTTATAAAAAATTAAATTACATCAATCAAAGTGATTAAATATAATCATTCCAATAACTGCGCTTATGTGTTACAATTATATCAGTTCAAACGAAAAGAGGTTTTAAGATGAAAGGATATGAAAAATACGAGCGCAGTTATTTTCTGCCTCCTGAATGCACTTATGACTGGGTTAAGAAGGATTATATAGATAAAGCACCACTGTGGTGTTCGGTTGATTTACGTGATGGCAACCAGGCTCTAATCGAGCCGATGAGTCTTGAGGAGAAGCTTGACTTCTTTAAGATGCTTGTAGATATAGGCTTTAAGGAAATCGAGGTAGGTTTCCCGGCAGCCTCTGAGACAGAGTTCAATTTCACGAGAGCTCTTATTGAGAGGGATATGATTCCTGATGATGTCACTATACATGTGCTGACACAGGCCAGAGAGCATATCATCAAGAAGACCTTCAAGGCACTTGAGGGAGCACCGAGAGCAGTTGTACATCTGTACAATTCCACATCTGTTGCACAGCGTGAGCAGGTGTTTAAGAAGTCAAAGGAAGAGATAAAGCAGCTTGCAGTTGACGGGGCTGTTTTATTGAGAGACCTTGCAGCAGAGACTGATGGTAATTTCCGTTTCCAGTATTCACCGGAGAGCTTTTCGGGCACTGAGGTGGATTATGCGGTTGATGTGTGCAACGCAGTGCTTGATGTATGGCAGCCAAAGGCTGATAATAAGGCCATCATCAATATCCCTACCACAGTAGAGAATGCTATGCCACATGTTTTTGCCACACAGATAGAGTATATCAACAAGCACCTCAAGTACAGAGACGGAGTAGTGCTTTGCTTACATCCTCATAATGACAGAGGCTGCGGTGTTGCCACATCAGAGCTTGGTGTGCTTGCAGGAGCTGAGGAGATAGAGGGTACGCTGTTTGGAAACGGTGAGAGAACAGGAAATGTAGATATCGTGACACTTGCCATGAATCTTTACTCACACGGAGTGGATCCACAGCTTGATTTTTCAAATCTGCCTGAGATCAGGGAGAAGTATGAGACATTTACCAGAATGAAGGTAGGCGAGAGACAGCCATATGCGGGAGACCTTGTTTTTTCTGCTTTTTCAGGCTCACATCAGGATGCTATCTCAAAGGGCATGGCATGGAGAGAGGAAAAGAAGCTTGATAAGTGGACGGTTCCATATCTGCCTATAGATCCAAAGGATGTCGGCAGGACATACGAGGCTGATGTTATCCGTATCAACAGCCAGTCAGGAAAGGGCGGAGTGGCATATATCCTTAAGCAGAGCTTCGGTATCAATGTGCCACAGCAGATGAGAGAGCAGGTCGGATACATGGTCAAGCAGGTATCGGACGAGGAGCACAAGGAGCTTTCACCTGAGTGGGTACACAGTATCTTTACAGACAATTATGTGGATTTTCATCCATATTTCACTATACCGGAGTGCCACTTTAAGCAGGTAAACGGCATTTTCGCAGAGGCGGTTATTTTACACAATGACAGCACTAGAAAGGTAGATGCCAATGGAAACGGCCGTCTTGATGCAGTCAGCAATATAATTAAGCAGTATTTTGACATCAGCTTTGAGCTCACTGTATACGAGGAGCATGCGCTTTCACACGGATCTTCATCAAAGGCTATGGCATATGTGGGTATCACAGTTGACGGTAGTATGTTCTGGGGCGCAGGTGTGGATGAGGATATCATCAAGGCATCAATCGGAGCGCTTGTTGTTGCGGTAAACCATTATCTTGCCACCAAGGCTGACAGTCACGTGAAGGATGAGCGCTATATTGCCATGCTCAACTTCATCCAGGCCAACTACAAGACGGTATCGCTTGCAGACATGGCTGCACAGTTCAACCTGACAGAGCCGTATATCTCCAAGTACATAAAGGAGAAGTCAGGCAAGACTTTCGGAGAGCTGGTCACCAATGCCAAGATGAAGAAGGCACGTACACTGCTGAGAAACAGCATCACAACTGTTGAGAATATCGCAATCGAGGCAGGATATCAGAACGTGGAGCATTTTAACAGACAGTTCAAGAAGCTGTATGGAATGACACCGCTTGAGTACAGAAATTCAAGCACAAAATAAGCGGATACAGCATTTTAATATAACCGGATCAATATGCTAAATGACAATTCATTCAGCTGTATTGGTCCGGTTTACTTTTTATTACTGCACTTTTTATGTAAAAATCTGCATTAAAATTGTATAAAAATGGGAACAATGGGCTATTGATTGTATTTTATCAAGTAATTTGTTGTTTTTACAACGGATTATATGTACAATGCGGGTATAATATAAATAAAAGATAATTATTCAGAACTACTGATAACAAAGCAGATATTGAGAATTTGTGTTTGGGATGAATAGTTATAATAAAAAGCAACTATTTGAATTATAGTTTAAGAAAGAGAGGAACGTACATGAGCAATAAAACTAGCGCAGTTGTTAAGACAAACCCAAGAAAGGCTGTAATGATCGGATGTGGATTCGTTGGTTCGGCATCAGTTTTTGCACTTATGCAGAGCGGTCTTTTTTCTGAGATAGTTCTCATTGACGCTGATAAGGACAAGGCTGAGGGAGAGGCGATGGATATAAGCCACGGTATTCCTTTTGCCAGACCTATGAAGATATATGCAGGTGGTTATGATGATGTGGCAGATGCTGCTATCATTGTTGTTTCTGCAGGTGCAGGCCAAAAGCCGGGCGAGACAAGACTTGATCTGGTAAATAAAAATGTTGCAATCTTCAAGAGCATCATTCCGGAGATTGCAAAGAGAAATTTCGGTGGAATCTTACTTATCGTTGCAAATCCTGTAGATATTTTAACACAGGTGGCACAGAAGCTTTCAGGACTTCCTGAGGAGCGTGTCATCGGTTCAGGTACCGTGCTTGACAGTGCAAGACTTAAGTACGCGCTTGGAGAGCATCTTGAGGTGGACAGCCGAAGCGTACATGCATTTATAGTAGGTGAGCATGGAGACAGTGAGGTGGTTGCATGGTCATCAGCCAATGTTTCCGGAGTGGAGCTTCACAAGATGTGCGAGATGAGAGGTCACTACAAGCACAAGGAGAATACAGAGGAAATCGCTGCAAACGTAAAGAACAGTGCTTACGAGATAATCAACCGAAAGCATGCGACATATTATGGTATCGCTATGTCGGTCAGACGTATCTGCGAGGTAATTATGCGTGATGAGAAGTCTATTCTTCCTGTTTCACACATGATGCACGGACAGTACGGCATCGACGGTGTGGTTCTCTCAATGCCTGCAATCGTTGGAGCAGACGGAGTGGAGAGCGATATCCCAATCGAGTTAAGCGGTGAGGAAGCTTTAAAGCTCAAGGAGTCTGCTGATGCACTTAAGAGCATACTTGACGGGCTTGAGCTGTAAATATCAGGCTCTTAATATTAATTTTGTAATATTAAACTTATATAAAATACTATAAATTCAGTAGGGTTTGGGGTATAATGATAACTGTCGGGCTGCATATATTATGTGCTCGGCGGTTATTTGATTTTATGGCAGATAATTATTTAGAATTACCGGGAAAAAGGAGTATATATAATGAGCGAAAGAAAACAAATCCATCAGGAGTTTCTGACAGGCGAAAGAGCCCTGTTTGCAAGCAACGACCTGGATATATATGATACAATTTTTGATGACGGAGAGTCACCTCTTAAGGAGAGCCATGGCATTAGCCTGACAGGCTGTTTTTTCCGCTGGAAATATCCGCTATGGTACTGTAGTGACATAGCGGTAAAGGACTGTACATGGTTTGACATGGCGCGTGCGGGTGTCTGGTATACAGACAATATCTCTGTTACTGATTCAATAGTTGAGGCACCTAAGAACTTCAGGCGATGCAATAACCTAAAGCTTAAAAATGTGACATTTCCAAATGCCCAGGAGACCCTCTGGAGCTGTGATCATGTCGATATCGAGAATGTTTCGGCAAAGGGAGATTATTTTGGCATGAATACAAATAATCTTATCATGAAGAATTTCCAGCTGGTCGGCAACTATTCGTTTGACGGTTCAAGGAATGTAGAGGTGCACGATTCAAAGCTTATCTCAAAGGATGCCTTCTGGAATACGGAAAATGTCACAGTCTATGATTCATTTATTACAGGTGAATACCTTGGCTGGAACGCAAAGAATCTGACACTTATAAACTGCACAATCGAGAGCTTGCAGGGGCTTTGCTACATCGACAACCTTGTTATGAAAAACTGTAAGCTCATAAACACTACATTGGCATTTGAGTATTCTTCGGTAGATGCAGAGATTTGCAGTAAGGTGGACAGTGTTTTAAATCCGACAAGCGGAGTGATAAGGGCAAAGGAGATTGGCACACTGACTATCGAAAAGGACAGAGTTGACCCATCAAAGACTAAGATAATATGTGAGGGAAAATAATCTATGTATGATTTTGACACCGTTGTAGACAGAAGAAATACAGGCTCACTAAAGTGGGATGTGGCAAAAAATGAGCTCCCGATGTGGGTAGCAGATATGGATTTTAAGACAGCGCCCCAGATAATAGATGCAATATCAGAGCGTGTTTCTCACGGAGTGTTTGGCTATTCCATCATTCCGGATGAGTGGAATGATGCGTATATTTCGTGGTGGGACAGACGCCATGGGCTTAAAATCGAAAGAGACAACCTGATTTTTTGCACAGGGGTCGTACCGGCCATATCATCTACAGTGCGAAAGCTCACAACACCCGGTGAAAATGTGCTTATCATGACACCGGTATACAATATATTTTTTAATTCCATATTTAATAACGGCGTAAATGTGCAGGAAAGCCCGCTTGGATACGAAAACGGCAGATATTTTGTGGACTATGACAGGTTGGAGCATGACCTTTCCAATCCACAGACCTCGCTTATGATATTTTGCAACCCTCACAATCCGTGCGGTATCATCTGGACAAAGGATGAGCTTGCGAAAATAGGTGCACTCTGCAGGAAGTACAATGTGACGGTCATATCAGACGAGATACACTGCGACATCACAGCACCGGGAAAATCATACGTGCCGTTTGCGGCAGCATCAGAGGACTGCGCCGATATAAGCATCACCTGTATTGCTCCGACCAAGTGCTTTAATATGGCAGGCTTACAGACTGCGGCAGTGATGGTGCCAAATAAATTTTTGCGCCACAAAGTATGGCGCGCATTAAATACAGACGAGGTGGCGGAGCCAAACGCATTTGCCATCACGGCAGCAGTTGCAGCGTTCACAAAGGGTGAGCCGTGGCTTGAGGAGCTCAGAAAATATCTCTGGGAAAACCGCAAAACAGTCTGTGACTTCGTGGCAGAAAACCTGCCGCAGATACACATAGTGGATGCCGATGCGACATACCTCATGTGGCTTGACTGCAGTGCACTCACAGATGATTCTGTGGCATTTACGCAGATGATTCGTGAAAAGACAGGCCTTTATCTGTCGGAGGGAGCTGAGTTTGGAGGCAATGGCCGTTACTTTGTGCGATTGAATATCGCATGCCCCGGTTCAGTTCTTATGGAAGGGCTGGAAAGGTTAAAAAGAGCTCTCGTTTAAGCTGAATATGTACATTTTTTAAAATAAATAAGACCGGTGATCAGCCGGTCTTATCTAGTATAATTAAACATTTATGGCATACAAGATTTAGAAATATATCATGCATACGTTTGTTTTCTGATTCGATAGTTAGTATACACTAACATAAATTAGAAGTCAATAACAAATATGGGATTTTGATATTTTTTTGGATTTTTATAAATCACGTACAAATCAAAAGAAAAGTTTTGCAAACAATAAAATGTATGTTATAATAATATAACTGAATTAAAACGAACGAAAATAAACTCACGGGGGTATTCGAAATGCGAAACAATGAATCATCAGAAAACTATTTAGAGACCATACTTATTCTCAGCAAGAAGCTTCCTGTGGTACGCTCAGTTGATATAGCAAATGAGCTTGGATATAAGAAATCCAGCGTGAGTATAGCCATGAAAAACCTTAGAGAGAAGAACAATATCACAGTTAGTGATGCAGGATTTATCACACTCACAGAGTCAGGGAGACAGATAGCAGAGATGATATACGAAAGACATGAGCTTTTGTCAGAGTGTCTTGAGAAGCTTGGTGTTGATAAGGAGATTGCAGCAGAGGACGCATGCCGTATAGAGCATGTCATCAGTCCTGAGAGCTTTGAAGCAATCAAGAAGCATATACATAAGAGCTGATATATGAAACCAGTACCGCAGGGTACTGGTTTTTTAGTGTATCGTTTTTCTTGTATATATGAGAAAAATCATCTATAATAGTGAAGCTGTAATCGGCGACATAAAATCTGAAAGGGGAAAAGATGAAACAGATATTAAAATATTTGAAGGAGTACAAAAAGGAATGCATCTGTGCTCCGTTATTTAAGCTGCTGGAAGCATCCTTTGAGCTTATAGTACCGCTTGTCATGGCGGCAATCATTGATAACGGAATTACGGCTTCGGACAAGCCATATATATGGAAGATGGGAGGTGTGCTGGTGCTGCTTGCGGCAGTTGGTCTGGTAAGTTCGGTCACAGCACAGTATTTTGCGGCAAAGGCGGCAGTCGGTTTTTCCACAAAGCTTCGCCATATATTGTTTGAAAAGATAGAGTCACTGTCATTCTCAAAGATGGATACAGTGGGCACATCGACACTTATCACGAGGATGACAAGCGATATAAACCAGGTGCAGTCAGGAGTCAATCTGGTGCTTCGACTCTTCCTTCGCTCGCCATTTATTGTATTCGGAGCTATGGCGATGGCTTTTACAGTAAATGTAAGAGCGGCAATGGTTTTTGTAGTTACCATACCTCTGCTTTCAATAGTGGTATTCTCAGTTATGGTTGCAAGCCTTCCGCTTTACAAAAAGGTGCAGAGCTCTCTTGACACAGTGCTTTCACATACCAGGGAGAATTTAGAGGGAACCAGGGTTATAAGAGCTTTCAATAAGCAAAATGATGAGATTGACAGTTTCAACAGGGACAACGAGCTTTTAACCAATATGCAGCAGGTTGTAGGACGAATCTCAGCACTCACCAATCCTCTGACCTTTATCATTATAAATATCGCAACAATCGCTGTTATCGTATCAGGCGGCAAGCAGGTATACGCAGGAATCCTCACACAGGGTGAGGTTGTGGCACTTGTAAACTACATGTCACAGATACTTGTCGAGCTGATAAAGCTTGCAAACCTCATCGTACAGGTGACAAAGGCAGTGGCGTGCGGTAATCGTATATCGGATGTGCTTTCTATTCCATCAAAGCTTCCTGAGAAAAATCCTAAGCTCATTGGTGCAAAGGATGGCGCACCTGAGGTTGAGTTTGACCATGTCTGCATGACCTATGAGGGAGCGGCCGATGAGACACTCACAGATATAAACTTTACAGTGCAAAAGGGGCAGACAATCGGAATCATCGGTGGTACAGGTTCAGGAAAATCAAGCCTTGTAAACCTTATCCCGAGGTTTTATGATGCCACAAAGGGTACTATAAGGATTCAGGGAAATGATATAAATGACTACGATGCAGTGCAGCTTCGAGACAAAATCGGTGTTGTAATGCAAAAGGCAGTGCTTTTTGCAGGAACGATAGCCGACAACCTGCGCTGGGGCAAAAATGATGCCACAGAGGAGGAAATGTGGAAGGCGCTCGATATAGCACAGGCGACAGAGGTTGTAAAGGGCAAAGAGGGAGGCCTTGACTACATGATAGAGCAGGGCGGCAAGAACTTATCAGGCGGTCAGAAGCAGCGTCTTACAATTGCCAGGGCGGTTGTAAAGGATCCTGACATACTGATACTAGACGACAGTGCATCGGCGCTTGATTTTGCTACAGATGCGAGTCTTCGCGCGGCATTAAAGGGCATGCATGGTGACAAGACAATATTTATCGTGTCACAGCGTACCTCATCTATCCAGTTTGCGGACAATATCATAGTGCTCGACGACGGACAGATGGTTGGCTTTGGACCGCATGAAAAGCTGCTTGAGACATGCGAGACCTACAAAGAGATATATGATTCACAGTTTAAAAAAGAGTCAGATATGATCAAACAAAAGGAGGTGTAGAGAATGGCTACGGATAATGCGAAGATGAATAAAGCAGGCACAATGCGCAAGGTACTAAGCTACATGAAAAGATATATCCCTTTGCTTGTGATTTCCCTTGCCCTGTCTGTTGTTACAGTGGCGCTTACGCTTTATTTTCCAATCCTTACAGGACGTGCAATTGATTTGATTGTAGGAAAAGGAAAGGTTGATTTTTCGGCTATGACAGCCATCCTCACAAGGGCAGCAATAATAGTAGTCATAGCGGCAGCAGCCCAGTGGCTTACAAATATCTGCAACAACAAGATGACCTACAACATAGTGAGGGACATAAGACGTGATGCATTTTTAAATATTGAGAAAATGCCGCTGTCCTATATTGACAGCCACTCACACGGTGATATGGTCAGCCGTATCATCGCCGATGTAGATACATTTTCAGAGGGCCTTCTGATGGGCTTTACACAGCTCTTTACAGGAATTGCAACAATAGCAGGCACACTTATTTTCATGCTCACGATAGATGTGAAGATATCATGCATTGTAGTGCTCATCACACCTTTGTCGCTTTTTGTGGCAAGCTTTATCACTAAAAAGACATATTCCATGTTCCAGCTGCAGACAAGCACAAGAGGAGAGCAGACAGCACTCATTGACGAGATAGTGGGAAATGAAAAGGTAGTACAGGCCTTCAACCATGAGGATGAGGCTCTTGAGCAGTTTGACGAGATAAATGACAGATTACAGAAATGCTCACTGAGGGCAACATTTTTCTCAAGTCTTACAAATCCGAGTACACGTTTTGTGAACAGTCTCGTGTATGCCGGAGTCGGAATCTTTGGCGCTATGAGTGCACTCACCGGCGGAATCACAGTTGGACAGCTTTCATGCTTCTTATCATATGCCAACCAGTACACCAAGCCGTTCAACGAGATATCAGGTGTCATCACAGAGCTTCAGAACGCACTTGCCTGTGCTGCGCGTATTTTTGAGCTTATTGAAGAGGAAAAGGAGATACCGGATTCTTCGGATGCGGTAACACTTGGTGAGGCAGACGGACGCGTGGACATCGAGGACGTTTATTTCTCATATGTGCCGGATAAAAAGCTTATCGAGGATTTCAATCTCCATGTAAAGCCTGGACAGCGAGTGGCTATCGTAGGACCGACAGGCTGTGGAAAGACGACAATTATCAATCTGCTTATGAGGTTTTACGATGTAAACAGTGGAACAATTAAGGTAAGCGGACACGATATCAGAAAAATCACACGAGAGAGTCTTCGTGACAACTATGGTATGGTGCTTCAGGAGACATGGCTCAAGAAGGGTACAATCCGTGACAATATCATAATGGGAAAGCCTGATGCCACAGATGAGGAAATCATTGCAGCAGCAAAGGCATCCCATGCCCATAGCTTTATCAGACGTCTGCCGAAGGGTTACGACACTGAAATCGGTGAGGACGGTGGCAGCCTGTCACAGGGGCAGAAGCAGCTTTTATGCATCACAAGAGTTATGCTCTGCTTACCGCCTATGCTGATATTGGATGAGGCAACATCATCGATTGATACACGTACAGAGATTAAGATTCAGAAGGCATTTCTTACCATGATGCAGGGCAGGACAAGCTTTATAGTGGCTCATCGTCTGTCTACCATAAGGGAAGCGGATATTATCCTTGTTATGAAAGATGGAAAGATTATAGAGCAGGGCAATCATGAGAGTCTGCTTGCAGCCGATGGATTTTATGCAAACCTCTACAATAGCCAGTTTGCATAGCATAGGGCTATAGAAATACGGGGCATAAGCCGCCGGAGTTGAGAAAAGCACATCACTAGAATGATATGGCAGTCATGCAGGCATACGAATTTACAAAAGGCAGTGAAGCGTATAAAAGCGAAGCAGCCTGTGTTGCAGAATTGATGAAACTTTATCAGAAGAAAGTAGAAGAAATCGAAAAAAGATAACACGCCGGATACGGCATAATTCTTTTAGCAAAGCTAAGAGCGCACTTCTATACAGGCAATTAAATTACAATGTTCTAATTTGGGAAAATAGTTCCAATGAAAGTGATGTGACGAATTTGAAGTTGAAGGAGAATGCAGATATGAAAAAGATACTTGTAACAGGTGGAACGGTATTTGTTAGTCGGTATATTGCAGAGTATTATGTTACTAAAGGCTACGATGTATACGTGCTTAATCGAAACACTAAAGAACAGTCAAAGGGCGTAACACTTATTGAAGCTGACAGGCATAATCTTGGTGAGACCCTTCGCGAATATCGTTTTGATACAGTAATAGATACGGCATATACTGGTGATGATGTAGAACTGTTGCTTAACGCTTTGGGAGACTATGAAAACTATATTCTTATCAGTTCAAGTGCCGTATATCCAGAATATGCTCCACAACCATTCAAGGAATATGCTCATCTTTCTATCAACAAGTATTGGGGCAAGTATGGAACAGATAAAATAGATGCAGAAACTGTTTTGCTAAAACGAAATCCCAACGCATATATTCTTAGACCTCCATACTTATATGGTCCAATGAACAATGTATATAGAGAAGCGTTTGTTTTTGATTGTGCATTGGCTGACCGAAAATTCTATTTACCTAAAGCTGGTGATATGAAGTTGCAATTCTTCCATGTTCATGATTTATGTAGGTTCATTGATGTTCTGTTGAAAGTAAAACCGTCACAGCGTATCTTTAACGTAGGAAATAAGGAAGGTGTTTCGATTCGTAAGTGGGTAGAGTTATGCTACGCTGTTGTTGGAAAACAAGCTACATTTGTAGAAATTCATCAAGATATTGAACAAAGGAATTATTTTAGTTTTTATGAGTATGAGTATTGCTTGGATGTTTCCTTGCAGTATGAACTAATGGGCGATGTAAAATCATTAGAACAGGGGTTGGAAGAAGCCTATGCTTGGTATATCCACAATAAGGACAAGGTAAATAGAAAGCCTCTTATCGAGTACATAGACAACACTTTGTGTTAAGTCAATTCAATTCCATTTTGGTAAACACGTGAAACTTTGAATTCGTAGGAGGTATCGAAAAATGAATAGGAAAACTATATTCTGTTTTCTGACAGCTTTGATAATGATTTTTGTTCTTGCCGGCTGTGGTGGAAAGAATAGTGGTGGGAATATTGACAATGTTCAAATTCCTGATTGGAAACCGTCGGAAATATATTCAGACAGTGATATTGAGGCGGCTTTCCAAACAGTAAAAGACTATTTCGGCAACGAATTTGACGGCTGCACACTGACAAAACTGACCTATCCCGGAGATACATACGCCGATGAATTTTATGAATGGGCTGAACAATATGACGCGGATGAAGCAATCGTAATATTATCATCTTTCGATGTAGACTCATCAGGCGGGGATGGTTCGCTTAATCCGGATTCAACATATGATGATTGGAAATGGATTCTAATTAGGAATGAAAAAAATCAGCTTAGTGGTTTTTCCAGCTTTAACAATAGTGTTAGAAGCATTACCAATGGGAGCAGTTTGTACTTTTGCTATATCTCCAACAGAAAGAGTAAGAGAAACATTTTCATACTTTAGCCTTATACCGTTTGGATATGCAAATTTTGCTCCACTTATTACAGCCATACTTACTGTTGTTGCCAATAAGACCATCATGGTTGTTCCAAAGCCGCTTATCGGTCAGACTGCATCAGAGTTTTTATGGAAGCAGGAAAAACACTTACCAATGAGGAGGTCGTAAGGGAACTTCTCGAATTGTTAAAGAAGAATGCCATGAAAGAGCAGGCAAATGATGTATTTGAGATATGCAGCTATGTAGATGGACTGGAGAAAAAGATTGATTCCATGACGGAAGAACTCACCAGTATGCAGAACCAGATAAAAGAAATGCAGGAGGATACACTTGTCAATAATGCTAAAAAGGCATTGTCGGAAGCACAGGAGCGACTTAATGCCAGATGTGAGCAGATAAAGTCACAGGTATCTGAAGTGAAAGCACAGGTCAAATCTACAGCTAAGAACATAGTTGATGAAGCAAAGGCAAAGGGAAGATCTGCATTATACAGGGTGTGGATGAGGTGAAGCAGGAAGCGACATATAA
>OJRH01000188.1_pt1 | contig 34543 bp, 27 predicted proteins | sample 1599131 | NCBI WGS metagenome assembly OJRH01 (sample SAMN03922527, study PRJEB24848) | human gut metagenome | isolation source: stool sample | host: Homo sapiens | place: Germany | collected 2010-05
ATGCACTAATTTAATTCATCCAAGAGGTAAATATATATGAAAACAGAATTAAATTATCTTGACAGGAACGAATTTAATTTCGAGCCTTCTCAAGAGGTAAAGGACGCAATTAAGAATTTTGATCTTAACAAGCTCTGTTTTTACACACGTATCTATGATCAGGGGAAGAAGAGCATATTCTCGGTATTCCTTTCAGAACAATACAGCATCGACGAGAAGCAGATTGTGCTGGGCTACGGCGCAGAGGACCTGCTGAAGATGGCCGTTCACTACTTCCTTACGGGCAGCGACGGCAATAAGACCATGCTGATACCCAAGTTTTCGTGGTGGTATTACAAGTCGATAGCCGACGAGGTTGACGGCCGCACGCTGCAATATCCTGTGTATGAGACCGAAGACTCGTTTGCATACGACTTCGACGGGCTGCGCCGCATGATAGCTGAGGAGAACCCGAAGATACTGCTCGTGGCGTCGCCCAACAATCCTACGGGCAACGGACTCACGCCCGATGAGCTCGAGCAGCTGGTGGGCATGGTGCCTGCCACTACTGTTGTGCTCGTCGACGAGGCCTATGCGTCGTATGTAACCGAAGACATATCTTACATAAGAAACCTCATAGCAAAATATCCCAACATAATATTCTGCCGCACGCTGTCTAAGTTCTACGGACTGCCGGGCCTGCGCCTTGGCTTCGGGTTCATAGGCAAGGGCGAGACGATGGAGCGCTTCAGCCGCTATGCCAACAAGTATCTGGGATACGACCGCCTGTCGGAGGAGATCGGCATTGCCGCCCTTAAGTCGGACGCCCACTACCGCGAGATAGCCCGCGTGATGGACGAGGCGCGCCGCATGTACACCGACGAGATAGGCTCTCTGCCCGGATTCAAGGTGTATAAGTCGATGGCGAACTTCATCCTCATTAAATATCCTATCGAACTGAAGGCCGCCCTGCAGCAGGAATTTGCCGGACAGAGCTATAAGGTGAAGTTTATGGACGAGCCGGACATCAACTCGCACATGCGAATAACCCTCGGACGCAGGGAGCAGAACCGCATGGTGGCTGACATAATACTAAAAGTTGCAAAGCGATGATAGCCGTAATATTAGCCGCCGGAATGGCGTCGCGGCTGCGTCCGCTCACAGACGACCGCCCGAAGTGCCTGCTGCGCGTGGGCAGCAAGTGCATACTGCAGCGCACGGTAGACAGTCTTGTGGTTGCCGGAATAAGGCAGATAGTGGTGGTTACGGGCTATCGCGGAGGCATGATACGCCTGTTTCTCGAGGGCAACTATCCCGACATCGACTTCCACTTCATTGAGAACGCCGACTTCAAGACCACCAACAACATATATTCTCTGTGGCTCACAAAGCCCTATGTTGCCGGACGCGAGTTTATGCTGCTCGACAGCGACATCCTCTTCGACGGCCGCATAGTGGAGCGTGTGCTTGCAGCGCCCGACACAACCCTTGCGCTCAACAGCCACAAGCTGGGCGAGGAGGAGATTAAGGTGATAACCGACGAAGACGGAAAGGTGAGCGAGATAAGTAAGACATGCAGCATAGACAAGGCCATAGGCGAGTCTATCGGCATAGAGAAGATATGTGCCGACTATTCAGAGGCACTGTTCAGCGAGCTCGACCGCATGATTGAGGGCGAGCATCTTGTGGACATATTCTATGAGAGAGCCTTCGAGCGGCTCATCCCGCAGGGCCACAAGTTCAGCGTGGTGGACACCTCAGACCTCTTCTCTATAGAGCTCGACACCGTTGAAGACTTTAATCAGGCTTCACAACTGATACCCCGTGAGCTGTTCTGACACATGCCGTCAGAAGGCCGACAATCATCATACATAAAACAAAAAGCTGTTATGGCTGAATACAACATACGTGAGCTGCAGCTCAGAATACTCGAAACGCTAAAGGCTGTAGACAACGTCTGCCGCGAGCACAACCTGCGCTACTACATCTGGGCAGGCACAATGATAGGGGCGGTGAGGCACAAGGGCTTTATTCCTTGGGACGACGACCTCGACATTGCCATGCCCCGCCCTGATTACGACCGCCTCATTGAGCATGCCGCAGAGTGGCTGCCTAAGCCCTATGAGATGGTCTGCGCCGAGAACGACGGCGTCTATCCGCTTCCGTTTGCCAAGATTCAGGATGCCGACACCACGCTCATAGAGCGCATGCACCTTAAGTATCTGGGCGGCATTTATCTCGACGTGTTCCCTATCGACGGAGTGCCTGAGGGCGCAGTGGCGCGCAAGCTCCACTTCGCACGCTACGAATATTACAAGCGAGTGCTCTATCTGCTCTTCCGCGACCCCTACAAGCACGGCCACGGACCAAGCTCGTGGGTGCCCCTGCTGTGCCGCCGCATGTACACGCTTGCAGGAGTTCAGCAGCGCATCAGCCGTCTGCTCCACCGCTACAGCTACGACAAGTGCCGCCTTGTGGCCGACTATGACGACGGCTCAAAGGGCGCAATGGACAAGAAGATACTGGGAACGCCGGTGCCATACACCTTTGAAGACACCAAGGTGATGGGCGTGGCTGATTATGACACATATCTGTCTAACAAGTATGGCGACTACATGACCATACCAAAACACAGCGCCCAGCGCCAGCACAACTTCCATTATCTCGACCTGAATCATCCTTACAGAGAGTTCAAGCAATGACAAATACACAGCAGGACGGCAGCCGCAGTCCTGCTTTTTTATTGTTCCTGCCTGTCTTTTAAGTTCGTCTTATTCGGCCTTAATCCGTATTCCATTCTGTCTTAATCCACCTTCCATCTTGTCTTAATCCGTCTTCCGTTCAGTCTTCTCTGTTCTGCGCGTCATCGTTAGCCGTCCCTTTTATTTGCCGTTATCTTCATTTCCTTTTCATTCAGACAGCCTTACGGGTTGAGGCCGCGCTGCATACGGCCTTATGCCTGTGGCAGCCTGCGCGCCGGATGACGTTGCGGCAGACAACAAAAAATCCGGACTTATGCATCTTTACGATGTCGCATAAGTCCGGATTTATATGTCATGGCCCTGTTGCAGGCCTCATTTTGTTTCTTTAAATCGTGCTTCAGCCAGGCTTTAAGCCTTCTTAGTGCTCTTTATCAGATAAACGATGAGCAGGGCATAAGCCACGAGCGAGCATATCTCAGACAGCGGGTTGGCCAGCCATTCGGTGTTGAGCACGTCAACTTCGGCAAAGCGCAGCAGTGCACTTACAACGCCCATGAGCGCTCCTCCGGCAATGAATCCGCTGGCAATGAGCGTTCCTTTCTCGCCGCGCTCCCTGTTTATTTCCTCGTTCTTAGAGCGTGTTGTAACATACCAGTTGATGGCTCCGCCAATGAGCAGCGGTATGTTGAGCTGTATTGGGATAAACATACCGAGGGCGAAGGCCAGTGCAGGCACCTTGAGCCATGTCAGCACGATGGCTATGACGGCTCCTATGGCATAGAGAACCCACGGTGCGTCGATACCGTTCATGAGCGGATCGATCACTGCCGCCATGGCGTTGGCCTGAGGAGCGGCAAGTTGTCCGCTGGCAAATCCGTAGGTCTTGTCGAGTAGAATCATAACTCCGCCGACGGTTGCAGCCGAAACCAGAGTGCCGAGGAACTTCCATGTCTCCTGCTTGCGCGGCGTAGAGCCGAGCCAGTAGCCTATCTTAAGGTCGGTAATGAACGAGCCTGCAACCGACAGCGCGGTACATACCACGCCGCCCATGATTAGCGCAGCCACCATGCCGCCCGTGCCTTTAAGGCCTACTGCCACCATAACCACAGAGGCAAGGATGAGCGTCATGAGCGTCATGCCCGACACAGGGTTAGATCCTACGATGGCAATGGCGTTGGCAGCCACCGTGGTGAAGAGGAAGGCTATTACGGCAACGAGCAGTATGCCCACAACGGCGAAGAGCAGGTTGCCCTCCATTACGCCGGCCCAGAAGAATATGAAGGTGATTATTATTGTGGCTATCGAGCCTATGGCGATAATCTTGAAGGGGATGTCGCGCTGTGTGCGGGGCAGCTTCTCGGCAGCAGTCTTGTTGCCCTTCATCTCCTTTGCGGCAAGGCCTACGGCCTGCTTGATGATGCCCCACGACTTGATGATGCCTATGATGCCGGCCATGGCTATGCCGCCGATGCCGATATACTTGCCGTAAGCGTTGAAGATGTCTTCAGGCGCCATGGCTCCTACGGCGGTGCTTATTGACGGATCCCACTGGTTGAGCACCGTGTCGGGGAACATCAGCGCCATGGCGGGCACGATGAGCCACCACACTGCCAGCGAGCCGAGGCAGATGATGAAGGCATACTTGAGGCCCACGATGTAGCCGAGACCCAGCAGGGCGGCTCCGGTGTTTACCTTAAACACGAGCTTGGCCTTGTCGGCGAGCATCTCGCCCCAGCCGAACACGCGTGTGGTGAAGTTCTCGTTCCACCATCCGAACGTTGCCACGATGAAGTCGTAGAGACCGCCCACCAGTCCGGCGAGCAGCAGCGGCTTGGCCTGCTTGCCGCCCTTGGCTCCGCTGACGAGCACCTGTGTGGTGGCCGTAGCCTCGGGGAAGGGATACTTGCCGTGCATGTCCTTAACGAAGTATTTGCGGAACGGTATGAGGAACAGTATGCCTAGGATGCCTCCCAGCAGCGAGCTGAGCAGGATGTTGATGAACGAGGCGCTCATCTCAGGATACTTGTCCTTGAGGATGTAGAGGGCGGGCAGGGTGAATATGGCACCTGCCACCACGGCTCCTGAGCACGCTCCGATGCTCTGTATGATGACGTTCTCGCCCAGGGGGTTGCGGCGCTTGGCTGCCGTAGACACGCCCACGGCAATGATGGCTATAGGTATGGCGGCCTCGAACACCTGGCCTACGCGCAGGCCAAGGTATGCGGCAGCGGCCGAGAAGAGTATGGCCATGAGCACACCCCATGTAACCGACCAGCCGTTGACTTCGGGATAAGCCTTGTCGGGGCTCATCACGGGCTGGTATTCTTCGCCCTCCTTCAACTCGGTGAAGGCGTTTTCGGGCAACTTGATGTTGTCTTTAATTTCGTTTTCCATTGTGCTTTATTGTTTTTTAAGGTTTATTTTATCATCACTTTAGACGTTGCCACGGTGCCGTCGGCCATCTTTCTGACTACGATGTTGAGGCCCTTCTGCGGCTGCGACAGCTGCATGCCCGACGGCGAGAAGTAGGTTACCGACAGCGTCTCGGCTGCGGCTGCGCCCGGGTTGGCTATTGATGTGGTTACGCCCTGGCCGTATTCAACGTTGAGAGTGGCTCCAGCGTATGCTTTCACCTCGTCTTTCACGAGGCTTGCGTCGTAGCCTTCGAGCTGATAGTGGTCAGAAGGAATGAAGTATTCTATGCTGCCCGAGCGCTTCTGTTCGTCTTCGGCGCCGATGTTTCCGGTCAGCGTTATGTTGTAGTCGGTGTATTTTCCGCTTGTGGCGTAGTTCTTCCAGGGGTTCTTAACGTCGTCGAACACGCACTTTTCAACGTATGCGTTGCACTTGTAGCCTGTTCCGATGCAGTAGTTGGTGAGCGACGACGAGTAGAGGCAGTTGAGCAGATGCACCTGTCCGAAGCGTATGCGAGGCATGCGCTCGCGGCATCCCTCGTCCCACCAGCAGCTGTAGAATGTGGTGCGCAGCTTGCCCTCGCTCTCGGTCTCGCTGTCGCTTCCGCCCCAGAGATTGCTGTAGCGGTGGTCGTCCGATCCGCCTGAACCTCCCTCCCAGGGCTCTTTCAGATAGCGGAAGCGGCACCATGATATGCTGATATGGTCGGAGCCGTTGTTGCAGTCGAAGTTGCCGTCCACTCCGTCCTGAAAGTCGCAGTGGTCAACCCACACGTAGCTGCAGTTTGTAAGGTTAAGGTTGTCGTTGCCGTCGATGTCGAAGGCGCCAGCACTCTTGAATGTTACGTTGCGTATTATTATGTTCTTGCTGTTCTTGAACGACAGTATGCCGCTCTTCTTGACGTCGGTAGAGTGGATGCTGTTTACCAGGGCCGAGCCCGGCAGTCCGTAGATGGTCTTGTTCTGCACGTTCTCCATGCTTACAAGGCCTGTTATGTCAATCTCTCCCTCAATGTAGATAGTGTGCTTGTAGGTGCCTACGAGCGCCGTTTTCAGCTCGCTCATGGTGGTCACCTTGATGGCGCCCTCGTCGTTTCCGCCCGTTATGGTGCCGCCGACAGTGCCCCAGCCCACCGGACTGTTGTAGTCGTGGGCCGACATCTGTGCCTTTGCGGCCGTGCCAACGGCGAGCAGCATGAGTGCGCACAGCGTTAGTTTTGAAATGTTCATAAGACTTTTGTAGTTGTTAATTTTCATATACGATTCAGCCCGGCGCCGGCCCCGGCCATGCGCCCTGTGAGCGCTTGAGGTGCAGGCGGCGCCAAGGTCCGCTGATGTTTGCAGCTGCAAATTTAATTAAAATATGACAACAACATAGCAAAAAATGCTTTTTGTTTAGTTTTTGTTTGCAATAGTTCCGCATGGTTTCGGGCACTTCTGCCGCCAGCCGTTGCGGGGCAGGTTTGCAAAAGGCCACCTTTCACACTGCGAAAGGTGGCCTTTTGCACGCTAAAACGTGGCCTTTTAGAGCCTGAAAAGCCATGCTTTGCACGGGTGTGAGTAACTGTCTGTAATACAACGCGTTACATCTGCCGATATGATTGCACATGACGGGCACGGCGCCTTGCCCCCGGCATCACTTCATGAGTATGTCCGACAGCTGGCGCATGCCTTCAGATGCTCCCGCCGTTATCTGCTTCACGTCGTGGCGTCCGGCAGCCATCACGGGCTTGGGGTCGATGAGATATACTGGCACGCCCGGCCTTACATACTGCACGAGACCTGCCGCCGGATAGACGTTGAGCGACGTGCCTATGATTACGAATATGTCGGCGCCCATGGCCTCTTCGGCCGCCTTCTCGATGTTGGGCACCGCCTCGCCGAAGAACACTATGTAGGGGCGCAGCAGCGAGCCGTCGCCGGCCTTCTCGCCGGGCTTCACCTCAAGGCCGTCGGGCGTGAGCGTCTTGATGAAGTGAGGGTTGTCAACGTCGCGGCTCGAGCACACCTTCATCAGCTCGCCGTGCAGATGTATCACCTTCGAGCTGCCTGCCTCCTCGTGCAGGTTGTCCACGTTCTGCGTAACCACCGTTACGTCATACTTCTCTTCGAGTGCCGCCACGAGCCTGTGCCCCTCGTTTGGCCTGGCAGCCTGCAGCTTCTTGCGCAGCATGTTGTAGAAGTTATTTACATACACGGGGTCGGTCTCCCACGCCTCATGTGTGGCCACGCGCGCCACGGGATAGTTTTCCCACAGTCCGTCGGCGTCCCTGAACGTGCTCAGTCCGCTCTCAACCGACATTCCGGCACCAGTAAGAACAACAATTTTCTTCATCACTTTTCTATAGTTAAAAGGTTATCCGGCAGTCCTTTCCCGGGCCGTTCCGCTGCCATTAGTGGTGCGGCTTGATGCGGCTGGCGCCTGCAGTTGGCACATCAGCGCGCCGCCGCCCGGCCAAAAGACTATTAACAATGCACAAAATTAGTGATTTTTCTTCAATAATAATTCCGTAATCAGATAAAAATGCTACCTTTGCACGATTTTATTAAGGTAGTAATCATAAACAAATAGACAAAGAAAATGGATAAAGTAAGTTACGCTTTAGGATTGGGCATCGGCCGCCAGCTGGCACAGATGGGTGCGTCAGAGCTGAATATTGATGATTTCGCTGCGGCGATCAAGGACGTTATCGCGGGCAACGAGCTCAAGGTATCTAACCGTGAAGCGCAAACAATAGTACAGGATTACTTCCGCAAGCAGGAAGAGAAACTCAACGCCGAGCGCGCCGAGAAAGGAAAGGTTGCCAAGGCTGAAGGCGAGAAATATCTGGCCGAGAACGCCAAGAAAGAAGGCGTGGTTACGCTTCCCAGCGGACTGCAATATATGGTGCTGAAGGAAGGCAACGGCAAGAAGCCGAAGGCTACCGACCAGGTGAAGTGTCACTATGAGGGATTCCTCATCGACGGCACAGTGTTCGACAGCAGCATACAGCGCGGCGAGCCGGCAGTGTTCCCCCTCAACCAGGTTATAGCAGGATGGACCGAAGGCTTGCAGCTGATGCAGGAAGGCGCCAAGTACCGCTTCTTCATTCCCTACATCCTCGGCTACGGCGAGGGCGGCGCAGGAGCTTCAATACCTCCATACGCAGCGCTGATATTCGACGTTGAGCTGCTCGAGGTGCTCTAAGCGGGCAGCCCGGCATGGCGGCAGGAGCCGTTAAAGTAAAGAATAAATAAAACAATAACGAATAAAAACAAAGATGAAAAAGCTTACATTCGCAGCCGTTTGGGCTGTAGCAGCCGCATCATTGGTTTCTTGCGGCAATTCAACACCTAAGGCAGACCTGAAAAACGATGTCGACACAGTGAGCTATGCCATAGGTATGGCACAGACACAGGGCCTGAAGGACTATCTGGTAAGAGGACTCGGAGTAGACACAGCATACATGGACGAGTTCTTCAAGGGACTTAACGAAGGAGCCAACGCAGGCGACGACAAGAAGAAGGCCGCTTACTACGCAGGTATACAGATCGGCCAGCAGATATCTAACCAGATGGTAAAGGGCATCAACCACGAACTCTTCGGCAGCGACTCAACAAAGACTATATCTCTGAAGAACTTCATGGCAGGCTTCATCAGCGGTACAACCGGCAAGAACGGACTCATGACCGTTGAGCAGGCTCAGCGCGTGGCTCAGCTCAAGATGCAGGCCATCAGAAGCAAGGCCATCGAGGAGCAGTATGGCGCCAACAAGAAGGCTGGCGAGAAATATCTTGCTGACTATGCCAAGAAGGCCGGAGTGAAGAAGCTCGAGGGCGGCGTGCTCTACAGAGTTATCAAGGAAGGCAAGGGCGAGATGCCTACAGATACATCTACCGTAAAAGTTCACTACGAAGGAAAGACAATCGACGGCAAGGTGTTCGACAGCTCTTACGAGCGTAAGGAGCCTGTAACGCTGCGCGCCAACCAGGTAATCCCGGGATGGACCACAGCCCTGACACACATGCCTGCCGGAAGCGTTTGGGAGGTTGTAATACCTCAGAACCTCGCTTATGGCGACCGTGAGCAGAAAGACATCAAGCCTTTCTCTGTGCTTATCTTCAAAATAGAACTTATCAGTTTAGGTAACAAATAATTAAATGAAGAAAATAATTTTAGCAGCACTCGCCATTCTGGTGAGTGCTTCTTTCAATACGGCAGACGCTGCCGCAAAGAAGAAGAAAGACAAGAAGGCCGTAGAGGAGCCTGCAAAGATTAGTCTGATAACCAAGTCTGACTCGCTCAGCTATTCAGCCGGCATGGTGCGCACCGACGGCCTTGTGCCCTACCTTAAGCAGGGCTTCGGCGTTGACACAGCCTACATGGCCGACTTCATCAAGGGATATGAAGACGCCGTGGCAAGGGGCATCGACGAAAAGACAAAGGCATACTTCGCCGGAGAGCAGATAGCCCTGATGGTAAGCCAGCGCATGCTGCCCTTCCTGAAGGACGAGTTCAAGGGCCAGAGCGACTCTATCAGCGAGGCACTCTTCAACAAGGGATTTGTCAGTGCGCTGAAGAAAGACTACACACTGATGACAGACTCTGCTGCAAAAGACTATTTCGACAAGGCCTTCAAGCAGGCTGTCGACGCGCGCAACGAGGCAACACGCAAGGCCGGCGAAGACTTCCTGGCTGCCAACAAGACCAAGGAAGGCGTGGTTACGCTTCCCAGCGGACTTCAGTATAAGGTGCTCGTAAAGGGCAACGGAGAGATTCCTTCAGTTGACGACGAAGTAACCGTGAAGTATGAAGGACGACTGATAGACGGCACTGTGTTCGACAGCAGCTACAAGCGTCCCGGCGAAACAGCCAAGTTCCGCCCCAACCAGGTTATCAAGGGATGGACAGAGGCCCTCACAATGATGCCCGTTGGCAGCAAGTGGGAATTGTACATACCGCAGAATTTGGCCTACGGCGACCGCAAGGCAGGAGCCATCAATCCTTACAGCACGCTGATATTCACCGTCGAGATGGTTTCGGTGGAGAAGGCTAAGAAGCCCGAGACCGAGGCTGCCGCAAAGGGTGCTGACAGCAAGAAGACAGCAGCGAAGACTGCCGCAAAGAAAACAGCCAAGACAAAGAAATAGTGTTCATTTGTCATAAAAAAGCATGGGAGACCGGCCAAGGTCTCCCTTTTTTTATTTCATTCTGCATAAAATGCGCTATTTTTTATGTCAAAATGTTGTATAACTCATTTTTAATATGTAAATTTGCTCGCATCAAACATACTGGAAACCAAAAGAGAATATAACTTAAAAAATAAAACTAATAACATTATAAAATGGAAAAGATTGATAGTCTTGATAAAAAGATTTTGAGCATTCTGTCAAAGAATGCCAGAATTCCGTTTAAGGATGTAGCAGCAGAGTGCGGCGTATCGCGCGCAGCCATACATCAGCGTGTACAGCATCTTATCGAGGGTGGCGTCATCACAGGCAGCGGATTCGACGTAAATCCCAAAAGTCTTGGCTACACAACATGCACATACGTGGGCATAACGCTTGAGCGCGGAAACATGTATAAGTCGGTAGTTGAGCGCCTTGACCACATACCCGAAATCGTTGAGTGCCACTTCACCACTGGTCCTTACACCATGCTCGTAAAGCTCTACGCACGCGACAACGAACAGCTCATGGACCTGCTTAACAACCAGATGCAGGGCATCCCCGGCGTAGTTGCAACCGAAACCCTTATTTCTTTAGAGCAGAGCATCAAGAGAGAAGTGCCCGTTCCGCAGGGAGAAAGCAGATAGTGTGAGGCTGGAGCAATGAAATCGTTTGATATTCAGAGCAGTCTCGACGACATATACGCCCGTTATCCTGAGGCCACTCGCCAGCCGGTGATTGGCCTCACAGGCAATTTTGCCGACGGCGACGCGCGTCTGTGCGAGCAGTATTACATGTCCGTGGTGAGAGCCGGAGGCACGCCGGTGATAATTCCGCCCGTTGCCGACAAGGACGTGATAATCAACACGCTCGACAAGATAGACGGACTGGTGCTCACCGGAGGCGGCGACATCAATCCGCTGTGGGCCGGCGAGGAGCCTTCGCCGCGCCTGCACGGCATCAACCACATGCGCGACAAGGCCGAGCTGCTGACCGTAAGGCTGGCATATAACCGCCAGATACCTATGCTCGGAATATGCCGTGGCATACAGACGCTCGTTACGGCCCTCGACGGCGAGGTTGACCAGGACATAGCCGAGAGCTTTGCCGCCGCACACGGGGCAGGCCGCGCTGCCGCGGCAGCAGGCCACAGCCTGATAAAGCACAGCCAGGACGCCGACCGGAGCGAGCCCACCCATACGGTGAGGATAAGCCGCGAGTCGGTGCTCTATTCGTTGTATAAGACGGAGACGCTTGCCGTCAACTCCATACACCATCAGGCCGTAAGGGCTTCAGGCAGGCGTTTCAGCGTCAGCGCAAAGGCACCCGACGGCGTGATCGAGGCCATAGAGAGCAGCGAGTTCAAGCCGTTTATCGGCGTGCAGTGGCATCCCGAGTGGCTCGGCGAGAGCGGACAGGTGCTGTTCAGATGGCTTGTAGACCGCGCACGCGAATTCTATACGGCCAAAGACCTTCACCGCCGTATGCTTACGCTCGACACCCATTGCGACACGCCTATGTTCTTTCCGCAGGGCATACACTTCGACCAGCGCGACCCGCGCATTCTCGTCGACATGCACAAGATGGCCGAAGGACATCAGGACGCTGTCATCATGGCGGCATATCTGCCACAGCCCAAGCTCGGCGAGACCTTCTCGTCGAAGGTGGCATTTAAGGTTGACGGGCCGCTTCAGTATGCTGACCTTATCTTCGACAAGATAGAGGAGATAGTAAACGCCAACAACCGCTACCTGAGCATAGCGCGCACGCCTTCCGACCTGTATGAAGACAAGCGCAAGGGGCGCCGCTCCATAATGCTCGGCATAGAGAACGGACTGGCGCTTAACCACGACATATCCAACGTAAGATATTTCGCAAGGCGCGGCGTTGTCTACATCACGCTCTGCCACAACGGCGACAACGACATCTGCGACAGTGCCCGCGGCTGCAACACTCATGGCGGAGTGAGCCGCTTTGGCGAGCAGGTCATTAAGGAGATGAACCGATGCGGCATAATGGTAGACCTCAGTCATGCCGGCGAAAAGAGCTTCTACGACGCGCTTAGCATAAGCAGCAAGCCCATCGTGTGCAGCCACAGCAACTGCAAGGCGCTGTGCGACGTGCCGCGCAACCTTACCGACGACCAGCTCAGGGCTCTTGCCAAGCATGGCGGAGTGGCCCACATCACGCTCTATCACGGCTTTCTGCGCAACGACAGTCAGGAGGCCACGGTCATGGATGCCATAGCTCATCTTGAGCATGCCATCAGCATTATGGGCATAGAGCATGTAGGACTGGGCACCGACTTCGACGGCGACGGAGGCATAAGAGGCCTGGCAGACTCGTCAGAGCTTATCAACTTCACCCTGCATCTTCTGCGCCGCAGGTACAGCGAGCGCGACATCGCCCGCATCTGGGGCGGCAACTGGCTCAGGGTCATGGCTCAGGTGCAGAGCAAATAAGAGAGTGTTTATAAAAAAGAAGTGTTATGCCGAACCAACAGCCGCATGGCGGCAGCTTGGGGTTCGCATATCAGTGCCACACTTCTTCCATTTATATTAAACGGTCTTTAGGGACTGGAGACCACAAAATATCAAAAGGCTATGAAGACATTTATTAAAAAAGCAGCATTGATATTTGTATTGATTCTTGCTGCTGTGCAAAACGTTAAGGCTGAAAGTACGGTCTATTTCTTTATTGACTTCAAGTTCTGGAACAGCGAATATAAGTTCACTCTTAACGGAAAGGAAGCCTTCTCTCTGATTCCCGAAGGAAAAGCCGTAAGTGGCATGGGCGGGGCTACGATGTATAACAAGGTTATGCGTAAGGTTGTCTTCAATAATCCCGACAGTTATGTAGTAGCCGTTGACTGTCCTTCTGCCCGCGGAACTTATCATGCGGAAATGAATCTGAATCTAGAGGACGGCGAGACATATTATGTGATTGTAAACGCTTCATTAAAGCGTAATTTCTATATTGAAAATCTTGACGAGAAGGATGGTGCTAAACTTCTTAAAAAGGCGCTGAAGGATGATAAGTATACAAAGAATGAAGACTTTGTCTATAATGGCAAGTAGATTGCTTGTTATTGCAGCCTTGCTGTTTAGTATGTGTGCTGCGGCCAATGCTCAGGAAATTTCAGACATCCTCTTTGGCCAGAATAACAAAGAAGATTATATGGGCCAGTATAACTACAATGGCAAGCGTAAAAACGGCTTTGGCATTGAACGTTATAAAAATGGAGCCGTCTATGTAGGCGATTTTGTCGAGAATGAGATTTCCGGTCGTGGCATGCTTATCTCACTGAAAAAGGAGATATCTAACGTTGATGGTGCTTATGTCTATGTGGGCAACTGGCGCGAAGGAAAGAAAAGCGGCCGTGGGGTTTGTTATGATGCATCCGGAAAAGTGGTTTATAGCGGTAAGTTTGTGAATGATAAGCCTTCTGAAAAGTCTTCTGCCGACAGTAAAAGCCGTTCGTTTGTTATTAAGGATATAGACAATAACCTTTATCTCGGAGAGATGTCGGGCGACAGCCAAGACGGCTTCGGACTGACATTAAGCGAGAGCGGCGAGATTGTCTATGGCTCTATGAAGGACGGTGTGCGCCAGGGTATAGGCATGATCTTCTATGCACCTGATGTATGGGAGGTAGGACGCTGGAGCGAAGGAAAGTTTTCTGCCTTCAAGAATTCACAGACAGCAAATGCCGATATAGCTTCGTTTCGTGCCTCAAACAAGGAACAGAACAGAATAATGCGTGAACAGTTGTTTGCTGCTGCAGAGAATTTTGCGCAGGCAGGCCTCACCGTTGCCACTATGGTCAACGATATCAAGGGTGGCGGTGCTTCTTCCGCTGTCGGTGGCGATGAGGCTGTAGACGGCAACGTTCCTTCAGGAAAGAGCAGAAGCTATTATCAGACAATGTATGACAAATGGGAGTCGAAGGCAAAAGAAACTTATAAGGATGGTGTGCGTCATAAAGCAAGTGCTGAAACACCCGGTGATTTTAGGGTAGTGACATCAGAAGGCAAGCTGCTGAGAACTTATCAGAGGTCAATGGAGCAAGTTAGACGTATGGCGAAGAAGGAAGGTTTTAACCTTAAGGTTTCTAAATATGAAACTGTCTCTTTTTAATTAAAAATATATATGATGAATGTTTTAAAATATTCTTTATTGTTATCTGCTTTTATGCTTATGGCGTCTTGCGGAGGCAACAAGAAGGCGGCTTCTGATGCCGATATGGCTGCGCAGCAGCCGGTTGGTCCTTCGTTTAATGCCGATTCGGCCTATGCTTACTGCAAGGCTCAGTGTGATTTCGGACCGCGCACGATGAACAGCGAGGCGCACGACAAGTGCGGCGAGTGGATTATTGGCAAGTTCCGTCAGTATGGCCTTACGGTGATACCGCAGAATGTTACGCTCACCGGTTTCGACGGCACTCCGCTCAAATGTACCAACATCGTGGCGAGCTACCGTCCGGAGCTTACCACCCGCATCCTGCTATGTGCCCACTGGGACAGCCGTCCGTGGGCCGACAACGACCCAGACTCGGCCAACTGGCGCAAGCCTGTGATGGGTGCCAACGACGGTGCCAGCGGTGTGGCTGTGATGCTTGAGATAGCGCGTCTGCTGGCAAGCGACACGACGAAACTTAATCTTGGCATCGACTTTGTGTGCTTTGACGCTGAAGACCGCGGCGTGCCGCGCTGGAGCACAGTTCCTGATAATGGCGACTCGTGGGCTTTGGGTGCGCAGCATTGGGCTGCCAATCCGCATAAGCCGGGATATGAGGCACGTTTCGGCATCCTGCTCGACATGGTAGGAGGTCAGGGCTCGAAGTTCTCTCAGGAAGGATTGTCAAAGCAGTATGCCCAGGGTATTGTCGACAAGGTTTGGGCTGCGGCAGAGGCAGTGGGCTTTGGCAGCTATTTCCCGTCGACAGACGGCGTGATGGTAACCGACGACCATGTGCCTGTGAATGATGTGGCAAAGATTCCTACGATAGACATCGTTCCATATTATCCTGACTGCCAGCAGAGCAGCTTCGGTCCTACATGGCACACGATTAACGACACGATGGAATATATCGACAAGAACACTCTTCAGGCCGTAGGCCAGACGGTTATTCAGGTGCTTTATTCAGAGAAACCATAAGACAGTAATATAATAATAAAATAGGCACGGCCATGCGGCTGTGCCTATTTTATTGTGGAGATGAGGATAATGGGAGAGATGGGACTTATAAAAGCCATGAGTCATATTAATCTCATAAGTCCCATAGCTCCCGTTTTTCCAATTAATTTTATAAGTCTCATTTTTCCCATTAGTCGCATTCTTAATTACAGCTGCCCCGACTCAACCATCAGCACAACGCGCTCTGTCAGGCGGTCGGTCTTTTCGGGGTCATATTTTTTTGTCAGACTGGCGCCGAAAGCCCAGGCGAAGGCCTGATAGAAGCCTGCCCTTATGGGGCTGATGAACGAGCGTATAAGGTCGTAGGCCGATGAGTTGCACTCGCGATAGACTAGCTTTATGAGCAGCTTGCCCTGCGAGTACGACAGCTTCTTCATTCTTGGCGTGTATCTCTTCTTGATGTCTTCCTCCACGCGCTTCATGTGCTCGTCGCGCGCCTTCTTGTTGGGCAGCGTCTGCAGATATTCGTAAGTCTCGATGATAACTCTGTTAACCTCCTTGGCTATGGGCAGCACCTTCTTTACGTTATACACCAGACGGTTGTAGGCGGCGCGTTGCTTGGCGTTCTTGAACACCGGCTGCGGGTATACATACACGTTGTTTAGCTCAACATACTGTATGCTGTCGCCGTCAATGAGCACCTTGCCCACCTTGACCATAGGCACAAACGTAGGGTTGTCCATGTCAACCTCGTTGTCCTCGGGATTGTCGCCTTTCTTGTCCTGTGCCGTAGCCGTGGCCGCAAGCATCAGTGCCATCAGAGCCGTTATGAATATTCTAAGTCTTGTCACGGTTGCAAAAATAGTTATTTTATGCAAGTTGCCGAAGTTATGTTAGTTAAAGAAGTTTTCCGGCAGTTAAAAAACAGGGCAGACATATCGCTTTTACTGCGGTATGCCTGCCCTGACAGTCTTATTGTCTTGTCACCATCTTTCTTGAAACAGCCATGAGCGCCACGTAGAGCAGCGCGCCGCTCACCAGTCCGGCCAGTGCGTCTATGGCATAATGGGCCTGTATGTAGACCGTGGCGAGGCACAGCAGGACGTAGAAGGGCAGCAGCACGTAGAGCAGGCGGCGGTTGCCGCTGTGCCATACGAGCAGCATCAGCACGGTGCTTATGCCCACATGGCTGCTCGGGAAGGCTGCCGTGGGCCTTTCGCCGGCCGCTTTGGCGTCTTCAACAAAGTGATAGAATATGCCGTCCTTGTATCCGGGACTGGGCAAACAGTCCTGATAATAGTTGAAATAGTCGTGAACGTTGGGGAACACGCCGTTGGCTATATTGGTCAGTCCGGCAGCCTTGTAGTAGAACGTAGGGCCTGTTACGGGCACGAGAACGAACACCACATAATAGATGAAGAAGGCTGTGAGCACCACGAACGAGGCACGCTCGAACTCGTGGTAGCGGAAGGCGAAGTAATAGAGCACCACGAGCGCTATCATCGGATAGTAGGAGGCGTAGCCCATGTCCATAAGCTCGCTCACCACGGGCCACGGCATGGCCTTGCAGAACAGCAGGGCCGGCTGGCAGCCGAACATGTCCTGCTCCCATTGGGCAAACACGTGGTCGAGGTTGGGCAGCATGCGGTTGATCTCGTAGGTGTCGGGATACCACCAGCCCAGCAGCGCCATCTGCACCACCACACGTGCCAGTCGTGTAAGTCGGCACGGCAGCATGCGGTAGACGCCCCACAGCGCCACCGTGATGACGGCAATGCGTATGCGCCCCCATATCATGGCGTCGGGGTTGGCCGCCTTGGTGTATGTGAAGAACACTATGAGCAGTGTGAGCACGAGATATGCCAGCACCACCCACTCGAGGGCAAACAGCCCCTTCTTGGGTTGCTTCTCTATTGTGAAAAGCTGCTTGATGAATTTTATCATTTTAAGAGATTGTTAGTGGTGGAAGAGGGGATGGGAGAGATGGGGAGAGATTGGGGATGTGGGGCTGATGAGACTTATAGGACTTATGTGAGCCATGCGCCACATTTCTCTCATCAGTCTCATTAATTTTATTTTCTCATTAGTCCCATTATTCTCATCTATCCAATTATCCTTATAATTTCCTTTACAGCCATCCGTTGTCTTTATACCATTTTATTGTTGCCGCCACGCCGCGCTTCAGGTCATATTGCGGCTTGTAGCCGAGCTCGTTCTCGGCCGGCTTGATGTCGCACATCCAGTTGCGCTGTTTCATTATGTTATACTTGTCGTTGTTCAGTGCCGATATCTTGCCCGTAATGCGGGCTGTCCATTCGCCGGCAAAGGATATTATGCGCAGCAGCCACAGCGGCGCCTTTATGCGCAGCAGCCAGGGATTGCCCAGCTCGTTGCTTATAAGGTCGCTGAACGTGCGCGACGAGTACACGCGGCCGTCGCTTATGAAGTATCTTGAACCTACGGTGCCGTGGTCGAGGGCAAGGAATACGGCCTGCACTACGTCCATGACATATATGAACGTAAGATGCTGAGGTCTGTAGCCTACGGCGAAGTCAACATGCCTGCTTATGCTCTGCGCCATCATGAAGTAGTCTTTCTCGCGCGGGCCGTAGACGCCCGTGGGGCGCAGCACTATAAACGGAAATCCCTTTATGGCCTCGAGCCTTTGCTCGCTCTCCAGCTTGCTCTTGCCGTAGGCCGTGTCGGGGCATGCCTTGTCGGCTGCCGTTATCTCGGTGTGAGGCTCCTGCTCGCGCGCCGGACCCATCACGCTCAGGCTGCTCAGATAGACAAAGCGCCTCAGCCCCGTGTTCTGTCTGCGCAGCGCCAGCGCCAGGTTGGCCGTGCCTTCGGTGTTCACCTTGAAGAAGTCGCTGCTGTGCAGGCATTTGGTTACGCCTGCCGCATGCACAACATAGTCAAACTGCTGTCCGCTTAGCTGCTTCTCCAGCTTGTCCAGGTTGCCCAGGTCGAGCTCTATAAAATGTATTCTGCTGTCGTTTAGATACTTCCTTGAGCTGCTTTTCCTTACGGCTGCCCATGTCTCGAATCCTCTTTTCAGCGCCTCCTCGACAATGAAGCTGCCTATGAATCCGCTTGCGCCCGTTATGAGTATTTTTTTCATTTATAGGATGTTGCTTCGATTTCAGGCCACAAAGTTACTAAAAAATCCGGCACAATTGCGCAAGTTGTTGTTATTAAAGTCTTTAAAACATAGTTTTGTGGCTGTTTGGGCATGCCGCCGCATGTTATAAAACATGAAAAAACACAGGCGTTAGCATGTATTATTAAAATATTTCGTTAGTTTTGTCAGTGGTTGTGCAGATTGCGTGCAGTCTGTGTTGCCGATAATTTTAAATTAACGACAAACATTTAAAACCGAATGATTATGAAACCTTTAAATCTTTTTCTGGGCATAGCCTTTGCCTGTGCGGCCTTTGGCTGCAGTGCCAATTCACCCAAAAGCGATGCTGCCGCAGCAGCAGCCGACACTGTCGCAAACCGCTCTGAGGCCGTGATATCAACGATAATGGAGCGCCGCAGCATACGCAAGTATAAGCCGCAGCCGGTTAACCGCGACACGATGAAGATGATACTGAAGTGTGGCATCAACGCGCCCAACGGCATGAACAAGCAGTCGTGGGAGGTGCGCGTGGTTGACAATCCTGAGTTTATCGACGGCATTACGGCTATCTACAAGAAGTATAATCCTGAGGCAGCGGCCGACGCGTCGTTCAAGAATATGTTCCGCAATGCGCCCACCGTGGTGTTCATAGCCAACGACCCGTCGTATGACTGCTCGCAGATAGACTGCGGACTGCTTGGCGGCAACATGATTCTGGCTGCCCAGTCGATGGGCATAGGCTCGTGCTGTCTTGGCGGTCCGGCCCGCTTCATGCGCACGCCCGAGGCTGCCGAATATCTCAAGAAACTTGAGTTCAGCAAGGGCTACGAGCTGCTCTACTGCATAGCCTTCGGCTATCCCGACGAGGCTCCCGAGGCTAAGCCGAGAAATGAGGCTAAGGTGAGGTTTATTGAATGATATCTTTAGGAGATATTTATTTAGGAGTTAAGGAGTTAGGGGAGTTAAGGAGTTAAGACAAATGCCTTGATTGTATTTTCAAGGCTTGTATGGGTCTCATCAGCCTTATTAGTCTTATCACTCTCATTCCGCCCATAATTCCCATCCCATGAAACAGGGGCTAAGGCGAAACGCCTTAGCCCCTTATTTTATGGGAGTAATGAGACTAATAAGAATGATAGCCCGCATACCCACAAGACCATATGTCTTGGCTCCCTCTAACTTCTAAAATAATTACTTAACATACTCAGCAAAGTCTGTCAGATGCATGTCGCCCTTGCGCATCAGAGTGTCGTGCATGGCGAAGGCAGCTGTCAGGCAGTGGCGTGTCTGTCCCATCTTGGCAATCTTCAGATAGTCGCGCAGCAGCGGACGGTAGTCAGGATGAGCACAGTTCTCTATGATGAGGTGTGCACGCTCTATTGGGCTCTTGCCTCTCAGGTCGGCCACACCCTGCTCTGTAACGATGATGTTTACATCGTGCTCAGAGTGATCCTGATGGCTTACCATCGGTACGATAGAGCTGATAAGACCGCCCTTGGCAGTTGACGGACATGTGAAGATGCTTATGTATGCGTTGCGCTCAAAGTCGCCGCTTCCGCCAATACCGTTCATCATCTTCGTTCCGCTGATGTGTGTAGAGTTGGCGTTGCCGTAGATGTCAACCTCGATGGCAGTGTTGATGGCAATGACGCCCAGTCGTCTGATAACCTCAGGCGAGTTAGAAATCTCGCTCGGACGCAGCGTCAGGTGCTGCTTGAAGTAGTCCATGTTGTCGTAAATCTGCTTCAGACATTCGTTAGACACTGTCAGCGAGCATGTAGACGCGTCCTTGATGCGTCCCTCGAGCATCATGCCCACCACGCTGTCCTGCAGCACCTCGGTGTAGATGTTGAAGTTAGGCACGCTCTCGTCGTGTCCCAGTGCGCCCAGTATGGCGTTGGCAGTGCTGCCCACGCCGCTCTGCAGCGGCAGGAACGACTGCGGTATGATGCCCCTCTTCATGTCGCTGATGAGGAACTGTGCCACGTTGTGTCCAATCTGGTCAGTTATCGGGTCGGCATCCTTGAAGGCTCTTGCCTCGTCGGCTATGTTACATTCTACAACGCCCACAATCTTCTTGGCGTCTATCTCTACATAGGGTGTGCCTATGCGGTCGTTCACGTGTGTGATAGGTATCGGCTGGCGGCACGGCGGGTCGAGCGGCTCGTATACGTCGTGCAGATATTTTGCCTCGGGGCTGTGGAATCTGTTAAGCTCCAGCACCACGTGCTTTGCCAGGCGTGCCACTGTGGGGCTGATGCCTCCGGCAGCCGTCAGGTAAGCCTTGCATGTGTCGGCGCCTTCCTCGATGTCGCACACCTCAATTATCGCCCAGTCAACCTCTCCCATAAAGCCGTAGCGCAGCTCCTGTGCCATGTGGCTCAGGTGGATGTCGTTGTAGGCTATCTCGCCTGCGTTTACGTGCTTGCGGAAGTCAGAGTTGGTGGTGTAGGGTGCGCGGTATTTTATAGCCTGCGCGTTCGACAGGTCGCCGTCGGTGCTCTGTCCTGTAGAGGCGCCGGTGAACAGTCCTACCTTAAACTCTCTGCCGGCCTCGTGCTCAGCCTGAGCTATCTTGGCCAGCTCCTTGGTTACGGCCTTGGCGGTGCCTGCGGGCGTAAATCCGCTCAGACCTATGTTCTCTCCGTTCTTAATCATTGCCGCAGCTTCGGCAGCAGTTATGCGTGTATAAGCCATGGTGAAAAAATTAAAAATTATGTCTTTATTCAGGTTAAACTTTTGGCAAAGTTACCTAAAATCAGCGGTAAAGCAAAATAAAAGGCCTTATATTTTTCAGCTCGGCAAGTTAAATTATGTCATGTCCGATGTGCCGGGGCCGCAAGTATGCGCGCCCGCGTGTACTTTATATTATGCATATATGTTTTGTTTGTCCCGTCTCTTATGGCTGTTCTGTTCCGGCTGGTTTTATCTTGCATGCCTCTTCATTCATTTAATTAAGTATCACCACTTCGGGTGATTCCTCTTATGTTGCTGAATCCGTGGGTGGACACCCACGGTTATCGAAGTGAAGCCCTTCGGGCTCGTGGCGTGTGCGTTTTTTTGCGTTCTTGCTTCATTCGCTTTGATATTTCTTTAGTATTAGAGCTGCATACTTGCCGTTATACCTCTTCATGCGTTTTGGCTTGCTTGTATGCTTTTAAACATTTCCTTTTTCATGAGCTCTTGTGCCTTTTCATATTGTATATTCATATTTATGTCTTTCCTTTTCATGCGTTTTGTTCTAGATGCCGCAAGAGGATATGCAGCCCGTAGGGCTTCACTTCTGTAACCGGGTGTGGCGCAGCCTTGCGAAGCCACGCCCGGACTCCCCGATGCAGTGGCGACCTGCACCCGAAGCGGTGCTACTCTTATATTATCATGACATATTTTATAATTATAAAGATAAAAGCACAATAAAAGTCTGGCATGGGAGTTTCATAAATAATAAAGAAAAACATATTATTAAACACTCACATAAAGATTCAGGACACATGAGCTATTCAAAGATAATTATTCATTTCGTATTTGTTACCCATTTGCGGGGAAGAACTATATACATAGAACATGAGAAAGAGCTTTATGCTTATATACTGGGAATCGTGAAGAAACTCGGGGCCAGACTGATACGTATTGGCGGTATGCCCGACCACGTACATATGATAACAGAGTTACCTACAAAGTTGTCGGTGGCAGAATTTGCACGTATAGTGAAGCAGAGTTCTAGTGTTTGGCTTAAGGGTAATGTGAATTTTCCGGAGTGGGACGGATGGGCCGACGGATATTCTGCATTTTCCTGTTCCGCAAATGAACTGAGTAGGGTTGTGGAATATGTGAGAGGACAAAAAGAACATCATAAAAAAGTGTCGCTGAGAGATGAATATATTAACTTCTTGAATTCAATGGGTATTGAATATGATGAGAAATATCTTCCTTTACATTGACAGTCATTATTAATTAAAAGTATCACCACTTCGGGTGATGCCTCTTTGGGGTGTCTGAATCCGTGGGTGTGCCACCCACGGTTACTGAAGTGCAGCCCTTCGGGCTCGTGGCGTGTGCGTTTTTTTGCGTTCTTGCTTCATTCGCTTTGATATTTCTTTAGTATTAGAGCTGCATACTTGCCGTTATACCTCTTCATGCGTTTTGGCTTGCTTGTATGCTTTTAAACATTTCCTTTTTCATGAGCTCTTGTGCCTTTTCATATTGTATATTCATATTTATGTCTTTCCTTTTCATGCGTTTTGTTCTAGATGCCGCAAGAGGATATGCAGCCCGTAGGGCTTCACTTCTGTAACCGGGTGTGGCGCAGCCTTGCTAAGCCACGCCCGGACTCCCCGATGCAGTGGCGACCTGCACCCGAAGCGGTGCTATTTTCGTGTTATCTTTATTCTTAATTATGAAGTATCACCGCTTCGGGTGATGCCTCTTTGGGGTGGTTGAATCCGTGGGTGTGCCACCCACGGTTACTGAAGTGCAGCCCCTCGGGCTCGTGGTGCGTGCGTCTTTGGGAGTTCTTGCTTCATTCGCTTTGCTGTTCCTTTCGTGTTAGAAGTGCATACTTGCCGTCATACCACTTCATTCGTTTTGGTTTGTTTGTATGCTTTTAAACGGTCTTCTCTTCATGCGCTCTTGTGTCCTTTCATATTGTATATGCATACTTACGGTTTCCTTTTCATGCGTTTTGTTCTGTATGCCGAAGAGGATATGCAGCCCGAAGGGCTAAACTTTCGTAACCGGGTGTGGCGTAGCCTTGCGTAGCCACGCCCGGATTTCCCGATGTGTAACGATAAGCACCCGAAGTGGTGCTACTTTCGTATTATCTTTATCCTTAATTATGAAGTATCACCGCTTCGGGTGATGCCTCTTATGTGTCTGAATCCGTGGGTGTACCACCCACGGTTACTGAAGTGCAGCCCTTCGGCTTTTTTGTGCGTGTTGTCTTGCTTTATAATTTGCTCTTTTACATGCCAAAGTGTCATTTCGTTTTTGTACGGATTTTCTGACGAAATAGAAAATGATGAGCCATGCATGGCCGTTTTTGGTAAACAATATTTACATTTATGCCCAAACGGGCAGCTTTTTCTGAATAACTCGGCCACTTTTGCGTCAAAAACAGGCAGTTTCAGACCCTGAAACCACCCTGTTTTTTTATTGAAATAATGGCTTTTTTGTCCTAATTGGGACAAAAAACATTGCACACATTGCCTTCATCCGGCGTAACGCCTTATGCCGTAGGGCGTTGCGCTTGCACACGAAAACTGCCCGTTTTTGCGGCCGGATGATTTTAATTTCTGAATACTTCAGTATGCGAGAGCCAGTCTGAATCACATTGTAAGCGTATGCTCTGATATTCATTCATTATGTCATTCTGTCGCTGCATATGCTTACGCAAGTCGAAAATGTGCGTGATGATATATTTTTGTTGGCTGTGCTTGATGTATGTAAGTATTTTTTTCTTGCCTGATGCCTGCATTTCCCTGTATTTAAGGCAAAAAAGTATATTTCTGACACCAAAACTTTTTATTGAGAAAAAGTGCCTGATTAATGATTTTTAACGCTCTAAGAGGGTCCTTTGTAATTACTTATTGTTATTTTTGCAATTGAAAAGTTTTAAGATAAATATTCCTTAAAATAAGGTGTGTTTTTTACAAACATGCTGCTTGGAATAAGAACTTTAGCACAAAAATGTCGAACGAGCTTAACCTTAAATGGTGCCAGCATTCGAACTACTAATGTGAAAAACCTGTAATCGGTAAAAATAACATATACGAACCTATCAGCATGAATGGCCACGCAAGCATGGCTGTAAACTAAACTGCTAACTGAAATTGTCATAAGGCAACAACACAGTCTGAGAATGCAGTTTTACGATGTGAAATGATTGGTCAACGATGCTATAATAGCATCTGCTGAGATAATATAACTATGAATAAAAACAAGATTCCGAGAAATAGAAAAAACTAAAATATTTACAGGATTTATGATTAAACGCATATTAAGTACAGCACTATTTGTGTTGGCAACTTCAGCCACAATGCTGTCACAGAACGTGGCGTTGAAGACCAATGCATTATACTGGGCTACCACAACTCCTAACTTGGGAATTGAAGCCTCAGTAGGTAAGAAAAGCACGCTGCAGCTGTTCTATGGTCTTAATCCGTGGAAACAGTCGGGCGGCGACCAGTCGAGTCTGCGCCACTGGCTTGTTATGCCTGAATACCGCTATTGGTTCTGCGAGAGCTTCAATGGCTGGTTCATCGGTGCCCACCTCATGGGCGGACAGTTCAACGCAAGCAGCGTTGAGTTGCCTTTCGGGTTCTTCCCCGAACTTGAGGACCACCGCTATGAAGGATGGTATGCAGGCGGAGGCGTAACGGCAGGATATCAGTGGGTGATGTCAAAGCACTGGAACTTTGAGGCATCCATAGGCCTGGGATACGACTACATAAAGTATGACAAATACAAGTGCGGAACCTGCGGCGAGAAGCTCAAGTCGTCGCACACCAACTATTTCGGCCCGACAAAGGCCGCGCTGAGTCTTATTTACATCTTCTGATACTATAAACCACCAAGGACATGAAAAGATTATCTATATATTGTGCATGCCTGCTGGCCGCGCCGCTCGCGCTGCAGGCACAGAGCGTGGAGCCTAAGCTGGCCGGACGGACGGTGACGGTAGAGAATATCAAGGTAGAGAACACTAACCAGACTATGGTGGTTGACCTCGACCTCAATATGGACTCGCTGAAGCTGCCTTCTAACATGAGGCTCGTCTTCACGCCCATCATCACTAACAACACCGAGGAGAGGCAGATGCCGCAGATAGTAGTGAACGGACGCAAGCAGGACATCTCTTACCGCCGCGGCGGACATAAGGACTTTCCGGCAAACGTGGTGGCCGTAAGACGTAAGAACAACACCGACCAGACGCTCCACTACAGCGCCGTGCTGCCCTATGAGCCCTGGATGAAGAACTCTAACGTCATCGTGGCTGAAGACCTCTGCGGATGCGGCGACGTGAAAGACCAGAACACCGTTGAGCTGAAGCGCCTGCGCACGCCGTTCATGCCGTATATGCGCCCGGCAGCCGAGGCACAGAAGGTGCGCTATGAGGAAGGACGCGCGTTTATCGACTTCCCCGTTGACAAAATCACTCTCTATCCCGAATACCGCAACAACCCGCGCGAGCTGGAGAAGATTGTGAACACAATCAACCTCGTGAAGAACGACAAGAACACAACCATAACAAACATCGAAATCCACGGATATGCTTCGCCCGAGTCGCCTTATGAGCATAACGCATATCTGGCACAGAACCGTGCCAAGACGCTCAAGGACTATGTGCGCAAGCTCGTGCATATAGAAGACCGCCTCTTCACCGTATCGTCTACGCCTGAAGACTGGGAAGGCCTGCGCGAGTATGTCGTTGAGGGCAATCTCGACAACAGCGACGCCATACTTAAGCTCATCGACGACAAGACGCTCGACCCCGATGCCAAAGAGTGGAAGATCAAGTCTACTTATCCTACAGACTACCGCTTTATGCTCGACTCATGGTATCCCGCTCTGCGCCACTCTGACTATGTGGTGAGCTACAGCGTGCGCCCGTTCTCGGTAGACGAGGCAAAACAGGTGCTGAAGACCAAGCCGCAGCAGCTTTCGCTCGAGGAGATGTATATGGTGGCACAGACCTACGAGCCGGGCTCGCGCGAGTTCAATGAGGTTATGGAGACCGCCGTGCGCATGTATCCCGACGACCCTACGGCCAACATCAATGCCGCATGCACACGCATGGAGAGCGGCGACCTTGAAGGTGCTAAACGCTATCTCAGCAAGGCAGGCAACTCGCCGCAGGCTCTGCACGCCAAGGGCGTGATGGCCATGCTCGAGGGCAACACCGGACAGGCGCGCCAGCTGCTCAATCAGGCTAAGCAGGCCGGAGCACAGGGAGTGGACAAAAACCTGCAGATACTCGACATGTAAAAACACGAGAATTGATAAAAATATTTTTTAAACCAACTCAATTTTTTAAATTATGAAAAAAGTAAAATTATTTTCCTTCGCATTGGCAGCGCTGATGCTGGGAGCTTGTTCAAGCGAGGATGTTATTGACAATGGCGGACAGCCACAGTGGAATGATAAGGGTAAGGGTTATATCAACCTTGCCATTCAGCTCCCTACGCAGCCTGGTACACGTGCCAACGATAATTTCGACGACGGCACACCGGCAGAGTATGAGGTAAAGGATGCTACTCTTATTCTGTTTGTTAATGACGTAGTGAACAGTGCCTACAACATGGATCTGAACTTCTCTCCGGAAGGCACTACAACTGACAACATCACAACAACAGCTAAGATTACTCAGGAGATTAACAGCGTGTCTGGTGATATTAAGGCTTTGGTAGTTCTCAACAATAATGGACTCCTTTCTATTGCAGAAGGTGGTATATTGAATGTTAACGGAGCTGTTGCTACAGGCAAGAATCTTTCAGAACTTAATGCTGCTGTTAAAACAGCTATCGGTACAGACTATAGCTGGCACGATGATGGTCTGCTGATGTCAAATGCCATTATGGCTGACGCACAAGGTGGTACTGTAGATCCTACAAGTGCAAATGTTGTAGAACCTCTTGTTACTATCGACGGCAGCAAAATCTTTAAGACAAAGGCTGAGGCAGATGCTAATCCCGCAGCAACAATCTATGTTGAAAGAGCTGAGGCTAAGGTAACTGTAAAGAATGGTGCCAATGGTACTGTTACAGACGGATCTGGGCTTACTTATACAATTGACGGATGGGCTCTTGACAATACAAACCAGACCAACAAGCTGGTTCGTGATGTTACAGACTTTACTACATGGAAAGCTTTTAAGGCAACTCGTTCAACCGATTATCGTTTCATAGGCGGAACAGCCATTGCAAGCGGACTTTATAGAGTTTATTGGGGTGATGACTATAATTATAACACTACAGGTGTTGGTGGCCTCACTACTGTTGGCGGTGAGCATGCAACTCTGCCGGCTGTTAATCCTGCTAACGGAGAATTTGCAGCTTATTGTTTCGAGAATACAACAGACTTGGCTAACATGCTTGAGCAGAATCTTACACGTGTTATTGTTAAGGCTACATTCAATGGCGGAACAGAGTTCTATACTGTTGATGGCAACAGAAGCGAGATATGGCAAGTAGCTAATGTAAAGAAAGAAGTTGCTGCACGTTTGCTGAATGATGTTACATTCAATGCTTGGGCTAAGGCCAATGTAGATCAGGGTAAAGCACTTTCATCAGATACAGACTTTGATGTTACATTCTCAACAGAAGCTGCCGGAAAACGTACCGTTGCTACAATTGTTCTTAATGAATCAGGTAAAGGCAAACTGAAGGCTGATGCTGCTGAATATCCTACAAATGCTGCAACTCTTGCTAATGACCATATTACATTAGAGTATTATGCAAACGGAGTAGCTTATTATCCTGTTTACATCAGACACTTTGATGAAACTCAGACACCTTGGGATGCAACTTATGAAACAGGCAATAATATTTATGCTAATAAGTCTGATGAATATCTCGGCCGTTATGGTGTTCTCCGCAACAACTGGTACGAAATCAATGTTCAAAGCATTAAGAGCCTTGGTGATCCTAACGTAACAGAAGTTACTCCTGAACCTGTTGACAAGAAGGAATCTTACATCTCTGTTGATATCAACGTTCTCTCTTGGGCTAAGCGCAGCCAGAACGTAGATCTCTAATAAGATTGAACTTCATAAAAGTTAAAGTTAATTGACAACATCAGTGTGCGGCCGGTATGGGCCGGCCGCACACTTTCTTAAAAAGGCAGAAGCCGCAGAGGTGTGGCCTGCATGTAAGTCTGCCCGCAGAGACACCATGAGATACGGCGGGGTGCAGCTCCGGCACAGAGAGAGGAGCCGTTGCGGAACAATGTTGCCGCAAACTAAAACTGACAACAACGAGGCACGACGCTCAAGGGCAAGTGCCCACAACATAAACAGCGACAGCCCAAGGCTAAACATCTGCTTAAGCAACACAGACAGATAGGCATCCGGGCTGGGCCGGCGAGGATAGACTGCAATGTCGCCGCGCAAAGACAATGCAACAATTAAATATGGATAAAGGAAATAAAAACAAAAAATATATATGCTTATGAAGTATCTTTCAATAAAGCGTCTGACTTGGCTGTGCATTGCGGCTTTGTCGACACCGGTGTTCACATCGTGCGACATGATGACCGAAGACAGAGACGACTGTCCCATGGGGCTGTATCTCAACTTCAAGTACGACTACAATCTTGAGCGCGCTGACATGTTCAACGACCATGTGGGAGCTGTAGATGTCTACGTGTTCGACGAAAACGGCAAGTATGTCACACGCCAGTCGGAGGCTAACGTGGGCAGCTCGCTGCCGCTGGCTGTGCCTACATACTCAATGAAGATGGACCTCGATCCGGGCAAGTATAAGTTCATAGTGCTTGCCGGACAAAACTCTTACTCTGAGCAGATGGAGTCGGGACGCGCACGCTTCGTCCGCTCTGACCTTACTGCCGGAGACGACATGACGGCTCTCGACGTCAGACTCGAGACAACACAGCAGGGCAGCGACATGCTCCTTGTTGACAACCACGGACTGCCTCTCGACACTCTGTGGCACGGCATGGAGGTTGAACCTGTTGAGGTGTTCGCCGGAAAGCCTACTTACCACACAATCTCGCTCATGCGCGACACCAAGAAAATCAACGTGACAATGCGCGAGCTCGACGACCCCACACAGATGGACGTGGCAAACTATGACATGACCATCACCGACCGCAACTCGCACATCCTCTGGGACAACTCGCTCGACGAAACCAGCACCGTGGTTTATACGCCGCACGCAACATGGAATACCGACGACCGCACGCCGGCCTTCGACCATAACGGCGACCCAGTAGACGGAGTGGGCAAGATTGCTCATGCCGACTTTATGACATCGCGCATATTGTATCATGCCGATGCAAAGGACGACGGTATACTGTCTATAGTGAACAAAAACACCAACATGGAAGTGGTGCGCGTCAATCTGCCCGACCTGCTCAGCCGTCTGCGCACGAGCGAGGAGATATACCGCTACTCGGAACAGGAATTCCTCGACCGCGGCTACGACTATCAGCTCGACTTCTACCTCAAGGGTGACCGCCTGGCTTACATAGACATCAGTATCAGCGTGCTGGGATGGAGCAAGCGTGTGCAAGATGTAGATTTATAATTGATATAGCCAACCAACCTAAAAATCACGAATGTCTATGAACAAGAATATATTACATACAGTTAAGGGCGTTGCGGGATGCCTGCTTATGGCATCTCTTGCGGCCGGCTGTGCGCAGGAAGACATCGACACCGCTCCGTCAGGCGGAGGCGGCATGTCGGCATCTTCTTATGTCTCGCTCAGCTTCGCATCGCAGCAAAGCACGCCTACGCGCTCTAATCCTACGGGAGGCGAACAGGGCGACGGAGATGAGACTGGACAAGATTATGAGAATGAAATAAAATCTGCCGTGGCCTTCTTCTATCAGGGAAATAACGGAGTAAACAGCGACGGCTCAACTAAAATCATGGCTGTAGCAACATTTAACGTTGGAAGCTATACCGAGCCGGGCAACGGCATCGACCGCAAATATACAACAACGCCGCAGCAGGTAGACCTCGACGACGGAACATACAACGTGCTCGTGGTGGCAAATCCGGGCGCAGACTGGTGGACAGGCCAGTCGCTCACGCTCGCCGACGTGCGCAATCATATACAGACCACGGCATGGACAGCCTCAGGCTCAGACTATTCTGACTTCGTAATGACATCAGCTGCCGACGCCACGCTCACGCTTAATTCTAACCCGGAGAGCGACCCCGCAAAAGCTACGGTAAACGTAGAGCGCATGGCAGCAAGGCTCGACTATAAGGCCGAAGCGTCTTATACTTGTACCGACCCGGCATATACTGGTGCCACAGTTGAGATAACCGGCGCAGCTCTGGTGAACAATCTTACTGCAGGCAGCTATATCATAAAGCGCGTTGCTGATGATGTTAACGGCACCAATCTGTCTTATCTCGGCAATGAAACTGCTGACGAGAACGGCGCAGCAACAAATTACGTGCTCGACCCATGGACGGCAAGCAAGAATGGAAATCTTTACGGAACATGGTTTATGAACGGTTCTTCAGACCCCAACTGGTGGGCAGGTTACGTTCAGCCGGGCACTTCTGTCTCTGACGGATGGTTGCGTATAGGCTATACCCTCGAAAACACTACGGCAGCCGATGCAGCAGGCAGCGACTACAGCACTGGCGTGGTGTTCAAGGCAAAGTTTAATCCGCAGGGCGTGGCAAATTATCAAGGCGGTGCAACATTCTTCGCCCTCGGCACACACCTATTTGCATCAATGGAAGACATGATGACATACGTGTATGGTGCCGACTTCAGTCAGTTTGACGATAAAATCAATGCCTGCGACAATTGGGCAGCCGTAAAGAACTTTGCGGCATCGCTGCTCGACAACGACCCGTCAGGCTATAAGGCTTTTCTGCTGGGGCAGGACGAAGCACAAGACCTTGCACAGGTTAAGGAAAGTCTTAAATGGAGCGCATATATGCTCAGCAATTGCGGATATTCGGCAAGTCTGAACGGAACTTATAAAGTTGTGCTCGACCAGAACGGCATTGTTACCCGTAACGTCTTGCAGTCTTACGGAGTGCGTACATACGAAGACGCCACATGCTATTACACATGGTGGGTGCGCCACAGCAATGACAACAATGATGAAACAAAGGGCATAATGGAGTATGCCATTGTGCGCAACAACATCTATAAACTCACGGTCAACAGCATCTATTCGCTCGGAAACGACGTGCCCGGCGAGGACGAGAACATCATTCTTGATGTTTACGTAAACGACTGGCTACTGCTCGACCCGGAGACTCTGCCTATGTGATAAAATGACTTTAACGAAAAAACACTGACGTTATGAATAAAATGAAACAACATATATATAAGGCTATGTTATGGCTGCTGCCATGGCTGTGCGCCGTGCCTCTTGCCTCATGCTCGTTCGACGACGACATCGACCAGGGTGGCGACGGCACCGCTACGCTGCAGCTGAGCATTACGGCACGTGAGGAAGGCGACCTGAACACAAGGGCAGACGAAGTTGGCACCAATGGTGAGTATATGCACAATCTCTGCGTGCTAATTGTAGGCGGCAACAATGTTGTTACCAAAAAACTGTTGCCAAACACCGATGATGAATTTGCCGGTAATACCGCAGCGCAACAGGGCAATCTGAAGTCGTGGGTGTCAGACCCCTTCACGCTTCCAGAAGGCACTTACACCGTTTATGCCTTTGCCAACATTGATACTTATTATGATAATTTATGGGGCAGTCTTACAGGATTGCAGAGTGGTGCTTCACTCACAACTCTGAATGTGGATATAGATAATATCGTGCTTGAAGATCCTGCTGCAAAGCTTAACTTTGCTGAGGGAAAGTTTATCCCTATGAGTGCAAAGCAGACGGTTGTGGTTACGGCTGCCACCAAGAGCATCTCTATCGGTCTCGACCGCCTGGTCAGCAAGATAAGAATGAGCATATCAGGTAAGGCCAGCACAAAGGTTACGGCCCTGTCGTTTGGCGGATATGCCGACAAGATAACTCTCTTCTCAGAGAAACCTTTGGAAGGTGAGGCATACACAACGACAAAGACAATAACTGTTCCTGAAGGTGGTTGGTCTTTGGATAATGATGGTAAACTTATGATTCCTGACTTTTATGTAAACTCTTCACCGGCTGGTCATCCGTTTAATGTCAGCGTTACTACTGACGAGATGAACGGAATTACATACGAGGCAACCACCGTAAGAGGCGAGCTTCCGCGCAACAGCATCTTCCCGCTTACGCTGCAGCTCAACGACTATGGTCTCGATCTCGCAGCGCAATGCTGGGTAAGCCCGATAGGCAGCCAGCCCGTGGAAGTTCAGATTACAGGCTTTGATAATACATATCAAATAGTAGTGCCCGAAGGATGCCAGTTTGAGTTTACCGTAAATGGAGTGAAAAATAGTGGAGGAACAACCACTGTTACTAATCCTGAATGTAATTGGAATATTCCAGAAGGTGTTGACGGCATAATCTTTGAAAGCCAAACTACTAATGTGAAGACTATTAAGGGCCATGTTACGGCATCTGCCGGCAAGACTTTTGATCTTAGCCTTTTGGTTACGTGGCAGGATAATGGCGCAACATATAACCGCACATATACAGTAAAGGTAGTTACCGACGACATTACTAACTTCCCGTTTAAGAGCAAAACGCGTACACCGGAGTTCGGTCTCGACTATCTGCGTCATGAAATGCTTAATATGTTCAAAAAATAAAAAGGAGGACATAAGATATGAAACAAATATATAAAAAGAAGATATTATTCTTGGTTTCTGCTATTCTGTGCGTATCTTCGGCATTGGGACAAATCAATAATGCATATCGGAATAATTCAGTTCAGCATAAGTATCCTAATAAGTGGTACACCATACGCAACAATTCTGGCATGAGTCAGGCTTCAAAAGACATGGATACTTTTGATGATGAGACACCAAGCTTTAAAAATACTTATACAAACACAGATATCCAGGCAGCACATACATATATCGATACTTTGTATGTCAGAAAAGGAGAGTCTGTAACTTTGTATCTGCCTCTCATTTCAAGCAGCCAGAACCAGCTCAGTGCGCAGGCATACCAAAGGTGGTATAATTTTATTACAGAAGGTACGTTTAGTTATACTTCTAGAAACACAACTTATGACATAGTAAGTTTTAACAGTACTGCTTATCGTTTTGCAAATGGATATGTAGGTGGCGTTAATACTGGTTTGGGAAATAATGGCACAAATTATTTGGACAGAATAACATTTACTTATCCTACAGATGCTCAATATAACACCCGTGTTCAGAATGGCTTTAATAATGGTAGCGCTGGTAACAAATATTATATTGTAGCTTGTGATGCTTCCGGTTATACAGATTTTACTCGATCATTTTCGTCTGGTAATGGTGGAAGTTTTAGAAATGGCGGATATATTGAACCGACATTGAGCGCACGAGCCATCTATTATATTATAGGTGTTGACGGCAGAGGCGGAGCTGACGAAACAGAAATGTGGAAAAACGGATATGGCCGTCTTGCTTCTTCTGAGTATCAGGGAGGTGATGGAGATGGAAAGAAATTTCTGGAAGAATATAACATCACATTTCCGTGTGACCATTTAGGTAATAAGACGGATGAACTTGTTTCGCTGTCGAAAGATGCCCGTGGATATAGAATTAATGGTGACAGCAACGATAACCTTAATGTGTCAATATCTTCTCCAAATAATGTTTTTCGCCTGTTGACAGGTGGAAATAATAATTCGGCTTCAGGTGGTAATGAAACTAATAGTATTACACTGACAGGTAGGCGCCGTACAATAACATTCCGTAAAACCGGTGCCGGTGCGCGTAATCCGTGGAGCGTTGCCGATGGGCAAACAGCAACCATTATTGTAACGAAAAATGTTGGCGGTACAACATATAATATAGCTAAGTTTAATTTGACGTTTGAAAAAGACAACCGCCTGCTTACACAGCATCAGCTGGACAGAATAGACAGACAGCGTAAGGGTGAGAGCACTGGTGTTACGGGTGAGTCATGGTATAGAACTGCGTATCAGAACAGAACACCTGAGTTCTTACGTGAGAATTATACGTTGCTGACGTCAAGAACACTTGATTATGATCCTGATGTGGCAAATCTGTATGGTCAGAACTGGTATTATCCTTTCCCTGTAGAATGGGGATACAGTTCTTATGCATTTTTTGACGGATCAACAACAGATGATTTTAACGGTTCTACAGACGGTAATGCATCTTATAATAGTCAACCTTTTGCAGAATGGGGATATTATGCATTAACCAATACTTATGTAGGATATGGTGATAAAGTGAAGAATAGCGTGAAAG
>OJRH01000193.1_pt1 | contig 34056 bp, 30 predicted proteins | sample 1599131 | NCBI WGS metagenome assembly OJRH01 (sample SAMN03922527, study PRJEB24848) | human gut metagenome | isolation source: stool sample | host: Homo sapiens | place: Germany | collected 2010-05
GTTCACGACGATGGGCTACCACCCACACTTCCTCTTTCAAGAATAAACCTACGAGTGCGGCAAGCAGATACGTCTTTCCCGTTCCAGTCGGCATTTGTACCATGACAGCATTATGATGATTGAATGCTTCTTGCACTCTTTTCACCATGTCCTCCTGATAATCAAAAAGCTTTATCTTCTTCATTGTCATTTCAAAAAGCAAAAAATCTTTTTCACCCTTTTACTCTTTTACCTTTAAAAGTTTGATTGTCTGTGTTTTTCCCGTGATACCTGTTACCACGGCGATTCCATTGTTACGAATCTCCACCTTCTCATATTTGGCATCAACAATCACTTTTCCTTTTAATGTCATAACGCCCCAATGTTGGGGTATCTGTTCAAAGGCGCAATAAGCACCGACAGGTTGCGCTATACTATGGTAGAGAGGTGGCACGATAACTTTACCATCTACCTTCACGCCCCATTTCTTTCCTGCTTGATACAATTCTACATGCCCTGCCTCCGATTTCTCTTGCATCAGCAATAACTCCTGTTCCTCTTGCTTTTTCCTATGCTGCATTTCTCGCTCAAAGACCTGTTTGCCAAGCCGAGGCATCGCAACCATCAAATTCTCGCTTTCTGTTTTGGGTTGATTGCAACCTATATAGGTCTTTTTCAAGCTGGAGTCAACGAAGTAATAATCCTCATGACTATCCATGACCACTATGCCACTGTCGTATAGGTCGGCACACAGCCAATATACATGAGTATGGTCGCCACGTAAAAAACAAACCTTTTCACTGTTTTCTTTATACATACGCATAGAGCCGCCATCCTCCTCTTTATATATCCATTCCTGACAACCACTGGCTGTAGAGCGTTGAAAGTTGTAGATCAAATAATATCCATAATTCCATAGGTCATATTGGGAAGGGCGAAAAGGTAAAGCAAAGTACTCGTAGGTACGAGACCGGAAGAGACCATTATATTCGACGAACTCCCATTTATTGATGGTGATTATCTCGGGAGCATCTTTCGCATGAATGTCCTCGTCTATGACAACTCTCGCCAAGAGGTCGTAGTAACATACCATCTTTCTGCGAGGTCGATAGGATAAGATATTACCTTGCAAGAACTTCATGTCATAATAGTTGCCTGGTTCTATCACCTGTTCGCCTTGCCGGTTTACCACCGTCATCTTTCCATCATTCAACTTGACGATGGCAAAATCATCATTGCGATCAACAAACTCCCGATACTGCAATGACTGCATTAGTTCCTCATGGCTCATCACCATCATCATTTCAGAGTCTTGACCAACAGGCACAGTTTCTTGCTTTCCGTACATCAAGAAGAAATCTCTTTCTTTCGGAGTCTCCTTCTTCCTGCTGTATCTCAATCTTCCTTCAAATGTAGCCTTCCAGTTCCATACTTGCGATGGCAACCCAAACACCCGATACAGTCCCACGTTATCTATAATCACGCAGTTCTTCTTTCCTTTAGCTACTCGCAATCCTCGTCCCACCATCTGTAGATACTTGGCAAGCGACAGCGTTGGTCGTGCCAACTGTACAAACTCCACATCCGGACAGTCAAATCCCTCCGAGAAGATGTCCACATTCACCAGCACTTGGATGTCGCCTTTCTTGAAGGCTTCAATGTCTTGTTGTCTTTCCGTGGCAGGAGTCTTCGAGTCTATGGCAATGGCTTTCACGCCATGTTCCTGATACAGTTTTGTGATTTTCTGAGCATGACTGATATTGATAGCATACACGATGCCCTTTCTGTCCTTACCAAATTCTTCCAAGCTCCGATAGAGCCTTTCGATGCTCGGCTTCTTATTCAGCAACATATCCATTTCCTTGTTCTGGTAGTCACCATCTGCTCCTCGCTTCTGCAAGGAGTCGATGAGCCGTTGCGTCACACCATCCGATTTGATGCTCACAAAATCGTATGTCGCCAATCTTCCCTTGCTGATAAATTCAGGAACATCCCACGACTGCACCAATACATCAAACAGGTCAGTGAATCCCTTACCATTCAATCGGCAAGGGGTAGCCGTCAGTCCCAGGAACTTAGCTTTCGGGAATCTCTCCCACATTTCCTTATAGGTCTTGGCAAGGGCATGGTGCGCCTCGTCAATCACTATCATTCCCGGTTCTTCCTCTATCTCGTCATAGTGTCTCGTTAGCCACTGAATGGACACCGCCTTGACGGAAGACAATAGGGAAGAGGTGTTTGATGCGGAATAAGAATGGAACTTTCTTACGGTTTCGTCTATCTGTGACACCAGCTCTCTTCTATGGGCAACTATCCATACATTCTCCATTGGATTGTTGCTCACGAAAGAGTCTATGACTGCTGTTAACAGGTATGTCTTACCCGTACCCGTCGGCATTTGTGCCATCACGGACCGATGAAGGCGCAATGCCTTCTCAATCCGTTCCTTCATATCCTCTTGGTAATCAAATAGCTTGATTTCCTTCATTATTTAAGAGTCTCGCTAACTTTACTCCAGTCTCTATTCATCAAATCCTCGATGATGCTATGAATCTTCAAGGCATATTTTGTTCTAGGATGATTGCCATACTGTGTTCCTCTCAGAATACCTTCATAGAAGATGGTTACGATGGTTTCAGTCTGTTTTCTGTACCTTATATATTCCTGTTCATCATATTCCTTGTTGTGCCAATAGTAGGAACATGCCCAATAGCGCTTATGGTTATCCAGCATCTCGGATGCCAGGAAACCATACTTGACGAGTGTTGCCTTCTTGGTCTTCATCAGTTCATTCATCTTTTTGTGGAACACCAGAAAGGCATTGAACGACATATCTTCCATAATGGCTTTCCATTCTGCACTCTTTTTCTTGACAAGAGCTTGGTCTGCCTCCACCTTGGCCGTGACCTCATCCTCTTGCTTCATTCGTTCTTCCAGATAGGTGGTATCCCATTTTCTCCATATCAGTTTCTTGATATACCCATCCAGTTCCAAGGCAAACTTACCTTCTTCTGTCTCTTTGACATGGTATTTCTCTTCCAACAATGGTGTACGCATCTTCGACGTTATCGAATATACTGTTGTTGTAATCCGCAGTCGCTCAGTACCGGCATCTTCTCCTGCTATCACCTTATCACCCAAGATAGAAACGGCTTTCTCCAGCTCTTCCAACTTTTCGTCTGTAAAGAAACCATATTCCTTCAACTTCCCCATCATGCCATAGATTTCAAAATACAAGGCATTACTGAATATGACGAAGTCCATGTCTTTCAGCGTTTCCGTGAAGAAAAAGAAATAGGTACTGACTGGGTACATCTCCATATTCTGTGGCATTTCTATTTCCTCAGGCAACTCCACCCCCGAAGCCTTGCCGTCTTCTCTTGCGGTCGATATAATCTCGCCAGTCTCAGGATTCCTGGCATCCAGATAATTGCCGAAGTCAAAGTTCTTGTCTATCTCGTCGATACCTGTCAACTCCTTCAGCAATTTCTTCGGCTGCTTGGCATCACTCTTCATGATTTCCTTGAACAAGTCCACGCTTGCCATGCACAGATTACCCACGGCAGAGGCAAAGGCCACGTTCATCAACAGATTACCATGCAACAGATCATCAAACTTTTCTCCATAGATGCGCATGGAAATATACCACTCCTTGGGATTACCCTCAAAGCCGATGGGGGAGATATGGATGTCTTCAGCCGTATCGGTATGCTGTCCGTACAGACTACTGATGACAGGATATTTCTTCCGGAAATGTTTTTTTATGATCTGTTCGTAACGGTCATAACCATTCTCTGCAAAGTCCAATACATGCGCCCATCTGCAGCATGCCATGATATATCCGTCATGGTTCAGGAAGTTCATGTTGAAGTACTGGTGTTCGTTGATTCTCACCGTCACCTCTAACTGCTTATGGGTTTTCTTATTGAACGCAAACGTGCCTTCAGATGGAAAATCCAAAGGCACACTGGTTGTGAACACTGGTAAAATTATAGGTGCTTCTCTCATTGTTTCTGTTTCATCATTGGTGTAGTTGATAATTTACAGGAGTGATTTCTCCATGTCGTTTGGCTCACGAGTCACAGCCATCGGCTCTCCTTCAAATGGTGTCTCTGGCATCAAGTCCATCAACTTCTTCTTCATGCCTCGATGATTGGGGTATTGCCCTGCTGTCTCTTTGATATAGCGGCATACCTCCTGGCGTTTCTCCTCGTGGTTCCATATCTTGACAGCTTCCACCAGGGCTTGATAGCTGTCGAATACCAGTTTGCCGATACGTCTTTTGTATTCGCCTACCAGTTCTTGTATGTCATCACGGTTGATGAGCAGAGGTATATACTTGCACAGCGCCATGGCAATGGCATACGCTGCATCGGGTCTGTTCTTCTCCAATATCTGTGGAATGGATTTCTTATGCCATCGTTCCAGCAGTCGCAGTAGAGCCGTGAAATCATCATTGTCCCTTGGCTCAAAGCTTACTTCCTGCATCAGATATTTGGAGTATTCCTCTTCATAGTCCACGCTCAGTCCTTTCGGAATATAGTTGATTCTCGGTCGTTCCATCTTGGCGCGATACCGTTGCTTCTCCATCATTCGCTTACGCTGCTCATCATTTTTGATACAAACCAGCTTCTCGTAGTTCACCATAGTCTCTATCTCCCTGAACTCAGGTGTATTCATCACCTCTGCCTTCAGATGCTTCTTAATGACTTTTTTCAGATAGCGTCGCCATGCCTCCTTGTTCTCTTCGGTAACGAATGGCGGACATTGTTCTCCGTAGCAAGTCTTCCAGGTGAATGGCTCTATGTCTAGATGCCAGAGAAAGGATTTATGTTGGGTGCTGTTGAGTTCCATTGGGTAATATATATACAGGGACGATAACTAAAATGCCTTATTCAAATCAATATTGAAGCCAACGGCTTTCATGTCTTTCGCTAAAGCTACTTTCCAATAGCCGTTGTCATCAACATTCACATATACGATACCATCTATATCCCCTGGTTTTTCAACATTATCCACAACAAGAGCACACACTCGGTCTCTACCTAACTTTCCAATTAGATAGCCATGTTCAAATACAACATTCTGTCTTGCTCTTGTTGATAATTCTGCGTTTCCTTTCAATCGTCCCTCATCATCTGGAGTATATAGAACTATTCCAAAACCAACATCAGTATATTTTTCAATCTTTTCAATGATGGTCTTACCCATGTTAGCCTGTTTATGTAATATAATAGGCTCCAAACCTAATTTCGTCAAGAATAGTTCTACTTCTGTTTTCAAGCTATCGTGTCCATGTACGATAAACACCTTGTTATTAGAAGTCTTGCTCATTTGAATATCATTTTTACCAGTTGACATGTCATTTAATTTTTCAATATAGATTTTGTAAATTGGATAAGCTTCTTGATAGGAGTCTTCTAATGAATATCCGTTACCTGTTACATCTATCTTGCAAAACTTGTCAATATATTCGTCTGATTTTCCGAAATACTTGACAAAGACAGCACATGCTTCTCCATACCATTCTTGGAAAGCATCAATGGCTTCATAAGAATTAACCTGTTGTTTCTTTTTATATATGTAATCTTGGAGCAACAGGTCGAGTTTTTCCAATCTGCTTTTTATTGTCTCATTCATATCTATACTCATTTTAATTTTCACGTTTTTATTATCTGTTTTCAATTTTCCTAAAAATATATCTATGGCATTGCCTTTTTTAACATTAAGGGCTTGTAATTTTCTGCCACATTTTTGATATTACAAGAATACGTATATGTATAAATACCCCTTAAGGTAGGCGCATTAGTCTTCGTTATAGCTATTCTCTTGATAGGATTATTACCCATCCAAATATCTTTTAGAAATGGATATACACCTTCTAAAGCAACAATACTCAACTCATTGTTGTTGATAGTCAAGCGTTCGAGTTTTCTGAATTCTCCAATATTTAACCTCGACAATCTATTGTTGGATAACAATAATTGTTTTATGCCGACTTCTTTAATGCCGTTTGGAAGACACACAATTTGATTATAACAAAGATTCAGTATCTTCAATTTTGGCAACTTCAAAACTTGATATCCAATGGCAGATAGCTCATTGTTCGACAAATCTAATACCATCAACTTGCTCAAAGTCTTAATTTGAGGTGGTATTTTACTTATATGATTGTTATGCAATATCAACTTTCTCAGATTAGTCATTTTGAAGACATAATCAGGAAATGATGTCAAATTTTGATTTGACAAGTCTAATTTTGTTATTTTCTTATAATTATTTTGTGTTTTTTGGGTTGTTGCCATTATTTTTTATTATTTTTGCAAGCAAGTCGGCTGTGGGAGGTAGCGACTATAAACAAAGTACTCCATCCAACTCGGGTAAACGTCACCAAGGGCTGAGGAACAGAACTTATAGCAGGGGGAAGAACCAACTGCATCGACGGTTAACCTAGTGGGAAAGTATTGGGCTTTTGCCAAACTCCTCTTGGCTCGTCATGCAATATCAAATTGTGTGGCGAGTAACTTTATTTATGGGTTCTCACGTTGCCAAGATGCAAGAATCCAAGGATAATCATTCTCTGCCGTGCAGATGACCTTTGTTCTATCAGTGGAAAGCCGACTGTCAATCCTACGACCATCATTACCATTGAATTGATAAAAATTTGAAACCAGCAAAATCTCTTTGAGATATTCCTTATATAGTTCCTTCAAGTCCCCAATTGTAAATTTACTTAATGCTTTGTCTATCAGCATCTCCCCTTCATGCCCAGGACTTCCTGTCACATTTTTCAAGGTTACAGTTATAATCAACTTCTTGTTTGAATCTTCAAAAACAACCTGTATGTTGTATTTTCTTGAATCAAGAAATACTTTTCCTTCGCTCTCGCCTATATAACTTTCCAAAATAAACTTTCTTAGTGCTATAAAATGAGCATTCATGCAACTTACAAGAGCTTCATCAACACCAATCTTTGCTTTCCATTTCTTAAATTCCAATAGGGACATCAAAGGAATATGTTTAATCAAATTAAATTGGTTAACAAATTCTTGCATATTTCTCCCCTTATTAGTAAGGCAATTATACCTTAGCATTATCATTTCTTCGTCACAAAGCTGAGCACGGAGGCATTTTGCATAGATTACTCGATTTTCTTCATCAAGAATAGTATTGCCATCATCATCTTCATTGTCTGCCATACCTATCAGTCTTGCTACATGGTAAAGCATCCGTAAATGGACAGACATCTCACGACAATTTGCCGCATAAATTTGCTCGTATTCTTTAACAGCAGCTTTAGTTCTACTTATATAGGTACTATTATTATGGAAAGGCTTTTCTAAAAAACTATCTATAATGTTGACAAAAGCCTCCCTACCTTTATTATTATTATTATATCTATAAGCATCTAAAGCATGTTGGTAGAGACTTAGGAATGTCGTAAATTTGTTATCAAACAATTGTAAGTACGACTGGGCTATAATAATTTTATTAGTCTTCACTACTGCATTGTTTGTGCTTATAACATTTGTGTTAACTTTCTGCGTCTTTTTGTTTACAGCATTTTGTTCTTTTAGAGTTATAAATAACAAATATGCTGAATACAAGGTTACACCAGTGCCTACAAAACCTCCTATAAAATCGCCATATGTACCTAAGACATCATTCTCTATTTTAGACCAAGTGAATATTTTACTAAAATCACGCCCCCATAGAAAGAGTATGGCAGCTACAACACTAATGCGTATAGACCATTTTTTTATTTTATTGATCCTATCGGATTCTTTCAAAATTCTGTCATTAGAAGTAACATTATCATTCTCTGTCACTTCTGTCATTCTATTTGCCATATGCGTATCTTTTCAATATTCATATTTCCGTCAGAACTAACACAAGTCCGACATACAGGATAATCTTCCCCCTTATATTTATTGTTTCGCCAATGTAATAGCTGTAAATTGTCGAAATCTCTATTTCCTCCCTTAGATAAAGGTCTAATATAACTGACCTCCCAGCCATATGGAGTCCTTTTACCATATTGGTCGTATCGAATCCAAGCTCCGGCAATATCCTTACGCCATATTGTTGGTGGCTTCCCTTCAACCTTTTTCGCTTTATTCCATAAAGCAATCAGTTCTTTTTGGTTGACTTTTATTGAATTTCCCATATAAAACCCTCTTTACCTCAAATAATCTCTCAGCATTCTGCCCTTATATGTAATCCCTGTCAATATATTCTTTATATACCCGTCAAGTATTCCATATTTCTTTTGTAGATATTCTACATCACCAAGATAAAAATCATCGAGACGAAGTTTCTTCGCTACATGTTCTACTATTGGCTTATCGCCACTGTAGGTAAAAGTCAATTTCATAGGTATCCATCTTATTCTGTATTCAGATTGCCCCATTATCTTATATGCCGCCAAGTCTTGGTTCATTGTAGCCTTATATATATGCTGTTCTCCATCTTGGGTAGGAATATTAATAATTACCTCCTCATCTTTGGGAACTACTATACGAATATCACATTCCGACAATTGATGATATACATCAAAGGCAATTTCCAACTCCTGACCATAAAAATCCATCTCTGGATTGTAATGGGAAGATGGATTGAGCAGTATATTTTTTATGCTATCCAAAGCATGGATGGCATCCAACGGTATATTCAGGTCTGGAAAATGGGTTTTGGAAAGATGAATATAGTCACCTAACATGGTTTTGGAGAAATCAATGCTACTACCATCTGCATTACTTGTTATACCTAAACGAGTGTATAGCATTTTAAATGCTCCTTCTATAGCTTGGCGTAGGGCATTCCCGCAAGCTACAAAATCAACATTGCCTCCATCTCCTTGATAATATTTACGAGCCTTTGTGTAAGCAGAAGCGTAGGGCTGTACTATTGGCTTGCTTACCTTTCCTTCTCGACAAGCGAACATTTCCATTAATTGCCACCCAATATCTGTTTTCATCAGATCTTCTTCCTTTGAAATACCATTCCGATTCATCAACTCTCTGATTATATACGAATAGAGAGAACGATCGTGGGTGAAAAACAAAATTTGGAATTTATTGGCCAACTCATCCAAGATAATACGAACCAGTTTGGTTCGATTGCATCTGTCCAAACTGACCATCACATCATCAAGCAATAGTATCTTCAAGGCATTAGGAACCTCGCCTTGCCCAAGTCGGTAATCAAGTACACACCATCTGATACAAAAAGCCAAGGCTGTCATTCTTGCCTCGTTTAGGAATTTGCTCGGATACTTCACGTTGACAGCTGTTCCTTCAAACTCTGTAAGTTTGAGTTCGATATTATACCGATGTCTCTCTATCCTTTTATCTTTCTTGGCATGTGAGGCGGAAGTGTATTCCAAATGTACCTTAAAGTCATATTCAAACTTTTGAATTTTATCATAAATGTTGGCATTGATAAAATCAACGAGTTGCTGGATATTTGCATTCAAATGTGCCTCTAAAGCTAAAAAATCACTATACTCTTGACTATTTTTATAGACAATAATATGCTCTCCCTTGGCATTGGTTGTATAACCTGGCCCTTCATTATATTCCTTTATCATGGTCTTTACGTTACGCAAAGTTTTGCCATGATAATGAATTGCAGGGAAAGATAAATGAGGGAACACAGAGTATTCGAAGACATCTATCAAACTGGAAGTTTGCTCACTATGAGGTATTTGAAATCTGAATAGGGACTGATAGTTGACAAGGTCGGATGCTAAGTTTGACTCCAACAAGTCCGTGTCCTGGCAAGAATCCAAATTACGATATGATATTTGATATATCTTACCATTATTGTCTTCCACAGACACAAAAGCATTGGTTCTTTCTGCACCTTCATCCATTTTTGCGTGGATATTTACCAATGAGTCTTCACTCTCAGACGGCAAAGCAAACTGTTCCTGCACTTTTTCCGGTGAATTTACCGCAGCATCAAGTAATGTGTTAAGCCCATAACATAAAGAGCTTTTTCCACTACCATTCTCTCCATACAACAGGAGGTGCTTACCATCCAGTTCTATTGGAGAAGAACTACCAAAGAACTTGAAGTTATTCAGCCAAATACGTTTTATCTTACTCATTTGAAATAAAAATTATGAATTCTACCTAATATTAGAGAACTTCTAGTATCCAAAAGCATGATACGCTGGCGAACCACATTATCAGATTTCATCAACCACGAATAAGTTTCTGCCACTTTATCTACCATATCAAGTTCCTTATTTATAAAAGGAGCCTTCATTAGTTCATGAACAACCCCAAGATTGTTCTTTTGCATATATCCAGCAAAGTAAAGCTCATATATACACATATCTATCAATTCTTGAAGATAATAAGCTTTTCTATCTTCTTTGAAAGAACCATTAATACTATTCTTCTTTTTATAAGCCACAATTGTATCCACTAGATTATCTAGAACGAAATGAAACTCATTGTTTATATAATATGGAATAGGGAAAGATTTGATAGCTGCAAAATGGACACACTTTTCTTTGCGATGCGCCTTCTCATATTCCATTTTATAGAATGAGAATAGTTTGGAATTATATATTGCCAATGTTATTTGTCGGGACAAGCATGTTGGCAATGTGTCTGCAGGCATGGCGTACATACCTACCGGAAATGCCCAATGCTTGTCTTCATCATACACACATTTGCATAGTTGGTTTGATGTTGAGACTATGAATTTCGGGGCATCTACAACCCATCTTCTTTTGGGACTCAAGAGACTAAAAGAAATAGATTTCTTATCTTCCTTATCTATAGCATCACACTCATTCAAGTAATTGTATAAAAGATTGCTTGAAAGAGATTGACTTGTGTCCTTATCATTTAGAATCAAATAATTGTGGTCTTTTTGCGACTCAATTACTATATAACCTTCAACTGTTTTACTATATAGTAAAGGTCTTACTTGCTGTCTTTCTATGCAAACATCTACCCCCAAAGCACGAGAATGCCCTGTTAGTATATCAGCCTGTGGATTACAGTATTGTAAGACAAATATCTTTCCTCTTTGTATTCTAAACCCTGAAACAAGAATACTATTGTTTGTTCCAAGCCAAGAATTTCCATCCATTAAACGTTTAATGCTGAGGAAAGTTTCATAGTTTATACTATCATTAAACATATGCTATGATTAGGTTTAAAAACGGGCTACTACCCTCAATCCCCTAAAACAAGTTCATTATAGGGTAGGGGAGCAGTTTCCCAAAATTCATCACTCATTTCAAACTCTCTTGATACCAGTCGAAGAGTTTCTAGGCATAGCAGCATACCCTCCAATCACCCCATAACATACCAACGGTATGAGGAAGGCAATCGCCATGCTCCCCGTAGTATCCGCAATATACCCCATGATAACAGGAGCAACCGCTCCACCCACAATCGTCATGATGAGTAGGGAAGAGGCCAATTTGGTCTTTGTCCCAGCATCCCTCAATGCCAATGAGAAGATAGTCGGAAACATGATGCTCTCTCCCAGATACAGAGCGAAGAACGCTATGAGCGATAAAGTTCCACTACATACCACCACAATCAATGTGGCAACAAAGGTGAGGATGGCACAGGCCAGCAGCACCAGCCTTGGCTGGATATAATTCATGATGACACCACCAGCCAACCTGCCGATAAAGAACAGACCCATTCCGCCAAAGGCGAGATACAGACTGGCAGTCTGCTTCTCTATATGAATACTCTCCTCAGCATAGTTGATGAAGAAACTGTTCACACCCGTCTGGGCAGCCACATAAAGAAACAAGGTCAGCATACCGAAACCGAATGCCATCACTCGCATCGGCTTCTCCTCTACCTTTTCGTTCGTATCCGCCTCATGCGCTCTCCTTGGGTCCGGCAACTTGATTCTTGACAGGACCAACGCCACAGCAAGCACGAAAATACCCACCAGGGCATAAGGAATGGCAATGTTGACACCCGAGAACAGAAGCTGTCCGCCAACCAGCGGTCCTACAATCCAACCGATACCATTGAGCGACTGTGACAGGTTGATTCTGCTCTCCGCCTTGTCAGGATGTCCCAGTACCGTAGTATACGGATTCGCACTCGTTTCCAGACAAGTCAGTCCGCATCCTATCACAAACAGCGACAGAACGAAGAAGTAGAAACTGTTGATCCTGCTTCCCGGTATGAACATCAGGGCACCGATACCGAAGAGAACCAGTCCTGTTATCACACCCCTCCTGTAGCCCCACTTCCGGATAATCCATCCGGCAGGCAGCGCCATCAGAAAGTAGGCACCGTAGACAGCAGCCTGCGTCAGGGCCGACATCGCCTTGCTGATATGGAACGATTCCTGGAAATGCGGATTCAGCACCTCCAGGATGCCATGGGCAAAGCCCCACATAAAGAAGAGACTGCTGATGATGAGGAAGGGCACCAGATAGTTATGCCCTTCGTATCTGAAGATGGATGGCTTCGTCATGATTCTCTGCAAATTTAAGACTGTCCTTTACTACCAGTGCCAGATAACCGCCGCCACCGGCTCCCGGCATCTTCCATGCCAGAACCTCCTCCATGCTGCTGTAGCGGTCAATCATCGGCTGCACACTCGCCTCCGGTTCTATCACACCGTTGATAGACGGATTCACCATACCCGGGAACATCGCAATCTGGGCCTCGAAAGATGCCCTGTATGCTGCAGCAAAGGCATCGAGGTCGTGCGCCAGAATCGCCTTCCAGCAAGCATCAGCTGCATCAGCCAGCGCCTTCACCTTCTCAGGCGTGATATCCTTACCTTCCACCACACTGCATCCCGGTCTTCTCGGTTCCATCGGAATCATCACCAGATGGTCTTCCAGAAAACGGAGAATCATCTCATCCTGCGTACTCTCAATCTTCTCCGGCCAGAAGTTGTTGTCATAATAATGACGCACCAGACCGGGAACACAGATACCGATAGAATCCTGGGCACCTGAGATGATACCATCATGACGCTCCGGATTGTTCTCGAAACAGAAAACCAGTCGGGCGAGCATCTCCGGATCCATCTTCGGCAACTTCACCGGCCATATCTTCTGAATCATCTTACGGGTAGAGGTAGACAGACCACAGCGGTCGCGCACCTCAAAGGTCGGTTCCAGCGAGATGGTAATCGCCCATCCCGGTGATAGTGACTCACATAAGGCTGGTCAATCCATGTACCAGCCAGATCCAGACGGGTAGGAATCCCCGCCTCCTGTGCCGAATTATCAGATACATTCGACAACGCCTTTTTTAAGTCAGAAGAAGACCGTGCCTTCAAACCCGCATGAGGCGTGCGCTGGAGTTCGACATATTCAATGCCCCTTTCCTTACAGATCCTACGTTTCTCATCAGACCCACCTTCAGCGTTCACCACAAACACATCCGGTTTCACCTTATCAAGAGTTGGCAGGAAGTCGATCACTCCGCTTCCCTCATTGATATACGCATCCTTCACCGCCTTGATATTCTTGACCATGAATAGGCTTTCCTCCTGCGGAAACATAGGCTTGCGATGCTTATACTCCAGATAAGTAGCATCCGATCCGATACCCACATACAGGTCACCATACCGTGATGCCTGCTGGAAAAACTCCACATGACCAGAATGCAGCAGGTCGTAACACCCGCTTACAAAAACTTTTTTTGCCATAACTTATTAATTAGGGTGTCCAGTTCCATGTTCTCGTTTTTGATTATGTTTTAGCAACTTAGCACACTGTAAATCAGTAAATTAAGCACAAAATATAAGACAAATTTAACTGTCAAAAAGTCTGATGTAGATTCGCACAAGATTATAGTTTATTTAGTGAATGATTATCAATGACTTAGATGGTTATTACATTGTTTTTGATACTAAAAACTGGAACACAGAACTGGACACCCTACTTATTAATCAATAATCAATAATCAATAATCTCTACTCACTACTCATAGATTCTCCGAAATCAGAATAGGGGAGATGTGAATGAGAAGTTTCCTCTAAGTTGTCTATTCTTTCTTTTCTTTTTTCCATTAGTAATAGTTTGTGTTGTAAATATGTGATTTGTTTATCTTATTTGTATCGTAACCGCCAGAAGAAGTGCCAAGTTCTGAAGATGGGTTCACTCAGTGCTTCGACAGGATAATAACTTATAAAGTTTTATATCCGGACATATCCTTTGCAGATTATGCCCTAGCTTCGATTTTCTGAAGCGAGTTCTTTCTTCGTGCTTCCATCCCCCAAAAGTAGTCCTTGTAAAAGAGGGGTGGATACTGTTCGCCGTATATCTGTTATTTCATTCCATGTATCTTCTTCCATAAGGCAAACCAAGTCCTGAACAATGGTTCACTTAAAGCCTCAGTAGGATAATGCTTCACGAAGCGTAAGTTGCGCAAACTCATTCTGAGATAGCGATGAAGTTTGCCTTCATTCTCCTTGCATCCAAGTCGAGTGTCATATTGACCAAAATTGCCTCCTTGCATGATTTCTGCCAACAAAAAACTACCTTCATTCACATCAATGGGAGCAATCATTTTCTCCTCTGATAGTCCCAAAGTCTCATGAAGCACATACATCACCGCCTTTGCAAACTTCCACAAACCGAGGTGTTTCAGCTTACGTTGCAATACAGCCTTATTTGCTATATTGCAATCCGTGTTCCGTAAAACAAAGTAGTAGTCTATTAATTGACGTAAGCCAATACCTTCAGTGAACACATGGCGATAGAGATGGGAGAGGATATATATGACATTAAAGCTCGTCGTTGGCATTGTAATTTCCCCAAATCCATCTGGCAACGTAACGACATTAGAACATTGCAAATCCATCACCTCCTTAAACCATTTCTGCATTCTGCGGTTATGAACAGGGAAGAACATATACGAAGGTGTGAAATGTACCTCTATCGCAGTCTTCATTACCGGGAAGTCAACATGGTGATACCGCATCACCTGATTCGGACACACCTTATTTATATATTGCATCACCCGATTTCTGCCACCATCGAGGTAAATGTCTATATCCCCAGAAGTTCGCATATAAGGGTCGGGATAAAACAAAGCGTTACCTTGACCTTTCAAGATGCAGTTACGAAATCCTACCTGCTTAAACTTTTTACACACTTTTGCGGAATCCAAAAACAATTGTATGTTCTGGTGTCGTATCTTCTGCGCCATTGCCATCCATTGCATTAGCAATCCTGCATCAGGAACCAGTTCCTTAGGCAACTGCTTGATGCCATGAAACAGAACTCCTGTCAGAGCCTGCTTCTTGGCAATGGCGTACAGCACTTTCCAGTCTGCTTCCTTTATAGAAGCAGGGATTTTCTCCACAGAACCGATGCAAAACCGCAAGAAGTCGAAGAATGCCTCTTGTTGGCGCATAATTTTATTTGTCTATAAATTCTATTAATGATTTTTCCAAACTGTCTGAAGCTTGATTGCCAATATGCTTCAATGGCTTTAAGTCTTTCTGCATCAGTAAGTCACGGAGTTGCTTCTTATCGTAAGCAACGTACACATAACCTAATTCATCCATACGCATGGCGGTAGCCATCTGATGGTCATTGCGATGCTCTTTCAGTGAGGCAAGACGTGGCACAACGATAATTGGTTTGTCCTGCTTCAATGCTGAAAGAATCGTACCCATGCCAGCATGGGCTATCACCATTCTTGCCTTGTTGAAATATTGGGCAAAAACATCTGGCGGAAGAAAATCCACACACTTCACATGCTTGGGTTGATACTCCGACTTGATGGTCTGCACAATGACCTCCTCGTCAATTCCTTCACACAATTCATCAAGCATCTTCACGAAACGGTCGAAAGGTGCTTGTGTTCCTATAGTTGCAAATATCATAAGCGTATTTATTTTATCCAATTACATTACCTGCGAAATGCACACCGTCCTGCACCAAATCCTCCCATTGTGTATAGAAACGACTTGCAAATTTCTTTGCGATTCTTCCACAGAGAGACAAATGGTTTACGTTGGCGATACTGTCTATCCACACCGTCTTCTTGCCCAAGCAAAATGCAGCGAAAAGAACGATAAGACCAGGAGCAGCCCCTGTTGTTATCACGACATTAGGATTTTCCTTTCTCACGGTATTCATTGCCGAGAAGAAAGCCGGAACAACCTTGTAGGCATCCCAACGGCTAAAATCCTTAATTTTATAGAACCGGTGTCCTTCTACCATTGTGGCACACTTCTCATGGGTTGACATATAAGCCACCTCATGGGTTGCCTCCAGACTGGAGGCTATTCTTAATAACTGCACCCAATGTCCACCGATGGATGCAACTGCCAATACTTTTTTCATTTGATTATATGAATTTAGAATTTTATCTCTTTACAAGACATCACTTAGAATCTGGAGCTTCAGCCTCTTCTATTTTCTTGATGTCGAATTTGCTATCTATCTTTTGCAACAAAGGCAAAAGTTGATCTTGAATAACAACAGAAGAAAGTTTGTTATTTTCACCATTCCTCATATTTGCATATTTTTTAGGGTGTCCAGTTCTGTGTTCCAGTTTTTAGTATCAAAAACAATGTAATAACCATCTAAGTCATTGATAATCATTCACTAAATAAACTATAATCTTGTGCGAATCTACATCAGACTTTTTGACAGTTAAATTTGTCTTATATTTTGTGCTTAATTTACTGATTTACAGTGTGCTAAGTTGCTAAAACATAATCAAAAACGAGAACATGGAACTGGACACCCTACATATTTTTCCAGGCGTTCAATGAAAGGAATCTCCTCTTGCAATGGCGGTAAACTTTTGTTGTTAAATCGGAACTCCACCATACAATATATTGACATAATATCATTGGCTGTAGCCTTAGTTATAGTTTTTTCAATCAAATTGTCATCAAGCAAATGCAAAACAGGAATATTGAAAAATTTGGGCGTAGATTGATTGCCTGGCATAAAGAGATAACAAAACGCAGGAACGTCTTCGCCGAATAGTCTCTTCATCTCTGCCACATCTGCCATTTGTTGCTGTTCTACACTTTTTTCCATCGCTGCAACGATCATGTCATAGACACGTTTACAAACATCGTTATTACCGATTCCCATTGCTTTGATAACGGACAAGGACACTCCATCAACTTTTACACTGTTTGCATATTTACTGATACCTTTTTCAAATAGGGGCAAAAGTTCTTCTATTGTTGTATCTATGATTCCACAGAACTTAAACAAGAAAACTGAAGCACTGTAATAAGCAGGAAAGCCTATAAGTTTTCCTGCTTCTACAAAATCCCTTAACTTCAAAAGATTTTCTTTTGCTTCTTCATCCGTCATTGTCCAATAGCCTTTCATCCACTTGTCAATAATCTCCTGAGCTGGATTTATATGGTAATCAAAACGTTCACAGACCTTACTGACGCTCGCAAAGGCTTTATCAAAATCATAATTGATGCCACCAATTACAAGATTATATAAATGTGGATAGAAAATATACTCGTTTTCTTTGCCCCTGTAATATTGCTTGACGAATCTGTTTGCTATCTTAACTTGTTGCGTTTCGTTCTCTTCTTCGTTTTCATCAAAAGAAACGTCATCACTATTGTCTCCCAAGTCAATTTGTCCCATTGAAAGCATTGGGACATACTCTTCAAGCCCCAGATTGTCATCCAAGCTCAAAGAGGTTTGTTTGCTTTCCAACGACAAGGAATAGATAAAAAGCCATTGGTTGATCAGTTGTACCTTTATCTGTTTATCGTTGACATACTTTCCGTGGCTTACATAGTTATCAAAGACAAGTTTAAAATGAGAAACGGCAAACTTCAGCGTTCGGATATTTTCTTTTTGGTGTTTCAGAAAAGAATTTTCTACGAGGGATGGATTTATCGTATTTGCGATTTCCGCTTGTTGCATAAATATTTTGAATCCATTGTCATTTCCCATTGATTCCAAAAGCGTATTGAATACTCCAACTATATCTGGTGAGAAATGCAGAGTCTTTTCGATTACTTTTTCATAAAAAACTTCATGTGCAGTTTTTACCTTACCTGTCTTACCGACTAAATTCTGTCGTTTATCTATATAGTCTTTGTTGGCTATGATTATCACTTTGAAATGCCGGTTTTCCACCAAATCATTGATAACTCCGAGCAAATCGTTGATGTCATACTTTTCTATGGCTCGTTCCAAGTCATCCAAGCATATTACGGCTTTGGGCGGCACAAGTTTATAAAGAGCCTTGCCTTCGCCTAAGATGCTTTTCAAGTCAACATAATCACTGATAACAGGAACCTTTACACTACCTATTCGTTTGAAAATCTTTGCTCCCTCCTCGAATATCTTCCCCAATGTTTTGTTATCCGTGGCATATTGAGCAAATTCACAAACAATGTTCTTGGAAAGTTCACTTAATGAAGACATTCCAAATAGCGACACTCGTATTGGCTTGTACTTATTATCTTTAAGTTCTGCAAATAAGATATGCTCAAAGAAATAGCTTTTACCACAGCCCCAAGGTCCTGTCACCATCAGTGCTCCAGTATTCTCCATTTGGAGATAGTTCAATATTCCTTGCTTCAAATTTTCCTGCTCATTTGTCATAGTCGATATTTTGATAATGAGATTTTAGGAAATAAGTGTCTCATATATTTCCTTCAAGTGATTCAAAACATAGTCTGGCAAATAAGTTTGCGCAACTTCTTTACTAACTTCGCCTTCAGAGATAATTTTGTCTTGATTTTCAACATAATAATTCATTGCGTCAAAAATCTCTTTTTCATTGCCAGGAGTAACGAGAATGCCATTACGTCCAGCTTCCACCACTTCGGGGATTCCGCCAACTGGAGTTGAAATAATAGGATGCCCATAGCTCATAGCTTCAAGAATGGATATAGGCAAGCCCTCGTTAAAGGAAGGGAGAATGAACACATCAGCCCAATTGAGAAGTTGAAGCTTCTTTTCACCTCCTACCCATCCTTCAAATTTCACGACATCTTGAAGTTTTCCATCAGCTATAGCTTTCTTAAGTTCCTCCTCATGCCTATTACCGCCAATTCTCAATTCTACCTTTCCAACCAGTTCATCACGATGCTTTGCTAATGCACGAAGAATATCAAAAACACCCTTACGCTGACCTATTTCACCCATAAAAAGAAAATGAACCTTGCCATCTTTTATGTGGGCAGATTCTATTTTTGTAGGATAAGACGCAATGTTGTGAAGAATAACAATTTTATCCTCGGAAATTCCCAAAGAAGTAAACCACTCCTTCCAAGAATGAGAAAGAACTATCAGAACATCAACACTATTTAAGGTTTGAAGAATTCTTTGCTTGTCCTTTTGGGATGCCTCATTATAGAAGTCCTTGAATCTACTCGCATGAACATGAAGCACTACCTTTTTGCCCAAACGATGACCAAGTTTCACTAGCATCGACTTTCTCCAAAAAGAACCATCCGCAGCAGTGTGTAAATGCAAGATTTTGATATTTTTATCAAACTTCATTCTCAATGCCAATCTCCCAAACGAGTACACAAACCAGCCAATTCTAACTAATACATTTGTGAGTTTATAAGTAGGATAGTATTGCAAATCCTCTATATATTGACTCCAGTACTGAACCACCGCAGAAATGCCTCCAGGATGATGATGCTTATAATAATTGCCAGCCATTAATACTTTGGCTGACAATTTCTTACCAATGATATATTTTTGCATAAATAATCAAATTCTATAACTTTGAAGAAACTTTCATCATGATATGTTTCAAGAAACGTACAGTCATAAAACTCCAAAACTTTATTTTGCTAACATATGGCAACATAAAATCCGGCCCCGCCATATTAAAGTTATCTATCAAGAAGTTTGATTCTTGAACAGGTCCTTGATGCAAGGTCATCTTACAATCGTTGCTAACATTAGTTGCATGAATCACCTCAGCCCACATATCTTTATCTTTTGCATTACAAACAAAAGGATAAGGATAGTTCTTGGTGTCAAAATGGTTAAACTCCAAAACATGCTTGACTTTACGACTACAGAAATCTTCTTTTCTAAATTCCTTATTTACCATACTCAAAAAAATGGTTGTTATAGAAAGGAATATGAACAGCCAACTTATTTTGAACAAAGTACTGAATACCATACTTAAATGAATAAATAGAAGTACCATTTGACTTCTCTGCGTATTCTCTCACTTTTTTAATAAAATCCACACCTATGGCATCATCATTGTCTAAACGAATTGTTATCAAACTTTCACTGAAATCTTTAAATTTCAATATAGTTTTCACAATGCATTCAGACACCTTTGATGAATCCTTTTCATCAAGGAAAAGTGGCAAGAAATACGGAAAACAATCCATATATTTTTTTACTTTATCAAGATATGGAAGCGTTGCTTCCTCATCAAACAAGCATATCCATAGAAAGTTTTGAGAACTTTGATGCATGACAGAAGGATAACAGTATTTTTCGAACAAATCAAATCTTTGCTCCAACCATTCTTTTGATAAAGTTGGTCTGTTATGTTTATCCTTAGACCAAAGTCTTAAATTAAAACGTGTGATAACAAATGTATCAACAGCTATGTTTGATTTTGGCATCTGGTCAAAATCAAGCAATTTAAAATTCTCATGTAAATATTTCATAAAAAAAAATAATTATAACTGAAACTAGTCAGTTATTAATTTGAACTATCATAACAACAAAATCTACAAAGTCAAATTATACTATTTTCTAGTATTTTGCTTCTTTAGCCATTATCTAGAAATGCAGCAATTCACTTTGAGCATAAACAACAACTAACCTAATGACTGTACCAAAAAATCTATCGATTTTTCTCGATACTCTTTCAGTGCTTTATGCACCTTTATATAATCAATTTCGTTCTTGATATTAAGGATATCCCCTTGATATAGTCTATCCTGCAAGCCGAAGGTTCCTAGCAGACTATCAATTCTCGAATTTCGAGAGCCCTTACTTGAAGATTTAAAGCGATAGAATGTCATGAACTTACGCTTAAACTGGATAGAGAAGGCAGAGCAGTGGAAGGAATCAGTCAATACGTATGTAGCCCCACTAATATACTTCAAGAAATCATTAGGATCAACAGCATATGGTGCTTCATCACCAAACTGCTCATCACTAGGAACATATTCATCCATGTGACGCAAAGTAATAATCTTATAGCCCGTAGCCGCTTTCAACTGTCTTGCAGCCTCTCGTGCTTCCATGTTCGTTCCAAGTAAATAGCAGAAGATATAAGGCTCAGTTTCCTTAACCTTACTATCTTTGATTTCCTCCATCCATTCTTCCGGAGAAAGAAGCATGGTAGGGTCAGCAACCACGGTAGCCTTCTGATGCGAAAGGGTATCAACAATCTCCTTACCCTTTACCTCTCTTACTCCTATCCGATAGAATCTATCAAGATAACCTCCAGTCGCTTTGCGCTGAAAAGCAGGAATCTCAGATACACCAAAACTAGATGCATAAGCCACCTTTCTCACACTATCATCCACAAAAAGAAGATTAAAGAACTTAGTTGGCAAACTAAAGGGGGTCCATACTTGATCACTTCCCACCACAACGGCAGCATAATTTTTAGAACCATCATGCAAGGCTTTATATCCTCGATAATCCTTGAACAAAGGTATGAATTTACGCTCCTTGTATGCCTCTACTGCTTCTGTGCGTACTTTGATATTGGCAGCATACTCCGCATTTTTCTTCAAGTCGTTCTTTCCCTTGATTCGTCCCATCACGATGCCACCCATGTCGCATCGTAAGGCATTCACAATCCAAGCTACTTTCTCCGAGAAAGAAAGCTGCTTGACATAATTGATAACTTCCACATTATAACCTAACGCTTGCAATTTCTTGATAAGCGCATAGCCAACAAGCGAGGTTCCGTAATTTGTGTGTCCCTTACGATAAGCAATGACACAACCGATATTTTTGATTGACATATTTATTTCAAAACTAAAATCATTTATATACTTTTGCCTATTTTATATAATTTTAGGAAGCAGAAACCAAAGAATCCGATGATTACCCACAAATTGTTTCGTCCTCATTATCAAATAACGAAGAGACACCTTTATATTCGCTTTTCCTTCGTAATCAGAATCATAAATAGGAACTGTAAGCCCCAATTTTCTCAACATTACGACAAACGATGCATTTCTGCTTTTCTTTACTTTAGCCATCGCTCTTTTGTGCAAGATTTGCTCTACAGAAATCTCTTTCAATTTTAAAACCCCTGCCTTAAAAGCTTCATTCAATTCATCTTGCCATTTTGAATTTCTTACAATGATTCCACTGATTCCTACACCTGCGTCTATGGATTTTTCAACATGAATATCTCCAAAGTTTATGTCAGCAAGTTCACCAAACATATCTGTACAAAGGAGGCATCTTCTTGGGTAGAATGTCGCTTTCAAGGGCATATTATACTTTCTATATTCCCTAAAGAATCCAAATTTTTTTCCTTTTGCGACCATACCTGACGGAAAGCCCTCACGGTATGCCAAATAATCTAAATCAGCGACATTTCCACCACATTGCTTTAAGATATACTCGGTATAATGAAACGTTTGACTTCCGGAACAGAACAATGAGAACAAACCTATGATTTTTACACCCAGACGCTTGTCAATGCTCATAAGTTTTCGTAAGCCATGAATATGACAAGGAAGCCCTACCACCACATACCTGTTTCCTTCTGATTTCTTGACAGCTTTAACTACTTCATGCAAAGAGACAGGAGAATACTTGCTCCCTTTAGCGGACAGTATCTCCTCTTTTGTTGTTGCAATAAAACTCTCAACTTTCAATGGAGCATCTTTGTTAAATCGAGTAACAACAGCACCGTCTATCTTATGATTTTCCAACAACCATATCAGGAATTGTGAAACCATTCCTCCAGAAGCTGCTTTCTCCCGAAGTAAAGCATCTTCACTGTAGCCCCTATAGCATTTCAAATATCTACCAATAAGCTTATTATATTGCGTCCCTTCCGTTTCAAACAAACTTTTTGCACATCGTATCAAATCTATTCCAAGTCCTGCGCAAGCATCATGGCAACGATGGCATCCCTTGCTGTTTTTACAAAGACTTTCATTTATCTGCGGAATAAAACGCCCATTTCTAGCAACCATGCGAATAGCGTGCGAAGGACATGCGCCCTCACAAATGCCACAACCTGTACATAGAGAATGGGACAGAGTATAGGATATGTTGGGAAGATTATTTCTTTTCATTACCTAAATTTTTCTGATAGAAATCAACATACTTCTTAGCTGCATAAGAAATGGAGAATTTATCTATCGCTTTCGAGCGATTACGTGCTATATTATCATGAGAAATATGATTGTCCAACCCACTCAAGATGCTTTCGGCAAAGGCTTCAGCAGTAAAATCTTTCGGAATAATGCAAGCCCCAACACCATCAACTATTCGCTTATGCTGTTCTATAGGCGATAAGACACATGGAATGCCATTAAAGAAAGCCTCCAACACCGCAATAGGGAGCCCTTCGAAAGTAGCACAGCTTAAAAACAAATCACTTCCATTCTCGATTGCACTCACATCAGAGCGTAAGCCTAAGCAATGAATTGTAGGATAATCATCAAACACGCTTGTATTGACGTAACCAGCACCATAATTGCCTCCACTAATACAGAAATGGATGCTTGAATCTTGCAATTTTTCTACTACTTGTTTCAAGAACTCATAGTTTTTCTGAGGACGTAAGGAACCAACAAGTACAACAATTTTATCAGTCTTCGCCAAATGAAGTTCTTTTCTCAAATCAACGATTTCCTTAGTGCAAATTAAATCTGCCGACACTCCATTATTGATTGCCACAATATTCTTGTTATGCTGCACTCTCATGTCGTAAGCAGCATCAGAACAATAAACCAACGGTTTATTGGAGTTCAACAAATTGTTTGGCACATTCCAATATTCAGGAGCATTATGTATGGTCAGAACATGAAGACAATGTGTAAACTCTGTAGAAAATGTACCATAAAGATGGCTCATTCCTCCATGCGTATTAACAACATTCGGCTTAATAGATTTGATAGTCTTACGACAGGCAAACAGAGTTTTCAGGAACGAAATTTTATTACCACGTTCTTTTCCTAAGTTTACGACTTGCACACCATGTTCTTTCAACTTCTGTTCCAACTTGTCACAATAGTCATATGTATTCCTTTCTACGACTATCAAAGTCACCTTATGTCCTAACTTCACTTGCTCAGGAAGAAGGGATAAGAGGAAATTCTGAACCCCTCCGCCTCTAAGACAGTCTGCTATATGTATAATGTTCATATTTTTATCATTTTTCATTTATAAATTGCAGGATTCTTTTTGTTCGATACTTACAATCAAATTCTTTTTCTGTAAGTTTATGTCCTTCTCGACCTATAGCTTCTGTCTCTCTTGGATGAGTAGTCGCAAAAACTATTTTTTCAGCAATCAACTCTGGTTTATGAGGCTCTACTATAAACGCATTTACACCATCTTTCAGATAGTTGTTCGCTTCCCCAACTGTTGTTGTTATTACAGGACGAGAAAAAGAAAGGTATTCACTTAATTTTGTTGAAAAGCAATAACGATTCTGTTGAGTATCATACTTGTTTATGATGGTAAGAAAACAATTCTTTTGATACTTACGTAGAGTTGGTAGATCAAGATAACCAACAAATCTCACATTGTCCTCTATTCCATATTGCTTTATTATTCGCTTTAATTCCTTTGCATGTGGAGACTTCTCCAAATCACCTGTCAAAATATAATCTATGGGAGTAGTTAGTTTTTGGCAAGCTATGCCAAAGGCTTCCAACATTCCACATATACCATCTTTCTGTTCAAACAAAGAGCCAGAATGAAAAATATAAGGAATCTTCTGTTCTGGAAATGCAGCACCTTCCAGCTGTCCCTCTACCATAATAGGGACTTTTATAATTTTAGCTTGCGGTGCGTATTTCCTTGCCATTTGGAAAAGAGAATCGGAAATAGCCAAGACAAAATCTAACTTTGGAAAAATGTTTTCCAACATAACCTTTCGCTTGGCTTTTGTCTCATCAGTTTCCTTACCTGTTCCATACGGTAGTTCATTTAATTCGACCCCACATTTTGCCCCAACAAAATGCACAGCTTTTAAACAACGGTTGAACCATGTTGGTGTTCCTTCATATAAAACAATATAATCATCTTTATTGCATTTTGTCAATATCCTAAGCAAAGTTGCTAAATACCCATAAATATCTTGCAACTTTCTAATCAGAACATTTTTATTACGTTTACTTGCCCCCGCTACATACTCATACTTAACACCATTGTCATCAATCCCTTTGATTATTGGATTCAGGACAGTTTCATCTTGATAACGTTGACGAGGAATAGGCAAGAGAACTAAAGTTTCTACACCATTAGCCACAAAACCGTTGCCATATTCCCTAACACGAGCAGCAGAAGCCCGACCATTGGGATATAAATTATCCAAAATAAAAATTATGCGCATAATAATTACTTTTTAGATTGTTCAAACAGCGAAAAAAGCCATATTGAAGTATAAATAGGAATACACCAAATTGGATAAGAGATAGAAGATAGTATCAAACATATAAATATCGCAAATTTATTACCATATCTATAATATTTTGCTATTTCTGCGGAAGATTTTAATAATACATAAAATATAAAAAGCCCCAACAATAATCCATATTTGCCAAAAATCTGAGCAAATCCACCACATAAAAATATCAAAGAGGAAACATTAGCAACCAAATAAGAATGATTTACATTTAAACCATATCCTAAAATAGGATCGTGCTCTATATTTTGTAATTCTAAATATAAACTAGGAAATCTATCTATCGCATGCAAATAACCCTTTTCTACACCTTCATCTTTATCCATATTTGCCTCAACCCATTCATAATTTTTTAAAATTACTTCTGATTTTTCCTTAACATTAGCTTGGTCTTCAATTTTATTACCCATAAAATCTAATCCAATAACTAAATAAATAGAAGGAAGTATTACTAACAAAGAAAAAATAATATTTTTAATGGAAAACTTTCTAAATGTAAATATACAAAAGATTATAAGTAGAATAGAATAACCCGTCGTGGAAAAAGTTGTAATTAACGCTCCTATTAACCAATATAAATTATAATTTCTTTTCAAATTCAACCCATTGGAACTTAAATTACCTACTATTGCAAGACAAAGCATTATAGCAAAACGTCCTGGTTCCCATGAACACCCGGCATTTCTTAAAAGTCCTGCCGTTTTTTGTCCAAGGTTGGGATCCATCCAATCGTAAATGTACATGAAATTTCTACCAAATCCTGTTGGTTCAAATAAACGAAAGAAAGAAGAAGCTAAGTTTGGAAATATAATGGAAAATCCCCAAAAGAACAAAGAAATCTTTGCAAATTGAACCATTATGTCCTCATATAATCTCAATAATTTATGGTCATAAACCCTATTATGAATATACGCTATAAAAATTGCATAAAATAAAAAGAAATAGTATGAAAGTTCTTTTGATGATGAGAATATACCTAATTTATAAATTATAATAAATGACCATATAGTGAAAAGTCCTATAATTTTCCACAATTTTCTATATCTAAAATCTACATTATTCCTCTTTATCAAAATAATAGTTGCCAATATTGGAAGGAAGAAAGGTATAGGATTTCCACTAATTCCGCCAACCATTCGCGAAGTATCTGAGGTCATTTGTGCCATATACACAACCATTAGAACAAGATACCAATATTCATAGGTTTTACGTATATGTCTATTTTTTAAAGAAATATCTGACATACAAAATATTTTTAATACCTCTATAAAAAAAGTTTCAGTTAATATTATCGTAAAGATTTGTTAAAGAAATTACACACTTTCATCTTGAGAATGTGTCTTTCTTTCAAGGAGAGACCTATAAACAATGAACTTAAAATAGAACATAAAACTGTTAATATTGAAATAATCAAAAATGTCTCCCAAGTACTTCCTACCAAAAGGACATTAACTAAGAACGGAATAATTCCAGCTACAAAAAAAACTAGAAACATCCTAGCAAAAACTTCTTTTAAAAAGCATATCATAGGAAAATTTATAGATAATCTAAGCATAATTAACTGTAACATCAAAGATATAAAAGAAAATGCTAAAACTACTAAAAATGCATAATATGGCGGACATCCTTCTCGTAAAAAGAAATATACAACAGGTAAAACCATTAGAGAAGATGAACCGACAACTATCTGATAGTTACGAACCTTTCCAGATGCTTGCATCGCATAACTTAGAGTTTGGCCCAAAGAGTCTACCATTGAAGTTATAAGCACTATTCGTAAAAAGACAACAGAATACAGAGGTACCTTTACCAACCATAAATTCAATATAAATGGAGCTTGCATAATTATTGGCAATGCCAAATTCATCATTAGCAAAAAAGAAAATCGAGAGCCATTAAAAACTAAAGAAAACATTTCTTTATAATTATTAGCAGCATAATTTTTGATTATTTGAGGAGCCATTGCCAACTGAAAATTTGATATAAAACCTCTTACAGCACCTTGGACTTGAAAAACTATTCCTCGTGCCGCATTGACCGTTGCCCCAAAAAATAAATTAAGCAACACATTTACACCTTGTCCATTAGCGACAATAGCACCAGCTCCAAACATATTCCACCCCATAAAAGAAAACATTTGTTTTCCAACTTCCTTATTAATCTTATAGGTACACCGACATTGCACAAAATTCTTCTTTACATAAATACCATAGATAAGTCGTACAAATATTGCAATTATTGAAAGTAATAATGCATAAAAGACCAAATTATCTATCGGTGACAATACTAATAAGTATACCACGACCAACTTTAGTATAACCTCAATAATACTAACGTAGGCAAATGCTTTCATTCTTTCATATGCAACCAAAGCTGCATTATAAGGAACACTAATGATATTTATCAAAAAAGTAATTACAGAAAATTGATATACCCAATTTGCAGCAAAGTATCTCTCTTCTGGAAAATTCATTTTTTCATTGACAAACCACAATCCAATGGTTTCAGCCAATGCCAATATTACAAGTGAAATTAGAAGATGTATCATCACCGCAGTAGAAAAAATTTCGCTTACTCGTCCATTTCCTTTTTTTCCAAGTTCAAAAGAGAGAAATCTTTGAGTTGCTGCAGACAAAGCACCACTTATCATCGAAAACATGGAAACAAACCCACCAACTACATTATAAATACCGAAATCTGTTTCTCCTAAAACAGCTAGAACCACACGAGATGTATAAATGCTTATGCCCATTGTCATTAGCATTCGTACATATAAGAATAACGTATTCTTAGCTATTTTTTTATTAGTACCAGTAGCCATTTTACTTTAAATTTGCTTTAAATTTTTTCCATTTCAATAAAGAGTCCGCCATACTTTGGTAATTTGGAGAAATTATATGACGCCAATATGGCCATAGGACAAGCTCTTGAAGCCTTGGTTTTATTCGATTCTTCCAATACCAATGTGATTTAACCTCATAATAGTATTTTTTTCCGGACTTTGGAACTCTCCAATCTTTACCATACCAAAATTCAACAAGTTTCTCCGGGTTTACAGGTGATTTAAAAGTAGTACCCAAAAACTCTATATCTATAATCTTCTCAAAAAACTTTCTTGGAGTCACTAATCCTGAAAGACAGCAACAATAAATACTCCATATACTATTATGAAGTGGTCTTATAATATAAACATCTATATATGAGTTTTTATTTATACGGAAAGAATACAATTCTCCTTCTATTATTCTACAAACTTCATATCCATGCTGTGATAAAAAAGGCAAACTTGATCGCAACTTATCCTCTTGAGGACACATCACATCAACATCCTCGTCACCATGAATTATTGCATGCTCTCTAACCGCCCCAAGTAAAGTACCAAAAGCTAAATAAAATTCTATTCCACATTCATCAAATAGCTCTTTTGTTTTATACAGAAGATTTTTTCCATCTTCTGGGGATATGCCTCCAAGTCCATCATAACTCATATCAGCCAATTCATCCTCATAAGTAAATGGCTTGCCGTCAATTAGTATCGTCTTTATTTTCATCTTATTTTATATTTATTTTAAGTTCAACTTCTTTTAATTCCTCCGGTGTATCTATCTCATAGATACCCTTTATCTCCTTCACATGTATATCTAATTCAGGATAAATATCCAACACCATATTATCCCAATAAAGATTGGTGTAATCCTTATTGGCATAAACATCTTCCATGTGTTTGATAATCTTCTTGCAATCATCAGCCTTCCAATATGAGATTCCACTCATCAGAAAGCCATCACCTGCACCGATGTTTATCTTCACAAGTTTGTTATTCTCATCCACTTCCAATCCCCATTCATTCTCATAATTTTTCTTCTTGGCAAAATACGTAGATTGGGCAACTTCTGATGAAAGCACATTCTTATCCATATAAACATCGCCTTCCATCACATATGTGTCATGGAATCTATCTCTAACGATATACAAGGAATTAATGTTATTACAAGAATCGTATCTATCGTTGAAGACAATATCTACACCATACTTTTCTTTCAAGAAATCCAAGGCTTCAGCCTTATATCCAGAAATCAGAGTTATATCCTCAATACCCTTCTCTTTCAAGAATTGTATCTGGCGTTCCACCATAGGGATACCATTTACTTCGACCAAACATTTTGGTCGGTCATTTGTCAAAGGGCGCAGGCGTGTTCCCATGCCTGCAGCCAATATAATTGCATTCATACTTTTATTTATTTTTCTTCCTTGATACTAATGTTGCTACCGTTACGCCAGTTACAACCAAAATAGAACCTACTATAATATTCACAGATAAAGCACTGCCAACGAAGATAAAGGTAAAGACAACTGCCCAAAATGAATAAGTTACATTCAAACACAATGCCTTTGCTGCACCAATCAAGTCTATGGCAGTGTACCAACAGAAGAATGAACTCATACCAATGAGAGCGGTAAAGAGTAAAGTGAGCCAACAAGCAGTATCACCGAAAACAGCCATGGTTCCTGCAACCATATCTCCATACCCTCCTACCATAATCGGTGCTACAACCAATATGTAACTAACACCCGAAGTCAACTCTCTAATAAGCAAAGCCATCTGAGGATCCACATTTCCTGCCTTCATGCCATAGCCGCATACAACACCTTCAGTTGCCCAACCAATAGCAGCAACCGCAGCCAGCATAATACCACCGATAATATTCACATCTGTATCGCTCTCAGGGGTATAACCGATGTAGATAATACCCAAAATACATATCAGAAGCCCCAACCATCCACGCAAACGAACTTTCTCTTTAAGAATAATCATAGCCATGGCAGAACCCAAAAGCGGATAACAGGCTGTTACCGTAGCTGTAAGTGCCGCACCTCCCTTAGCTATCGCCAACATATAAAAAGTCATGGCAAGCGGACCGCCAAACAAAGCCCCCAATACACAAAACAACCCATCCTTCGACTTAATAGCTGGCCATAAATCTCTTAATCGACCTTTGAAACCCATGATGATGAGCATCCATAATGCAGCAAAGGCATCATGAAGCATACTACAGATAAAAGTTCCTCCTACAAGAAGAATCGGATTTTCTACAAAAGGGGACATAGCCATTGCAACACCTATAAGTACGGTATCCAATCCCCATGTCATACCAGAGAAAACTCCCGTGGCATAACCTTTGCGCATCAGCGCCGTTGTATTTGCTTTCATTATAAATTGATTTTCTTTAAATTTTCAATTGCTCGGGTATATCTATCCATACCATAAGTACCGAAATCATCTCCCTGTGCTTCCTTGATGCAAGTCCATACAGCCCACAGATAATCCATCAATATCTGATATACCAATATTTTCTTTCTGGCATTCTCAGGTTCATTGCCATCGAAATAATGGCTGAGAAAATAATCCTTGCTTTCATCAGTAAAATTACTTTCCAAGAATAAGGCAGCTATATCCCACATAGGATCATTCATTCCTGAATATTCCCAGTCTATCAGATAAATAGTTCCATCCTCAGCCTTCAAGAAATTCTCGGCTACGAGATCATTATGACAAGGCTTTACTGATACCCCCAATTGATTCAGGTAATCTTCTAATTGAAAAACCTTTTTTCTTATGGGTTCATAGCCTTCATACATTTTGCCTTCGGCTTTCTCCAGCAAATACTCATAGTTCAATATTTCCTTGAATACATTAAACTCATTACCAAAGCGAACATGAGAATGATGTAAAGTTCTGAAGATATTGGCTATTTTCTTCATGTTTGATGGTCGCTGAATGGTCGCCCCATTCAATGTTTCTGCGTTTTTTACAAAGTCTGCAAGTTTGATACCCGTCTCAGAGTTGAAGTATCTGATTGGAGGATTGATACCCATCTTGCAAGCTTGCAAGGAGTTTTGTTCCTCATTGCTACGCACCACCATACCTTCTGCACCAATTCCTGGTACACGAAGTACATATTCATATAAGCCCTTAGTAACCTTAAAGTTCTTGTTTGACATACCGCCAATCTGACTTATCTTCACCTCATTCTCTATCTGTTCGTTCGGGAAAATAACCTTTAGGTATGAAATCAAGTTTTCGTAATCAAATGGATTTTCCTTTCTGCGAAGCTTAGGATAGATATAGTTGCGAAGCTTATTGAAATCTTCTTCACAATCAACATCTCCCCATATCAAATTGGTAAACTTGATATAAGGTCTGTCCAAAACATCAGTAGAATCAAACAGCAAGTACTCATAGTTGAGATAAGGATTATTGCTGTTTTTCCACTTGTTCATCATTCTGTCAAAAGAGTGCTTGGAAATCTTGACAATACCCAATAACTCACCCTCGAAATTACATATTTGGTGACGGTCCTTGCTTATCTTAGTAATATATCCACTGCGAGTTTCGACAAAGGCCTCGTCTCCACTACCAGACTCTTCTGTAATGGCAAAGCAATTTTCGTTTTTTGTCTCAGAAAGTTCTTTCAGTACCTTATACTCATAGAACGTATCTCCCTCTACCAACAGGAAATCATCCTTGATATAAGGTGCTGCCATAGCTAGCGAACCCATTGATGAAGTAAACTTAAAGTCTGGATTCAATACCAGACGAACTGTCTCTGATGCGTATCGCTGATACAGTTGAGCTTGCCCCCCTACTACTAAGAGGATATTGTCATAGTTAAGTGCCGTCAAAGCCTCGATAGTTCTATCTATTAAACAAGAATTCTCGTAATAAGGTTTCAAAGGATAAGGTATTTCTGTATCCTTATCCTTCCTGGCCGATAAAATAACTGCTGTTTTCATTAAAGTCCGAAATAAAGTGACATCGTAAAAAATGATTTATTATTGTAAGGATTCAGTACATAACTGGCACTGACTGGCAGCTTGAAGTTGCCAAACTTCAATGCCGTACTATACTTGGCATTGATATTAACCACATTGAATCCACTTTGATTGCTTGTATAAAAGCCCTTGTTCAAATTGGCTCCTACACATAAAGCGATATTATTGTCTTCCGTGAAGGAGTGGGTGTAACCAACCTCGGCATACGAAGAATACATCTGCTTTCCATCAGTATTCTTGTCCGCTCCAAAAATATAGGTAGATACTGTTACCCACAAAGGAACCTTTGTTCCTGCCCATGTGGCGTAAGCCTCAACCCAATGTCCTGTCTCGCGATTGCTCAACTTGAAATACTGGTCTTTTTCACCAACGGAAGAAGGATAATAGTAATCAGACACACCAACAGTAAACTCACTGGCAGTATAAGATACACCTAAATCAACTTCCTGATGACTACCATCAATGGCATAACCGCCCATAGCAAATGCATTGAATCCATGCGTATTATAGCCAATCATTGGAAATAGCGTAGGGGCTGTTCCGTATTCAATACCACGCCACATATATTTTGTGGACAATTCCAAACTCGCAGAGAAAGGAGACTCCTTCAAGCTCTCCTCTGCATTTGCAGCCATCGCAGTTAATAGCAATAGCAACAACAATTTACCTCTATTGATTATCATTACGGGGGCTTTTTAAATGAACTTCTTAGCTTGCATTTCCTTGAATGCTGCAATTAGCTTATCATAATCATCTGTTGTCAATGCTCCAATGTGTCCAACTCGGAATACTATATCCTTCATGTCACCACCATTTGGGCAAACCCACATACCATACTCATCCTTAATCTTCAAGAAGATATCGTATGCAGAAGCTGTTGTTGGATGAAGCGGTGTAACTGCATTCGAAAGTGATTCTGAGACAATTTCAAAAGGCAATCCCTTTATTTTATCTCGGAAGTAAGTTGCCAAAGCACCGATTCTAGCAATTTCTCCCTCTACGCCACCATTTGCATCTATCTCTTTCAAACGAGCATTAATCTGACGAAGAATACCAACAGCTGGAGTCCAAGGAGTCTGCCCACGTTCCATATTCTTCAACGCTATCTTCAAATCAAAGTATTGACACACACACTTAGTATTGTTAACTCGATTAATTGCCTTTGGAGAAAGTACCATTACAGAAATACCAGGAGGACAAGCCAACGCTTTCTGACTACCAGTAATCATAATATCAGCCCCTAACTCCTTCATATCAAAAGGATCAGCTAAGAAAGTACTGATACAATCAACTATCAAGAACAGTTGGTTACGCTTGCAGAAATCACTAATTAAGTTCATATCATAATGAACACCCGTTGAAGTCTCATGCTTGTTAACCAAGAATGCAGTATAACCTTGTCCCTCATATGGAGCAAGATGCTCAGCTTTTAACGCCTTACCATGTTCTAGCTTGATTTCCGTATAAGGAACATGATGAAGTTCTAGCAATTCTACAAAACGATGACCAAAACTACCACCATTCACTACCAAAGCTTTATCATTTGGCGTAAGGGTATTCATGATAGCAGTCTCCATCGCTCCAGAACCTGAAGAAGTCAAGAATACGACTTTAGAATCATCGTATATCACCATTACAGCGTCCCCACTATTTTACAAGTAGTTACACGTATCTG
>OJRH01000224.1_pt1 | contig 30804 bp, 28 predicted proteins | sample 1599131 | NCBI WGS metagenome assembly OJRH01 (sample SAMN03922527, study PRJEB24848) | human gut metagenome | isolation source: stool sample | host: Homo sapiens | place: Germany | collected 2010-05
ACTGACAGCTCTCCTCGGGGCGTTGGGCGTTTCGGCAGGTGGACTTTAGAAGGAGCCTATGAGAGACATCGATATGATAGTGGTGCATTGCAGCGGCAGCCGCTGCAATCACCGTTATACGATGAAGATGCTGCGCTACGACCATGTTCATAACAACGGCTGGACTGACATCGGCTACCATTTCTACATCACGCTGGATGGAGTGGTTCATGCCTGTCGCCCGGTAGAGCGTATGGGCTCTCATGCCCTCGGTTACAATGCGCACAGCATAGGCATCTGTTACGAGGGTGGACTTTCGCCATCGGGCTGCATCAGCGATACCCGCACTCCTGAGCAGAAGGAGTCGATGAAGCATCTGATTCAGGATCTTCACCACCGTTTTCCGGGCATCCGTACCATCCTGGGGCATCGCGATTTGCCTGGCGTTCAGAAAGCCTGTCCGTGTTTTGATGCCACGAAGCTCCAGTACCTCCTGGATGCTTCCTGATCCTCTTCCATTAAGAGGGTTTTTCATGAGCAGAATCCCTCCGAATTTATTTAACAAGTTAGGGCGCATCCAATCCGGATGCGCCCTTTTTCTTTGTCGTCATATTTCTTTCAGTCAACATTCAACATTCAACACTCAACACTCAACATTCAACATTCAACATTCAACACTCAACATTCAACACTCAACATTCACCATTCTCTAACTTTTTCAGAAACTTTTCCTAGAAAACTCTTGCAGATATGAAAATAAAACCGTAACTTTGCGCAAGCATTTTAATATAGATGATTATGAAACAGGTAGAAGAAAGATACATCAGCTTGCTGACCGACTTCGGTTTCAAGCGAATTTTTGGAACAGCAATGAACAAGGATTTGCTCATTTGCTTCCTCAACAGCTTGTTTAATGGCAGACAGGTTGTGAAGGACGTATCGTATCTGAATCCAGAGCACGTCGGAGATGTCTATACTGACCGCAGAGCCATCTTTGATGTATATTGCGAGGGCGAAAACGGTGAGAAGTTCATTGTAGAAATGCAGAATGCGTACCAGACGTATTTCAAGGATCGCGCCCTCTTCTACTCCACCTTCCCTATCCGAGAACAGGCGCCCAAGGGGAATGAGTGGGATTTCAAGCTCAATCATATCTATACCGTTGCCCTGCTCAACTTCAGCATGAACGAGGATGCATTCGACAAGGAGAAAATCCGCCATCATGTGCAGTTGTGCGACACAGCTACCCACAAAGTATTTTACGACAAGCTCGAATATATCTATGTAGAGATTTCCAAGTTCAACAAACCCCTGGAAGAACTGGATACGCTCTACGAGAAGTGGCTCTATGCACTGAAGAACCTCTATAAACTTACCCAGCGCCCTAAAGAACTGTGCGACAAAGTCTTCGACCGCCTCTTCGAGGAAGCCGAGATAGCCAAGTTTACTCCGCAGGAAATGAGGGAGTACGAGACCAGCAAGATGGCATATCGCGACATCAAGAATTCCGTAGACACTGCAAAGCGTGAAGGTATAGAAATAGGCATGAAGAAAGGCAGAGAAGAAGGCAGAGCTGAAGGCATGAACCTGCGAAGCCTTGAAATTGCCAGGAAGATGCTGGCAAAGGGTATGGATGAAGCGTCTATCATGGATATGACGGGGCTGACGTCAGAGGAGATAAAGCTGCTGAAAGCGGAGATGTAGATTACGAATATCTCCATATAACCAAGGGTCTATACGCCACTTGTCATCGTGGCATATAGACCCTTGTCGTTTCCCGTGAGGTGCGGGTAAATATAATTGCTGAGCACCTAATACTCCTGCCCAGCTTAGGAGTTTATCTAATGTTATTAATTTCTAAATATTTGTTGATTTATATATTCTACTTCCACATTTTATGGATAGGAAATCTTTTCCAAGAAATTGTACACGTCTATGATCCTCAGAATTTATATAATTCTCAGATTCATCAGATTGCCACGCTTCAATATCTTTTTTTGTCATAACCTTTTGATCTTTTGACAAAGTTAAATCTACAGATTCAGTAAATACATTATCAAAGATACGGATACCTGCATCGGAAATATTACCTAATGTCACCGATTTTAGTTTTGGACAATCGGCAAAGGCAAAGTCACTTATAGATGAAACTCTCGGAGCATAGATTGTTTCAAGACCAATACAATCCTGAAAAGCCACCGACTCTATACTCTTTACATCTGGCAAGCGAATAACTTTCAGCGGTTTACAATTCAAAAATGCACTAGACGGCAAAGTCTCAACTCCATAAACAATTAAATCTATACTGCCTTCACTTGCACTTTTTAGAGCTTCACTTATAGCATCAAACACACTCTTATCTGCATTTGCAGCCAAATTATTGATTACAATGTTCTTATTGCCCGCAGCCAAAGCATTTTTTATAATTAGTACGGCATTTTCTGTAGTTGTTACTGCATCGCCACCAGTAATGTCATCGCCAGGCCCCCAATCCGTAACACTTACACTTCCTATTGTAGCTTTGTCCTTACCTATTTTTACATCATAGGTATAGCTCATAGCTTTGTCAAGAGCAGGAATTCCAGTTACATCCAGAACTTTAGTCTGAGTAGGTTTGCCATCACCATCATTGTATGTCACAGTGAGTTTGAGGAATTTCTCTGCATCATTGCCTGTTCCTGGAGATACCAAAGCATAGAATACATTGCTGCCACTTTCTTCTTTTTTATAAGTTTGGATGGGTGCGTAGCTGTCACCATCTTCTGCAGGAACTTTCAGCTTAGAATAAACTTCTACGGCAGAAAGTGTAGGGTTAAGATCTTTGAACTCATCTCCAAACCTGCTTGCTTTGACAATGATACGAGCCGTCTGACGTTCAAAGTCCAATGCCAGCTGTCTATCGGAAGGTATACCTGCCTTTTCTATCATTTTTATGCATTTCATATAATCAGACTGAGCAATTTTCGTATCTGTAGATTGGTCTTTTGAGACATAACCTGCAGAGAAAGAATTTTTTGTGGAGTTATCATCCGCCTTCTCAGGATAACAAGCCTCGAAAGTCTGCGCATTACCCGTCCAGAGCAGAAATTCAGCTGCATTCACAGGTGCCCATACCTCGGCCGTCTTCTTATAAATAACGGTTGTACCCTCAGTAGTTACACTGATGGCATCGCCCTCATTAAAACTCGTTTGTTCCTCTTCTGTACCCACAGGATTGCTACGGGTAAAAATGCTGTTTCCACCAACGGTGGCAGCAATCTTCACCTCATTGGCGGCACTGTTAGCTCCCAGTTCGTCATCTGTAGAGCAAGCGGCAAGCATTGCTATAACTGCAAATGCTCCCATATATCTTGTAATCTTCATATCTTGTCTATTTTAAATGTCAAACAAATTTTTAATCAGTCTCTTTTTCGATAATGGTTTCTTCTCCCCAAGGCTTAGCTGTTATGACGCCCCCTTGCACTACATCCTTACCAACTAACAGATGCAACTCATATTTTTTACCAGATTCAAATAGCGCATCGTCGGTGCCAGTCCAGATGTAATCAGTGCCATCCACCTTGAACTTAATACATAATTGTCCTGCAATAACTTTCTGCGGAATCACAATGGCAGAATATTTGAAGGTGGCATGGTCGGTTGTTTTATCAGCCTTCGTGAATGCTACAGTTTCAGGAGTAATGGCTTTTGATGCCCGGCCGTCAAATCGAACACTTATAGGGTCTGCTGCAAAATTCACCTTACTGCGGATAAAGGTGCCATCCACCTTGACATCAGTTACGGTTGCTGATGTAACAGGCTTTTTTTCATCCTGATTAAACTGGTCTCTTAACTCGATAGTGAGATTCAGCTGACTGAGAAGATGGGTGAATGTGACATCAACCGCTTTGCTGGTATTCAATTCCGAACCAGGCGTGAATCCTGTTTGCTTATATACAATAAGGTCGGATGAATAGTCTTCAGCATCGCTTTGGTCTGCCTTTACAGAAAAGGCATAATCTGGCTTTCCGAAGACTTTAACTTTGCCATTTGCATCTTCGGTAGTCTCCTGATATGGCGCATAAGCCAGAATATCAACAGCGGTAGTTGAATTCTGCCAAAACATCTGGGTAGCCGGAATCCAATTGCTGCCTTCCTTTGTTACCTTGATATTATCATAGGTATATTTTTCGCTATTAGCATTTTTGATGCAGAAGCCGAACGATTTAAGCTTGTCCGTACTATTTCCGTAAGAGGCACGGGTATTCATGCCATCTACACTCGTCATGATTCTGACCACATTATCCATTGGATAATTGCTCTGTGCCAAATCCTCATCGTTGGAGCAGCTGGCAAAAACTGCCGTTGCCAAAGCTGCCATTGTTAATATTTTAATTGCTTTCATATTGTCGAATTTTATGTTTTAATTTTAAGAAAGTTACTCGTGAGCCTCGCCCTTGATAGGGTCGCCTGTAGAACCCCAGCCAGAGATGTTTACATCGCCAAGTTTTATGACGTCACGTCCTACCTCCAGGTTGACTGTAGTAATCTTGCCACTCTCAAACTTAAAAGGAGTGCCGTTGTCGTAGATGAAGTCCTTGCCGCCAATGGTGATAGTAATCTTCTGAACACCATCCTGCGGGATGATGATGGAAGCATATTTCTTGTTGGCGGTTAATGCAGGCATGTCGAAGTCTGCTTTATCTTCTGCTACAGCAGATGGGGTGACAACCTTGGTCAGATAATTGACGGTTGCTTTTTTTGCGGCATTGCCTACAACTACCTTATCTACGGTAGGTCCCTCTGTTCCCCACTGATTCTTATAGGTGAGGTTCACCACAAGTTTAGCCATCACATGGGTAAAGATGAGAGGAACAGTTTGCTGTTCATCGACATTATAGGATAAGCCATCTTTGTTGACTGCCACCAAGAGGTCGCTTTCCACTTGCTTTGTCTCATCGAATGTATATTCTCCAGCAGAAAGGTCGGATATTGCTGCTGTAGGATACACACCGATGAAATAATGCTTGTCACGGTTGTTCTTCCAAAGCATCTGTGGAGTGGCTACCCATGAACCGTTAGTCAACTTGTTGATGGCGTTATTCACCACACGCTCGCGTGTCTCAGGAGCTACAGTTGGGGCACCTATCCAGGCATACACACTGATTTCATCACCCTCTTCAAAGGTTTGACCGCCATTCGCATCTGTGGCAACACGGGTCATATTGCCGATGCTGGTAGAAACGGTGATATACTTGGAGGTCTCGCCTCCGATACCATTCTCGTTGTCTGAACAGCTGCCTAATGTCAAAGCCATTGCCATCAGAGCAAAGAGATAAGTCTTCTTTTTCATTGTCTTTTACTATTTTATATTTATATTCTTGTTTTGATTCTTGCTTGAATGATAGAGCCGCTTAATCTTCCGGATTCAAGATTTCGCCTCGATACACCCAGCCTTCTGTCCAATCATCTATCTTCGTGCTCGTAAGATACATATAAGGTTTCATCTCCTCGTATTCCAAGTTTATCTGATACTTGCCTCCAGACTTCATGACGGGTGCTTCGATGTCGTAGTTGCTAACTACTCCCCCAGGAGAAATCAGTTGGATAAACAACTTGGTGTTATGAAAACCATTGGCTGTCGGCATCAAGCGTAATGTTTCCGTTTTTAAAGTTTCGCCAGGCACTGCGATTCTCAAAGGTATATCACACTCTTCCTTGGTATAGCTTGCCGTCCCAAATGTTCCATCCTCATTCTTTTGCAGGGGAAGGAGTCCGGTTGCCACATTCAGAACCTTACCTATCATTGCAAAATTGTCAGGAACTCCTTCAATGAAGATGGTCAATTCTGCAAGTATATGTCGCATTTCATTTTTTGTTATGTAGTTGACATTTGATTTGTCAATACCGATGTCCGTGACACCATAATAGGCATGGTCGGGAGAGGCACTTGGATTGGACAATCCAAACATGAGTTGGTTCATGTTGAGGGTTGCCCTTGTAGCCTCACCGATAAAAAACGGTTCTATAAGGTTGGTGGCAGCCAGAATCTGATAATGCCCTACTGGAAGAGCGAAGCGTTGGCTTGCTACCTTCTGCGCACTACCATCATGTTTTTCCTCAACAAGCGAACCGTCATCGGCATTGAATATCCAGAGCTTCACGTCATTCACTTCCGTACCTTGATCGGCTTCATCTGCCCAAGTGAGCGATACTGACAAACCACCCTCATCCTCACCATTATGAACATCATGGTCGCAACTTGCCAACAGGCATGGGACACATAACAGCACCCATAACCCAATATTAAATATTCTTTTTGGAAGAATAAAAGCAAGGGCTGCGACCAGTAATCTTTCTTTTCCAGTTAAGTAATTTCTCATATTAATCTATTATGTTTTGATTATAATTTACGACATTTTAAATCTTTACTTGATACAGATTATAAAAAATCCAGGTGCAAAGTTAAGGGTTTTATATGAAAGCGGGGGGGGTAATATTTGTTTTTTCAGGTATGAATTTTTGGTTTTAGGTGTCTCATTCGTGAGCAATGCGACACCTTGTTAGTATTCTTTAACGTTTTCAGACTCTATTCAAGAAGTAATTATCAACAAAGACTAATTATACGTCACCTGTTCATCGAGGCATATAGACCCTTCAACACTCCACATTCAACATTCACCATTCAACACTCAACATTCAACACTCAACATTCAACATTCAACACTCACCATTCTCTAACTTTTTCCGAAACTTTTCCCTAAAATCTCTTGCGGGTTTGAAAATAAAGTCGTAACTTTGCAGTAGTGAATTTTAAAACAGATGGTTATGAAGTACTTAGATCCTAAGGCAGACCTTACGTTCAAGAAGATATTCGGCAATCATCCCGCAAGACTGATCAGTCTTCTGAACGCTCTCCTGCCACTCAGCGACGAGGAGCAGATACGCAAAATCAAGTATCTGCCTACAGAACTTGTGCCCCAGCTCGAAGGGGGCAAGAACACCATAGTGGATGTACTCTGCACAGATGTCAGAGGCAGGAAGTTCTACGTGGAAATGCAGATGGAATGGTCTGACGCTTTCCAGCAGCGAGTACTGTTCAATGCATCCAAGCTCTATGTGAGTCAGGCAAAAAAGGGAGGAAAATACAGCGAACTGCAACCAGTGTATTCTCTCAACCTGATAAATGATATCTTTGCGCATGATACTCCGGATTTCATCCACAACTACCGCATCGTGCACGATAAGGACAGCAATAAGGTCATCGAGGGCTTGCATTTCACCTTCATAGAACTCCCTAAGTTCACTCCTCATTCCATTGCCGATAAGCGCATGATGGTCTTGTGGCTCCGTTTCCTCACGGAAATCAATTCCAATACGAAGGATATTCCTGCCGACTTGCTTAATGATCCGGAGATTGGAAAAGCAGTAGAGGAGCTGGAGATTTCCGGTTTCTCGGATGCCGAACTCAGAGCCTACGACAAGTTTTGGGATTCCGTAAGCGTTGAAAGAACCCTCATTGATGACAGCTACCAGAAAGGTAAGGAAAAAGGTAAGGAAGAAGGAATTGCTGAAGGTATGGAGAAAGGTAGAGCAGAAGGCAAGCATGAGGCCAACACAGAAACAGCACAACGTTTGCTGGCAATGGGACTTTCTGCCGAACAGGTTGCCAAAGCTACCCAGCTACCTTTGGAAATCATTAAGAATCTGAGCAATTCATAAAAAATATAATAGCGGAGATATTGATGACAAATATCACCATATAATCAAGGGTCTATACGCCACCTTTTCATCGTGGCATATAACCCCTTGCTGTTTCCCGTGAGAAAATGGTAAAAGCCCCCGATGCGTATTGCACCGGGGGCTTCTTGTATTTTGCCGTTAGGCGTTATAATGACAGTTAATCACCATAATACCAGTCGTATTCCTTTTCTGGTCTACCACTGTCACCCTTTCCTTGCTGCATAGTAGATGCTGCGAGGAGGGTGCAAGAGGTGATATTTACCACCTGCATCTCTGGCTTTTTATATTCTTTCTTTTTCATATCCTTTTGATTTTAAAATTCTTTACTTAACCATGATTTTATAAGTCTTGCTGCCACGCTTCACGATGTTCAGACCCTTCTGCAGACCATTGGTACGACGACCATTCGCATCATAGTATTCTGCATTGGCATCGTTGCTGATGGCGTTGAGGTTGTCAATGGCAGTAGTGCCATCACCCTTTCCGATGCTCAGCATGGCTGCTCTTGCCTGAGATGCTGTGGCTGGATGGATGTATGCACGCATCGGTTTGATGCCCACGCCATTGCCATCATCCAAGTCAGAGACACGCCAGAACTTATTCTTACCAATGATGTAGTCGTATTCTGCAAGACCCTGATTGCCATTGCCGCCAATCTTGGTGAATGAACCTACGAGGTTGACATCTGTGTTTGTTCCTGCTACTGGCTCTTTAACGATGCTTGCATCTTTTGTAGAAATGCTGAGTGTCTGCTCGTTCTCATTCATCTTGAAGAGCACCGGAGTGCCGGCAGGGATTATGCCTTCTTCATAACTCTCAAGAGTGATGCATTCATTATCAATACCTGTGAGACGATAGAACTTACATCCTGTTTCTTTGCTCTGGTCAATGGCGAATGGCAGGCAGAGCGTTCCCCAGGTAGTACCTTCCTTTATCTTGCGACTATAAGATGCAGCCTTGGCTGCGAATGGCTCGTAAGCCACGAAATCCTTGCCGTCTTCAAGAGTGAGATTGTACGCTGCAAGATTTTCTCCCGCAGTTCCTATCTTCTCATCACCATTCTTACCTACCAGCTTGCTGAAATAGCCAGTCTTATAGTTAGCGTATTTGTAATTGTCCTTGTCTTTGTCTGTGTTCTTGTTATACTCTATAAAACCTTTAAGGTTTGTGCAGTCCTTGAACATATCAGCTCCTGAACTTACTTTTGTTGTAACAAATTTGTCGCTGACATAGATGGTTGTAAGAGCAGAGCTATTCCAGAACATATCGCTCATATCCGTCACGTTCTGAGTATCGAACTTAGAGAGGTCGAGCGAGGTAAGACTATTGAAGTTAGAGAACATACCGCTCATATTTTCCACCTTCTGAGTATTGAAGTTAGAGACGTCGAGCGAGGTAAGTCTATAGCAATTATAGAACATCTTGCTCATATCTTTCACTTTCTGAGTATCGAAATTAGAGACGTTGAGCGATTTAAGATCCAAACAGGAAACAAACATATCGCTCATATCTTCCACGTTCTGAGTATTGAAGTTAGAGACGTCGAGCGGGTTAAGCACATAGCAACCCGAGAACATAGAGCCCATGTTTGTTACTTTCTCTGTATTCAGATTCTCAATACCTTCAATTTCGGTCAGAGAGGTACACATATCGAACCACTTATAGCAGCTCGTTGGTCTTGCATTGGCAAACGAAGCATCGAAGACTACCTTACTAATATTAATCTTCTCACCAGGAACAAAAGATCCATCTTCGGGCTCTTTCTCTTTCCTCCACTCAGGTGTATTATCACCTTCGTTCAAATCATAAGCTCCTGCAGGTTTGGAAAGGCCGCGTCTGAATGTAAGCGTTCCAGTAGCATTGTCAAACTCGGCATAATCAAATACAGGAGTAAAATAACCATCCGTGCCGCAGTAGGCATTGGTGTGGTCGGTCTTGCTATCGCTATAATCTTTGAGACTTTTGCAACCAGTGAACATATCTGAACCGTAACTAACATTGTCCGTATCAAACTTGTCGCTGGCGTAGATGGTTGTGAGAGCGGAGCAGCCTTCGAACATATTGTTCATATGCGTCACCTTCGCTGTGTTGAAGTTAGTGAGGTCGAGAGAGGTGAGAGCGGAGCAGCCATTAAACATATAGTCCATATACGTCACCTTCGCTGTGTTGAAGTTAGTGAGGTCGAGAGAGGTGAGAGCGGAGCAGCCATTAAACATATAGTCCATATACGTCACCTTCGCTGTGTTGAAGTTAGTGAGGTCGAGAGAGGTGAGAGCGGAGCAGCCATTAAACATATAGTCCATATACGTCACCTTCGCTGTGTTGAAGTTAGTGAGGTCGAGAGAGGTGAGAGCGGAGCAGCCATTGAACATAAAGCTCATATCCGTCACATTCGCTGTATTGAAGTTAGTGAGGTCGAGAGAGGTGAGAGCGGAGCAGCCATGGAACATAAAGCTCATATTCGTCACCTTCGCTGTGTTGAAGTTAGTGAGGTCGAGAGATTTGAGAGCGGAGCAGCCCTTGAACATAAAGCTCATATCCGTCACATTCGCTGTGTTGAAGTTAGTGAGGTCGAGAGATTTGAGAGCGGAGCAGCCCTCGAACATATTGCCCATATTCGTCACCTTCGCTGTATTGAAGTTAGTGAGGTCGAGAGAAGTGAGAGCGGAGCAGCCATTGAACATATTGCCCATATTCGTCACCTTCGCTGTATTGAAGTTAGTGAGGTCGAGAGATTTGAGAGCGGAGCAGCCATTGAACATATAGTTCATAAACTCCACATTCGCTGTATTCAAATATTCAAGGTCTGAAATTGTTTCCAAGGTTTCGCAGCCATAAAAGAATACACTCAACGATGTAGGAGCGTAAGTCTTGAAACTCTCATCGAAAACGATATTCTTGATACTACTGTAATTAGTGCACACATTTGGCACCATATCGATGTTATGCACCACAGCCATACGGCTTAAATCAAGACCTTCCAGATTGTCTGAAGTGATTTTTTTGAAAGTCAATGTAGAGTTCGTAGCAACGTAGTCTGCAACATATTCAGAAAAAGTGGTTGCTGTTTTCAGATCGTATATGCATGTGCGGTCGGCATTTTCATTATCTGAGCCGTCTTTTTTGTAAGACAACTTCAAAGAATGCTTGCCAACAGATAATAATTCTTTAATCTCTATTTGATTTATTTCGCTACTCGACCAAGGCTCTTTGTTATCTAAAGTAATAGTGGCTCCATCATATTCTTCTGAAGAAACGAGATACTTAAACATCAATAACATAGGCTTTTCTACTGTGAAATTGACTACAGTCTTTGAAGAACTTCCGTCCACATGATAATTACTTGACATCAGTCCCTTGCTACCATCAGGAATAGTGAAGCCAAGATCCTTCATTCCATCTGCGTTCAAGTCCATCATCTGCCAAGGATAATCACCATTGTCAGTAATGGTAACATCAGTTATACCATCCAAGCTATTGAACAAAGCACAGCGAGGGTCTGTCTGCGCCACCATACGTGTTGGCACAAACAACAACATCAACAACATCAATGGGAACAGGGCAAATCTACAGAACTTTGCCCCCCCATAGTTCATACGGTCGACATGCGACTCATTGAATTGATTGGTAATTTTTTTCATAATTTAATTTTATATTTGTTATTAATATTTGTCTGCTTATTGCCGAAATTCACTCCAGGAAATACAGGAGGTTTAACGACATGATGAATATCGAAGCCAGAAATAGAAAGATATAAAACTGTTCCTGCTTGAAGAAATCACGAGAGATGATGCGAGCCTTCCGATGTTCCTCAAGATACATCCTGTACTCATGTATCATGGCATATACGAAGATAATGCCTAACATGAGTGCCGCCATCCCGATGATGATCAGGGCGAGTTCTATCCTTGGCATGGTTTCTAATATTTCTTTCATGGTGCAAATATAGTGTTTTTTTTTCAAAAAAGGTGTCGCATTCCTCTATTTAGGTGTCGCATTCCTATCAAAAAGGTGTCGCATTCCTATGAATGCGACACCCTTTTTAACGTATTTTTTCATTTCGCGATGCGTTTTCCTGGTATTTATCGAAAAATGGTTAATCCTGCTTTTTACCCTCTGCGGCTACATTTTCAGCCATTTTCTCCCAACATTCGGTAGGAGTACAGCCTTCTTTTAACTTGAAAATGCGGTACTGATAGGTGCGGGCAGAGAAGCTGCAAAACGTACCTCGGCAAGCCAGAGGCGGAAGGTGGAGTCTAGGCATGAAGTGAAGTAGCGTGCCAACTCGTTCTTGTAAATATCCAGCGAGCGTGACAGGATAACCATGATTCAATATGGTATCCCCCGCCGGCGCACCAGTCTTCCAGCTTCTCTCACTTCTCTTTCCGGAGTCTTTCAGAAAGCTTCGAATGTAAAGTCTTTCCTTGTCAGTATATTCAAGTAACTTGCGAAACTTTAGTCCCCAATCGAGTAGGAGGAAAACGAAGTAGTTTTTCTCCTACTTTCGTTTTCCGACCTCTCACACCACCGTACATGCGGTTCCTATTTTGGGTACCTTTCGAGGTACTACCCACCCCCTTATGTACTCTTCAAGTTTTAGCTTCCTCTTGGCATATCCCCAACCATTGCTTCGGGAAGGAGACTTAACAACATACTCCAATTCTGTACGGCTCATGTTGTTTTCAACTACCTTATTAAGATAGAACAAGGCTTCGTTTATCGTATCGCATTTGGAAACAATTACCGTTTGGTGTCTCCAAGGCACACCAAACAGAATCTCCGTAATTGGTGTGTTGGCATTATCCACTTTCTGTAATTGTCCACCAGCCTGGTGGACAAATTCTATTTGACTTAAATAGAACGCAAACCACCGTTTGATATCATACAAGTTGGTCCTGGAAGTTACAGAAAAAGTTAGGGGTCCACGCACTTTATAAGGAAAAATCTGCGTAAATCTGTGAAATCTGTGGGAATTGTTCCTTGTCCCACAGATTTCACAGATTCACACAGATTCTTGGCTTGGATTTAAAGTCACGCAGATTCCGCAGATGACGCAGATTTTTCATCGGATAACTCCGCGTAATCCGATGAAGAAAATCGATGAAAAGCAACCTTAAATCCAGTAAAGAACATGCAAATACTACTTAATGATTCCGATTAATAATTAAATAACAATAACAGGCAACTAATTGTTACTCAAATATTTGGAATTATCGTTCAGAAAGATTATCTTTGTAAACGATAATAATAAAGCATAACATGATGGAATATAATAACGAAGAAGCTAAGGTACTTCTACCTGAAGACATCATGCAATAGGGAAAAAGGTCTATACACCCCTTTTGTCGAGGTGTATAGACCCTTGGAACTATAGCACTTCTTAGCTTATCAAGAGTATATTGATTGCAGCCGATTGCTTTAATTTCCTTTAAATGTACAGTTTTGAACGTTTTAATATAGCACGTGCCTTGGCTACTTGCTTGGAGAAGTCAATGGAGCCACGCTTTTCCAATGCCTCATCAGCCGCTTCAACGAAACGAGCTGCTGCCTCACCATGAAGGACAGGTATTGTTTTAATTTCTATTGCCATAATCTTCTTGTTTTTAATGTTATGTACTTATTTAATTTGCAAAATTATGCTTTTATTTTCACTTTACCAAACTTTTTGTTAACTTTCTGTTGAATTTCTACGAAAAAATTCCAAATACCAACTTCATGCCATTTTAACGTCTCATTCTTTTCAATTCATCATCCTTTCGCATTTTGTCGTTCAACTTCTCCTGCATTCTGTCTAGGAAGTAAGTACGGCTATGGTTTTTGCGTCTTCTGATGTCGGTATAGAAACGATAGCAGTCCTTGGCTTTGATGCCACAAAGCTCCTGTACCTCCTGGATGACAGGTACCAGAAAGGAATGGAAGAAGGTATGGAAAAAGGCAGAGCTGAAGGCATGGAAGAAGGCATGTCCCAGCGAAGCCTTGAAATTGCCAGGAAGATGTGCTGGCAAAGGGTATGGATGAAGCGTCTATCATGGATATGACGGGGATGACGGCAGAGGATATAAAGCTGCTGAAAGCGGAGATATAGATTACGAATATCACCATATAACCAAGGGTCTATACGCCACCTTTTCATCGTGGCATATAGCCCCTTGTCGTTTCCCGTAATCAGATATATACTGTTAACCTAATTATGTTTTAATGACGAGAGAATAGTTTTTTTACTGCAACAGTAATTCTTTTGGCTAAATCATCACTATCAGAACAACTGTTCTTATTAATCAGAATATACAAAGACTCATTTTCTATTGCATAATGCTTGAATAATCTTTCAGATACCACAGACGTAGTGAATTTCTTATATACACGAAATCGTCTTGTCGCCATTCCTAATTCATCATTTTCATCTTCTGCACCAACAAAGAAGAATGAGGCTTTGCTATCTCTTTTCAATACATCAAGCATAATATGGAACAATGTATAGAAAATGATTCTTGGCTCAAAAGTGTTAGTACGAAGACTAAATTTCAATTTACTATTCATATTGGCCTTATCAAAGAACTTCACGCAATAAGCATGTTCCTGATAACGCTCAACTCTTACAATATAAGAATGATGAGATTTAGCTGACTTGAATCTATATTGCAAAGTTTCAATCAGCCATTCATCTGCACTATCCCTGTCTATCATTTGAAAGACGAAGGGATAACCTTCACTTTCTTCCATATTAATTTCAAATTAACTGTTTATAGACAGGGATGCGGATTTTGTCTAATTGTTCTGCTGTCAGAGCCTTGACATCATCGTTAACCGTAAAATATACAGTAGGATATCGGTACTTACCATTAGGCATAAGTACCTTCGTTACCTGCTTGATAATCTCAACTCCATCAAGCGTAACTATCTTAGTCTCTGTTTTATCTACTATCTTTCCCATAAGCAGAATTTTTGTTATTTGATTTATTGATAATGCAAACAGGCACAATGAAAATTTGTTCTCAAATTACCGAGTGCAGCATTTCTGCTGCAAAGATACACTGTTTATTTGTAACTACCAAATTATTCGTGAAGAAAACAACATAAAAAATATAATAGCGGAGATATTGATGACAAATATCACCATATAATCAAGGGTCTATACGCCATCTGTTCATCGTGGCATATAGACCCTTGTCGTTTCCCGTGAGGCGCAATGTGTACCAAACCTGTTAATTATAAGTAATAAAAACAAAAAATCTATCGTTTTTGTTACTTATGTGAAACAAAAAGAGTATCTTTGCGAAAAGTTTTACTCGTATGAAACAAAAAATATTAGAAAGATTAGGGTATTCCAACCGTATCGAACGCATGTTTGGACGTGGAATGATGATTGCATTGACGGGCCAGAGGCGTGTCGGCAAGAGTTGTGTGATGCGGCGAATTTATAATCACATCGCTGAGAATGAAGAAAATCACGTTATCTATATAGATAAGGAGAAAACCTCATTTGATATGATAGCCAACTATCAGGATCTGGAGGCTTATGTAGCAGCCAACATCGTTGAGGGTAAGGAAAACTATCTGTTTATTGATGAGGTGCAGGAGATTTCTGATTTCGAGAAAGCACTCCTCAGTATCCAATCGGATGATACCTGCCAGATTATGATTACCGGCAGCAACGCCAAGATGCTTTCGGGCGAACTGGCAACTCGCCTGAGAGGCAGATATATTGCTTATCGCATTAGAGGACTCTGCTATGAAGAGTTCCTGACGTTCCATGAACTGAAGGATGATGATGCTTCCTTGAACCTGTATCTGCAGTATGGCGGGCTCCCTCAGTTGCGCAGTTTAGGATTGGGAAATACGGATTTGGTAGAAGATTATCTTGACAATGTGTATAATACGATAGTACTTCGTGATATCATAGAGCGAGAAAACATCAGAAACATACCATTGTTGCGAACGCTGCTGAAGTTTGTGAGCGATAATATCGGTAAACAATTCTCAGCAACGAGTATTGTAAAATTTCTGAAAAGCCAGAACACCGAAACGTCTGCCAAGATGATTCTCACGTATTTGGAGTATTTAAGCAATGCTTTTATTATCGATCGAGTTAACAGATACGACATTCATGGCAAGCGACTTTTCGAGTTAGGCGACAAGTTCTATTTCGAAGACCTGGGAATCAGGAATCATATTATAGGTGGCAACAGGCGTTTTGATATCGAAAAGGTGATGGAAAACGCTGTATATATCCATTTGTGCAGGATGGGGTATAAAGTATATGTTGGTCAGATGTATAAGGCTGAGATTGATTTTGTTGCCGAGAAAGCGGATAGTGTGGCGTATGTGCAAGTTACCTATCTGCTGGCTTCTGAGGAAACGGTAGAGCGTGAATTCGGCAATTTGAAATTGATAAAAGACAGTCATCCCAAATACGTGATTTCTATGGATAGGCTTTACAGTCAAACCAATATTGATGGCATTAAGCACATTCATCTGCGAGATTTTCTGAAAATGACTACTTTGGTTTGATGCCAGGTAGATTATGAATATCTCCATATAATCAAGGGTCTATACGCCACCTGTTCTTCGTGGCATATAGACCCTTCAACACTCAACATTCAACACTCAACATTCAACATTCAACAATCTCTTACTTTTTCATAAACTTTTCACTGAAATCTCTTGCGGATATGAAAATAAAACCGTATCTTTGCGGCATGGATTTTTAATACAGATGATTATGAAGCAGGTAGAAGAAAGATATATCAGCTTTGAAGCCAGCAAGATGGCATATCGCGACATCAAGAATTCCGTAGACACCGCTAAGCGTGAAGGCATAGCTGAGGGTAAGGAAATTGGTATGAAGGAAGGTATGGAAAAAGGTATGGAGAAAGGTAGAGAAGAAGGCAGAGCTGAAGGCATGAACCTGCGAAGCCTTGAGATTGCCAGAAAGATGCTGGCAAAGGGTATGGATGAAGCGTCTATCATGGATATGACGGGGCTGACGGCAGAGGAGATAAAGATGCTGAAAGCGGAGATGTAGATTACGAATATCACCATATAATCAAGGGTCTATACGCCACCTCTCATCGTGGCATATAGACCCTTGTCGTTTTCCCATGAAGTGCGGTAAAAGTCACTGTATTAAGGACTTATACAATATTCTTTTCTTGTTCAGCAGCAAACGCCAGCATATAACTTATCTATTGGAAATATCAAATCCCAATTCTTTCCCCAAACGATATTACCAAACTCTATCTTGAACTTTTTGAATTTGTTTTCATTCAAGTAAGAGTTATATTGCGGATGTGGGTGATTTCTGATAAAAGCACCTACATCTATCGTCTTAATGGTGTCATCATTAAAGTGTAATTCAACTTTTAATGGCGCCACATATTTTGCAGAAACGATACTTAAGTTCATAATTTCTTCGTTATTTTAGTTGAACGTGTATTGGTTCATGCTCATTTGAATAGAACAGAAAGATAAATCCGAAGTATTCAAATATCTTTGGCATCGCAACCTCCTTTTTTAATCTATCTTGATTGCAAAGTTACGACTTTATTTTGAAAACGCAAAGAAAACGGGAGAAAAGTTTCGGGAAAAGTTTGGATTCCCGTATTTTATAAGATAAAGGATAGCCATCCCATACCACAACTAACCAAGAATACATCGGTAGGGTACAAACACTCGCTTGGTACTTTCAATTCTGTTTTCATAACGATTTTGTTTTAAGCACCTCACGATTGACGCAAAGGTACTTCAAACCATGAAAACAGGTAGCACGAAACCACCACACTGCCATATCATCCACCCAACAGGTATCAAGACACGATGAAGGGTCTATACGCCCACCTATCATCGTGGCATATAGACCCTTGTTGTTTCCCGTGAAGTGCGGGTGAATATATGTTTGCCGAGCACCTTATACTCCTGCCCAGCTTAGGAGTTAAACAATCTACTTTATTATTCAAATTTATATCTACACGTTATGGACTTAAATTCATACCCAAGGAATTTTTTGCTGACATGTTCATCACTAAGATCATAATCTGTAATAATATCAGCAGTCCAACAATATCTACCTTCGGCTTCGCCATCATTCATAGCTTTCTGGTCTTTTGACAAAACCAAGTCGATGTCTTTGGTTTTGCAACCATCAAAGATACCTTTCTTTCCGACATTACCATATACTTTTGTAAGATTGCCTAAAACTACTTTTTGAAGCTCAGTACATTCTGAAAAAGCATTTTCCTCGATTTCTGTAACATCTGGGAGGGCTATGGATTTCAGCATGTCAAAATACAGAAATCCTCTTGAAGGAATCTTCTTACATCCTATCAAAGTAAGGTTTATACTCCCATAGCTTGCATCTTGAAGTCCGATATGTATTGCATCCAATGTATTTTTATCCGCATTGGGAGCAAGAATGAGATTGATGTAAGTCTTGCCCGCATACAATTCCTTCTTGACGTCTTCCACAATTTGATCGAAAGTGAGACCTTCGTCAGCCAGCGAAACAACAGTAGCATCCAGAGCATAACTCTTAGCACTCTCTGTTGCTTGCGAGAATGTATAAGTTGTCAAAGCTGCTTCTCTATATTTCACTGTAACTTCGGAATTATTTTCAAAAGTACCATATAAATAGGCATTGCCATTTTCATCAGATGTAAGGGCATAATTTTGATCCCATTTCATATCGCTGCTGCCCGCAGGAGTGAAATATTCGGTATCAACTGTTATTTGCTCATTGGGTAGAGTTGCAATACGCAAACGTGAATATTTGCGTGTTGCCTTGGAAAATTCTACGGTTATAGCCTGACCATTAGGGGTGATATTGGCTTTTCCCTCGATATATTCATCCGTTCCTGCAACCTTACCTTCTTTCAAAACTAATGTGCCGGCTTCCCATTTGTAATTAGGGGCATAATATACATGAGGAAAGATTGGCACTTCGTCTATTTTATAAGACAACTCGCCACTTGTCAATTCCCAGCTACTGCCATTATATGTAAAAGCAGCATACTTAGTCCCAAAAGTCTTACTGGTCATCTCCAGAAGCAACTCATCTCCTTCAGCCCATGAAGTCTTGCCCGGATCAAGTGTACCTATAGCACGAGTCTGTGAATCTCCGAATGCCGGAAATTCACCAACAACCAACTGTACGTTGTTTTTGCCTGTTGTTGCGGTTGTTTCTTCTATATCACTTGTGCATGACGCCATTACTATAGTAACGACTGCCAGCATGATGTATTGAAATATCTTGCGCATAGTTATATCCTCCATTGTTTATTTGAGTTCTTCTTCATTTGTCCAACCAGTCATATTATCTATGCTGATTCTGGTCAGTTCCACTTTGTCTTTTCCTACATCGAGTTTGTAGGTGTAGCGATGGCCCTCTTGAAACTCCGTATTTGACCTCATTTTTGCATGGAAGTTTTGGTCGCCTATCTTGAATTTCACGAAAATCTCGCCAGCTTTGTAGGAACCAGGGATAACGATTGCAGAAAACATATCGCCGTCATGCTTACAGGCTTGTACCCAATCTGGATTACCTGTAGGTGTACTCATTTCAAATTGCCCATGGATTTGGTCTCTGCCAAATCTAACACTGTTGTGTTTAGAATACACTTGTGGTTCACTAATATCCATATTAGGATAATCTGCAGTTCCAACATGATATACTATTGTAACCATAGACATACGATGCTTCATTGGAATGTCTACATAATCTTTAGGGACATCGTACCAATATCCGTTTATTAAATCTGCAGCTTTCAACTTGGTCTCATCACTTTGGTCTATATGCAAATTATAGATATGAGGAATGTCTATATCAGAAGGATACCAAGCAATCAAATCACGCTTTCCTACTTTTTCCCAACGAAGTCTTACGGTAGGTTCCCAACGGTATAACCCATTTTCTTCCACATATTTATATTCACCAGTTTTAGTAGTTTCATCACCGAAAATTTGCATTACCCTTATTCGGTCCTTATTCTCCCAACTATTACCGTGTCCCAATGTATTGACACGAGTCTGCATACCTCCAACAGAGAAAGTGGCATTGATTTCCTGCCCTTTCAGCGTAGGAGCCATATCTTCATTTTGCGTACATGCTGTAAAGCCCATAGCCATAAGGCCCATTACCGCATAGGAAATTCTTTGTTTTATCGTCTTCATAATCTTCAGTTTTTTATTGTTAGTGAGTTAGTGAGCGGCCAAGCTCACTAACCCTGTATTCCCTATTTTCAGTACCTTATTTATCATTGTTATTGCTGTTCTGCGTTCAGATCACCTTCTTCACTTGTCTTCCATGCTGTAATGCCAGCTTTGTCTATAACAACACCTGTGTTGTTGATACTTATTGTATATGTGTACAGATAGCCGCCTTTAAACTCATTGTTTGTTGACGAAGGCAATGAAGTAGTGTAAGTATTGATTGTGCCATTGTCAGCTACTTCCAGTTCTATATCCATCTTATTGTTGTCTAAAGACTGAGGGAATACTATGAACTCACAGGAACAGGTGACATCGTTTTTCAAACTTTTATTATCCACATCGGATTCATAAATTCCTCTATCTCCAGAGACTGTAACTTCACCAGTTAGTGTATTAATAGAACCTGTCTTATAGATACCCTTTAATTTTAATTTATTTTTAAGGTTCGCATTATTTGCATTAATGCCCTTGCCAGCCCTGAAAGTCAACCGTATCATACTCATGCAATGCTTGAATTGGTTGTCTCCAGTAAATTGCACTTGTGGGGAAGACTTGGTGGCAGTTGCATCTTTTGCAAAGAGAAAATCTGCTGGGCATGGTTCACCTTCCTTTACCTCTGCCATATTCCAATTATTTACAATGCCGTTACCATCAACATTTTCTTGATATGGATAATAGGCACAGAATTGGACTTCTTCAGTTGCGCTTGCAAAATATATTGGATTCTCAGATGTGAAATTTCCGTCACCAGTAGTTGTATATTTCACATTGTCTCCTATTGTATAGCCAGTTGATGTGACATTTACGCCTATGGCATCGTTCTTAGACCAGGTGTTGCCAGTGGTGGCGCGTGTGGCGTTTTTAACAATGTCCGCCTGTACGGTAGCAGCAACAGGACCATTGTTGCCGATACCGTCTTCTTCGTTAGCGCAAGCTGCAAACAGCAATGCTGCGGCAGCAATGTATAAGAATCTAAATTTCTTCATATATCTTGTTATTTAAGAGTTGTTATTGTGCTATATGTTCATTATTGTCTCCTGCCTCTGTCCAAGGCTTAATGGTTCCAGAAATATCAACGGCAGAACGACTCAATTTTACTACTGTATAGTGGTATCTTTTTCCACCCTCAAGTTTTACAGGCATTGTCCATATGAAAGGAGCGTCGTAACCATTCTTGAGGTCAAACTCTATCACTCGGCTTGCTTCTTCTGTAGGGAGCAGGATTGCCTCATACAGCTTGCCAACTTCGGTAGTTTTCATCTTGATGTCCGTAGGATTTCCTTCACCAGAGATGGTCCCATCCGCAAGATTGAAAGTGGCTTTGGTATTCTGACCTTTCACTGTCACAGTCATTTTCTTAAGGTCTTCTTGCGTGAGACCGTTACCTGGTTGAACATCCAAAACAAGATTGCTTAACTTATGGTAGAACTTCAAGAATACCTGTGGCGTAGCTTTGTTGCAGCCTTCTGTCTTGGCATACATGAAGTCGATAGCTTCTTGTTTCCCTTGGTCTGTTACATCAAGTGCTACCTTGTAATCATTGACAGTGGTCTGTGGATAGTAAGAATAGAAGTCCACATCTCCATCTATCGGGAAGAAAACAGTCTTACCTCCAGAAACAGGTGAAAAGCCTATACTTCCACTTGTCTGATAGCAAATATTGTCAACACCCTCTTGGATAGCATCTGCCGAGAGAGGCTGTTTGGTACCTGTCATGAAGATACCGATCATGTCACCTTCAGCCCAAGCTAAACCGGCAGCACGGGTGTTTACGCTAATACCACCAGTAAACTGCACGGCTACCTTATCGTTCTGGACAGAAGGTGCGGTGTCTTCTGTACTGCATGAAACCATTGCACCAGCCAAGAGTGCAAGGGCGAAAAACTTCGTCATCTTTTTCATCTTATCAATATTTTAAAAGTTATTATTATTTTATTTCTACTTCATTGTTGAGGTTCGTCCAACCGTTGATGGTAGCTTCCAGATTCATCTTCGGCTGCATCTGGTTGTAGTTGAGTCGCAACTCATACTTTCCTCCAACCTTCATCGCAGGGGCGGTGATGTCATACTCCTGCAAGGTCTCGTCAGGGAGCAGTAGTCGGAGATAAACATGAGAGGCGGAACTTCCCTGTATGGTCGGCATCAGCCGAATGACTTCCGATTTCAGGGTTGATTCCGTAGCCAAGATAGTAGGGAGTTCCACTTCCGTTGGCTCTATGCTCGGCAAACCGTAGTCTCCATCACTGTTCTTCTGTGTTGGGAACAGGCACCCGGCACAATCCAACACCTTGCCACTCATCTCTGTGCCTTTCGGTATGTTCTCGATGATGATGGTCAGTTCGGCAAGCACGCTCTTTATAGGGGTTTGCACCACATAGCTGCCTTCCTTGTTGTCTATCTTCACATCGGCAACTCCGAAATAGGCATTGTTCCTTACATCCTTAGGATTGGTCAAACCTATCTGAATATTGTTCCAGTTAGTCAAAGCCCGAGTCTGGTCAGTGGTGAAGAATGGCTCTATAAGATTGGTAATAGCCAATATCTGATAATGTCCTTCAGGAAGAGCGAAGCGTTGGCTTGCCACCTCCTGAGCACCGCCATAATGTTTTTCCTCCACTAAGGAGCCGTCATCGGCATTGAATATCCAGAGTTTCACGTTATTCACATCCGTACCTTGGTCGGCTTCATCTGCCCAAGTGAGCGATACTGACAAACCACCCACATCCTCACCATCATGAACATTATGGTCGCAACTTGCCAACAGGCATGGGACGCATAACAGCACCCATAACCAAATATTAAATCTTCTTTTTGCTTTCATTCTCTATCTTGTTTTATGGGTTACTGATGATTGTCTGTTGTCTCTACTCGGCGAGCCTTATCCGCATCTTGTGTGTCATCGCTACCATTTCCTATGGCAGTAATTCGATTAGCCTCTATGCCATTCTTCACAAGCCAGGTTTTTACGGCTTCGGCACGCTGGCGAGATATACGTTTATTGACAGCCACGCTGCCTTTTGTGTCACACCAACCTGTTACCGTCACCTTCATGTTCGGATTCTCTTTCAATGTTTTGAGAATGGCATTCAATTTAGTCTCTTCATTTTGTTGGATGTCGATACTATTGAAGGTGAAATATATGACAGGGAAAGTCACCTTTGCAGATTCTTTTATGTCTTGTTCAACAACTTTTGTTTCTGCCTTATCCACAGTTTCTTTCTGATTGACATTCTCCGAAGAAGTTGGTTCCTGTTGTAGAACTTCCTTTTGTGGAACTGATGGAGTTTCTGCTATCTTGTTCTTCTTTTTAGAGAGGTTTATCCCCAATCTTACTCCACTTTCCCAAACAAAGTTGTTCTTATGCAGATGCTCTGGCATTCCGTCCATACGTTCGCCAGTAAGACGAGTCAAACCGGAATAGATGCCCAATTTCAGACAAGAGGTCAGTTGATAACCAACCTGCAAGTCTGCACCATAACCCAAATGCCAGTTGGTAGAACCTTTCATTACCTTGGCATCATCGGCTATAGTACGGATGTCAGCCTTGGTCGTTACTGCATATATATGAGGTGAAACAGCCAAATCCCATCGGCTGTTAGCTGTCTTATGGAACAGTCCAAGGAGATGAACGTTCACTCTTGCCCCATATCTGCCCATTCTGACATGGCTTTTCAGATTGGCATATTCCCAACTGTCCATGCCCAGGACACCTGCGTTGTAAAGCACACCGTCGCTACCCAACCAATAGTTACGTTCTACGCAACAGTCTTGTGCAGACAAGTTCATTTCTCCATACTTGGCAGATAACTCTGCCGAGAATATGGAGTTGAAACGATAGCCACCATATAAGCCAGCAGCCCAACCGAGACGAGTCTTGTCATGTCCGAAGCTAGAGAAGGTAGAGAAACCGAAAGGCATTCCACCCTCTACTCCTATATACCAGCCTTGCTGCCCCGTCTTTCCATCTTCTTTTACTTCTGCTTTCGCAAAAGAAAATGGAAGAATAAAAGCAAGTGCTGCGACCAGTAATCTTTCTTTTCCAGTTAAGTAATTTCTCATATTAATCTTTTTTTATATTATGTAAAAATATGCTGTCTTATTCTAAGGATCAACATACTTTTTTTTAGTTAAAACTTCATTCATATCTATTATGTTTTGATTATAATTTACAATATTTTAAATCCTTCATGATACAGATTGTAAAAATCCTGGTGCAAAGTTAAGGGTTTTATATGAAAGTGGGGGGGTAATATTTGTTTTTTCAGGTATGATTTTTTGGTTTTAGGTGTCTCATTCGTGAGCAATGCGACACCTTGTTAGTATTCTTTAACGTTTCCAGACTCTATTCAAGCCCAGAATCTGTGTAAATCTTTAGCCGGTGTCCGTTGGTTCAAGGTGTGTGGAGCCTGCATGCGAAAGTTCTGTACAAAAGAAAAAATCCCCCATCCCGCTTGAGGAAGCAGGATGGAGGATAGTTTCTTATAAATACGAATTATAATTCTACAAAGACATCATTTTAAGATCATAATATAATAATCTTGTATGTGTAGCGTCTTTATCATTTTTAGTAAGCTCTAAGAAGCTATTCTTTAGATAGAATGGTATAGCCTCTATGTAAGCATCAACTGTAATAAATCTACAACCAGTTTTATTGTCTTTAGCAAAATATCCCTTGATAAAATTCAGAAGTTTTGTTCCTAGATGTAACTTTCGTGCATTTTTATCAACTGCTAATCTGCATATTTTTACAGCAGGATAGCTTTTGAGGCGTTTAGAATTTTTAAAACGTCTTTTAAACCGATTAAACTCTGTGTTATTTTCAAACTCTGTTATGGAGATTTTGTCATTTGCTAAACTGAAGTATGCAAGAACTGCACCATTATTATCTTCAATAACATAACTTACAGCTAATAACTCTCCGCGATACAACTGTGACTCATTAAGGATGAAGTCATTTAAGTCTTCATCCCCACAGTTAAAATTAGATATTTTGTCATCAATATCTAATCGTCGAATCTTTAACGGTTCGCAAATTTCTTCATTATCGTTCATAATCAATTTACGAATAAACTCATGATATAATTATAGTCACGATTGATTTCTTCCATCTTTTCGCGGCTTTCCTTTGGAGGATTTTTCATCCTTGCCTCAAAAACTCTGGCGTCTTCACCATAGAGTATCGGTGTTTCTTTTATAGGTCTTGCCATATTTCTTATTATTTATTGATTAAACAATCTTCTGCAAAGATACGCTGAAAATTTATAACTTCCAAATTTTCTGGCGTTTTTTTGAAAAAATATATCCATAATCTCTGAAATGTAAAACACTCAACATTCAACACTCAACATTCACTATTCACCACCCATTTCCATGCTGGTTTTATTTCTATCTTGAGTCCATCACGCACAATCTCCCCTTCATCATCGTAGGTGATTATCATGGCTCGTTTCAGAGGATACAGCTCGAAACAATTCCTTTTCCATATACTTACTTTTTGCGGCAAAAGTACGAATTTTATTCGATACTACAAAATAAAAACAGCATTTTTTATTCGGCGACAGCGAATAAACCAATCATACGCTTCTTATCTTATGTTTACTTTCTTTGCTATACATTATTATAAAGAATACGCTTACAAAAGTATAATAATAATTTCAGATAGACATAATAAACACTCATACATTTAACGGAAGAACCGCTTTATACCCCATCTTCTTCATCTTCTTCCTCTTCAGCAGAAGCGTTGGTATCCAACTTCTCATCCTTTGATATAGAGATACTACCCATTCGGGAAATCTTAAGTACCAGAGGTACATATTCATCGCTGGTAACATCAGGCGACCCAACACTTGCTGCGAAGTAAAGATAATCACCTTCTGCTTTCACATACACAATACCGAGCAAAGCACCCATGTCCTGTGTATGTTTGTCAATATAGGATGTGAAATCTTTCTTTGTGAAAGTACGGCTAAAGAATTCAGAACCATCGCTTCTCAATACCTTAACCGAAATTCTGTTATCATAATACTTGGTGTTTTCGTCCAACTGGAGAACCGGAAGTTCCTTGTCAGAACTACGCTTCACCACCACTTTATAATGGGAACCAACCCAGTCAGCCTCCCTGGTCTGCTCATAATCACTCATTTTCTGAGTAGCTTTGTTCACAACCTTAGCCACCGGTTTAGGAGCAATAATGATATTACTCTTCTTCTTTTCTGTACAAGCCGTCAAGCTAGAAATAGCCAAAAGACCTATTAATATATAATCAATTCGTTTCATTCCGTTATTTTTTCTTACTGCAAAAGTACATTTTTCTTTTGAAATAGCCAAAGAAAAGAACCGAAATCTACATTCACACACAAAATCAGATGCAAAAAGGCGCCTACTTTCACAAGCAGACGCCTTAACATACCTAAATACTAACTAATAAATTTCCTATTGAATCTTACACGATATAATAAAAGTTCAGTTTATGAATTCTAATCGTAACTTTGACGAAAAGAAAATGAAAAGGTTTAATCAAGATATAAAAAAAGTGCTTTTTCTGCTTTTTTTTTCATTTCTTAGCAAAAGAACATCAAAAAACATGATTTTGTTTTGTTTTTCGAACAATTTGCCGTACCTTTGCAGCATAATAAAGACATTAAGTATGAAAAAGAGGTTAATATTTATCATTTCTGTATTTTTTGCCTTCGTTTCATGTTCGCATCAGCAAACAGAAAAGAAGGAGCAAGTCATCGACACAATACCTGTGATGGTGATGCAGATACAGAAATGCAATCGCTTATATACAGCAGAAGCTCATGTCCATAAGATTATAACTCATGATGACCAGCTCAATCTGAAGGGCTCACTGTTCAAGAAAGACTTCAATATTCATGTTCCCGGCTCAAACCGCAAGGTGGCCATTCCGATGGATGCGACATTAAAAGCTTATGTAGACTTTTCAGGATTCTCTGCTAAGAATGTTAACCGACAAGGTGACAAGATAGAAATCATCTTGCCAGACCCAAAAGTGATGCTCACCAGCAGTAAAATCAATCACGAAGGAGTAAGACAATTCGTTTCACTCACCAGAAAGAACTACAGTGATGCAGAACTGTCACAATTCGAACAACAAGGCAGGGAAAGTATCATTCGCGATATCCCGAACCTAGATATTCTTGAACAGGCACGCCAAAGTGCAGCAAATACCCTGATTCCGATGTTACAGGACATGGGATTCGCAGAAGAGAATATCAAAATCAGTTTCAGGAAGAAATTCACTTTCAACGATCTGAAGACTCTTCTGGATAAGACAACTATCGAAAAGAATCATTAAGCGAGGAGAACAATGATATGAAAAGAATACAAATCATCGTACTATTAGCACTGATCCTTATTCTGGGTGGAGCCTTCTATTGGCTCACCAAAGACAACGAGGTCAGCGTGATACAGGAAGATAAGACAACCCTCTCACCCACTCAGGTAGAAAGCATCGAGAATATCGGTCAATGGGAATTTCTATCTGTAAGTGATGAAGAACTGATAGATACTATACGCCGTGGCTTTTTTGGCGACGACCAACTGGTACGTATCTATTACGGAACGTTGCGCTTGGGTATCGATATGAAGGATGTAAAAAAAGGATGGCTACAAGCCAGCCAGGACAGCATCGTTTGCACTTTACCTCCTATCAAACTGCTGGACCATAACTTCATTGACGAAGCGAAGACCAAGAGTTTCTTTGAAGAAGGCAAATGGACAGGCAGCGACAGACAGGCTATGTATGAGCGTGCTTATCAAGCCATGAAGAAACGTTGCTTAAACCGCACCAATATCTATACTGCACAGGCGAATGCCAAGACTCAGTTTAGAGAGATGCTGAAAGCAATGGGATTCAAAAACGTAAAGATAGAATTTGAGAAATAACAAGGTTATAATACATAAGTAACTGCGTTATCAGGTATAAAAAATATAGATATAAGATAAACATAAAATTTTTAAGAGATGGATGCAATAAACGATTTTTTCACCGCATTTAGTTCATTCCTGTGGGGATGGCCTATGATTATCCTGCTGTTGGGAACCCACATCTTTCTGACCATCCGCTTGCGCTTTCCACAACGCAAGATTTTCAAGGCAATCAAACTGTCTGTAAAGAAAGACAAGAATGCCACAGGAGATGTTTCACAGTTCAGAGCACTGGCAACAGCACTGGCAGCTACAATTGGTACCGGTAACATCATCGGTGTGGCTACAGCTATCGCTCTTGGCGGACCAGGAGCCGTACTCTGGTGCTGGTTAACCGGTGTCTTTGGTATTTCTACCAAATATGCCGAAGGATTACTCGCCGTAAAATATCGCGTAAAGACCAAGCGAGGCACAATGTTGGGTGGTCCTATGTATGCCCTGGAAAAAGGATTGGGCTGGAAATGGCTTGCAGTCCTGTTCGCCCTCTTTGCCGCATTGGCATCATTCGGAATCGGTAGCACGGTACAGGCAAATGCCATCTCTACCCTGGTAGAAAACCAATACGGCATTTCTCCATACATTACAGGTGCCATCGTTACGGCTTTAGGAGCAGCTGTGATTCTTGGAGGCGTGAAAAGTATCTCCAAGGTTTGTGGCATGCTGGTACCTTTCATGGCACTCTTTTATGTATTAGGCTGCATCTACATTCTCTGTGTAAATCATGCTTATTTATTGCCTGCCATCCACGTAATCTTTGACTCTGCATTCACAACAAAGGCTGCAGGTGGCGGCTTCGCTGGAAGTACCGTGATGATTGCAGCCCGCTATGGTATAGCCCGCGGATTGTTCTCTAACGAAAGTGGTCTGGGTTCGGCACCTATCGTTGCTGCAGCAGCCCAAACCCGTAACCCTGTGCGTCAGGCATTGGTTTCATCTACCGGTACCTTTTGGGATACAGTCATCATCTGTGCCCTTACAGGTCTCGTCATCACCTCAAGTATCATAGCATACCCAGACATTGACTACCATAACGGAGCAGCACTCACCAAGGCTGCCTTCAGTAAGATTCCATATATCGGAGCTCCGATATTGACCATCGGACTGGCAACATTTGCATTCAGTACGACATTGGGATGGAGTTATTATGGAGAACGGTGTGTAGAATATCTGAAAGGCAAAAAGTGGATGCTCTGTTTCCGCATAGTCTATATTGCTACTATCTTCCTGGGTAGTGTCATCAGTCTGGGACTGGTTTGGAACATTGCCGACTGCATGAATGCTTTAATGGCCATACCAAACCTTATCTCCCTGCTCTGCCTGAGTGGTATCATAGTGCATGAAACCAGAAAGTATCTGTGGAGAGACCAGTTAGATAAAGACATGGACGAAAAAGAAATAGAGGAATTAGAATAAAAAGACACAGAAAGGAAATACCCTGAAAGGGATAAAAATACAAAAGCTCGGTATTGCATCACTGCAGACCGAGCTTTTATTATTAAATCAACAAAAACTAATAAAATATCTTTTCTAAAAACCAAAAAACCTATTCGCTATGAACTTATGGTGCAAAGATACTACCATTTGCGCAATAAACAGCACATTTTCTGTTGATTTCTATACTTTTTATTGGGCAAACGTTTGCACAGTTTGCCCTATCAGATTACAATTTATACTGAAGATGTTTCATTGCATGACCACCCCAAGTGGTATCATTAACATACTGGAAACCAACCTTCGTATAGAGACGCTCCGCTTTCGGATTGCCTTTATCACAAAGCAAGCCTACAGCAGGAAGTCCCAGCTCTCTTGCGCGAGAGATAGCAGCATCCAACAATTTAGATGCAATACCTTTTCCACGGTATTGATTAGAAACTGCCAAACTATCCAAATAGAACTCACCTTCCTCTGTTTCAAGCTCCATAGCCGAATAGTCTATTCCAAAAGCCACGATTGCAGCCTCAATAAAGCGCTTACGTAATCTTTTGACGTCAGCACCATCGTATGCAACCAAGATGCCAACAAGAATGCCATCAGTAGACATAGCAACCAATGTATTCTTATAACTATACTGACTGTCCTCCATCTCTACAAGTTTAGTCATCATACGGTGAAAATCAACCAATGTATGCTGAGGACCAGCAAAATTTTGGCAACACTGCGCATTCATCGCCTCCATGATAAGCGATGCGATATGCGAAGCCTTGTCAGGCGTAGCCTGTTCTATTTGAATTTTCATTATATTGTTTTTATTTTATTGTTTTATTATTGTTATTTCTTTCATGTTCCAGCATCGTGAGGAAATTCTGCAAAGATTACTTTTTTCATGATTGCTGATTGGCTTTGATGCCTTATCGTTTACAAAGTTACGTATATTTTTTGATAAGAGCAAGTTTTTTATATTTTTTATTCGAAAAAGTTTTTTTATTCGAAAAAAAGATGTATCTTTGCCGCAGGTTTTGAAGCTAAATTTCTATTACTAGTATAATAGAGATACCCAAATCCCTTGGGTCCCAATGCTTCAAAACCTTTTTCGTTTTTAAGAGCGAAAAAAGAGGGTGTGTCATAAATCAGGATAATAGTTGGTGTATAACAGTTGACTACCGCATGCACAACAGGTGTTGTGCATGCGCATATCAGCTGTTATGCAAGCGCACAACAGCTGTTGTGCGACCGAAGATACAGACTGTCTCAACAACATATCCTATCTCTTTCAACAACTTATTCTATCTCTTTCAACAACATATCCTATCTCTTTCAGCAACATATCCTATCTCTTCCAGCAACATAACCCATATTTGCAAACGACAAGAAGAGGGTGAATCATAAACTTATGACACATCCTCTTCTTCGCAATATAAATCCTTAATGTTTTGTTTTTCAGAATATTACTGTAATCACAAAGCTACAGAAGCATCCTTTAAGTCTACTGCCTGTGCCTTGAGGGTT
>OJRH01000226.1_pt1 | contig 30597 bp, 28 predicted proteins | sample 1599131 | NCBI WGS metagenome assembly OJRH01 (sample SAMN03922527, study PRJEB24848) | human gut metagenome | isolation source: stool sample | host: Homo sapiens | place: Germany | collected 2010-05
CTTAATATAAGTTATTGATTTACAGACGATTAAATATTAATTTAACGCAGTATTGATTAAAAAAACATAGACATTTCTATTCCCAATATAATCAATAACTTCTTCATAATAATGCAAAAGTAGAAAAAAAATAAGCAAGTAATGATGCTATCCATACGTGGATTGTATCAAATACTCGCTTATGTGTATGAAATCATCATTGTCTACAACATCAAATCCTTGATGGTTGTACCATTCATAAATCTGCTTAAATCTACCCTTTCTCCAATACCATGCAAATGTCCGGTTTCTGAATACTGCCAGATATTGCACTTTCCTCTGCCCTCGATAGAGGGTTGTCTGGAGTTATAATTGGCGATGAAGAGATAATAACGATTGAACTTCGCTCCCATCTCCTTATTATAGAAGCTCTCGTTGCTATAGATGATAGGATACTTGCCATAGTGTTTCTTCACCAAGTCAGCAAACACCTGTATGCTATCCTGCAGCTGTCGTCCCTTCCATCTTCCCTGGATGCCTTTCTCCTCCACATCCAATACAGGAATCAAGTCCTGCTCGCCCTTCTTCACCATCTTTTGGAAATCCCGGAACTGAGCAGTTACTGAAGAGCCGGCAGACATCAGATGATAAGATCCCACCTTCAACCCATATTTACGAGCCAGTCTGATATTTCGGCAATAATGCCGATCCACATATCCCTTACCATGTGTAGCTCTGATATAAACGAACTTGATTCGCTTATTCTTCGCTATTTCCTTCCACCTGATAACTCCATTGTGTTTCGACACATCAATGCCGTCATACCCGCCACGAGTATAAGGTTGCCCTTTCAATCTATCAACGAACACATCAGAACAAGATGAAGCGATGCCCAACCACCGCTTCACCTTATATGGCGACAACACATACATGATTCCCAGACCAATACCAGCCAAAACGACCAGGCTGCCTAAGGAAACCAAAGTATATTTTAATCCTTTCTTCATTACATTTTATCTTTTAGTTGTTTTCAGGGGGACAAAGATAGTGAATTTATCCGAAACAGCATAGAAAGTTGGGGGATAAATGTATGAAATGGGGGTCTGGAAGTACCAAATGACAAAACGGATGCTTGACCACATTCTTCAAGCATCCGTTTTGCAAAATTCATACACACATAACCGATTGTAAATCTGATCCTATTTTATGAAGACCATCAACAATACGTTTACGCTGCTGCTCACGTGGTTTCTTCAATCCATTCACATAGTGTGATAAAAGACTTTGGTTTATTCCAGAAGCACGACTAATTGCCGCTAGAGAAACGTATGGAGAATATGCCTTCAAAAGAGTAGTTGCATCCTGATAGTTATACACAAACTCATAATCGCCATTCTTCAGCCATTCCGGAACATCTTCTCCATTTTCCACAAGACCTTCAACATGAAACTCTAAACTATCCTTTGCCTCCTTTTGCAAAGCTTCAAAGGTTGGTGCTGTAAAAACCACCGCACCTGGTACATTACTACCAAGAGAACCGCCAAAATTCTTGTCGCACCACGCAACATTAACAATAATCTTTTCCATAATGTGCTACTTTAAAATCATTATTAATTCAAAAAGCGAATGCACCAAGGCAGTGGAAGTTTTACTTCCAACCTGCCTGGTGCCAGATGCTATTAAGAAGAAATTGATTCAGCACTTCACTTTCCTTACCTCTAATCGTTACGGTTCCAGGCTTGGAAGGATGCTTGAATTGTCTATGGTCACCTTTGGTTCTTGCCAAATACCAACCATCTTTCTTCAACATCTGCAAAACATCTTTGACTTTGTACTTTTTCATATCATTGAATGTTTTGATTACGCAGGCAAAGGTACGAATAATAATACTTTTAAGCAAATATTTTGCGTTAAAAGTATTAAAAGTAATACCATATTTTATGTATATCTAGATTTCCGTGAACGAATTTAAGGATATTCACCATTTTATTACTGGCATATTCCCATCAAACTTACCCCACATTACGGGATGTTGACGATTCCCAGATGCTTCTACTACTCCTTGATGCACGAAATTATAGATTTCCTTAGCCGTGATAACCCTATCCTTGTTTGTATCAGCACCACCTCGCAAGCCACGTTCCAAAAATACCGTAAACAGACTGTTCTTGAAACCTGTCTGTCTTGGAGTTTCTAAGGATTTCTCCGTTGAACGAGAAGAAAGGAAGAACATCACATTCTCTTTGGAATAGTTAGTATTCCTCTTATTCGTATTTCTCATTTTCCCTGCAAAGCAAGCATCCACGAAAATCATTTTCTGCTGAGCTTTACTCTGTTTCATAATGCTCAATACGGAAGAGTAATACAAAACTCCATCGTAACACACCAATCCACCAGGCACACCATGACCACTAAAGTATAGTATAATAGCATCTGATGGCGAAGCCTTGGCAAATGTATTACACATTGCCGTACATACCTTTTTGATCGTAACGTCTGAATTGACAAAGCAATCAACCATAGCATTACCATTCTTGGTAAAGATACCCGATATGGTCTTGGCATCATTCGCACTTACCCGAAGGTCGTTCTGACGACCGGGATAATCGGCGATGCCCACGCTAACGATATAAGTTCTTGCTGGCAATGTTGGTATTGCCAGCAAGAAGATAAAGAAAGAAGATAATAGTCGCTTCATTATTACTCACAAATAGGTCTAATAGAACGCAAAGTCAAGATTGGCTCATATGTCAAATCTGAATCTTCCTCATTGAAGTATAAATAATAAGCATTCAATCCATGCCCCCTACTTGAACTCCAATAATAGCCAAAGGAATCTTTACGATAGATACCATAATCACTCTTTCTACCTGCGCCTGGCAAAAAGATACTTTTACCAGAAGGACCTGTAACCTTGCAACCTGTTGTCCCATTGTAAGTAATCCAACTCCAACGACATCTATCTATCAGTTCTTTAAACTGCTTACGAGTTGGAGTTTTCAATTTTCCTTCAGAAAGAAGATAAGCCACATCAAACTTGGTACCTGCAATTTCCTTATCTGTTGGAAATCCATTCAAAGAATGACCATTCATTCCATTTGCCCAACGATAATACTCCCCATACTCTTCAGGTTTAGTGGCACCTAAATTACAACCACACCATTTTACACTAAGTCCAAGATCGACAACATCAGAAGTATCGATATCACTTTCTTGAACCATATAATCGGTAATATACATTGTGGCCTCTTTATCTTCTTCTTTCAAGAATTTGGGTTTTGGAACATCTAGCGATTTGGATGACACCTTTTCTTGCACACGTTCAACCTCTTGTGGCTCAGGATCTTCTTTAATTGCAGTTGACATATATAGAGTCTCTTCAGATTGAACCTTCTCGTTTTTTACATGAACTGCCTGAGCATTCTCCGTACCCAGCGCATCCAAGAAATCCACTATCGTATGATAGCGTTCCTTTCTTCTTGGTTGCATTGCCTTTTCAATAACTCGCTTCGTCTGCTCACTTATTTCCATCGGCAAATCCGGCAAACCTTCATCAAAGACTGCAGTTGCCTCAGGAGGTGTTTGACCAGTCAACATCTTGAACATAGTAGCTCCCAAAGAATATATATCTGTTTCCGGAGAGAACATTCCCAATCCACCCACACGAGATTGCTCAATAGGTGCATAGCCAACACTCACTCCAACAGGACTACTCGTGGTCTGTTCACCAGCCACATCATAATTCTTAGACATACCAAAATCTATCAATACAACATCACCATTCTTTCGCAATAACACATTACCTGGTTTCACGTCTAAGTGATTCATGTTATGAGCATGGATATACTGCAAAGCAGATGCTATCTGTCTCGTATATTTCAAGGTCTCATCTTCCGACAAAGAACCTTTCTTCTCTATCAAATCCGACAAAGAGCCACCATCGATGTACTCCATGACATAGTAAGCGGTACCATTCTCCTCAAACACATCCAACACCTTTATAATATGAGGATGAGTCAACTTAGAGATATTCTTCGCTTCCTTGATAAACTTCTGGCGGAATTTCTCCACCAAATCCGCACTTCCTGTAGAAGGAACAGTAACCATTGATGATGCTTCATCACGATTACAGAGTTCCTTCATAAAGAATTCTTTGATTGTCACTTCGATTTCTGCATCAATCGTGCCCAAGGCACCTGCTACAGAAACCTTCTGCTTAGCCAAATAGGTGATTCCGAAACCACCTTGACCGAGCACTCGCTCAATTTTGTATTTGCCATTTAACAGCAAAGCATTATTTCCTAACTGTATCATTTTTTCTATTCTAATCTAAAAACTACAGGTACACTATATCTTACTCGCACGCACTCTCCATTTTGCTTACCCGGAATCCACTTAGGCATAGTTTCTACTACACGCATAGCTTCTCTGTCTAAAGCTGGATCTGCAGATATAGCAACTTTCACATGAGAAATGCTTCCATCATCTTCAACCACAAAGCTGATAATCACCCTACCTTGAACACCATTTTCCTGTGCTTCAAACGGATATTGAACATTATTGCCAAGATACTGCATCAAGGCACTTTGTCCTCCAGGAAATGAAGGCATCTCTTCAACGACATCATATACTTTTTCCTGCGATTCTTGGGATGTATTATAGCTCAGCTGTTTGTCATTTACATCTTGTTCAGCACCTTGTCTTTGAACATTTTCTTGTACAGTTGTTTCAATATTTGGTACTGTCTTTTCTATTGCCTCATTATTACCTTGACATTTCATGAAAGCATAAACACAACCAATTACGAGAACAGCCAGTATCGCCAGAAAGATCCTTCTAGAATTTGATAGATTGTCGTCTTCATCGACATATTCCACATTTTCTTCCTTCTTTGGAGCAACTATCGTCTGTTCATGAGTATCATCAATATTGCCAGAAATCTTTTGCGGCAACACTTGTGTTTCCTCTTGATTAGTCAATACTTCTGAGGCGATAGTAGGCATCATACAATTCATCAACTTCAAAAATTCAGATACAGTCTGCACTCTATCCTTCTTTCGAGGATTCATACCTTGCTCTATAGCGTGCCAAACAGTATCAGAAATACCTATAGACTTATCTCCAATTCCTTCATTCAAGACAATACTTGCTTCAGGAGGATTCTTACCAGTAAGCAAATAAAATAAAGTTGCAGCAAGACCATAAACATCTGTTGCAGGAGAAAAATCCTGCAAACTCTGTTGGTACTGTTCCAAAGGTGCATAGCCAGCACTAATTCCTACAGGAGTAGAACTAGTCTGATGCCCTTCTTCTGTATAGCCTTTTGAGATTCCAAAGTCAATAAGCATAGCACTACCTTTGTCATCAAGCAGGATGTTGCTTGGCTTTACATCATAATGACAAATATGCTTTTGGTGCATATGCTCCAATGCCGAACCTATCTGTTGGATATACTTAATGGCTATAGCCTCATCCAAAGCACCATGCAACTTCACATAATCAGCCAACGAGCCACCACTCAAATATTGCATTACATAATAGACCGTATCATTTTCCTCAAACACATCTACTACTTTAACGATATGAGGATGATCCATCTGTGCAAGGTTCTTTGCTTCTTTAACAAACTTCTTGCGATATAACTCTACTACGGCACGACTTCCCTGAGAAGGAACGGTTATTTTCCCCGTCCCTTCCTCACGCTCACAAGTGTCCTTCATAAAGAACTCCTTGATTGCCACAGGTACATCGACCTCCATATTACCCAAAGATCCAGAAACTGTTTCTTTCATTATTGCCTTATAGGTAATACCGAAACCACCTTGTCCTATGATCTTTTCTATTTTATACTTTTTGTTTTGAAGATATTCTATCATAATTATCTATTCATAATATTCAACGACTCTCGTTTTCTGTACATATCCTGTTCAAAAACATTTTTTACAAGATACCATATGATTATAAAAATCACATCCAGTACAAACTGAAACAATTTTGCCCGAACCATTACATTTTCCACAATATGCATGAGAACATACAGCCCCCACACTCTAAACAGGCGTTTCTAAATGTTCCAACAGTTCCTCGTCCAAAACAAGAACGACATTGTATTTGATGATTACACCACTTCCTTTTCAAACGAAACATCTATCCTCTATTACAACTGTACCATTACAGAAAGCACATTTTATACTCCCAGAACCACCACATACGAAACACTTTTCTTGGTATTTTCCAGTTCTTTCTTTTTTACAGGAGACACATAATTTTTCATATCAAAACTTTCTTTTGTTTCTGTTTCCCCCATGCAAGTCTATCGCCAGCAACTTCTAGTGTTTTTGCGCCCAATTTACATTTAGACCATTTTACAGTCAAGCCCAAATCTACATATTCTTCTTCTCTAATACCCGAATTACCTAATGCCAATCTAAAGCCAACAAGACAATTTGTACCTAAAGGTTTCTTTGAAGTTACCAAACTCTCAGATGCTTCATCCAAGCAACAACCTCCTCGAACACTCCACCTCTTATCATTTATATCAATACAAGCATTGTCACACAACTCATCAACATTACCGGTCATATCATATAACCCTAGTTCGTTCGGGCGTTTTTGTCCAACATCTTCAAGATTCGTTTTTTTTCCATTATAGAAATTTGCTACTCCAAGAATATCATTACCTCCTGAGTATTTATATCCATGCCCACAAATGCCACCTTTTGCAGCTACTTCCCATTCTAAGTCTGTAGGCAATCTATATTGTTTTCCTGTTTTTTCATTTAGACGTTCCAAGAACTCCAGCACCTGCTTTCTAGACACTATCTTCGGATGATGTTTTTTGCCCATTGCAGCCTCGTTTTTTATTCTATGCTTATTGATATAAGCTTCCGCACCACCTATCTGAGCAAATATCAATCTATAGACTGGTCTTTCGTCCATCACTGCATCATATTCCTCATTGGTAATTTCGTATTTTCCAATGTAAAAATCCGAGAAGGTTACTCCGTCAACTGTTCCACCTTTAACCTTTACCATATTATCTACAAGTTCATTGATTACGATATGCTGATGCACTTTCACATAACCCACTTTTATCAAAGATAGAAGCATAGAAATCGTCAACAAGCTCATAAAAATTGTCCTTGCCCATTTCCCTTTTCCTTTTCCAGCAATAGCATTTGTTGTAGACGATGCAATTGGTGCCTCAAATTCATTTACAAAAGTTTTTTTTGAAACAATTGTTGTTTCACCAACGGAAATAGAGCCTATAAAATCAGATATATTTTGAAACCTATCATTTTTACGAGGACACATTCCACGTTCTACGCTTCGCCATAGTTTTGCAGAAATACCATCAGATTTTCGGCCAATTCCATCATTCAAAACGATACTAGCCTCCGCGGGTACTTTACCCGTCACCAAGAAATACAATGTAGCAGCAAGTCCATAAACATCTGTAGCAGGAGAGAAATCCTGCAAATTTTGTTGGTACTGTTCCAAAGGTGCATAGCCAGCACTAATTCCTACGGGAGTAGAACTAGTCTGATGCCCTTCTTCTGTATAGCCTTTTGAGATTCCAAAGTCAATAAGCATAGCACTACCTTTGTCATCAAGCAGGATGTTGCTTGGCTTTACATCATAATGACAAATATGCTTTTGGTGCATATGCTCCAATGCCGAACCTATCTGTTGGATATACTTAATGGCTATAGCCTCATCCAAAGCACCATGCAACTTCACATAATCAGCCAACGAGCCACCACTCAAATATTGCATTACATAATAGACCGTATCATTTTCCTCAAACACATCTACTACTTTAACGATATGAGGATGATCCATCTGTGCAAGGTTCTTTGCTTCTTTAACAAACTTCTTGCGATATAACTCTACTACGGCACGACTTCCCTGAGAAGGAACGGTTATTTTCCCCGTCCCTTCCTCACGCTCACAAGTGTCCTTCATAAAGAACTCCTTGATTGCCACAGGTACATCGACCTCCATATTACCCAAAGAACCTGAGACGGTTTCTTTCATTATTGCCTTATAGGTAATACCGAAACCTCCTTGTCCTAGGAGCTTTTCTATTCTGTATTTGCCACTGCTAAGAACGGCATTATTATTTAGTTGAACCATAATTTCTCCACAATAATTTTATACAATCAATGACAGAGTACTACTATTTGACTGTTCGCAGACATAATTTATATCCAGAAAAGGTACTATTGGTATCTAATTCCAAATCATTCAGAGTAATCTTTGCTGAATTTCTGCCACAACCATCTGAGTCTTTAAGCCAAAACAAAGCCTCTCCCGTTTGCGAACAATGAGAAAATTCCTTATAAAGTCCTGTTAATTCGAAAGTGATTTTATTACCATTCGGACCTAAACAGATTGCCCAACTATGATAATAGTAATTACCATATTCAGTCCAATTCTTTTCTGTATTCTCGTTCCATTTACATTTTCTTCGTAATTCATCCCATTGCTCTAAGGTAGGAAGATTGTAAGCCTTACTCTCCTCTTGAGTCAAATAAATGGCATTACCTTTTTCATCCTCAACATAGCTAGACGCCCAAAGAGTTCCACTTGGAAGCCCTAAGTCAACATATTCAGTTTTTTCCAATGCGGAATCTTTTACCACCTTATTAATACCATCCTGATAGCCCGCATTATAACCAGCCTGATAAGCATCTGCAACAACCTGGTTTAACTCTTCGACAACTTTGCCATCAGCATATTCTTTTGCTTTATTAAAATTATCCATATAATTTTATTCTAATTTTCTTATTCCATTACGAGTTACTATATAAGGAGCAATGCTAATAACTCTTGCTTTTTTTTACTAGTCCCTCTATGGAGAGTTCTTCCATATTACACTTTTCAAGCCAATACCTATTACACAAATCATCCTTATTCACATTTTTGTCTCTCATTCCAACTTTACAGTTCCCAAGTAAGAAACATAAATCTTCATAATTCCGAGAATCATGCCACTCTACATTATCAACTTCCAGTACTAACAGATTAACTATACAATATGAACCTGGAGCAGAAGCAAAAGTATTAGCCCATTGAAATGCTCGTTTTTCCATTTTATCATCATAAGGAAAAACAAATAAAGAGTCTACTCTATCAAATAATTTAGGATAAAATTCACTCCTAACACTTTCAAGTAACAATTCTGCTTTTGAACGCATTTCTGAATATATACGTTCAAAACTAGAAGGTTCAATTACCTCTCCGACCTTCCGTAAAACTGTATCTTTTTCGATTCTACAAACTTTCATATATCTTAATATACTTATTTCTAAATCATAATTTTAATAAAAACATTTTAGAACTATGGGTCCATAACCAATCTAAATCCATACTCAGAACTTGCATATCCCTCCAAAATACCAATACTTCGATAAGCAACAGTACAGTAATACTCATCAAGAGCCCAATCTCCACCACGAAATATATGTCCACACTCCCCTCCTTGCGGACCTTTAGGGTTTATTTGAGAAGTTGCTGTATAAGGTGCAGCCCAATCAGAACAATATTCACGAACATTTCCTGTCATATCATAAAGCCCTAATTCATTAGAATTTTTCAGACCTACATTATGAGTTTTTCCTCCACTATTCCCATGCCACCATGCAACTTCCGAAATATTATTACTACCTGAATAACGATAACCTTGGTTAAGTTTGCCTCCACGAGCAGCATATTCCCACTCTGCCTCTGTTGGAAGTCTAAACTTTCTATTTGTTATTTGATTCAATTTCTTTATAAATTTCAAACAATCATCCATACTACCTCCCCCCACACTAACTTGTTCTACAGGTCTTTTTTCCCCTGTAAAACCAGATGGATTTGTTTCCATAATTGCCATCCACTCTTCTTGAGTCACTTCATATTTACCTATATAGAAACTAGATAAAGTTACTTGATGAACAGGTTTAGTCCCTTCCCAATCATATGTATCAGTTCCTCCCATCATAAAAGTACCGCCCTCAACGTACACCATATTAGATACCAAATTATCAATTATTTGCTTATTATGTTGTTGCTTTTTTAAATATGAGAGTCTTGCATTTATTTTTTTTCGATGTTCATCTGTCATATTGCTATATTCATTTACAAATCTATTAATATCATCAATCTTTTGAGAAGAAAAAGCCTTTTCAAAAGCATTATTTTCACAAATAGTTTTATAGCCATAATAACTAATTGATAAACATATTAAAAACAACGCCCCAACTATTAATAAATTACGACATATATGACTATCTGTTTTTTTCTTACTTATCCCTTGCTGGTTAACTCCAGCTTTAACTTTCTTTACTTTACCTTCCCACAGTGTTTCTTCATCATCCCCTGCAAGATTAACATGAGATTGCATAGGGCAACATGCCTTTGTTGCTTCAACATTACCATAAGCAGCCGTAGCAAACTGTTGCGAGATACGTCTTATCTCCCCAACATTCTTCGGTCTCTTTAACCTATTCACTTGCATCATCCAAACCACCAATTTCTTCATTTCCTCAGAGACATTAGGCATTGGGAGGGCAAGATGCTTGTCCTCTGTCTCGTCTTCAGAAAGGTCAGAAACTGATGGTGGGTCTTGATTGGTGAGCAACTTATACACGGTTGCACCAAGGGCATAGAAGTCTGTCCATGGTCCAAACTTATCATAGCTCTGCGCCATTTGTTCACTAGGGGCATAGCCGTTCGTATAACTGATGCCCGTGCTCATTGTGGCACCACCTACCGTACTCTGCTGCTTACTTGCACCAAAGTCTATCAACTTGACTACATCATGACTATCCACCATAATATTGGCTGGCTTGATGTCAAGATGGAACATACCTTCATTATGAATCGCCTCAAGACCATCCAATATCTGATTCAAGTAATTGCGAACCTCAGACTCTGCCAAAGATGCATTGGTACGCTTCAAACGTGTAGATAGATTTTCTCCATCTACATAATCCATTACATAATACGCAGTACCATTCTCCTCAAAAAGGTCATAGACCTTGACGATATGAGGATTACTGAGACTACGAAGACGACGAGCTTCTTTCTTGAACTTCTCTCGCTGTTGCTCAAAGCTATTGGTATTCTCGGCATTACTTACGCTAATGGTAGTGCTATTACCATCACGCTGACACACGCCCTTTACAAAGAACTCTTTGATGGCATAAGTCTCATCAAATTCGATGTTCTTTGCTAAATAGGTGTTGCCGAAGCCACCTGATGACAAGTAGCTTTCTATTTTGTAAGTTCCATGTAGGATGGTTCCTACCTGAAGCATATTTTGACTATTTATTTTGTCCATTCTTTGTTGTATCTTGGTCTATAAAATCTTGTTCTGTTGTATCTGTCTCTAACTTTGGCTGGCTATAAGGTCTTTTCATGGTCTCCATAGAATCCTCATAAAGAGAATCAAGCAAAGCAGCCTCTGCTTTATGCTTGCTATAGTAGCCATAACCAGCCATGCCAATAGCAGCCAATACTACTAAGGAAACAAAGGCAATGAAGAAAGATTTCTTTCTCTTCTGCTTTTGAGCCATCACTTGCACCACACTATCAGGAACAGGCGGCGGTGTACCAGCAGGCTTTACGACTTCAACATCAGGAGAAGCAGTCACCTTTTCCACATCAGGCTTGATATTCAAAGCATTGCATTTCGCCGTAGGCTCTCCATTTACAAGACTCACATCAGCCTCGTCATGACTCACCTCTTTGATATGGACAATATAAGCTGAATGATTATCTTTATTGTCTGATGTTTCAGAAATCAGCATCTGTCGCTTCTCTTCATCACGAACATTCGCAGAGAAGACATCCAATAGCTCCTCATCCTCCATCTGTTCCAACATGCCGTCAGAACAAATGTAGAAGTAATCACCTGGCTGAATATCTGAAATATGGATAACATCAGGTTTTGGATGATTTCTGTCTCCAGCTATCATCGCACGGGTGATGACATTTTTCTGTGGAAATGCCTTCATCTCCTCATAGGTCAACTCACCAGCCTGATAAAGATCATACACCAGAGAATGGTCACGACTCTTATATAATATGGTATGCGAAGATGGGCGGAGATGGTATATTCTACTATCTCCAATATGGGCTGCCGTACATCCATTACTGTGAAAATACAGCAAAGTTAAAGTTGTTCCCATCTGACGGGAATCCCCCGCAATAGCCAGTTTATCCAGTTCTTCGTAGGCATACGCTAAAGCATCAGACAGCAACTTATCTTCCAAGCCTTCGGAAGCAACTGCATGCTGCAACAAAAACAAAGAAAGACTTTTGCAAATACTTTGGCTTGCCACCTCACCATGCTCATGTCCACCCATACCATCACAGAGCAAAAACAAACGGTCATTCTCCGTTGCTTTGCCCTCTATTGGATAGATGCTATCTTCCTGGTTCACCCTTTTACCCAACTCATGGATAGCTAAAGGCTGATATATCTTGATTCTCATTGTTAGCTTTATTTTTGATGATAAACAACGGTTGTGTTACCCATCTTGATGATACTTCCTTCTGTCAAGATGAGCTGGTCACCCTCGTTCAGTAATTGTCCATTCACATAACTGGCATTTTTATTATGGTAGTTAGACACCACCACCCTAACCTTGTCCGTAGAAACCTTAATTACCTGGATGGCAAGATGCTGACGGCTCATATATCTATCATCAGTAGCTATCTGTACAGTTGCCTGCGAAGTAGTAGCCTTGCGACCTATCACATTATTGCCGAACCCTAACGGATACTTCTGACCACCATAGAGCAAATAACCGGGGGTAACTTCTTTCTTGTCGGCAAGAATCGTGTCATCAGATTGAGAAGGAAAAGAGGAATGCCCCACGTAACGAGTTTCTCCATTATCTCGATTCACATACTGAGTCTCACCATTACTATTACCAACATATTGTGTTTCCCCAGAAGATTGCGGAGTTGCAGCATGTTGCTGTGAGAACATCACTCTCAGCTGAGTTTTACATTGAGGACAAGTAATCATCTTTACCGCTTCGTTTTGAGAATTTCTCACGTCAAGCAATACACCGCAACTCGGACATTTGATTCTTTTAGTTTCCATTGCTACCATCTATTTTAATCAATGTTTATGCCATCTGAATATCAGCATCAGACATATAGTCTGGCATATCAGGAGCAACATCAGGATTCTCCAAGGATGCAGTTTGGAGATTTGGATCAGCAGAATCATCAACTCCAGCATCAGCGAAATCACTACCACTTGGAGTAATCACTTGTCCTGTATGCAAATCAACTGCTTCACCAACGTCAATACTTCCATTGCCATTGGCATCACAAATCGCAACATCAGGATTTCCATCCTGATCAAAATCTACCACACTCACTTCCTGACCATCCACATCGAAGACACCCACTGTAGCCATGGAGCCATCAGCAAGTTGAACTTCACCCGCATTAACCAAATGAACATCTGCATTTTGGTCATCAGCCACCTGCACATCACTTGCCTGATGCAAATTTGCATCATTGTGAGCAACAGATACATCCTGGTCTGCATGAGAAGAATGAGATACCATAGCAACATCTTCCGCTTGATGAGGAGCTGCATTCATTTCTTCAGCACGTACTTCTGGCTTTACAGCCTCAGCATAGTCGTTCTTTTCTGTATCTGTCATATTGTTCCACTCGTCCTCGGTATAAGTACTATAGATATTGCCATGCCAATGGAAAGCGCCACCTGGACCAACTTCGGCTCTAGCGGTATCAAAAGCCTCCTTAAAGCTCTGCTCATCATGACTCTCTGCTACCTTGATAGAGGCATTATCATTAGCTGCAGCGGCATCTTGCGATGGATTCTCCCCTTCCGGTTTTGTATCGGGAGTTTCTTCTGTATTTGCTGCAAAGGCATCTGTGGCATACATAGCACTTGCACCTAACAAGATACCAGCAGCACCACCTACCGCTACTTTCTTCCAAGTTGCCTTATCAGCAGCGTTCTGAGTTTTATCTTTACTTTCCTGTCTTACTTCAGGATGTGCATTATCGAAATACAATGTTTCTTCATTCTGTGCCATAATCATACGTTTTAAAATTTTAACTGGTGCAAATATAGTGAAATAACAAATAGATAGGTAATTTTTTTGTGCTCATTACACAAAACCTATCTTCTATTGTACAAAATCACTTTTTAATTTTAGCCTTGCAATAAGGACAAGCCTCATTCTGCATTAAAACTCCATAAGACAGAAAGCCCAGGAAGTGATGACAATGAGGACAAACATAATGCTGCTGAAACTCTTCAGTCAACTGCTTCTGCCTTAACGGTCCCTTAGAAGAATCCTTATATGCCTTTACAGTAAAGCCTACAGAAATCAAAATACCTAAGAGATACAAACCTATATAAAGAGGAGTCTCTCTAAATTCTGGGAAAATGATGCTCAAAGCGATGGCTCCCATGGTAATCAAACCAGTAATGCCACGAAGAGAATTAAACTTGCGGTCAGCAATTTGCTGATCAAGTTTATGTTCATCATATTCTTCCCAAACACGCTGCAATGGACGAAAATCTACCATTTGAGGAACAGAACTCTTTATCCAATCCCAACTAACCAAAAATTTGCTTGGACCAAGTTCTATTTTATCCTTTTCCATGATAGTCTTTGCCATTATTTCCACTCCATTGACAAAAGTAACATTCTGAGGTTTTAGATTCGTAATTCTATAAGAACCATCTGGATTAATGGTCAAACTACAATGTTGACGGCTCACAGTCATAGGAACACTTCCAGCACCTCCAAAAGTCTTGGATTGTTGTCCCATTGTTATTCTCAATTGAGATGTACTAGCATCACGTCCAATGATTAATTCCATAAAATTCTTTGCTTGATTAGTTTATTTTTTAGTTATGAGTAAATCCTTCATTTGCTTCAAGGCTTCCTTAGAAATACCCAAAGCAAATGCAAAATGCTCATAATCGGATAATATCAATTGTTGCTTTTGCGTATTAACCTGATAGATATAGCCTGTGTTGATGATAAAGCGCTTACCCACTCGCATAAAAATACTCTTGCAATCTACAAGATGCTCGGCCAAGTACTTCTCCATCTGAGACAAATTTAGACAAACAACAGCCTTCAGCTTGTTAATAGTAACAATCTGTGTATAATTGCCATCTCCTTCGAAATAAACAATTTTGGAAACATCTAATCTTAAGAGTTCCGTCGTTGTATTGAATACGATAAATTGACTTTCCATATTTATCATTTACTTCGCCGACTTGTTCCCAGAAGTAGCTATCGGTCATTAAGTTTTCTATGAAAAAAGCGTGGGACTATTGTTCGGTCGCCGAAATAGAGGTTGTGGAAAGACCTTTCAACTAGCAACTAACAATAGCCCACGCCAAAAGGTATATCGGCACCTTCCTCCTATAGAGAAAAGGATACAATAATCCCATAGCGTGAGCCGTATTGCTGTTCGTCATAGTTGAATTTTGAAATTTCCACATTTCTATTTCAAGACTAACGTTCAATACGCTCATTCATTTGAGTCTTCATCGCAGCCGTTCTTTTCCGTCTGCTCCAACTCTGACCGCAAAAGTAAGCAATATTCTTGATACCGCCAAACTTTTTGCGATGTTTTTTGTCCCGAAGGACAAAAAATGGCATTGAACGCTGCCATTGCCGAGAGAAAAATACTTCCACATTTCTATTCCATGGCAACAATTCAATGCCCTATACCTATATACCATCTCTTGCAAGAAGGTAAACAAACAGTAACGATTATCTCTTCGTTATCGTCCCCTTTCTGGCATTCACCGTAAAATTACCAAGGGATGTCTTGACTTTATAAATGCCATTCTTCGATGATACCAGCTTTGCCGACATTCCCCTAAAGCAGATGCCGACATCCTTCTTCTCTATGGTGTACTTTCCGAAAGGAGTAGCTACGGTGATGTGGTGCTTGGTGTTCTCAACTACACCATACACTGTACCGGATGAAGCCTGCTTTACCTGCTCGGCTACGCTCTTTACGGCATTTGCCACATCGGTGTTGTTACTCTTTGCAAAACTGATTGTGGTGACAGCTACTACCATCATCAACGAAATCATAATCTTCTTCATACCTTATTATATATAAAAAGGGTTATACTTCATGTTCCTCGTTCCACGATTTTTTCTTTTCTACCGCTTCCCGATTACGAGTGCAAAAGTAAGAAGATTATTTCTATCAGCCAAATATCTAAACCTACCTTGTATGAAATGCCATTCTGTATGTACCAAATGACAAAAAGGAGGCGTCATAAGTCTAAATTACAGTTGGCGCATAACAGTTGGCCTACGCATGCACATCACCTGTTGTGCAAGCGCATATCAGCTGATATGCAAGCGCACAACAGCTGTTGTGCGACCGGAGATACTAACTAACTCAAAAACATATACTATCTTTTCTAACAACTTATATTATGTTTTCCAACAACATATCAGTATCATTCCAACAAACAAAAAAGGGTGAATCATTTACTTATGACACACCCTCTTTGCTAAATCAGACACGCAACTGATCTTATCTTATAATATTATACTCAAACTCATAATCCCCATTCTTCAGCCATTCGGGAACATCTTCTCCATTTTCCCATAAGGCCTTCAACATGAAACTCCAGACTTTCCTTTGCCTCCTTTTGCAAAGCTTCAAAGGTTGGCGCTGTAAAAACTACCACTCCTGGTACATTACTACCAAGAGAACCACCATAATTTCTGTCGCACCACGCAACGTCAACAATAATTTTTTCCATCATGTAATACTTTAGTTTTTGCAAACCTCCCCACAAGATATCATCGCTTAACCCGCTCCGTACCAACTCCGTACCCTCTCCGTACCAACTCTTAGTTTCTGCAAAGTTTGCAAGGTTTGCAGCAAGTTTTGCAAAGAATTGACATTAATCGTGTCTAGAGACAATGTTTCGACTACCATACTTCTATTCCAACAGGTTCTTTGCCTCCCCGTTCAAGACAGCTATTTCTTACCAAGGTTTCTAGCTTTTCAACCATCTTACGCTTGGTTTCCTTAGAAGCATTCCAACGTCGCAACGCTTCTTCTCTTGTTAACTTTGTTGTATTCATTCTTTATTCCTCCTTTTTTTAGTTCAAATTAAAATTGCAAAAATACCTCCCGTCAATATTTATAACCTAAATTCATATACCTACAAGTTTGGAATCTAGCGATAAAAACAAGAGGATTGAGAGGCTAGGAATCCTTGTTTTCTGCTCTATATTAAGAACAAGACCTATAGTTGTACGACTATAAAGTTACAGTTGTACGACTATACATGCTATGGTTGTACGACTGTAGAGTTATGGTTGTACAACTATAGGGGTTATAGTCGTACAACTATAGATTTTCCTCAACGGCATCACCTTGTCAAGAAATCACAAACACCTGATTATCAACAAGTTCTTATTTCTCTTCATATTTGCGATATTCTCAAAGAAACAATAAGCGTCTGAAAATACGAGAATCTCAGGCAAGCTAATGTAAAGAAAACTTGTTCTTAATAACGCCGCATCACTACATCTTCGGGATATTCTTACTGATTACTTACTTCATTTTCCACCCATCAATGGTTCCCGTCTTCGACGAGAAGTTGCAGCCTATCTGATAAATCTTTCTGCCATCTGCTGCATATTCCCTGGCATAGCCCATATCCTCTATCTGCTTCAGGGCTTCCTCTGCCGAACCATCACGCTTGAATTCGAAGATGTAGATATAGTTCGGAGTCTCTACCACACAATCTACCCTACCTTCGCTTTGCTGCTTTTCGATGAAGACAGTGAAACAGCTGATCATTCTCAATACGAGATAGAAGGTATATTGAAAATAACGTTCCTTCTCTCGCTCATCGTCCTTACGACGCTGGTTATAAGGAATGCTGGCAAAGAAGGATGTCATCAGATTCTCCAACTGATGGCAATCGCCCACGTCCATAGCACTCACCACTTGTAAAACAAAAGCATCTGTCGATTCTTTTGGCTGCAAATAGCTAGTAGCCACCAAAGTAAGGAATCCATTTTTCACCTCATCATTCGGAAAATCCAAAAGATAGGAATCCATATTCATGTTCCAATCCTTTATCGTAAGATAGCCACTCTGATAAATCATAGGCAATGGCGCTTCTACATCTGCTCGATAATCCACGAAACTACTTGTTGGATAATACTTGCCTGTCAATTCATTCAAATTCTCCTTAAAATGGGAAAGCAAGCGAACCAAATAAGTTGGTGTACCAGTACGAAACCAAAAGTCACTTAGTCTCTTCTTGCTCAAAGAATTCAAGATACTAAACGGATTATAGATATCGAGCATGTCTGAGCTAAAATGATAACCGTCGAACTTACGTTTCAACTTGTATTTCATCCCCTCCTCTGTAGTCTTATATCTCACAGCCATCACTTTAATCTGTTCCTCGAATGTGGAATACAGCTCTTCTTCCGTAATACCGCAAAGTGCCTCGTAATGCTCATCCATACTGATGTCATCAGGTTGGTTAAAACCACTGAACACACTCACCTGAGAGAACTTGGTAACGCCAGTCAACAAAACGAACTGCAAATCGGCATCGGCTGCCTTGAAAACTGAATAAAAACCTTTCAAAACTTCTCTATTCCATTCCTCCAACTTTCTCTTCTGACCATTGATTGTAATATTCAAATCTTGGTCCAAGACATCTAGCAAAGGCTTGTCGTATTCATCAATCAAGACAACAGCACGAAGACCAGTTTTCTCATGGGCAGCTTTGAGGACAGATACAAATCGGCTTCCCAATCCTTCAGCAAACTCATCCTTCCCATATATTTTTTCCTGTCGTTCAACAAAACCTAACAGGGTTTTATCCAACATTCCTGCATCAGTAAAATTAATGCCATTGAAGTCTAAATGGAACACAGGATATTGCTTCCATTCCTTCTCCAGCTTGTCGATGGCAAGCCCCTTGAACAACTCCTTTTTTCCCTCAAAATAGTATTTCAAGGTAGATACGAGCAACGACTTTCCGAATCGTCTAGGACGACACAGAAAGTATATTTTACCATTAGTCACTAAGTCATAGACCAATGCCGTCTTATCAAGATAAACATAATCACCTTCTATGATTTGTTCGAAGTCTTGTATTCCTATAGGATATTTCATATTGCTGCCTTTTTAATTTCTTTCGGCAAAGTTACAAAAAATAATGATACAAGCAAAAGAATAGCCCGAAAAAAATAACGAGATTGCAAAATACCATATTTGTGGGATTGTTGACAAGGAAAAAAAATAATACCTTTGCCTTTTGAAAATAATAGTTTAAAATCATGGTAGAAACAATGAATAATATTGGAAATAGACAGCCGGATAGCAATGCTGGCTGCAGTAAGCAAAAAGGAGTGAAGAATAAGCAAACCCGGCAGCTGGCACTATGGATTGGCGCTTTGATAGTAGGCGCCGTCTTGGGGATATTCGGCATCAGCTGGCTGGATGGTCTGATGAACTTCATAGCCACGGTCTATACCCGCTTATTCCAACTTCTGGCAGTACCAACCATAGCCTTGGCTGTCATCACAACCCTGGCATCCTTGGGCAACCAGGCAGATACCGGTAAGATATTCCGCCACGCCATCACCTACACCCTGCTCACGACGATAGCAGCTGCAGCAGTGGGACTGGTGCTCTACAACATCGTTTCTCCAGGCAATTTACCTACAGCCTTGGTACAGAGCGGTATGGCGGATGTTCCCCAAAAGTTGGGAGAAACCAGCTATTATGACCATATTCTTGGGGTAATACCCAACAATATCATCAAGCCGTTTGCCGAAGGAAATGTACTCTCTATATTGATTTTGGCGGCAGCAGCAGGTATTGCTTTAGCCAAGATGCCATCAAGCGATAAGAAAGAAGTCGTGATGAAGGGATTGTTTGGATTACAGGATCTGCTTTTCATGCTGATTCATGGATTAATCTGGGCTCTGCCTCTGGGTATCGTTGCCTTTGCAGCACAACTTTCAGCCCAGTTCTCTGCGGGTATCGTGATGGCTTCTCTAGGAAAGTACGTAGCTGTCATCCTGGGAGGTAATGTCATTCAATTCTTCATCATCCTTCCGCTCTTCCTCTTGGCAAGAGGCTTGAATCCTGTGCGCACTTTGGGCAAGATGATGCCGGCAGTATTAATGGCTCTGTTTACAAAGAGTTCTGCTGCTACGTTGCCGGTGACGATGCAGACTGCAGAAGACAGACTGGGAGTTTCCAATCAGGTTTCCCGCTTTGTATTACCTATTTGTACTACCATCAACATGAATGGTTGCGCTGCGTTTATCCTCGTAACCTCCTTATTCCTGATGCAAAATGGAGGAATGCCTTTACCTTGGACTACGATGATTCTCTGGCTCTTCATTTCAGTTATCTCAGCAGTGGGTAATGCAGGAGTACCGATGGGATGTTATTTCCTTACCCTATCTCTAATGTCCGGTATCAATGCTCCTATCGGCATCATGGGCATCATCCTGCCAATCTATACCATTATCGACATGATTGAAACGGCAGAGAATGTATGGTCAGATTCCTGTGTCTGTGCCATGGTGGATAAGGACTTGAAGAAAGAGTCCACTTGAAAAAAAAGACGATGTTAAGCACATTGAGGTAAAGTAATCACTCATAACGTGCTAAGCAGCTTTCTGGATGACATTTCATTGCAACCTAGAAAATAATTAAAACGGAGGGCTAGTCCTGGTAATGGGACCAGCCCATTTTTTGTAGCTTTGGGGTCATTACTGCAAGAAATCATCGTTGCTTACCTTTACACCAAGTGGTCCATAGTCGCCAAGAGCTTTGTGAGCAAGTCGACTCAACCCTCGGTCTAAGGTGTAGATTGTTCGGTTGGATGCATCAGAGACGTAGTTTCCATGGAAGACGTGATTGAAACTATGAACAACGTGGAAATCGTAGTAAAAGAAGAAGAAGAACTGTTTTTTTATCTTTTTTAATCCTATTTTCCCCATGCATTCAGCTAAAATTCATACCTTTGCATTATCTTTTCAAAAAACAACAAAATGTAATCAATATGAAACAGAAAGATGTTATAACAGGATGGCTTGTAGCATTCATTATCAGCTGTATGATGCTGACGGGATGCACCGAAAAAAACAGGAAGCTAGAGAAGAAAAACGTGAAAGTTGAGACTATCTCCGTGGGGAATACAAACCTGGGGGGAACGAAAGACTATGTGGGAACCATCGAGGAAAAGATGGGATCTACACTCAGTTTCGAGATAGCCGGAAACATCACTTCCATACGGGTGGAAGAAGGAGATAGAGTGAGCAAGGGACAGCTGCTCGCCACCATCAACCCTACCACCGTGAAGGAGGCTCACCGGGCAACACTCACCACCCTGAAACAGGCGCAGGATGCCTACAGAAGATTCCTGCCCCTGCACCAGTCGGGAACCATCTCGGATATGAAATGGGTGGAGATAGAAAGCAAACTGGAACAGGCAAAGGCGGCTGAAAGCATCGCCCGCCAGCAACTCTCCCACTCTACCCTCACAGCTCCTTTTGCAGGCGTCATCGCTGCCAAGAACGTGGACTTGGGAACCTACGTGCTCCCCGGACAGCCTGTGCTGAAACTCGCCAATGTGGCACAAGTCAACGCCAAGGTATCCGTACCCGAAGCTGAAATATCTCATCTGCACGTGGGCGACAAGGTGAAACTGACAGTAGCCGCTCTTTCGGGTGCCATTTTCCGGGGAACGATTTCAGAAAAAGGCATCGATGCCAACCCCATCTCGCATACCTACGATGTCAAGGTGGGCATCACCAATCCGCAGGGCCGTCTGCTCCCAGGCATGGTATGCAACGCCCAGGTGCAGGGTAGCGCTGCTACCCCATCCCACATCACCGTTCCGCCACAAAGCGTAGAACTGGATGTAGATAACTCCCGATTCGTATGGACCGTAGTAAACGGAAAGGCACATCAGCAACCCGTAACTACCGGCGATTTCGAAGGCGACGGCATCGTCATCCTTTCGGGACTGAAGGCTGGCGACCAGGTTATCATCAATGGCCAGCAGAAGGTTTCTGAAGGAATGAAGGTGGACACAACAAAAAGAGATAACCGATAAAAAGTGGAGAAAAAAGATATGAATCAAGAAACAAGGCAAGAGACAAACAAACCGGAGAATTCCAAAAAGCCGGAAAAGGACACCGCCCTTCGCGACCACATCAAGGCACGCATCACCAGGAAGCCCAACCGCATCATTAAGCGCTCGTTCATCGAGTCGGCGATGTGCAACCACAACATCGTGATGCTTCTGATGGGCATGCTCGTATTTCTAGGCATACTCGGCATCTGCATCATACCCAAGCAGGAGATGCCGCAATTCACCATCAGGCAGGGTGCCTGCGTAGCCGTATATCCGGGCGCTACATCCGAAGAGGTGGAAGAACGGGTGGCTAAACCGCTGGAGAACTTCATCTTCGGATACAAGGAGGTGAACAAGAAAAAGACCTATACCCAAAGCAAGGACGGCATGCTGATCGTGTTCCTGGAACTCAACGGCGACGTGGAGGACCGGGATGCCTTCTGGAGCAAGTTCAAGCATGGCCTGCAGGCCTTCAAGAGCTCCCTTCCTACGGGTGTCCTTGCCTTGCAGGCTGTGGATGACATCGCCGATACCTCTGCCCTGCTCATCACGATGGAAAGCAAGCAGAAAACCTATAGGGAACTGAATACATACATAGACCAGCTGAAGGACAGATTGCGCCGCATTGACGCCATCTCGAACCTGCGAACCTACGGACTGGAAAACGAACAGATAAGCATCTGCCTGGACCAGAACAAACTGGCCAAATACGGTATCGGCCCCTATAAGATTCTGAACAACCTTGCCCAACAGGGCTTCACCACCATGAGCGGAAACCTGGAGATGGGCAACCTCAACCTGCCCATCCACATCACCGACTCATACAACAACGAGCGGGATGTGGCAGAACAAATCGTATATTCCGACCCCAAGGGCAACATCGTGCGCCTGAAGGACATCGCACAGATAAAAAGAGAATATCCGAAACTGAATAAATACATCAAGAGCAACGGCAACAAATGCGTGCTCCTATCCATTGAAATGCGACCGGGAAACGACATCGTGAAGATGGGAAGAGACGTACACAAGATGATGGATGATTTTGAACAGTCCCTGCCAGGCGATGTACACATCAATACCATTACCGACCAGAGCAAGGTGGTAAGCGAATCGGTGCTAAACTTCCTGCGCGAGCTGCTCATATCGGTCATCTCCGTCATCATCGTGGTCATCCTGCTGATGCCGCGCCGCGTGGCAGAGGTATCAGCCCTCAGCATCCCTATCACCATCTTCTCGTCGGTGGGTATTTTCTATCTTTTAGGTATGGAACTGAACACAGTTACATTGGCTGCCCTCATCGTAACTCTGGGTATGGTGGTAGATGATTCCGTGGTTATCATCGACAACTACATGGAGAAGCTGGGCCATGGCATGTCGCGCTGGCATGCAGCCATCGCCGCTCCTAGAGAGTTCTTCATGTCGGTACTTTCAGCCACGCTTAGCATCTCGCTCACCTTCTTCCCATTCCTCTTTACCATGCATGGCGAAATGGGCGATTTCGTAAAATCATTCCCCTGGGCCATGTTCATCATCCTGAGCATCTCGCTCATGGTTTCGCTGCTGCTCACACCTTATTTACAGTATATGGTGATTCACCAGGGCATCAGCAGCCAGCACAAGCCCAACGCCCGCAAAAAGCCGCTCGACCATCTGCAGATGGGGTACACCTGGTTGCTGAAACGCTGTTTCGCCTTTCCACGCACCACCCTCGTTGTGGGCATCGCACTGGTGAGCATCGGAGCCATCATCTTCGTACATCTTCCGCAACGAATGATGCCTATCGCCGAGAGAAACCAGTTCGCCGTAGAGTTCTATCTGCCTAGCGGAACCACCGCTGCAAGAACCGCACAGGTGGCAGATTCTATGGCCCACATTCTGCAGTGCGACTCGCAGGTAACAGCCGTAACCACGTTTGTTGGTCAGGGTTCACCCCGTTTCCACACCACCTATGCGCCACAGATTGGCGGTGAGAACTTTGCACAGTTTATCGTGAATACGGTAGATAACGATGCCACAGAAGAGGTACTCGACCGATATGCCGACCGATACTCCAACTATTTTCCCGACTGCTACATCCGCTTCAAGCAGATGGATTACAACAACGCCACCTACCCTATCGAAGTAAGAGTGAGCGGCGACAGCATGGGCGACCTGAAGGCTGCCGCCAGGAAGATAGAAGCCTGCATGCACAAGATAGAAGGCATCAACCTGATTCGTACCAACTACGAAGAGCCCCTGCCTGGCATCAGGGTAACTCCAGATGCTACCGAGGCCAACCGGCTGGGTGTGAACAAAACCATACTCTCTGCCGACCTTGCCATTCATTTTGGCGATGGCATCCCGATGGCCACCCTTTGGGAAGGCGACTATCCGGTGAAGATGGTTCTGAAATCGGAAAACGACAGCGACCTTGCCAATGAATACATCCCCGTGATGGGAGGAACATCGAGCGTTCCACTCCGCCAGCTGGCTAAGATTTCGCCCGACTGGCACGACGGCAGCATCATACGCAGAAACGGCGTGCGTACCATCTCTATCATAGGTGAACCTTTAAGGGGATTCAATGCCAACCGATTGGCCAACGAACTGAAGCAGGAAGTATCCAAACTCCCGCTAGATTCCAGTCTTGATTGGGAGATTGGCGGTATGGCAGAAAAGGATGCCGAAACCCTTCCTCAGGTTACATCGGGCGTGATGATAGCAGCCTTGATTATCTTCTTCATCCTGCTCTTCCATTTCAAGCGCATCAGTCTGGCACTGGTGAATCTCTCGTCCATGTCGCTCTGCATCTTCGGTGCAGCGATAGGCCTTCTGGTTACGGGTTTCGACGTGAGTCTTACCTGCATATTAGGCATTGTGAGCCTGATGGGTATCCTGGTAAGAAACGGCATCATCATGCTCGACTATGCCGAGGAACTGCGCCGCGACAAGGGGTTATCGGTAAAGGAAGCCGCCTTCCAGGCTGGCGAGCGCCGCATGCGCCCTATCTTCCTTACATCGGCAGCCGCCTCGGTAGGCGTACTGCCTATGATGGTAGAGAACAATACGCTGTGGTCGCCAATGGGAGCCGTTATCTTCTTCGGTACGCTTATCTCAATGGTACTCATCGCCACCATCCTGCCTGTGCTCTATTGGCTCGTGTTCGACAAGCACGGCAAGTATAGTTTGAGGAAGCAGTAACCACCCCTGTGTATTAAACACTTCGTTCTCATCGGTTGTGATGCCAATAGGCAGCGGTGCACCCGTTTTCGGATTCACAAATTGCAAAAATATCACCATGATTGTAGGATAAGGGCAGAAAAACTTTGTGCTTTCAAGATTTATTCGTACTTTTGCAGTCAAAAACAGAAAGGGAGGGATGAATGCTGATGCAGAAATCCCTCTTTAAGTATAACAAAAAAAGAAGAAAGCCTATGTTCCATATCGCTCAATACTTCCCTATCACAGACCCTACGTTGATATTCTTCGTAGTGCTCCTCATCATCCTCTTTGCCCCAATCATCATGGGTAAACTCCGTATCCCGCACATCATCGGTATGGTGCTGGCAGGTGTGCTCATAGGCAAATACGGACTGAATATCCTGGAGCGCGACTCTTCGTTTGAGCTCTTCGGAAAGGTGGGACTCTATTACATCATGTTCCTCGCTGCCCTGGAGATGGATATGGAAGGCATGAAAAAGAACAAGTCGCGACTGCTTATCTATGGCCTGCTCACCTGTTTTATTCCGTTCTTCCTCACCTATGGCATGAGCATCTGGCTGCTCCACTACTCTGCCAAGGCTTCCTTCCTGCTGAGCTGCATCATGGCATCCAATACGCTGATTGCCTATCCTATCGTTTCGAGATACGGACTGCAACAGAAACCGAGCGTTACGCTGAGTGTGGGGTCGAGCATGATTTCGCTGCTCATAGCCCTGATTATGCTTGCCGGACTGGTAGCATCGTTCAGCAAGCATGACGGCGTACTGTTCTGGGTATTCTTCACCCTCAAGTTTGCCGCCTATTGTGGCGTGATGATCATGCTGATTCCCCGACTTACAAGATGGTTCTTGCGAAGATACAGCGATGCGGTGATGCAGTTTATCTTCGTACTTTCGATGCTCTTTATGAGTGCGGCACTTTCGCAGATAGTGGGCATCGAGGGCGTTTTCGGTGCTTTCTTCGCCGGTCTGATATTAAACAGATATATTCCGCATGTTTCGCCGCTGATGAACCGCCTCGAGTTTATCGGCAATGCCCTCTTCATTCCTTATTTCCTGATAGGTGTGGGCATGCTAATCAATATCAATCTGCTGTTTCAGGGCAGTCATATTCTATGGGTCGTGTTCTGCATCGCCTTCTTCGGAACCCTGGGCAAAGCCATCGCAGCCTATATCGCCTGTCTGGGTTTCAGGTTGCCACTTTCTTCGGGTCACATGATGTTCGGACTCACTTCGGCTCATGCTGCCGGAAGTATCGCCATGGTGATGGTGGGTATGCATCTGCTCGTAGCACCGGGCACTTATCTCGTAAACGATGATATGCTCAATGGTGTGGTTATGATGATTCTGATTACCTGCATCATCTCATCCATCCTTACCGACCGGTCTTCGCAGAAGATTATCCTGAGAGACAAGGAACTGCCTGATGCAGAAGACGACAAGAAGGTGAGCGATGAGAAGATTCTGGTTCCGGTGAAATATCCTGAATATGCCGACAACCTGATGAGTCTGGCGTTTCTGGTGAGAAACCAGAAACTGAACAGGGGACTCATCTGCCTGAATGTGGTATATGAAGACAAGGATATGCGATACAACCAGGAACAGGGAAGACGGATTCTGGAACATTGCAGTCAGCTGGCTGCAGCCACCGATGTGATGACGCAGACCCAGGTTCGTATTGCCGCCAACATCGCCAACGGCATCAAGCATGCCTTCAACGAATTCCAATGTTCTGAGATTATCATCGGAATGCACATGCATCCTGAGGTTTCGCCGAAGTTCTGGGGAGAATTCCACCAGAGTCTCTTCAACGGATTGAGCCGACAGATCATTATGGCACGCATCAGACAGCCGTTGAATACATTGAGAAGAATACAGGTAGCCGTACCTTCGAGAGCAGAGTTTGAGCCGGGTTTCTACCGCTGGCTGGAACGACTTGCCCGACTTGCCGGCAACCTCGACTGCCGCATCCAGTTTCATGGCAGAGAAGAAAGTCTGGCGCTCATCAATGAATATATCAAGAACCGGCATCCGGAAGTGCGTGCTGATTATACCCAGATGATTCACTGGAACGAGTTGCCACAGCTGGCTTCGCAGATATCTCCAGACCACCTGTTCGTGGTAGTAACCGCCCGTAAGGGAACCGTATCTTACAAGACAGCACTGGAGCGTCTGCCGGAAGAAATCACGAAATACTTCTCAGGTACCAACCTGATGATTATCTTCCCCGACCAGCATGGTGATTCCTACGGCGACCAGCTTACCTTCGCTGAGCCTCAGCATCAGGAAGAGATCAGTGCTTACGAATCATTCCTGCAATGGTTTAAGAAGAAGTTCAGAAAATAACAAATTTGTTTTTATCAAAAAGAGTTTTATTACATAAAATAAGGCTCTTTTTTTCTTTTTATCTCTTAAAATTAGGCATTTCCAAATATTTTGCTTAATTTTGCCTGCAAAATAATTTTGAGTAAGAAAATGATAGATATAAAAGGTATAACCAAGAGCTTCGGCTCCCTGCAGGTGCTTAAGGGCATCGACCTGCATATTGACAAGGGCGAGGTGGTAAGTATCGTCGGTCCTAGTGGTGCCGGCAAGACTACACTCCTCCAGATTATCGGTACCCTCGACAAGCCTGATAGTGGCAGCATCATGGTTGATGGCATCAATGTAAGCAGCCTCAGCACCAAGAAACTGAGCGATTTCCGCAACCAGCATCTCGGTTTCGTCTTCCAGTTCCACCAACTTCTCCCTGAGTTCACCGCCCTGGAGAACATCATGATTCCTGCCTTCATTGCAGGCAAGAGCCGAAAAGAAGCCAAGGAGCGTGCCGAGGAGTTACTGGCGTTCATGGGCTTGAGCGATAGAGCCAGTCACAAGCCTGCCGAGTTATCCGGTGGTGAGAAACAGCGTGTAGCCGTGGCGAGAGCTTTGGTCAATAATCCTGCCGTCATCCTTGCCGATGAGCCATCAGGAAGTCTCGACACCAAGAACAAGGCTGAGCTTCACCAGCTCTTCTTCGACCTCAGAGACAAGTTCGGTCAGACTTTCGTCATCGTAACTCATGATGAGGGCCTTGCTGCCATCACCGACCGCACCATCCATCTCAAGGATGGAATGATTGAGAAGACGGTGGAAGCAGGAGCTGCTGATAGCCAGGAAGAGACTGCAGAAGTTGCAGAAGCCCCAACAACAGAAGAAAAAACTGAAGATAATATTATATGAGCAAAAAGATAAAACTAGGCGATTACAATCGCCTTCGCATCGTAAAGAAAGTTGATTTCGGTCTGTATCTCGATGGTGGTGACGAGGGAGAAATCCTCCTTCCATCCCGCTACGTACCTGAAGACGCAGGCATCGGCGACGAGTTGGATGTCTTCATCTATCTCGACCAGGAAGAACGCCTCATAGCAACCACCGAAACCCCTTTGGCAAAGGTGGGCGATTTCGCCTATCTCGAAGTGAAATGGGTCAACGAATACGGAGCCTTCCTGGGCTGGGGCCTGATGAAGGACATCTTCTGCCCGTTCCGCGAGCAGAAGAAGCGCATGGTGCTCGGAAACTCCTACATCGTGCATATCCACATCGACGAGGAGAGCTATCGCATCGTTGCCTCTGCCAAGATTGAGCGTTATCTCAACGAAGACCATCCTCACTACAAGCATGGCGATGAGGTGGATCTCCTTATCTGGCAGAAGACCGACCTCGGCTTCAAGGTTATCATCGACAACCAGTATCCAGGACTCCTCTATCAGGACCAGATCTTCCAGTACATCCACACGGGTGACAAGATGAAGGGCTACATCGGAAGAGTCCGTCCTGACGGAAAGATAGATGTCACCCTACAGAAGACCGGTATTCAGCAGACTGCCGATTTCGCCGAAACCCTCTACCAGTATCTCTTGGACAACGATGGCGAGTGTAACCTTGGCGACAAGAGCGAGGCCGACGACATCTACGAGCGTTTCCACGTGAGCAAGAAGGTTTACAAGCGTGCCGTGGGCGACCTCTACAAGAAGCGCCTCATCACCGTAAGCCCAATGAGCATCCGATTAGCGGAATAAAGCAGATTTTAGATGTATATATATATAATAAGGTGGACATTGCTATTTCTAAAAAGCATTGTCCACCTTTTATATTTAGAGAGAGAAATAAGCTAATTGAATTATTCATACGCTTATGTTACAAATCAGGGGCAAAGATACGACTTTTTAGTATTACTTTATAGACTGATATGTTAAAACAAGCAGAACATAAAAAATAGTTTATGGATTGTTTGGTTATTAAAAGAGTTTTATGTATCTTTGCATCGTAATCAGTTAACATGATATACTACAATTAAAAATTCAACAAATGAATGAAGAAGAGTTAGAAAAGCAGATTAGAATAAAGAAAAAACTGCTTAGTGATTACATCAGATTGAGAGATGCATACAACATTGATGACGAAACTTATTGGAAGTTTACAGACAGCGTTTTAGACCAGCTTTCAGATCTGATTAAGAAAAGAAAAAAGAATTAAAAATCCCATCCTTCGGGATTCGGGAGAGGATTAAAAACAAGATAAGATATGAATAATAACACAGATTTACTTAAAGAATACGCTTCTCTTGCAGGCAAGGAAGACGAAAAGAGCGAAACTCGAAAAACTGAGATTTTAAACTACATCAAATTACATGCTGATGATAGTGACAGAGAGGAGGCTAAGGCTTTCATAAATCAAAAGATGGAACAGCTTCAGAGTGAAGTTCTAACATTGCGTGACCAACTTGCAGAGGATGATTACAAGTTGCTGCCACTTAGATACATCGCACAGAAATACTTCGGCAAAAGTGCTGCATGGCTCTCTCAGCGTCTCAATGGCTCAGAGGTTCGTGGTCATGTTTACACGCTCAATGCAGAGCAGAAAAGCATTTTCAATCGTGCCGTTCAGGAGATAGGACAACGCATCAGCTCTTTGCAGTTGGCATAGGATTAACTTTATCATACAAACGTCCCCGACACGATTCCGTGCTGGGGACTTCTTATGCTTTTTGTCTTGCTTCCAAGCCTCCAGATACTGATGATATTTCGTCTAAACATACGCATTTGTTTCAAATCAGGGGCAAAGATACCACTTTTTTGTCGCAAATCAGGGGCAACTGCGTTAAAGTTTGTTGCAAATCAGGGGCAAGAAACACACAATACGAGAGTGTAAACTAAACTGTGTCAAGCTACAATAAAAGTAGTTTAACACAGTTTTTATATTATGGAC
>OJRH01000227.1_pt1 | contig 30385 bp, 29 predicted proteins | sample 1599131 | NCBI WGS metagenome assembly OJRH01 (sample SAMN03922527, study PRJEB24848) | human gut metagenome | isolation source: stool sample | host: Homo sapiens | place: Germany | collected 2010-05
CTCCTGCTCCGTCAGCGGCCGCCACTGACGCGGCGCGAGCGTGCCGAGCCGCAGCTGCCCCTCTGCCACGCGCACGAGCCGCCGGACACGCAGCCCCGCGAGCGCACACAGGCGGCGCACCTGCCGGTTGCGCCCTTCATGGATCGTGACGGACAGCCGGCCTGGCGCGAGCACCGTCACTTCCGCCGGGCGGACACGATAGCCCTCCAGCTCCGTGACGGCATGCATGGTCTCTGTCGCGGCTGCGAGGTCGCCGCCCTCTACGTCCACCTCATACGTTTTGGGGATCTCGTGTGACGGGTGCATGAGACAGTTTGCGATCTCCCCGTCATTCGTCAGAATGAGCAGACCCTCGGAATCGAGATCCAGCCGCCCGACCGGGTAGAGCCGCTCCCCCGCCGCGGCCACAAGATCCGCCACCGTTTTGCGCCCGCGCTCGTCGTGCATCGTCGTGACATAGCCGCGCGGTTTATTCAGCATTATGTACCGCTTCGGGGCGCGCGGCGGCAGCGGCCGGCCGTCGATGCAGATGACGTCGGTCTCCGGGTCTGCCTGCGCGCCAAGCTGTGCGGTTCGGCCGTTGACGGTCACGCGGCCGGCGGAGATCATCGCCTCCGCCGTGCGGCGGGAGGCGACGCCCGCCTCGGAAATGCACTTTTGCAGCCGCTGCTGCATGGTCATCACCTCAGGATACAGGATAGTAGGAAGAAAAGTAACGGCAGGCGTGCGTCCACAGCCGGCCGAGTCGCGCGAGCGGCGTGATCTTCACGTCCGGGTCGAGCGCCGCGGGTTCGGCATAGCGCAGCGGCACCGTGACGCTTTGGCCATCCGGGCCGGTTGCCGTCAGTGTGCCCGCCTGCGCGCCCTGCTCCACCGGCGCAAACGTGAAGCGCGGCAGCTCCGCCTTCAGCGACACCGGGTCATCCGGGTGCACGAGCAGATAGGCAGGCCGCTCCGGCGCCGCTGCGCAGAGCTCCACCGTGGCGGAGAGCACCGGCACGGCGTACACCGGCGTGTCGCCGGCGACGCAGCGGTACTCGTAGTTTTTAAACGCCCAGTCGAGCAGGTGCGTGTGGTCGTTCCAGTCGTCCGGATCCGAGAGCGTCACGCACACGAACTGCGTCGTGCCGCGCTGCGCGCAGGATACGAGCGTCCGGCCCGCGGTCTTGGTATACCCGGTCTTGACGCCGACCGCACCGTCATAGCTGCGCAGCAGGCGGTTGTGGTTCACGAGCGTCTGCCCGTCCACGGTCGTGCTCTTTGTGGACACGATCGCGCGGAATGTCTCATTTTCCAGAGCCGCACAGGCGAGCTTCGCCATGTCGCGTGCCGTGGAATAGTGCCCCTCGGCGTCAAGGCCGTTGGGGTTTTGAAACGCGCTGCTGGTCATGCCGAGCGCGCGCGCCTTGTCGTTCATCATGCCCGCGAACGCCGCCACAGAGCCCGCCGTGTGACACGCGAGCGCGATGGCGGCATCGTTGCCGGACACGAGCATCAGGCCGTAGAGCAGCTCCTCAACCGTGTACGTCTCGCCGGCGCGCAGATACATCGACGAGCCCTCGACCGCCGTGTATTCCGGCAGGATCTCAACCGGTTCGTCGAGCGCGCAGTGTTCGAGCACGACGAGCGCAGTCATGATCTTCGTCGTGCTGGCAATGCCGAGCCGCTCGTCCGCGTTCTTTTCATAGAGCACGGCGCCGGTCTCGGGATGCACGACAATGGCGGCCCTGGCCGCATTGTCCGTCCCGGCGGCATGTGCGCGCGGCGTGCAAAGCAAAGAAATGGCCAGCACGCAGGCAAGGCCAAAAAACGTCCGTTTCAAAACAAGCACCACCCTTTCCAAGTTTCGGGCGGTGCTTATTATGGGCGCTTTCGGTGCGGTTTATGCTTTGTCGGCCTTGCGCTGGTCGATAAACTGGTCGATGCGGTCGATCACCTGCGGGGTCATGTCGATCAGGCGGTCAAACGTGTTCGATGCCGGCGGCATGACGTTGAGCATGCGCACATTGCCGTCCTTGACGATCAGAAAGCCCATCGGCTCGACCTTGACGCCTGCGCCGCTGCCGCAGCCGACACCGTTTTTGTTCTCCTTCATCGGGAACTCCGACCCGCCGCTGGCAAAGGCAAAGCTGACGCGGGACAGCGGAATGAGCGTGATGTCGTCCGGCGTCGTGATCGGTTCGCCGACGACGGTGTTCGTGTCCACCATTTCCTTGATCTTGCTCATGGTCGCAGTCATGACTGCACTGATTTCATTATCCATTGCTGACCTTCCTTTCCTGCGTGGCCGGCGCGGTCTTTGCGCGTGCGGCGCGGGCCTGTTTCGCGTGCATTTTCTGTTTCAGGAATCCTGCGCCGAACGCCAGCGCGATGATGACGATCTGTCCGATACGGATCGTGCAGACGATGCGCGCGTCGATGCGCGGCCGCTCGGCCTGAAAATCCACACCGGTCTGAATGTCCCGCTCGTCGATGCGCAGCGCCCGCTCCGCCAGCGGCGTGAGCGCGCCGAGCGCGGCGTTGACATAGCCGAACGCCAGCGCCGTGTCGTACGGATCTGACGCGCCGGAGACAAACACCAGCCGCAGCAGCTGCACACGCAGCCGCTGCCGGAAGCGATCCAGCGCCTGCAGGCCGAGCTTTGCAAGGGCGAGGATCGTCCGGATATCCGGCGGGGCGGATTGCTTTTTCGGCTTTTCCTTCTTCGGTTTTGGGGGCTTTTTCTTCTTTGGCTTCTGGTCCGGCGGTTTCGGCAGGAGCCGGAGCCGGAACGGGCCGATGCGCGCCGCGAGCGAAAACACATCGTCCGCGTAGGCGGCGTCCACGCCGACCGGCAGCAGATTCAGCACCGTCAGCACCAGCGCGATCGCCAGTATGATCCACAGGGCCGTCAATCGGCATCACTCCCCTGTCGGTTTTTCCTCCGTGTCCGTCAGCTCCATCTGCTCGCCGCGGCCGCGCAGCTCCGAGATGGCCTGTTCGAGCTTTTCCGCGCCCTCGTCGGACGACAGATCCGGCAGCACGGGCAGCTCATCGAGCGACTGCATACCCATGGTGCGCAGAAACAGCGCGCTCGTGCGGTACAGCGACGGGCGGCCGGGCGCGTCGAGCTTGCCGCAGGCCTCGATGAGCCCGCGCTCGAGCAGCGTCGTGACCGTGTAGGCACTGTCCACGCCGCGCACCTGGTCGATGTACGCGCGCGTGACGGGCTGGAAATACGCCACGATCGCCAGCACCTCCAGCGCCGGCTGCGAGAGCTTGGGCGGCTTGCGCTGCTCGAGCGCGCGGCGGATATACTCCGCATACTCCGGCGCGGAGCACAGCTGCAGCAGATCATTCATCTGCACCAGGCGCATACCGCAGCGGTTTTCCTCATAGGCCGCGGCGAGCTCCCTGGCGGCCGAGACGATCGTCTGCGTCTCCTCGCCGGTGACGAGCGCGATGCGCGACGCCGGCACGGGATCGCCCGCTGCAAATAAAATGGCCTCAATGACCGAAAGTAATTCCTCGTGTTCCATAAAAATTTCTCACTCTACAATGGATTCCAGAATATCGTCCGTGACGCCGCCGGTGAAGCTTGCCACATATTCGCCGTTTTGCTCGGAAAGCATCAGATGGCCGAGGCTGCACAGCTCCAGCACGGACAAAAACGTCGCCACGATCTCGCTGCGGCTGGCGCACTGGCTGTAGAGCGTGCTGAGCGGCATGCTCCCCCGCTCGCGCAGCTGGTCAATGAGCGTGCGGCATTTGTCGCGCACGCTGTAGACGATGCGCTTCGGCGCCGCCATCTGCAGCGCATCCGTCGCCGTTGCGCCGCCGCGCGTGAACACCGACAGCAGCGCGCGCAGAAGGTCTGCCTGCTCGATGCGGTAGCGGTATTCCCCTGCTGACTTCGGCAGCGGCTCCGGCGGGCGCGAGAGATAGTGCAGGCCGGTCTGGGCCGCAGCGTCAAGCATCGGCGTGACGGACTTCACAGCCGCATAGGTGTCCTTGCACTTGAGCTGCTCGAGCGATGCGATAAGCTGCTCAAGCTCTGTGACCTCCTTCTCCTCCGTGAGGAGCATACGGGTCTTGATATAGAGCAGATAGGACGCCATCTGCACAAACTCGCTTGCGATCTCGAGATCGAGCTTTTCCATGGCGTTGAGGTATTCCAGATACTGATCGAGGATCTCCGAAATTTTGATGTCCCGGATCTCGATCTTGTTCTTCGACAAGAGCAGCAGGATCAGGCTCAGCGGGCCCTCAAAATCCGCCATCTCGCTCTTGTCGTGGATGACGCCCTCGAGAAAATAAGTTGGATCGGCCGGCTTAGCCGAAGATGCCGATAAGTTCATAGCCCCACTCCGCAAATACAAAGAGTTTGTCAAACGCGGCCTCCGTCACCGTGGTGAGCGGCTTGCCGAGCACACCGGTGGCGACCAGCACGAGCAGCAGGATCATGCCATAGCGCTCATAGCGCATGAGCTTGGCATACGCCGCGTCGGGCAGCAGCGCAAAGAGCACCTTGGACCCGTCGAGCGGTGAGACCGGGATGATATTGAAAATGGCCAGCGCCAGACTGATATATGCCGTCAGCCAGATCATGTCCAGCAGAAACTGCACCGAATACAGTGCCCGATACAGCAGGCCGTACAAAAACAGAAACACCAGTGCGAGCAGCACGTTCGACACCGGCCCCGCCAGCGCCGTGAGCGCCATGCCGCGCTTGGGGCTGCGAAAGCGCATCATGTTCACCGGCACGGGCTTTGCCCAGCCGAATTTGAACACGACCATCATCAGCAGACCCATCGGATCGATGTGCTTCAGGGGGTTGAGCGTGAGCCGGCCGGCGTCCTTTGCCGTCGTATCGCCGAGGCGATAGGCGACATAGCCGTGCGACACCTCATGAAACGTGATGCACAGCAGCGACGGAACGACCGACAGCACGATATTCAGCAGATACGACCAGTCGAGCCCGTTCCAGATCGATTGCAGGGTGTTCACGCGCGCACCTCCCATTCCTACAAATTTGCATTATATCAAGTCCCCGCCGAAAAAACAAGTGCAGAGCGCGCGAATGCACGCTCTGCACTTCGGGCAGTTAAGAATGGCCCCGCCATCGCCGGATCGAATGCGCAGCGGGAGTGCTCGAGGGGGCAAGGCCCGCCTCGAATCCAATCAGCCGCCGCAGAAAGCTCTGCCCTGCAGAGCCTTGCGGCGCAGAGCGCGCGAATGCACGCTCTGCACTTCGGGCAGTTAAGAATGACCCCGCCATCGCCGGATCGAATGCGCAGCGGGGGGTGCTCGAGGGGGCAAGGCCCGCCTCGAATCCAATCAGCCGCCGCAGAAAGCTCTGCCCGGCAGAGCCTTGCGGCGCAGAGCGCGCGAATGCACGCTCTGCACTTTGGTTCATCCAATGGCGCGAAAGATCTCGCCGAGCAGCGCCTCGCGGCCGGTGCCCTTCTCCGCCGAAAACGGCAGGAGCACCGCCTCGTCCGGCAGCAAAAGCGTGGCCCGGATGCGCGCAAGGTTCGGCTCGATCTCCGACTTTTTGAGCTTGTCGCACTTGTTGGCCACGACGACCATCGGACAGCCGGTGGAATGAAACCACGCAGCCATCGTCTCATCGTCGGCCGTGGGCTTGTGGCGGGCGTCGACGATCATGACGCCGAGCGTGATGCGCGCGGGGTCTGCGAAGAAGTCCTCCATGAGCTTGCCCCAGCGTGCGCGCTCCGTCTTGGCGACGCTGGCATAGCCGTAGCCCGGAAGGTCGACAAAGTATGCCCGGCCGTCAATGCAAAAATAGTTCACATGGACGGTCTTGCCGGGCTGCGAGCCGACGCGGGCAAAATTCCTGCGGTTGAGCAGCCGGTTGATGACAGAGGACTTGCCGACGTTCGACTTGCCGGCAAAGACGATGCACGGCAGGTCGGCCACGAGAAAGCCGGACGGGCTGACGGCGGACTTGAGAAACTCCGCCTTATTCAGGTTCAGTGTCGCCATGGCAGTCTCCTCACTGGCGCAGGTTCACGTTCGCCGCGTCGCCGGGCGCATCCTTGTGCGCCGCCTTGACGGCCGCGGCAAACCGGCGGCCGAACGCGACGTCCAGGATCTTGTCCACATGATCGGTCGTGACGAATTTGAGCGCACTGCGCACGGTCGGGTCGATCTCCTCGAGATCCTTTTCGTTCTCACGCGGGATGATGACCGTCGTAATGCCGATGCGCATGGCGGCCATGGTCTTTTCCTTCAGGCCGCCGATCGGCAGGATGCGGCCGCACAGCGTGATCTCGCCCGTCATGGCGAGGTCGCGGCGGACCGGCGTATTCGTGAGCGCGGAGATGACCGCGATGCAGATCGTGATGCCGGCCGACGGGCCGTCCTTCGGGATTGCGCCCTCCGGGAAGTGGATGTGGATATCCTTCTTCTTATAAAACTCCGGGTCGATGCCGAGCATCTGCGCGCGGCTGCGGATATAGGTGACGGCGGCCTGCGCCGACTCCTTCATGACGTCGCCGAGGTTGCCGGTCAGCTCCAGCTTTCCGGTGCCGTCGAGCACGGCGGCTTCAACATCGAGCACTTCCCCGCCGACGGATGTCCAGGCAAGGCCGCGTACGAGGCCGACCTCATCCTGCGCATAGACGTGCTCCGGCTCAAAGCGCGCGGGGCCGAGATAGTTGGCCACGCTGCCTGCGCGCAGCTGCACGCTCTTGCACTCGCCGAGCGCGATGCGCTTGGCCGTCTTGCGGCAGACGGCGGCGAGCTCGCGCTCGAGCACGCGCACGCCGGATTCGCGCGTATAGAGCGTGATGATCTCGCGGATGGCATCGTCGCTCACGCGCAGCTGCGACGGCTTGAGCCCGTGCTTTTTGCGCTGCTTGGGCAGCAGATGCTGTTTTGCGATCTGGAGCTTTTCCTCGTCGGTATAGCTCGAGAGCTGGATGACCTCCATGCGGTCGAGCAGCGGGCGCGGGATGGTGTCAAGCGTGTTGGCCGTCAGGATGAAAAACACATCCGACAAGTCGACCGGGATCTCCATGAAGTTATCGCGGAAGTGGTCGTTCTGCTCTGCGTCGAGCACCTCCAGCAGCGCCGACGACGGGTCGCCGCGGTAATCGCTGCCGAGCTTATCGATCTCGTCGAGCACCATGACGGGGTTCATGCTGCCGGCGATGGTCAGGCCGTTGATGATGCGGCCGGGCATGGCGCCGACATACGTCTTGCGGTGGCCGCGGATCTCCGCCTCGTCGTGCACGCCGCCGAGAGAGATACGCGCGAGCTTGCGGTTCGTGGCGTGGGCAATGCTCATGGCAATGCTCGTCTTGCCGGTGCCCGGAGGGCCGACAAGGCACAGCACGCCGCCCTTGACATCGGGCGCGAGCTGGCGCACGGCCAGATACTCCGTGATGCGGTCCTTGACCTTTTCGAGGCCGAAGTGCTCTTTGTCCAGCACCTCGCGCGCGGCGCGCACGTCGAGCGTTTCCTTCGTGCGCGTGTTCCACGGCAGCTCGAGGCAGATGTCCAGATAATTGCGGATGACAGCCGCCTCCGATGAGCCGAACGGCTGCTTTTTGAGCCGGTCGACCTCTTTGAGCAGGCGCTGCTCGGAGTCGGCCGGCAGGTGCAGGGCGAGGATCTTCTCACGGTAGTCCGCGCTCTCGGAGTCCGGATCGTCGGACTCGCCGAGCTCCGCCTGAATGATCTTCATCTGCTCGCGCAGCAGATACTCCTGCTGCGTCTGATTCAGCCGGTCCTGTGCCGCCTCCTCGAGCTGATGCTGCAGGCCGAGCACAGTCGTCTCGTGCAGCAGCATTTTCGAGAGCTTGGACAGTCTCCGGCTCGGGCGCGTCTCCTCCAGCAGCTCCTGCTTCTCTTCCGGACGCAGGAACACGTGCTGGGAGATAAAATTCGACACGAACGCCGCGTTCGTGCTGCCGAGCACGCTGATGACCGACTCCGGCGCCATGTTGCCGGACGCGGTAACATAGGCATCAAACAAATTGCAGCAGTGACGGATGAGCGCCTCGGTGCGCGCCGTTTTCCGCTCTTGCACATCCGGCATCGGCTCGACCTCGGCCACAAAGCAGGGCGTGTCCGTGCGCACGGCCAGCGTCCGGCCGCGCTCGATGCCCTCGGCCATGACGCGGATGGTCTTGGTGCCGGGCTGCTTCATCATCTGCTTGATGCGGCAGACCGTGCCCACGCCGTACACATCGTCCGGGGTGGGAATGTCGGTCGCAATGTCTTTCTGCGGGACCAGGTAGATGATCTGATCGTCGCTCATGGCCATGTTCAGCGCCGCGATGGACATGCTGCGCTCGACCTCGAAAGTCAGCATCATGCCCGGAAACACGGTCAGGCCGCGCAGTGCCATCATGGGCAGGCTGCGCCGGGCGGTGAATTCCGCATGATCCATAGTCGTTGTGTTATCCATTCAGATTCCTCTTTCGCTCAGGGGTCTTGGGGGCAGGAGGCAATGGCTCACTGCTCCCGGCGCTCGATGCGCGGCGGCTCAGTGCCGTCCACGCTCGCCGCGGTGATGGTGATCTTGGCGATCGTCGGGTCCGACGGAACGGAGTACATCAGGTCCGTCATGACGCCTTCCATGACGCTGCGCAGGCCGCGGGCGCCGATCTCCATTGCGATCGCCTTATCCGCAATTTTACCCAACGCTTCGTCTTCAAATTCCAGTTCGACGTTATCAAACTGCATCAGCGCCTGATACTGCTTGGTCAGGGCGTTTTTGGGCTCTTTGAGGATACGCACCATGTCCTCGCGGCTCAGACTGGCCAGCGCCGTGATGACCGGCATGCGGCCGATCAGCTCCGGGATGATGCCGAACTTCAGCAGGTCGTGCTGCTGCACGTTTTTCATGATCTCGGTCAGGTCGCGCTCCTTGGCGCTCTGGATCTCGGCGCCGAAGCCCATGGACTTCTTGTCCATGCGGCGCTCGATGATCTTGTCCACGCCGTCGAACGCGCCGCCGCAGATGAAGAGGATGTTCGTCGTATCCACCTGGATGAACTCCTGCTGCGGGTGCTTGCGTCCGCCCTGCGGCGGGACGTTTGCGACCGTACCCTCGAGGATCTTCAGCAGCGCCTGCTGCACGCCCTCGCCGGAGACGTCGCGCGTGATGGACGTGTTCTCGCTCTTGCGGGCGATCTTGTCGATCTCGTCGATGTAAATGATGCCGCGCTGTGCGCGCTCGACGTCAAAGTCCGCCGCCTGCAGGAGCTTGAGCAGGATGTTCTCTACATCCTCGCCGACATAGCCGGCCTCGGTGAGCGTCGTCGCGTCCGCGATGGCAAACGGCACGTCGAGCATCTTGGCCAGGGTCTGGGCAAAGAGCGTCTTGCCGCTGCCGGTCGGGCCGATGAGCAGGACATTGCTCTTTTGCAGCTCGACATCGTTATCCTGATCGCCGCGCAGGATGCGCTTATAGTGGTTGTACACCGCCACGGACAGCACCACCTTGGCACGGTCCTGGCCGATGATATAGTCGTCGAGCGTGGCGCGCATCTCGGCCGGCTTCGGCAGCTGGTCGCGCCGGAGCGTGACCTGCGCCGTGGAGACGCTCTCGGGCTGATAGCCCTCGTCGATGATGCTCATGCACAGGCGCACGCACTCATCACAGATATAGACGCCGTTGCCGGCAACGAGCCGGTTCACCAGCGACTGCGGTTTGCCGCAAAAAGAGCAGCGCACGCTCTTTTTCTCGTCATTTCTGGCCATAAAAACCTCACATTTCCTACATTTGAAACAGGGAGGGAACGGCGGTTCCCTCCCCTGACAGATTATCGCTTATAAATGACCTTGTCCACCAGACCGTAAGCCTGTGCTTCCTCCGCGGTCATGAAGTTATCGCGCTCGCAATCCTCGGCGATGGTCTCGACCGGCTTGCCGGTGTTCTCTGCGAGGATGTGATTGAGGCGATCCTTGATGCGCAGGATCTGCCGTGCCTGGATCTGAATATCCGTGCACTGGCCTTGGCTGCCGCCGGAGGGCTGATGGATCATGATCTCCGAATTCGGCAGGGCCAGACGCTTGCCCTTGGTGCCGGACGAGAGCAGGAACGCGCCCATCGATGCAGCCAAACCGACACAAATGGTGGAAACATCCGCCTTAATGTACTGCATGGTGTCATAGATGGCGAGGCCTGCGGTCACGCTGCCGCCGGGGCTGTTGATATAAAACTGGATGTCCTTATCGGGATCCTGTGCTTCGAGATACAGCAGCTGCGCAACGATCAGGCTGGCGGTTGTATCATTGACCTCCTCGGACAGCATGATGATGCGGTCATTGAGCAGGCGGGAAAAAATGTCGTACGAGCGCTCCCCGCGGGAGGTCTGCTCGACAACGTACGGTACTAAACTCATGGTACGCTCCTTTCGATGTTTCGCTTATCCAAGAGAGCATAACCGTTCTGCCCGGAATCCAAACAGCTTTCGGGGAATTACTCGGCTGCCTCTTCCTTGGTCTCAGCGGCTTCTTCCTTCGCCTCGGGCTCCTTGTCCACCGCGGTGTCGCGGATGAGCTGGGCGGCCTTGCGGCGCTTCATATCCAGAACGATGATCTTCTCGTCGACATACTGCTTGATCTTGTCGACGTCCATCTTATACTCTTCGGCCATCTTGTTGTAGGTCTCGTCGAGTTCGCCCTCGTCGAGCTCGATGTTCTCGGCCTTGACGATCGCGTCGAGCAGCAGATCGGTCTGCAGTTCAAACACGGCCTGCGGACGCATGATCTCCTGGAAGGTCTTCTCGTCCAGGCCCATGGAGGCGAGCACCTGCTCACGGGTGAGCTCGGGGCTGATGCCCATGGTGGAGATGTAGTTGCGCAGCTGCTCGTCGAGCTTGGCCAGGATCATGGGCTCGGGGATCTCGACGGTCATGTTGTCGACGGCTGCCTTCATGAGGCGGGTCGCATAATCAGACTCCTGCTGTTCGGTAAACTCTTTCTCCAGATCCTCACGGACATGGTCGCGGTACTCCGCGATGGTCTCGTAGTCGGAGATGTCCTTGGCCAGCTCGTCGTCCAGTTCCGGAAGCTCGGGCTCCTTGACGCTCTTGACGGTGACTTTGAAGGTGGCCTCCTTGCCAGCCAGCGCCTCAACGTAGTTCTCGGGGAAGGTGACAACGACATCGCGCTCGTCGCCGGCCTTCATGCCAACGATCTGCTCCTCGAAGCCGGGCACGAACGTGTTGGAGCCGAGCTCAAGGTCATAATCCTCGGCCGTGCCGCCGTCAAACTGCTCGCCATCGATGAAGCCTGCGAAGTCGATCGTGACGTGGTCGCCCATCTTCGCCTCGCGCTCAACATCGAGCAGGCGGGCGTTGCGCTTCTGGACATTGTGCATCTCTTCGTCGACCTTGCTCTCGTCAAACGCTTCGTGGTTCTGCGGGACCTCGAGGCCCTTGTACTGGCCGAGCTGCACTTCCGGATACATGCCGACCTCAAAGGTGTAGATCAGCTCTTTGTCCTCGGTGACTTTCTGGTCGATCAGGCTCGGCGCGCCGACGCACTCAAAGCCGCAGTCGGCACGGCCTGCCTCGAACGCATCCTCCGCCAGCGCCTCGATGGCGTCTGGGTAGAACACTTCCTTGCCGTACATACCCTCGATGACGGCGCGCGGGGCCTTGCCCTTGCGGAAGCCGGCCACGTAGAGATGGTTCTTATTCTTTTTATATGCTTCGTTGACCGCATTGTCAAAGACATCGGCCGGGACCTTCACTTCAAAGGTCGCCATGTTTTTTTCTTTCTTTTCGATGTTCTGGATGTTCATTGGGTTTCCTCCTCTAATCATTTATCGCCGAGTGCATTGTTTACGTGAAATTTGTCATGAAAAGAACATGCCTAAATACTATAACAGATTCATCCTCTAAAATCAACACCTGTTTCACGGAAGGATCCTGCGCGGGCAGAACGAAATATAATCCGCCGACAGCAGCCGGAACTCCGTGTCGTGATACATGCCCTGAAAGGCGCTGCGGCAGCCGCGGCTGTGGATGTGTCCATAGCAGCACAGCGGCACGTGATAGGCATCGAGCAGGTCCAGGATCTCCGGGCATTCATAACCGAGATACTTCGGCGGGTAGTGCAGAAAGACGAGCTTCGTCTTATCCCCCGCCGCTTTGAGCGATGTCTCGAGCCTGCCGACCTCGCGCAGCATGATCTTCCGGTCGTGCGCCTCGCCCCTGGCCTCCTCATAAAACCAGCCGCGCGTGCCGCAGATGGCATAATCGCCGTAGAAATAGCAGTTATTATTGAGGATATCCATGGTGTGCATATCGTGCGCCGCAAAAAAGCTGTAAGCCTTTTTCGCGGTGCTCCACCAGAAGTCGTGGTTGCCCTTGAGCAGGATCTTTTTCCCCGGCAACGCCTCGATAAACTGAAAGTCCGGCAGCGCCTGCTCCATGGTCATGCCCCAGGCAAGATCGCCGCAGAGCACGCAGACATCGTCGTCATGCAGGGACGAAAAGCCAAGTTTGATTTTTTCTACATAATTTTCCCACGGCCCGCCAAATACGTCCATGGGTTTATCTGCGCCCAGCGACAGATGCAGGTCGCCAATTGCATACAATGCCATTTGCGTTCCTCCGTATATTCCGCGCCCGGCTGCACACAATAGATTCGACCGGCGGATGCCGGAATCTGATCTGGAGGCAGAAACCATGAGCGATCATATGAACGACTGCTGCGAGTACAACGTTGCGTGCGACGTGAGCAACTGCGCCTACAATGCGGACGGCAAGCGCTGCCACGCAGACCACATTCAGGTCAAAAACACCCAGGGCACCTGCACCTGCAAGGACGAGACGTTCTGCAGCACCTTCACCAAGAAGGGCCGCGCGGCGTTCTGACCCGGCGGACGGGTCTCCCCGTCCGTTACATATTATTTCAGGAATTCGTCCACCGTATGCAGCATCTGCGCCTTGTCCACACAACCGCCGAAGCGCACCGGTCGCGCGTCCAGGCCGGTCAGCGGCGCGGGCGCGTCGATCTGCGTCTCGCACGACAGGCGGCGGATCAACGCCGGGCCGAAGGCGTCGGCCGTGCCGCCGATGCCGCGCAGCACCTGGTCGCAGAACTTGAAGGGGCTTGCCGTGGACACGACGACGGACGGCGTCGTGTCGCCGGTCTCGCGGCGGTAATCATCGAGCACGTGATAGGCGACCGCCGTGTGCGTGTCGATCAGGTAGCGATGGTCGCGCCAGGCATGGCCGATCTTCTCGCGCGTCTGGATATCATTGCAGAAGCCACCGGCGAACACCTCTTGGATCTTTGCCTTGAGCGCATCGGAGACCGTGTAGCTCCCCTGCTCGCGCAGCTGCTGCATATAGCCTGCGACCTCCGCGTCGCTGCCGCAGAGCGCATAGAGCAGGCGCTCGAGGTTGCTCGACACGAGGATGTCCATCGACGGGGATGCCGTCGTGTGGAACGGACGGTTCTTATTATAAGTACCTGTGCGGATGAAGTCCGTGAGCACGTTGTTCGCATTCGACGCGCAGATGAGCTTGCCCACCGGCAGGCCCATTTCCTTTGCGTACCAGCCGGCGAGAATGTCGCCGAAGTTGCCGGTCGGCACGACGAAGTTGAGCCGGTCACCCATGGCGATCATGCCGCCGGTGACAGCGTCGCAGTACGCCGAGAAATAGTAGACGATCTGCGGCAGCAGGCGGCCCCAGTTGATAGAGTTGGCCGAGGACAGGAACCAGCCGCGCTGCGAGAGCTCGGCGGCAAACGCCTTGTCGCCGAAGATCTGCTTGACGCCGGTCTGCGCATCGTCAAAGTTGCCGCGCACGGCGCTGACCGCGACGTTATCGCCCGTCTGCGTGACCATCTGCAGGCGCTGGATCTCCGACACGCCGCTGTAGGGGTAGAACACGAGGATCTTCGTGCCCGGCACGTCGGCAAAGCCCTGCAGGGCCGCCTTGCCGGTGTCGCCCGAGGTGGCGACGAGGATGCACACCTGCCGCTGCTCGCCGCACTTTTTCAGGCTCGCCGTAAGCAGGTACGGCAGGATCTGCAGCGCCATGTCCTTGAACGCGCACGTCGGCCCGTGCCAGAGCTCGAGAAACGCCGTGGTGTCATCGAGCCGGTGCACCGGCGCAACGGCCGGGTCATCAAACTGGCTGCCGTAGGCCGCGGCGGTGAAGCGCTCCAGTTCGGCATCCGTAAACTTGCTCAGAAACGGGCGCATGATCGTCACGGCGCGCTGCTGGTAGGTCATGCCGCACAGCGCCTGAAGCTGCTGCGCGGACACCTCCGGCAGCGACTCCGGCACGAACAGGCCGCCGTCCGGCGCGAGGCCGCAGGCGATCGCCTGTGCGGCGGAAACGATCTGCTGATGATCTCTTGTGCTGTAGTAGTTCATATCTGATCCCTCGTTATTCAAAAGCATTTTCGATCTGATTGATCCTGCGTTGACGGCGCGGCGTGTCCGCGTCGCCATAAATTTCGATCACGTCAAAGCGCGGCTGCAGCTGCGTCTCGTGCTCTGCCAGCCAGAGCGACGCCGCCGTGCGGATGCGCGCCTGCTTGGCCGTGGTGACATACGCGCCCGCGCGCACGAACCGGTCGGACGCGCGCAGCTTCACTTCCACGAACACGACATAGTGCCGGTCGGCCGCGATGATATCGATCTCGCCGAAGCGGCAGCTGTAGTTGCGCGCGAGGATGCGGTAACCGTGCCGGCGCAGGTACGCCGCCGCACAGTCCTCACCCCAGGCGCCCTTCGTTCCCTTGACTGCACCGGCCATATCAGTGCATCTTCTTCAGGAACGACGGCCGGTGGATGGGGCTTGGCCCATACGCCCGGATGGCCGCATAGTGCGCTGCCGTGCCGTAGCCCTTGTGTTTTTCAAACCCATACTGCGGATAGGTCTCCGCCATCCGGCGCATATAGCGGTCACGTGTGACCTTTGCAAGCACGGAGGCCGCCGCGATGTCGGCACACTTGCCGTCGCCGCCGACGATGCATCGGCTCGGCACGGTGATGCCGGTGTTCCGGTTGCCGTCGATGAGCGCGAGCGCCGGCTGCGGGAACATCTGCGCGATGGCCCGGTTCATGGCCAGAAACGTTGCGCCGAGGATGTTGCGCTCCTCGATCTCCTCCACGGTCGCAAACGCGATGCCGTAGCTCAGCGCCTGCGCGATGATGGTATCATAAAGCGCCTCGCGCTTTTTCTCCGAGAGCTTTTTCGAGTCGTTCAGGCCCGGGATCTCCAGCCCTGGCGGCAGCATCACCGCCGCCGCGCACACGGGCCCTGCCAGCGGGCCGCGCCCGGCCTCGTCCACGCCGCACAGCGGCTCGGTGTCCGGCGTGCGCAGCTCGTTTTCCAATGTCCACAGATCGACCTGCGTCATACTTCCGCCTCCGGCATCTCGAGCGTGATGCGGCCGAGCTTGCCGCCGCGATATTCATCGAGCAGCACGCCCGCCATCCGCTCAAGGTCATATTCCCCGCCGGAGATGAGAAAGCCGCGTTTTTTCGCCGCCTGCTCCAGCAGCTCGAAGCCATTGCAGGCCGGGTCGGGGCGGAACTTGTAGCGCTGCTCCACCGCGTCTGGATAAAACCGTGCGAGCCGGAGCATGAAGTTGGCCGCGAGCGTCTCGCGGTCGAGCACTTCGGCCTTGATCGCGCCGGTGATGGCCAGCAGCTCGCCGACCTCCTGACTGTCGAACCGCGGCCAGAGGATGCCCGGCGTGTCCAGCAACTCAAGGCCCTGATCGACCGTGATCCACTGCTTGCCGCGCGTGACGCCCGGCCGGTCGCCCGCGGCGGCCGCCTTGCGCCGCGCCACCTTGTTGATAAAGGTGGACTTGCCCACATTCGGGATGCCCAGCACCATAACGCGCATCGGCCGGCCGACCTGCCCCTTGGCAGCGTACGCCTCGATCTTGTCGCGCAGCGCCGTGCGCACCGCGCCGGCAAAGCCATTGACGCCCTTGCCGCTGCGGCTGTCGGTCTCGAGCACGGTCATGCCCTGCCGCTGAAAGGCTGCGTGCCAGCGCGCCGTCGCCTTCGGGTCGGCGAGGTCGGTACGGTTGAGCACAACGATGCGGGGCTTGTCGCCCGCGAGACGGTCAATGTCCGGGTTGCGGCTCGCCATCGGGATGCGCGCATCGAGGATCTCGCACACGGCGTCGACCTGCTTCATGTGCTCCTCGATCATGCGCTGCGCCTTTGTCATGTGGCCCGGAAACCACTGAATATTCAGCTTTTCAAAATCCTGCGTCATGTTATTTTACAACTCCGATGTTCTTGACCGGAAAGAGCGTGAAGTATACCCGGCCCATGATATAGCGCGTATCAACGCAGCCGAGGCGCGCGTCGCGGCTGTCGGTGGAGGCGTTGCGGTTGTCGCCCATGACGAACACGCAGCCCTCCGGCACCGTGATCTTGCCCTCGAAATTCTCGCGGTCGTGCACGGGCTCATTGACATACGGCTCGTCGAGCGCCTTGCCGTCGACGTAGACCACGCCGTCGTCAAAGTCGATGTCCACGGTCTGTCCCTCCGTTGCGATAATGCGCTTGACGATGGGTTCTTCCATGAGCGTCTGCTTGCGCAGGACGACGACGTCCCCCTGCTTCGGATGATAGAACAGGTTGGAGATGACGACCTTGTCGCTCTGCTCGAGCGTCGGCACCATGGAGTGGCCGACGACATTGACCATGCGCACTGCAAACACAAACAGCAGCACGCAGAACACCAGCGCGAAGATGATGCACTGGATCCAATCGTATACTTCGGCGCGGCTCTTGGCGCCGCTCGGATTCTTGCTGTCCATTTTCAAAACCTCGGTGTAAAAAATTCGTAAATTATATTATACACGCTCAGACCCATTTTCGGCAACTAAAATTGTGTGAATTCTTTTCCGGCGGCATCGCAAAAACGCCCCGAAAATGCAAAAAAGAGGCCGAAGCCTCTTTTTTGCAGTATCCACTTAGATAAGCTCTTTGACCTTGGCTCTCTTGCCCACGCGGTCGCGCAGGTAGTACAGCTTGGCTCTGCGGACTTTGCCGCGGCGAACAGTCTCGACGGACACGATCGTGGGAGAGTGCACCGGGAAAACCTTCTCGCAGCCCACACCGTAGGAGATGCGGCGGACGGTGATCGTCTCGTTGATGCCGCCGTGCTTCTTGGCGATGATGGTGCCCTCGAAAGCCTGGGTACGCTCACGGTTGCCCTCGGTGACGCGGACAGTGACACGCACGGTGTCGCCGACGCGCATGGCCGGCAGTTCGGGTTTCATGTACTGCGCGGTCAGAGTTTTGATGAGATCCATAATGAAATCCTTCCTTTATCAGACGTTCATACCGGTGGACAGAGCCGGTCACGGCAGCGGACCGTCGTTATCTTGCGAAACACTGTTTCGCACAAGCCATAAGATAATAGCACATCCCGCGCGGGTTTGCAAGTGTTTTCAGCGGAAAATTTGCATATCTTCCGTATAGACCTCCTGCCGCGTGAAGGCGGCAAAGTCTGGGGCCAGCTCGGGCGCGAGCTGATGCAGCGCCGCGACGAGGTGGTCAGGGTTGAGCGTCGGGTCCTGTGCGGAGACGACGGCCTCCACCGTCACAAACCGCGCCTCCGGCCGCACGTGCAGCTCCGAGATCGCGGGCACGATGTCCATCTGCCCCTCCCCGCGCTTGGTCTTGCGGGTGATGACGATGGCGTCGCGTGCGTAAAACGCACGGAGCTTTTCGGCCATGTCCGCAGGAGCGGCGTTGTCATATTCATACCGCCCGGTCACGCGCAACCACTTGAGCTCGCGCACCTTGCGCCCGCCGGGGTAGGCCTCGAGCGCGCGGATGCCCTCCGGCATGACCGCCGTGAGCCGCTCTGGCAGCGCGGCAAGGTCTACTTCCTCGCGCAGCTGAAAGTCCATCAGCTCGCACACGCTCCCGACGCCGACGGACAGCGGCAGCAGGATGGAGATGAGCGCGTGGGGATTGAAGCCCTCGGAATATTTCAGCGGGCAGTCGGCGCGCAGGAACACGCGCTGCATCGTGCGCATGAGGTCGAGGTGCGAGATGTAGATCGCGCGGCCGGTCTTTTCAAACCGCAGTCTCAGCTTTTCAGGCATCGCACTTGCCCCCTTCCGTCATGAGCGCGAGCGCACCGCAGCCGGTGCACTGCCTGCGGCAGTCAGGCGAGAGCTCGGCCTTGTAGGCCTGCTCGCGCTCGTGCCACAGATGCGCGCGGCGCACGCCCATATTCACGATGTCCCACGGCAGGAACTCATCCTTCCCGCGCTCGCGGCAGGCATAGAACATCGGGTCGACGCCGCAGGCGTCCATGGCCGCCATCCAGCGGTCGAACGAGAAATAGTCGCCCCACGCCTCGAGCTTGCCGCCGCGGCGCCAGACCTCTTCGATGACGTCGGCAATGCGCCTGTCGCCGCGCGAGAGCACGGCCTCGACGAAGCTGGTATCCGGGTCGTGCCAGTTGTAGGTCACGCTCTTGGCCCTGATGCTCTCGCGCAGCAGCTGCACCTTGCGCTTGTACTCGTCCATCGTCACCTGCGCCTCCCACTGGAAGGGGCTGTGCGGCTTCGGTACGAAGCACGATGTGCTGACCGTGATGCGCACGCCGCGGGCCTTGTTCGTCGCGTGCATACGCCATGTGTGCAGCACCTGATTGGCGAGCTCCGCGATGCCGAGCACGTCCTCATCCGTCTCCGTCGGCAGGCCGAGCATGAAATAGAGCTTCACGCCGTTCCACCCGCCCTCAAAGGCGACCTGGCAGGAATGGAGCAGATCCTCCTCGCGCACGTTTTTGTTGATGGCGTCGCGCAGGCGCTGTGTGCCGGCCTCGGGCGCGAAGGTCAGGCCGCCCTTGCGCACCTTCTGCAGGCGGCTCATGATGTCCATGGAAAAGTTGTCCGCGCGCAGCGACGGCAGCGCGAGGCTCATGCTGCGCGGCTCGCAGTATTCCAGCAGCCCGTCGCACACCTCGTCGAGCGGGCGGTAGTCGCTGCTCGAGAGCGACAGGAGCGTCGCCTCCTGATAGCCGGTGTTTTTGAGCGATTCGATGCCCTGCCGGATGATCGTCTCCGGTTTGCGCGGGCGCACCGGGCGGTAGACATACCCCGCCTGGCAGAAGCGGCAGCCGCGGATGCAGCCGCGAAACAGCTCCACGTTCACACGGTCGTGCACGATCTCCGTGCTCGGCACGATGGGGTCCGTCGGATAATAACAGGCGTCGAGATCCTGAATGATGCGCTTGGTCACGCGCGCGGGCGCGCCGTGCGTCGGGGTCAGGTCGTGCAGCGTGCCGTCCGGATTCCAGTGCGGGACGTAGAACGACGGAATGAGCACGCCCTGGATCTTCGCCGCCGTTTCGAGAAACCGCGTCTTGCTCCAGCCGGCCTGCTGCGCCTGCCGGAACAGCGCCAGCACTTCGTTATTGACCTCTTCCCCTTCGCCGATGATCATGAGGTCAAAAAACGGGGCCATCGGCTCCGGGTTGCTGCAGGCCGTACCGCCCGCGATGACAAGCGGCGTCAGCTCCGGCCGGTCAGCGCTGCGCAGCGGGATGCCGGCGAGGTCGAGCATATTGAGCACGGCGGGATATGCCATCTCGTAGCCGAGCGAGAACGCCACAACGTCAAATTCGCTGACGGGGTCGCCGCTCTCGAGCGCGTAGAGCGGGATGCCCGCGCGGCGCATTTCGGCCTCCATGTCGCCCCAGGGGGCAAACACGCGCTCACACCAGACGCCGGGCATCTGGTTCATCGTGGCATAGAGAATGCGCATGCCGATGTTCGACATGCCGATCTCATAAATATCCGGGAAGCAAAAAGCGAGGCGCAGGTCCACCTCCGCCTTGTCCTTGATGATCTGGCGGTATTCACCGCCGGTATAGCGCGCGGGCTTCTGCACGCGCGGCAGGATGCGTTCCAGTCGCTGATCCATACTACACTCCTACATATGATAGTAGGAGTATTTTACATCATGTTTTCCGCCTTGGCAAGTCATTCCCGGCTGCAAAAGCGCCAGCCACGCGCCAAACACGCCCAGCGCGAGCCCCATGCCGCGTGCAAACAGCACCACACCGAGTCCCATGAGCGCGACCGGCAGCACCAGTCCCAGCACGTCCAGCAGCCGCTCTGCCGCACGCTCGCCCGCCAGCGCCGCGACCGCCGCCTGCAGCGCGCGGCCACCGTCGAGCGGCAGCACCGGCAGCAGATTCACGCACGAATACAGCAGGCTCAGATCCGCTCCCTCCGGGCAGCCAAGCCCGCGCAGGATGCAAAACACCCCCGCGCCGGCGGCAGGGCCGGCCAGCGCAGCCGCGACCGTGCGCACCGCGTCCTCCGGCGGCGCGCAGCGCAGCGCCAGCCCGCAGGCCTCCATGCGCAGGCCGTAGATCTCCGTGCCGCACAGCACCAGCGCCGCAACATGGCCCAGCTCATGCACTGCCACGGCGAGCGCCAGCCGCGCGCACCAGCGCAGCGGCAGCAGAAAATACAGCCCGGCAAGCAGCGCGACCGCGCCCGGGCGCACATCGAGCGCAAAGCGGCGGCGCTTCATACGGCGGCGAGGTAAAACTCCGGATTGCAGTAATACCCGTCGTGCATCAGCTCGAAGTGCAGGTGCGGCCCGGTCGCCTTGCCGGTCGCGCCGACGAGCGCGATCTCCTGCCCCGCCGTGACCGTCTCCCCGGCGCGCACGAGCAGCTTGCTGCAGTGGCCGTAGAGCGTCGTATAGCCATCGGCGTGACGGATCTTCACATAGTTGCCGTACCCGTCGTCCTGCCCGGCGGCAAGCACCGTGCCGTCAGCAAAGGCACAGACCGCCGTGCCGGAATTGGCCGCGAAATCTGTGCCATAGTGAAATTTCACCTTGTTTTCCAATGGATGCAGCCGGTAGCCGAAGCCGGACGAGGTATAGCCCGCGACCGGTGACGTGTGCGCAAACGGCAGCTCGCTGACCGCGTAGCTGACATTGGTCGGCACTGCATAGCCGGAATAGACCGCCTGCTCGTTGAGAAATGCCTCGCGCGCGGCGAGGGCCGCCTGCAGCTGCGGGCTCTGCGTCGGTGTCGGCTCCGGGGTCGGTTCCGGCGTAGGTGTCGGCGTCGGCTCCGGTGCGGGCGTCGACCAGACGGACATGTTCACGGCGGGCAGATACTGCCGTAGCTGTTCGTCCTGCGTCTGTACCGGCGCGGGCGCAAACACGCTGCGGATCTCGGCAAAGACGGACTTGTAATCATCGTCTGCGTTGATGGCCGGCAGCAGCACCTCGCGCGCATCTGCGGCCGTCGCCGGGGCGATCATCTTCACCGCCGTCAGCAGCAGGAATACCACCGCGCACAAATAAACTTTCCAGCGCTTCATGCACATCACCCCCGATAAAAGGAGTGTATGCAGACAGGCCCGGTTTTAGCACGACGGCAGCGCCCGCGTCACGCGCCGCATGGCCGACACGGCATAGCACGCGACCAGCAACTCCGTGACCGGCATGGCCCACCAGATCGCAGCCGGTCCGAGCACCTCCGGCAGCAGCAAAATCAGTGTGCCGCTGATGACGAGCCCCCGCGCGACGGAGACAAAAAACGCAGCGCCCGGCTTGAGGATAGCCTGAAAATAATACGTCGAAAAAATATTCAGCGGCAGCAGCAGGAACGACACGGCATACGTCCGGATGATGCCCGGCGCCATGGCGAGGATCGCCGCCGTCGGCCGCATGAAGATGCGGATATAGAGGTTCGGCCAGGCGAGGCTCAGCGCCGTCCAGAAAACGGAGAACGCCGCGCACGACACCAGCGCCGCCGTACCGTCCGGCCCCTGATACTGGCCGACCATCGCCATGTCCACAACGCCGTAAATACACGAGATGAGCGCGCTGCCGAACGCCGCCAGAAAGTATTTGCGGTAGGCCGCGCGCACATTGTCCCTGAGCAGATCCATGGTCATCCTCCTCAAAAAGAAAAAAGCCGGACAAGGAACAGACATTTCAGTCTGCGCCTTATCCGGCTGCCGTTTCTCTGAACAGCTCGCCCTCCAGCAAACGAGGGTGTTATGCCAGAAGGAAGATGGATTGTCAAGCGGGAAAATGGCTTACTCGATGCCCTGCTGTTTGCACCAGATGTCCATGACGGTGTCCACCGGCAGGAGCTTGACCAGGCGCACCTGACGGCGCACCGGGTGGCCGAGAATGGAGACGCTCTTTTTCTTCTTGAGATCCTGCATGGCCTGCGCCGCTACCTCGTCTGGGCCATACCACTTGTCCACATAGCGGATATATTCGTCATGGTGCGCGACCTGCTGGAACTCGGTCTTGATCCAGCCGGGGCAGACGCACATGACATGGATGCCCTGCGGGCGCAGCTCGCGGCCGATCGCGCGCGACAGGCTCAGGACATAGCTCTTGCTCGCGCCGTACACCGCCTGATACGGCACCGGCTGCCAGGCGGAGTTCGAGCCCATGTTGATGATGCTGCTGCCGGCGTGCATATACGGCAGGCTCGCGTGGCACATGCCAGTGAGCGCGAGCGAATTGAGCTGCGCGCTGGCGAGCAGCTTCTTGCGGTCCGCTTCGGCAAAGGGGCCGAACACGCCGCAGCCGGCCGCATTGACCAGCATCTTGATCTCGGGCCGCTCCTGCTCGAGCAGGGCCTGATAGGCATCGATGCTGCTCAGATCCGAGAGATCGAGCGCGATCGGGCGGATGGGGTTCGTGCACTTGTCGCGCAGCTCCTCCAGCCGCTCTTTTCTGCGGGCAATGACCCAGATCTCGTCATAGCGCGCGTCCTTGTCCACAGCGTAGACGAGCTCCCGGCCGATACCGGCGGATGCGCCGGTGATGACAGCAATGTTCATACGTTCTCCTCCAGAATGAAAATATCGGTAGCTCTATCATACCGAACTTGCACCGTCTGCGCAAGGGATTGGGGAATAAAAAATCGCTGCGAACGATGCAACGTCCGCAGCGATATGGTCGGAGTGTGTTTATGAATCATTTCATTAAAACTAGGACTCACTGTAAACTTGCTGGCATAAAGAAAGAGCGCCAGCAAGTTTTTTACTTGCTGAGCGCTCTTGAAACTGTGCCGGAGATTGCCGTCCGGTCGGCTATTCTCTTTTCAGGCGGCATATCGCCGTCACCGTCCTTTCATGACCGCATGGGTCTTATTTTTCTGTTCTGTTCAGCGTGAATTCCTCACCCTGTGTCGCCGTACCCTGGCCTGCGGTCAGCTCAAGCCCCGTATCGATATACGCCACCTCGTACTCGCAGTCGGTCAGTGCCGCGGCTTCAAAGTCGATAGAGAGTGTCCTGCCGGACAGCGTGAAACGGAATTTATACGGTGCGCCGGAAAGCCACAGCTCTCCGCTGCCGTCCTCACGGAAGGTATAGACGCAGCTCTTGTCGGACATTGCAAAGCTGCCGTAGATGCTCTCGTCATGAGGGCTGCTCTCGGAGCGGCCGCAGCTACGGCACAGCAGCACGATGCCCGCTATGAGCAGCACCGCCGCAAGGGCGCAGGCGGTAAGAAAGAGCGTCCTTCTCCGCTTTTGCTTTTTGATCGCCGAGCGGCGCAGCTCACGCCTGCGGAGCATTTCTGCCTCGGTCATGGGTCTTTTCTGCGGCGGTATTCTGTTATCCTGCATTGCTTCACCTTACTTTACTTCAATATTCTGACTTCATCCAGGAAGTCAAAAAGCATCGGCAGACCGGTGCCGATGGGGGGGCGTCCTCCCACAGACACATCTCGCCGGTCAGCGTGACGCAGGGCTTTGTCATACGAAAGAGGAAAAATCTGTCCGTAGCGGCACGCTTCAAATGGAGCAGGGACACCTCTCCGTCGCCGTTCGGCTGGGGATACATGGCCAGAATGTGGCTGTCGCTTGCCACCTTTCGGAAAGGGACTTGCTGCCAAGTCCGCTTTCAGGAAAATAGGCGGTGGCGGAATGATCCGTCACCGCCTATTGTATTTAGGATATTTCGATTTCGGAAGCGTAGGCTTATTCAGCCTCGGATTCCTTTCTCTTTTTGCTGTTCAGACCCAGCACGGTCAGAACGCCGCCGCAGACGAACAGAGCAGCCAGCCAACCGATGAGGTTTCTGCTGTCACCGGTCTGAGGAGGCTTGGTGGAGTCGTCCTTTCCTGGCTTATCGGTGCTATTATCATCACTGCCTGTACTGCCGGTGTTGCCGCCGTCGGGGAGCTTGTCGATGACCGTGCTCTCGCTGCGCTTGGCGCCGCAAACGGTGCATTCCTCGTGCTTGATGCCGGTGGCATCCTTGGTAGCGGCTTTGTCGATCACCCACTGGAAGCTGTGTGCTGCCGTGTCGGCCTTATCGCCGCACTCGCACTCATGCCAGTGGTTGGTGCCGTCATGCTTCCACTCTGTACCGTAGCTGTGGGTATGAGTGCTGCCTGTTGCGGGGATCGGTGCGGTTTCAAGAACCTTCTTGCAGACGGTGCATTCCTTATGCTTAGCGCCGTCGGCGGTTTCGGTAGCTGCTGTGTCAACGATCCACTCGCTGGCGCTGTGAGCCGCAATATCGGCCTTGTCGCCGCACTGGCACTCATGCCAGTGATTGGTGTCGTCATACTTCCAATCCGTGCCGTAGCTGTGGGTATGGCTGGGAAGCGCATCCTTATAGGTGGCCTCAATCTTCACATCATTACCGGGCATGGTGAAGGTGGTGGTGGCCTTGGTGGCGTCTGCCAGAGTGACATTGCCCTCCAGCACGACCCACTTGTCAAAGACCTTGCCTGCCTCCGGTGCGTCCGCCGTAACGGTCACAACGGTGTTCTGCTCGATCTTGTCAGTGATGGGGGTGCCAGCGGCAACGGAGGCCGTGCCCTTGATAACCGTGAGCGTATACGCCTCTACGGGGTTTTCGGCGAACTCCGCCTCGATCGTTACATCGTTTGCGGGCATGATGAAGGTGGTGGTGGCGCTGGTCTCGTTAGCCAGCGTTACGCCGCCTGCCTTAACGACCCACTTGACGAAGTGCTTTCCGTCAGGAGCCTGTGCCGTAACGGTGACCTCAACGCCCTCCATGGCGCGGGTGATGGGTGTGCCTGCGGCAACGGTTGCCGTACCGCCGGCGACGGTAACGGCGTAATCCCGCAGGGCGGGGATCTCGGTGTTCTCACTGCGCTTGGCGTCGCAAACGGTGCATTCCTCGTGCTTGATGCCGGTGGCCTCCTTGGTAGCGGCCTTGTCGATCACCCACTGGAAGCTGTGTGCTGCCGTGTCGGCCTTGTCGCCGCACTGGCACTCATGCCAGTGATTGGTGTCGTCATACTTCCAATCCGTGCCGTAGCTGTGGGTATGGCTGGGAGGCGCATCCTTATAGGTGGCCTCGAGCTTCACAGCACCTGCGGGCATGGTGAAGGTGGTGACGGCGCTTGCAGCATCGGCAAGAGTCACGCCGCCGGACTTCACGACCCACTTGTCAAAGACCTTGCCATCGGGAATTATCGCCGTGACGGTGATCTCAACGCCCGCAGCGGCGGAGGTAATGGCATTCCCCGATGCAGACGCCGTACCGCCTGTGACGGTAACTGCATACTCGGTCGCAGCGGGATTCTTTACGAACCTTGTCTCGCCGCAGCCGGTGCGCCGGCAGGTGTAGAGAATTCCATCGCTCTTGCCCTGTGTTGCCGGTTTGCCGCCGTCCCAATCATGGCTGAGCTTATCGATAACATGACCGTAGCGGAAAATCTGTCCGCAGCCTCTTGTACACTGATAGTCGCCGCTATAGCCTGTGGTGGTGCATCCGGGCTTAACCTCATTGACCAGCTTGTAGTTGCCGGCAATTTCGTGGAGGGACGGGGTAGCGGAGCCCTTCTTTGAGATCCTGTCGCACGCTGTGCAGTACTGGTTGCCGGAATAGCCCTTCTCGGTGCAGGTCGCCGCTCTTACATCACGCAGCGCAAAGGGACCGCTATGTTTGAAGTCGCCGGTCTCGCCCTTTACGGTGCCGCCGCAAGCCGTGCAGCGGTAGTCGCCCTCATAGGCCCGGTGCCGGCAGTCGCCCGAATTGGCGTTATAGCGTTTGCCGCCATGGCTCGCGTCCGTGGTGGCCGAGTTGGCCGTGCCGTAGTAGTACAGCGGCTGCAGCGTGCCAGTATGGCCGGCGTTTGCAGGCGGGTAGATATCCGAACCGGGCTTGATGACATGGCCGCAGTCTGCGCAGGCGGTGTCGCCGGTGTAGCCCTTGCGGTCGCAGACCTGCGCCTTCGCATTGAGCACCGTGGTGCCGCCGCTGTGGTCACAGCCTGCATAGACCGGCTCGAAGAAGAATTGGCCGCCGCCGGGGGCGCCCATGGCGCTGAACGCCGGGATCGTGCAGCCCCACTCAAGGGCAGATCCGTTGGTTACCAGCTTGAACAGGGTCTTCGCCTGGCTGTAATTCCATTGCTTGCTAACACTAGGTTCATCGTTGTATTCGCGGAGATACTCCACCTTCCAGCCGATGGCCTTCTGACCGGTTCTCTCCTCGGGATAAAGCTTGATCTTATCGCCGGGCTTGACGATCATACGGGTTGCCCGGCCGTTTTTCACCGTCACAATGGCGGTGTCCTTTGTCCAATCGCCGTCAATTTTTTCCGTCTCTTTGTATTCGCAGACGCTGCATTCAGCCTCCATGCCGCCTTTGCTGCCTGTGGTGTCAGGACACAAAACCACATTCCAGCGGCCCCAGCTATGGGGAACCATGATGAACTCCTCGCAGCCGGGAACCTTGCACTTTTCGGGGTGGGCATAGCCGGACTCAAGGATGAGCTGCTCCACCGTCTTGGTCGAGCCGCCGATGTTGAAGGTATATTCATAGATACTGCCGAAGCCGGTGTAATCCCAGTTCCAGCCGTAATCATGGACATGGCTCTTCACAAAAAGGGGATAGTCGCAGACGGTGCAGTAGAGCACATCGACCTTGCCGCCGCCCACTGCGTCATAGCTTCTGTCAAACGCAAATTTATGCGGGAAGATGCGCTCCTTGGAGCCGGTGGTCATATAATGTGCTTCGTATCCTTCTGCGCCTGCTTCAAACAGGCACGGGAGCTTGTGGCCCTCGCTTTTGCGAACGCCGCCCACGACACCGTTATGGGTAACCCCATTCTTATCGACCCAAGTGACCTTGTATTCCGGCGTTTTTTCGCCGTCGTCCGTGTAAACGATCTCGCCTGCCTGCTGATAGCTGAAGGCATGGGTGGCCGTCAGCTTTGCCTCCGCCGTTTTCAGGGTGTCCGAAGCGTCGCCCTTTCTGCCGATGACGCAGTAGTAGGAGTAGTCCTCCTGGCAGGCCTGGGTGGAAACCGACATCTTCAGTGTGGAGGTCGTCACACCCGTGTAAAACCTACCCTCCGGCAGCTTGTAGGGCGCCACCGTGGGATTCTCATTATTCTTCCGATACCACTGATAGGTCAGCTCGTCGCCCTTCAGGCTTCTTGCCATGACAGAGAAGGTGACAGGGTGATTTTCATAGTACAGCAGGCCGTTTTTCGGCTCTTCGTTATAATCATCGTAGATAGAGGTCTTGCACTTGACGCCCTTGGGCTGGCGGGTGATGACGATGGAGCTGCCGCTGATGTAGCCGCAGACCTTGCACACGCCCTTGGCGTCAAATTCATGGTTGGCGGCATTCAGCTTTTTATCGTTACAATAGCGGCAGGGGTGCCAGTGCCGCGCCCCGTCAGCCTCCCAGGTGGCGGAGGCTATGTGGGTATGCCCGGCGCCGGAATGCTCCGTCTTCAGATGATCCTCAAAATCAGAGTCGCTGAAGCACCAGTCGTCATGATCGCAGCCCATAGCGCTCACGGCATCCCGGCAGCAGTCCTTGCAGCGCTGATCGCAGCCGTCCTCGCAGGGATCGCTGTCGTGGAAGCACAGGCCGCAGTCCTCGCAGAAGTGATCCGCATAGTCCGTGTCCATTGCGCACATCCCCTCGGAGCAGTCGGAGTTGCCCTCGCAGCACTCCTTGCACAGCTCGCAGGTTTCGCAGAACTCGTCCTCGTCCTCCTTATCCGCGACCCAGCCATCGCAGCCCTGGCAGATGTGCTCGTCCCACTCGGCGCTTTCCACGCAGGTCTCGCCGTCCGGGCAGCCGCCGCCCTCGGAGTTATCCCGGCAGCACTCCAGGCACAGGCCGCACTCCTCGCAGGACTCCTGGTTCAGCAGGCATTCCTCGCACTGCTCGCAGGCCGTGTGGCAATCGACGCAGTGGATGACGCCGGTATCATCGTCGTCCACGCACTCGTCCACCGCACCGAAGCAGCTGTTGCACAGCGAGCAGTGCATCGGGTCGCTGTCATCGTTTGCACAGTCGTCGCAGAAGCCGCAGGAGTCGCAGATGGTTATGGAGCAGCAGGGGCCCTTATGGCATTCGCCGCACAGCTGGTCATCCTCGCCGATGTAGCACTTGGCGCAGGTGGAGCAGTGCGTATCCTCCATGCACTCCGCGCACTTGTAGCACTCCTCGCACCAGTAGGGCGTGTCTCCAAAGCACACACCGCAGTCGTTACAATGGGTTTCAACCCAGCACTCGTAGTTACAGTCAATGGTGCAGAACAGGCAGTCACACATATATTCGCTGCCAAAATGGTAGTGGTCGCAGTTAGGACAATCGAAGCCGTCGTCGTAGTCGTCCCAAAAGGCATGGGCGGGAACCACCAGACTCGGCATCAGCGAGAGCAGCATTATAAGCACCAGCAGGATGCTGACGATGCGACTTCGTGTGTTCTTTTTTGTCATACTATCATTTCCTCCCTCAAAATTATTCTGAAGATTTGTCTATACGTTTTGTGTTGCCTGATTTAAACACTGTCGATGACCGAGGCAAAGTAGTTTTCGGATACCGAACCGAAGAGAAAAGCGTCTATCAGACCCTCGCGCTTTGCCTGCCGCACCTGCTCGGTCAACTCTCCGTCTGTATCATCATCCACAAAGAGAATGACACGGCAGTTTTCCGTGTTTCGTTTTACCTTGTCACAGATTGCCATTCGTTCTTTGAACATCCATGGTGAATACGCCTTGACCTCCATTAAGAGCACGTCCGGTCGATGTGTTTTGCACCACTCGGCGGTCGTGTCAGGCGATTCGGAGATCACGACCTGACAATCGTCCAGCTTCTGCATCAGCATTCGCTCCATGGTTTGCGCATGGATATCGCTCTGAATATCCAGCACGATCTTTTTCATCCTTCACCACCGCCTTGTCTATACACAACGATATTTATACACATTTTATTCTACGGATTTTTTAAGGCTTGTCACTGGCACAAGTGCCAGTAACGGAGCGAAAAAAATGCTTTTTCAAAATAATTCTGCCTTTTTTGCGCAAAGTACCCCTTGACCGGCTCGGTCAAGGGGTACTTTGCATTTATTCGTCCTTCAAAGTCGTTACCATGAGCTTATTTTCAATTGCGGTCGCAACGAGCGCCTCTCGGTTTTCAAACCCGCCTTTTCCCACCATATCGTCCAAATTCCAGCGAACGCCGTTTTTGGAGATGCCCAATTTATCGGCTATCTCCTGATAGGTAAAGCCCTTTATATAAAGGCGCAGTATGTCCAATTGCCGCGGCGAAAATTTATCGGACATTGTGCCCTCCATCTCGATGGCGGGTGAGGAATCGGGAAAGACCTTTTCGCCTGCCAGGGTGCGCTTTACCACGCTCATCAATTCCTCTGTACCGTGGTCTTTATACCACAGGCTGTCGGCTGCGCCCGCTTTCGCTCTTTGCAGCACCTGCGGATCGACAAGCGAGGTCACGGCTACTATCTTGATTTTCGGAAAAGCCTTTTTGATGCGCTCCGCGGCGGCAAGACCGGAGTGCTTGTGCTGCGTCTGCACATCCATAAGGACGAGCTTCACGGTGGCGTCGCAGTGCTTTTCCGCTTCAAAGGCGTCGCGGAAAACGCCGACAAGATGAAACTCGCCGTCTGCCGCAAGACGATCGACAAAGTGCTTTTGGATGTACAGATCGTCCTCTACAAGTATGGTGCTTATCATAGCTCATTCTCCTTTTCGGGAATCGTGATGAGAAGCGCAAAGCGCGGCTCATGGGAAATATGCATCTCGCCGCCGTGGCTTTCAATGCTGTGGCGAAGCGCGGAAAGTCCGCTGCCCTCTCTGATCGGTCCCGTGGGCACTCTGCCGTTATTGGTTATGGTAATGTCGTGGCAATGATTGCGCTCGGCAATGCGGATATATACCTCATTCCCGTCTGCGTGCTTGATGCAGTTGGTCACGCACTCCTTGGCGGCGGCAACGGTCAGCTCCTCGGCGGCGGTATCGCGCGGAAGATAGCCCTCGACCTCAACGGCTACGCCGAGCTGCTTTGCGGTCTGCTGCACCTCCTGCATCGTGCCGACGGAGGTGACGCGGTTGCTTGCCAGCATACCGACGGCGTTTTGCAGGGCTTCGAGCTTTCTCTCGG
>OJRH01000241.1_pt1 | contig 29216 bp, 22 predicted proteins | sample 1599131 | NCBI WGS metagenome assembly OJRH01 (sample SAMN03922527, study PRJEB24848) | human gut metagenome | isolation source: stool sample | host: Homo sapiens | place: Germany | collected 2010-05
GATACCTTTGATGATTTAGGTAAAGCGGCAGACGGTTTCAGATGTATAAAAAATGACGATATCATCCGTGGTATGTCAGTTATAATGCCGGTATTGAAGCCGTTCAGAAAGCTACCTTTTTTAAAGAAAATCGCACAGAAGATTCTTATATTTGAAAAAGCATAACCGGATATTGTCAGCCGACCTTTCAGCGGGTCGGCTTTATTTTATTGTGAACTTAACATTCAATCAAGAAATGTTGATTGAATGTTAAGTTTATCGACGTCTGAAATTTCCTTAATTAAGAAGTTTTCTATTGCATTCTGTCGGATTTTGTGATATTATTATCCTAATAAAATATGCCAACAATACGGCAAATAAAAATTTCGCACTGCAAAAGTGCGGTAAGGATGAGAAATATGCCAAAAAGACAGGACATTAACAAAATTATGATAATAGGCTCCGGCCCTATCATCATAGGTCAGGCTTGTGAGTTTGACTATTCAGGCACACAGGCTTGTAAAGCACTCAAGAAGCTCGGTTACGAGATAGTTCTTGTAAACTCAAACCCCGCAACTATTATGACCGACCCCGATGTAGCGGACATCACTTATATTGAACCGCTCAACCTCGACAGACTTACTCAGATTATCGAGCAGGAACGTCCCGATGCGCTTCTGCCCAACCTCGGCGGTCAGTCAGGACTTAATCTCTGCTCTGAGCTTGACAAGGCAGGCGTACTGAAAAAGTTCAACGTACAGGTAATCGGCGTTCAGGTTGACGCTATCGAACGTGGTGAAGACCGTATCGAGTTCAAGAACGCAATGAAGGATCTCGGTATCGGTATGCCGAGAAGTGAAGTTGCTTACACGATTGATGAAGCTGTCAAGATAGCCGAGGAACTCAAGTACCCTGTTGTTCTTCGTCCTGCCTATACAATGGGCGGTGCCGGCGGCGGAATGGTTTATAATGTAGACGAGCTTAAGGTCGTATGCGAAAGAGGCTTGCAGGCATCTCTTGTAGGTCAGGTTCTTGTCGAGGAATGTATCTTCGGCTGGGAAGAGCTTGAGCTTGAAGTTGTCCGTGATGCCGATAACAATAAAATCACCGTTTGCTTTATCGAAAACATCGACCCCATCGGCGTGCATACAGGCGACTCGTTCTGCTCTGCTCCTATGCTGACTATTCCCGAAGATGTTCAGAAAGAGCTTCAGGAAATGTCTTACCGCATTATCGAATCCATCGAGGTTATCGGCGGCTGCAACTGTCAGTTTGCCCGCAATCCCGAAACAGGACGTATTGTTGTAATCGAAATAAACCCGAGAACATCACGTTCTTCCGCTCTTGCTTCAAAGGCTACAGGCTTCCCTATTGCCTTCGTTTCCGCCCTCCTTGCCTGCGGTCTGACGCTGGGGGATATTCCCTGCGGTAAGTACGGCACACTCGACAAGTATTACCCTGACGGAGATTATATTGTAATCAAGTTTGCACGTTGGGCATTCGAAAAGTTCAAGGGCGCAGAGGATAAACTCGGAACACAGATGAGAGCTGTCGGTGAAGTAATGAGCATCGGCAAGACCTATAAAGAGGCTTTCCAGAAGGCTATACGTTCACTTGAAAAGGACAGATACGGTCTTGGCTTTGCAAAGAACTTCCACGATATGACAAAGGAAGAGCTTTTAGCACAGCTGAGATACCCCACAAGCGAAAGACAGTTTGTTATATATGAAGCTCTGCGTAAAGGTGCTACTATTGAAGAGATTCACGCCCTTACAAAGATTAAGGACTGGTTCTTACAGCAGATGAAGGAGCTTGTTGACGAAGAAGAAGCACTGCTCAAGATCAAGGGTTCTGTTCCCGAAAAGGCTGTACTAAAGCAGGCAAAGCTGGACGGTTTCTCCGACCGTTATTTAAGCTCACTTCTTGAGGTTACAGAGGAAGAGATCAGAAATGCCCGTATCGGCTTCGGCATAAAGGAAGCGTGGGAAGGCGTTCATGTAAGCGGTACTGATAATGCGGCTTACTACTACTCCACCTATCATCTTGACGAGGATAAAAGCCCTGTCAGCGACAAGCCCAAGATAATGATTCTCGGCGGCGGTCCCAACAGAATAGGTCAGGGTATCGAATTTGACTACTGCTGCGTTCATGCGGCACTTGCACTCAAAAAGCTCGGCTTTGAATCTATCATTGTAAACTGCAACCCCGAAACAGTTTCAACCGACTACGATACATCGGATAAGCTCTACTTTGAGCCGCTCACCCTTGAAGACGTTCTTTCGATTCACGATAAGGAAAAGCCGCTCGGCGTTATCGCTCAGTTCGGCGGTCAGACACCGCTCAACCTTGCAAGCGACCTTAAGAAATACGGCGTAAACATTCTCGGCACAACTCCCGAAACTATCGACCTTGCGGAAGACAGAGATCACTTCCGTGCTATGATGGACAAACTCGGAATCCCGATGCCCGAATCCGGAATGGCTGTAAACGTTGACGAAGCGCTTGAAATCGCAAACCGCATCGGTTATCCCGTAATGGTGCGTCCTTCATACGTTCTCGGCGGCAGAGGTATGGAGATTGTTCACGATGACGAAATGATGAAGGTCTATATGTCTGCGGCAGTAGGCGTTACCCCCGACAGACCTATACTGATAGACCGTTTCCTCCACCACGCAACAGAGTGCGAGGCTGACGCTATCTCGGACGGCAAGAACTGCTTTGTTCCCGCTGTTATGGAGCATATTGAGCTTGCAGGTGTTCACTCCGGTGACTCCGCTTGTATCCTGCCCTCTATGAACCTTACGGAAAAGCAAGTCACAACAATCAAGGATTACACAAAGAAGATTGCTGTTGAAATGAATGTATGCGGTCTTATGAATATGCAGTACGCTATTGAAGACGATACTGTCTATGTTCTTGAAGCTAACCCCAGAGCGTCCCGTACAGTACCGCTGGTATCAAAGGTTTGCAATATAAACATGGTACAGCTTGCTACTCAGATAATCACATCATCGCTGACAGGCAAGCCCTCCCCCGTACCCGAGCTTCACGACAAGGTTATCAATCACTACGGCGTTAAGGAAGCGGTATTCCCATTCAATATGTTCCAGGAGGTTGACCCCGTTCTCGGTCCCGAAATGCGTTCAACAGGCGAGGTTCTCGGAATCGCTCCCACCTTCGGAGAAGCGTACTACAAGGCTCAGGAAGCAACACAGGTAAAGCTTCCTCTTGGGGGAACTGTTCTCCTCAGCGTATGCGACAGAGATAAGCCCGAACTGCTTGAAATTGCAAAATCATTCAGCGAGCTTGGTTTCCGTATCCTTGCAACAGGCAAGAGCTATGATATGATAAAGGACGCAGGCATCACCGCTGAACGTATCAACAAGATGTACGAAGGCAGACCCAACATCACCGATGCAATAGCAAACGGCGATATTCAGCTTATCATCAACACACCCGCAGGAAAGACGAGTGCAAACGATGACAGCTACATCCGCAAGTCAGCAATCAGACATAAGGTGCCTTATATCACAACAATGGCGGCAGCTAAGGCAAGCATCGAGGGTATAAAGTCACTTAAAGCAAACAAGCACTTCGGCGTAAAGTCAATTCAGGCACACCACGCAGATATAAAGTAATATACTCAAAAAATACGTTAACCCCGTTGTTATAGCGATATTTACCCTCCTTACCAGACATCCGGTAAGGAGGGTATTTTTGTGAAATACGATTATGAGTACAAAAGAAAAGCGGTTGAAAAATACAGAAAAGGAGAATTGATGAAAACACTGGAAGGAGCAAATGAGACAAATTTCCGCAAGATGATAAGGAAATGGGTTCAGCTCGAATATGCTTGCAATCCGGAGGTGTTAAAACAAAAAATCGACACAAAGAATGGAGTGCCGAAGAACGCTACGAATTGGTGGCAAAGGTACTTGCCGGAAAATCAATCAAGTCGGTAGCGTTTTCCGTAGCGATAGATGACGGTATGCTTAGTAGTGTGCTTACAAACACAAAACAAAGAGGTAAGAATCATCCCACGCATGTGGGGACAAGTTTTTGATATTATAATTGGTCAGCTGCTAACGGTGATCATCCCCACGCGTATGGGGACAAGGTAATTTACCGGGATTGTGAAAGCAGTCCCGGCGGATCATCCCCACGCGTATGGGGACAAGTTTTGATTATAGTACATATTATCCCTCCTCGAAGGATCATCCCCACGCGTATGGGGACAAGGCTCAACGCAATCCGAAACTCTGCGTCGCAGAAGGATCATCCCCACGCGTATGGGGACAAGCTGCTCACGGGAGAATTCGTCAAGCTGACTGTAGGATCATCCCCACGCGTATGGGGACAAGTCCGACTTTGGCAGTGATGTGCCAGACGGGCAGGGATCATCCCAACGCGTATGGGGACAGGTAAGACAAGATAAAAGTACCATCAAATTTAAGAGGATCATCCCCACGCGTATGGGGACAAGCAAAAATTCGTGCTATTATGGAAGCACAGAATAGGATCATCCCCACGCGTATGGGGACAAGCATCGTGATGTGCCAGATTATAATTCAGCGGTGGGATCATCCCCACGCGTGTGGGGACAAGTTAGGTAGGTGATGTTATGTATTGGGACGAAAGGGATCATCCCCACGCGTGTGGGGACAAGCTAAAGTGGCTCTACGACTGGCTTTAGCGGTAGGGATCATCCCCACGCGTGTGGGGACAAGAGGAAGGCACTGTTGTTTCGGCGATTGATGGTAGGATCATCCCCACGCGTGTGGGGACAAGAAAGGTATGCGCTTATTTTGCCTTGTATATTTAGGATCATCCCCACGCGTATGGGGACAAGTGTTGCAGAATGCCTCTTTGAGATAATATATCGGGATCATCCCCACGCGTATGGGGACAAGTCGCTTGCACCTGTCGGGGGATTGTCCGGTAACGGATCATCCCCACGCGTATGGGGACAAGTTGTAAATGAACGTGACATAGGCACAGGCAAGGGGATCATCCCCATGCGTATGGGGACAAGCCGGAGAAATCCATATCCGCAAGCACGTTCCTGGGATCATCCCCACGCGTATGGGGACAAGATGAATTGGATAATTTGCAAGTTCCAAATCTAAGGATCATCCCCACGCGTATGGGGACAAGAAGTTCAGGCGGGAACAAATAGTCTTCATCTAAGGATCATCCCCACGCGTATGGGGACAAGGTTTGTGAAAACTACTATGCTGGCGACGGTGTAGGATCATCCCCATGCGTGTGGGGACAAGTTCTTAATCAGCTCCGGAGCATTGAAGCCAAAAGGATCATCCCCATGCGTGTGGGGACAAGGTTGCTTGAAATGTCTGGTCAAGGTTGCCGTGAGGATCATCCCCATGCGTGTGGGGACAAGTTGAATAGCGTTAAAACACGTCAATGTTAGACGGGATCATCCCCATGCGTGTGGGGACAAGTAGAAACATCATTTCTTTTATTTTCGATTGCTCGGATCATCCCCATGCGTGTGGGGACAAGTCTTGGGCAACCGACAGGATAAAAATTACCTGAGGATCATCCCCATGCGTGTGGGGACAAGTCTTGGGCAACCGACAGGATAAAAATTACCTGAGGATCATCCCCATGCGTGTGGGGACAAGTTTACCTTAATGATATTGAGTGTGGATACCTGAGGATCATCCCCATGCGTGTGGGGACAAGGAGAGCGGAGAGTACACAAAAGAAGTCAAGATAGGATCATCCCCATGCGTGTGGGGACAAGAAAAAAGTATGTTTGTAACACATCAATACTATAGGATCATCCCCATGCGTGTGGGGACAAGAGCGCAATTTTAAGCGGTTATGGGTGGTTGTAAGGATCATCCCCATGCGTGTGGGGACAAGGCCGCACCCGACATAATACAACCGCTGACCGTGGGATCATCCCCATGCGTGTGGGGACAAGACGCTTCGTTGACTGACACAGGACGATGTGCTAGGATCATCCCCATGCGTGTGGGGACAAGTCTCCTCTCGTCAGACGTTGTTCGTATAAGTAAGGATCATCCCCATGCGTGTGGGGACAAGGTACCTGCATTTGCACATGATTTTAAAACTGCGGGATCATCCCCATGCGTGTGGGGACAAGCAGAGCTTGTAACGATTTATGGCATCCGTGTCGGGATCATCCCCATGCGTGTGGGGACAAGGACGAAAAACAATCTGTAAAAGCCGGGATAACAGGATCATCCCCATGCGTGTGGGGACAAGTATTAATCAAGCCGTGAACGATTACCGCAATAAGGATCATCCCCATGCGTGTGGGGACAAGCTATGACGGTCGAAAAGGCTTTTCTAAATTGTAGGATCATCCCCATGCGTGTGGGGACAAGCTGACGGGAAGTTTACTAGGTATCTGCATATGCGGATCATCCCCATGCGTGTGGGGACAAGTAAAAAATCAAATACTTTCTCCATACTGGGGTAGGATCATCCCCATGCGTGTGGGGACAAGAGGACGAGGTAATCTCGTCGCAGGGTGCGGTTAGGATCATCCCCATGCGTGTGGGGACAAGAATCCCGATACAGCAGGCGATTTCGGAAACTTTGCATCATCCCCATGCGTGTGGGGACAAGAAAGCCTTTTTAGAAACAGTCAAAAAGGCAGGAGGATCATCCCCATGCGTGTGGGGACAAGTGGCGGTCTTGTACTTGCTGGCGCATACAACATGGATCATCCCCATGCGTGTGGGGACAAGTGTTCGTTGCCGCTGAATAATCGCCTGTGTTCGGGATCATCCCCATGCGTGTGGGGACAAGACTTGCAAAGAAATCCCTTGACGCATACGCCGAGGATCATCCCCATGCGTGTGGGGACAAGCAATACAGTTATTCTGACCCCTTGGTTGCAAAAGGATCATCCCCATGCGTGTGGGGACAAGAATCACACCTCACTCTCTATAGCTCGCCACTCAGGATCATCCCCATGCGTGTGGGGACAAGTTGATGTGACCGAGGAACTCAACTTTATCCATGGGATCATCCCCATGCGTGTGGGGACAAGGATTTAAAAAACCTAGCCACCTCGGAGCGCATAGGATCATCCCCATGCGTGTGGGGACAAGCCGAACTCACCCTGTCTGCCGAATCCGTTGCCGGGATCATCCCCATGCGTGTGGGGACAAGGCTTTATGAACGGCGGTGAGAACAGGTCTGACGGGATCATCCCCATGCGTGTGGGGACAAGTATCGTTCATGTTTTCCTTTGTGACAGCAGGGAGGATCATCCCCATGCGTGTGGGGACAAGCTACATACATAACGGAAAATGACAGTATTATGAGGATCATCCCCATGCGTGTGGGGACAAGTGACCGGGTAACTCATAGGATTGACAAGTGGGAGGATCATCCCCATGCGTGTGGGGACAAGAAATCGGTGGCGCAAGCACTGCTAAGTGTGACAGGATCATCCCCATGCGTGTGGGGACAAGCCGACAGGATTTTCAACTGCAATTTTGTCACAGGGATCATCCCCATGCGTGTGGGGACAAGCCGCTATCCACAGTTGCGTATAACCGCCGTTGGGGATCATCCCCATGCGTGTGGGGACAAGATTTCTTTGATGTGACATTTAACGCAAGTTATAGGATCATCCCCATGCGTGTGGGGACAAGATATAGCAACCAAGTTTTCCCTTCGCTTTGCTGGGATCATCCCCATGCGTGTGGGGACAAGTTGTTGCGCTCACACGCTTTGAAACACTCCTCAGGATCATCCCCATGCGTGTGGGGACAAGCAAGACAATTGCGAGGAAACAAAGCAGAGGTTGGGATCATCCCCATGCGTGTGGGGACAAGTTGCCATCGAGCCGTTAAGCATTATCAGACGGAGGATCATCCCCATGCGTGTGGGGACAAGTAAGAGTTCAACTCAACGCTTTCCGTGTCTTTGGGATCATCCCCATGCGTGTGGGGACAAGCCTTTTTCATTTTACGTTTTCCTCCTGTGTTGAGGATCATCCCCATGCGTGTGGGGACAAGATGAAACTTGCCCTATGAACATTGCGGCGGATAGGATCATCCCCATGCGTGTGGGGACAAGGGTAAGACTTGTCTCGTTATTAACATACTCAACGTATCATCCCCATGCGTGTGGGGACAAGGGACAGGACACGGTAAAATCTCCGCTCGGTATGGGATCATCCCCATGCGTGTGGGGACAAGTCCAGCCGTTCAAATAAAACGGGACAACAACACGGATCATCCCCATGCGTGTGGGGACAAGGCTCTGCATACGTCGCACTGCCCTCATAGCCTGGGATCATCCCCATGCGTGTGGGGACAAGCTGGTCTAAGATGCCAAAAACGGTAGACTTACGGGATCATCCCCATGCGTGTGGGGACAAGGTCAAACACTGGTAATTATAATATCCCCAACAAGGATCATCCCCATGCGTGTGGGGACAAGTGTTATATCTATCTCTTTGGATGTAATTTAAAAGGATCATCCCCATGCGTGTGGGGACAAGAAGTGCGCTGGGATGTCGCCTGAATCTAAAGCAGGATCATCCCCATGCGTGTGGGGACAAGAAAATCCTTTACGCTTAAAGCCCGCTGTGGCTAGGATCATCCCCATGCGTGTGGGGACAAGTTTTGCCATCTACGACTCTTATGCCGTAGATCGGGATCATCCCCATGCGTGTGGGGACAAGCAGATCCCAACGTCTGCGCAGTCAATTTAACGGGGATCATCCCCATGCGTGTGGGGACAAGGTTCCAAGCCCGTTTATTATCAAAAAGGCTTGAGGATCATCCCCATGCGTGTGGGGACAAGGTACCGTGCCGTCAGTGTCAAGTGCCAAGCCAGGGATCATCCCCATGCGTGTGGGGACAAGAGACTACAATTACGCACAGCACGGGGGTAGAGAGGATCATCCCCATGCGTGTGGGGACAAGGATTTTACCGCTTGTGTATGATGACAGCTTGAGGGATCATCCCCATGCGTGTGGGGACAAGTGTTTTTCTTCGGCGATGAAAATCGCCGCAAGGGGATCATCCCCATGCGTGTGGGGACAAGTGTCGTTACTGCTGTTGTTGCTTGCACTGGACGGGATCATCCCCATGCGTGTGGGGACAAGTGACTTGCTCCGCTTAGTGCTTGTAATATCGGAGGATCATCCCCATGCGTGTGGGGACAAGCTTAAGGGGCTTTCCTTTATCCCCTTTCCTTGAGGATCATCCCCATGCGTGTGGGGACAAGAACAATATAAAAAAGTATTTAACCGCGATGATAGGATCATCCCCATGCGTGTGGGGACAAGCCCATGTAGCCCGCAACTTCCGCAAGTCGCTGAGGATCATCCCCATGCGTGTGGGGACAAGAATGAGTATTTTCGAGGGTGTATTCACAGACGGGGATCATCCCCATGCGTGTGGGGACAAGCGCAACGCAAGACGGGCTTTACACTCCTTTTGAGGATCATCCCCATGCGTGTGGGGACAAGTTCCCTCGTGCAATGCCTGTTCTTAATGGTGTAGGATCATCCCCATGCGTGTGGGGACAAGAAGGGGTTGCCGTTTTAATGCAAATCTGTGATAGGATCATCCCCATGCGTGTGGGGACAAGCGTCAATGTCGCTACTCTTACAGTGCGGGCATAGGATCATCCCCATGCGTGTGGGGACAAGTTGCATCATCTATCACGATAGACTTTCTCTCGAGGATCATCCCCATGCGTGTGGGGACAAGTTTTACGCTTTTTTGCCATTTTAGCCTCCATAAGGATCATCCCCATGCGTGTGGGGACAAGCGCCTTTATCGCCCGTCCTAGTGGTCGAGGTCGGGATCATCCCCATGCGTGTGGGGACAAGAGCTTTTCCGCTGATGTTTCGTTAAAGTATTCTGGATCATCCCCATGCGTGTGGGGACAAGGCAAGCGGTCTTTAAGAATGCCAGCGCCACCTAGGATCATCCCCATGCGTGTGGGGACAAGAATACAATTGTCAACAGTGTTGACAGTTTCATAGGATCATCCCCATGCGTGTGGGGACAAGTACCTGCGGTACGGTTACTCTCGGCGATGTATAGGATCATCCCCATGCGTGTGGGGACAAGAAAATGCAGGAAATAATGCCAAAATATAACGAAGGATCATCCCCATGCGTGTGGGGACAAGGGAAAAATGCGCCGAGATTTTCACGGTACCATAGGATCATCCCCATGCGTGTGGGGACAAGCGTAATCTAAAGTGTTTCGGCGGTAAGGGCAAAGGATCATCCCCATGCGTGTGGGGACAAGATGCAGTTTGATTTGTAGCAGTTGCTACGCTGAGGATCATCCCCATGCGTGTGGGGACAAGCTCGCTTCTGCATTTCAATCAATCTTTTTTCTAGGATCATCCCCATGCGTGTGGGGACAAGAGGAGGATTTACAATGATTGATAATTTAAGATAGGATCATCCCCATGCGTGTGGGGACAAGAAGACTGCGGAAACTGCCGTTACGGTCACGTTAGGATCATCCCCATGCGTGTGGGGACAAGTTTTGCCCTCAACGATACGGATGTTGTAAATCGGGATCATCCCCATGCGTGTGGGGACAAGTCTATTGCGTAAGTATTGCCAAAAATACTATTAGGATCATCCCCATGCGTGTGGGGACAAGGTAAAGATACTCAAAATCTCAACAGGCGCACTGGGATCATCCCCATGCGTGTGGGGACAAGTGCAGAGGTCGCACGATTTTTTAAGTCAGACTACGGATCATCCCCATGCGTGTGGGGACAAGCTATTAAAGTAAGCAAACACAATTATCCGGAGAGGATCATCCCCATGCGTGTGGGGACAAGTCAACCGTGTACTCGTACTCAAGCGGTACGTTGGGATCATCCCCATGCGTGTGGGGACAAGACTACTATCCCAATCTAACAAAAATCCTCTATAAGGATCATCCCCATGCGTGTGGGGACAAGAATTAAAAAATGTATCTCTTACTCTCTTAGGCAGGATCATCCCCATGCGTGTGGGGACAAGTTTTTTCCACTTACAAAAAATGACATATTAGGAGGATCATCCCCATGCGTGTGGGGACAAGAAAAAATGTATTCAAACAGTGCGCCTGTTGAGAGGATCATCCCCATGCGTGTGGGGACAAGTTAAGCTTTTTAAGCTCATCAGGTACATACACAGGATCATCCCCATGCGTGTGGGGACAAGCTATTAAAGTAAGCAAACACAATTATCCGGAGAGGATCATCCCCATGCGTGTGGGGACAAGAAAATATTAATCTTGATATGGACGATGTACAGAGGATCATCCCCATGCGTGTGGGGACAAGGGAACACAGCCCCGAATCATTCGGGGCTTTTTAGGATCATCCCCATGCGTGTGGGGACAAGCTGATAATATCCACCGTTGCTTGTGATAGGTGAGGATCATCCCCATGCGTGTGGGGACAAGTTGACACGTTCGACGGCGGATACAAAGCCCTTAGGATCATCCCCATGCGTGTGGGGACAAGTACAAGATTTTTATGATGTGGTAAACAATTACAGGATCATCCCCATGCGTGTGGGGACAAGACGACCTTAAGCCCGTCCTTTGCTATCACGCTAGGATCATCCCCATGCGTGTGGGGACAAGTTTTCTGCAAGAAATACGTTCGCCTTCAAACCAGGATCATCCCCATGCGTGTGGGGACAAGAAATTTGTGTGTCTTGTCCGCTGGCAAAACGAAGGATCATCCCCATGCGTGTGGGGACAAGCACTTGAGGGTGTAAGCTTTGATAACTGTGATAGGATCATCCCCATGCGTGTGGGGACAAGGGAAATTGAAAAAGGAAGCGCAAACCTGGGTTAGGATCATCCCCATGCGTGTGGGGACAAGACGCTATGGAGCAAATCCCGTAAGGCTCGCTGAGGATCATCCCCATGCGTGTGGGGACAAGCTGATAATATCCGCCGTTGCTTGTGATAGGCGAGGATCATCCCCATGCGTGTGGGGACAAGTTTTGCGGTTTCCATATAATCAACCCTTTACAAGGATCATCCCCATGCGTGTGGGGACAAGCGCTTGCAATCGCCTAAGAACTTATCCCACCATGGATCATCCCCATGCGTGTGGGGACAAGTCTGCACGCATCTCAGGATGTGTGCGGTAATCAGGATCATCCCCATGCGTGTGGGGACAAGTGAGTATAAGGTCTAACGGCGCTATCAACAGCGGGATCATCCCCATGCGTGTGGGGACAAGCGATACCTACTCGTCAGACACCCCTCAGGGCAGGGATCATCCCCATGCGTGTGGGGACAAGTCCACTCCTTGATAAAATCGCCGCATACAATAGGATCATCCCCATGCGTGTGGGGACAAGCTCTGTCGAACACCAACTGCCGCAGATTTCACAGGATCATCCCCATGCGTGTGGGGACAAGTTAATGTAACGCTTCTAAGCTCTACGGGCTTAAGGATCATCCCCATGCGTGTGGGGACAAGAGCTCTGCGAGCAGTATGTCCTCGATTTCGTCAGGATCATCCCCATGCGTGTGGGGACAAGTCTTCACGAAAGGATTAACGAAATGGATAACTACAATCATCCCCATGCGTGTGGGGACAAGTCGTTTTCCTTTCCGCAGTAACCGCATAAACCTGGATCATCCCCATGCGTGTGGGGACAAGATGTGTTTGTTGTGTAGATTGTGCATTTACTCAGGATCATCCCCATGCGTGTGGGGACAAGTGTGGCGGGGGAAAATGGTATACTAGGCATGTAGGATCATCCCCATGCGTGTGGGGACAAGGAATTGTAGCTGATATTTAATTCAGCCCACCAGGGATCATCCCCATGCGTGTGGGGACAAGCACACGGTAAGCCAAGCCCGAAGTCAAGGTTTAGGATCATCCCCATGCGTGTGGGGACAAGGAAAACTACTATGTGGGTGACGGGGTATTTACAGGATCATCCCCATGCGTGTGGGGACAAGTTAATTTTGGCGAAGTAATTGAGGATATTTTTAGGATCATCCCCATGCGTGTGGGGACAAGTTGTCATAGTGGGTCGGGTCGTTAAGCCAGGCAGGATCATCCCCATGCGTGTGGGGACAAGATTTGAAGTGCTTCGGACATAACGAGAACGTCAGGATCATCCCCATGCGTGTGGGGACAAGAAATCGGCGGCGCAAGCACTGTTAAGTGTGACAGGATCATCCCCATGCGTGTGGGGACAAGTCGATACCTTTTCAAAATTTTGTGCAAATTGAGGGATCATCCCCATGCGTGTGGGGACAAGAGTTTCTGACGATATGACTTTCCTTAAAAAGGAGGATCATCCCCATGCGTGTGGGGACAAGACAACTACGGTTGCACCGTCTTTTGTCAAAATAGGATCATCCCCATGCGTGTGGGGACAAGCAACAAAAAGCGCATTGTTGGCAAAAGGCGATAGGATCATCCCCATGCGTGTGGGGACAAGCACACCGTTGCCGCCGCAAGTACACGGTAACAAGGATCATCCCCATGCGTGTGGGGACAAGTTTGTCAGCTTGTACACGCTAAAGCCCTTGATGGGATCATCCCCATGCGTGTGGGGACAAGATACATTGACGAGTACAGCTACGACAGCATTGAGGATCATCCCCATGCGTGTGGGGACAAGTTCAGTTCCGCTGTCTGCTTTGCTCTGCGGTAGGGATCATCCCCATGCGTGTGGGGACAAGGATAAAAAGAGCCTTGTGCGGGTCGCTGCATTAGGATCATCCCCATGCGTGTGGGGACAAGAAGCGCACTCCCGCAAGCTCGATTTGTACAAAAGGATCATCCCCATGCGTGTGGGGACAAGAACTGCAACAGGCACGGACATGAGGACAGATAAGGATCATCCCCATGCGTGTGGGGACAAGACACTGTCAAGTAACCCCTTAATAGCTCGCTGAGGATCATCCCCATGCGTGTGGGGACAAGATCAATAGCCCGTGCGGAACACAAGATGGTGCGGGATCATCCCCATGCGTGTGGGGACAAGTAGAACATTCTCAATACTATACAACTCAAGCTAGGATCATCCCCATGCGTGTGGGGACAAGAAACCGAGTGAGCTTACTAACTGCACGATTGTAGGATCATCCCCATGCGTGTGGGGACAAGAGCGATTTTGATAGTGATGTGTCCGACGGGCAGGGATCATCCCCATGCGTGTGGGGACAAGACTAAAGAAATCAAGGAAAATAGCGGTTTTGCAAAATCAACCGCTTAGATTTCCTTTAACTTTTCATAGATCCTTTGTGTAAGCAGACAATCGTCAAGTGCCCTATGAATCCTGTCTTTATTATAATGCAAATCGAAATAATCCGCAATAGCTGATAATGAATATGAATTAATATCAAGTAATTTTCTTGATATTTTAACTGTATCAATAATTTTTGACGGAACAAAATCAATTTTGTTTTCAGCACACGCAGATTTAATAAAATTCAAGTCAAAACCGATATTATGCCCAACCAGAGGTTTTCCGCTACATCGCATTGCAAACTCACCAAGCGCTTTACTTTTTTCTGCTCCCTCATTTGCCAGTAATTCCTCCGTTATACCTGTAAGCCTGATAATCGCCTCCGGTATTTTTTTATCCGTTTTGACAAGCACAGAATATGTTTCTGCTACTGATCCGTTTTCAACCGTTACTGCACCGAGTTCTATTATTTCATCATCAGGATTAAGTCCCGTTGTTTCAATATCGATTACCGTATATGTATCCGATACACCGGATGATTTCTGTTTTTTCTCCGATAAACGATTTATGTGATTTGTCATAGCTTTCGGACGAATAACGTTTTCATCATCACTTTTTGTCACACGTCTTTTTATAAGCTTTATGCCATCATAATCTACCGGTTCCCATTGTGTATTGTGAATACGAAATTCCAGTTTCTGCTCGTTATTTGAGCTGTATGACATTGAAGCGTGACCATTTCCGATGTTTGAACACACTCTGTCCCATACGTTATCACGAACTCTTGCGTTCAGATTTCCGACATACACGCCTGTATCTATTTCCTGCATCCACCTGGAAAGATCTCCGCGTAGTTTAGGCGGACAACAACTCAGTGTAATTACTACCATCATATCGTCACCTGTATTGTTTACCGTAATCGAGAGGTTCGTTTTTATCATTCCACAGATACATGACTTTTTCGTCATCCGGATTTTCTTCAGGCATCAGCAGATATTTTATATCGTGTACCATTCGCTCAAGCATATGGGCTTTCACCATTTCGTCACGGACTCTATGCCGTACAAATCTTGATATATCATCATTTACCGATGCAGCCGCTTCAAAAGATATCGGTATCGTGACTTCAGCTTTATAAAGATCGGCTATATCATATACGAACGAACATTCGTGACCGATATGTACAAACCCCAGTGCAGGCGAACACCCCATAGAACATATAACAGCGTGAGCAAGCCCGTAAAGGCAGGCATGTGCCGCCGACAGAGCCTGATTGACAGGATCGGACGACTGGAAATCTTCGTGATTGTATACACGACCGTTCCATTCGACATTCCATTTTTCAGACTGCTGTCTGTACACTTTTCTTATACGACTGCCCTCACGACCTCTCAGCTGTTGCAGAGTAAGGCCCGAAACATCCTCATCGGGGAAACGCATCATATACATCTTTCTGACAACATCAAGATGCTTGCGCTGGTTTGTGACCATTTCCGCTTGTTTTACAATAAGCCTAGAACTGTGCGTCAGCGGTCTGCCGCCGGCATAATATCTGACGCCTTGCTCACCAACCCAGCATATGCTTATTCCGCTGTCGCCAATAAGCTCCATAGCCCTGTGTGAAACATCAGTTCCGGGACCTAACATAAGTACAGAAATTGTACCCGATGGTATATGCGTAACGCCGTTCTCGTCAATAACGGTGATTGCACTGTCTTTTCTGTTTATTTTACAATGTTCCAGATACAGAAATGTAATTCTGTCGGCAATCTGCGGCAGTTCTACGATATCGGGTTTTATCATTCCGGGTATTTCAGCCATTTGTATTATTTCCCGGACGCATTACGGTCATAAGTCCCATACCGTACGCTTTTCCTCTGCCTATTCCGTTTATGAGCATATTTTTGAACAGTTCTTCATCCGTCACTTCAAGCAGTCCTTCAAACGTCACCGACAGAAGAGTTACTACTCTGTTGTCCTTTTTGAAAAATCTGCACCACTTGTTCTGAACCACATCAAATGAATCTTCGCTAAGGCAGAACCCGTTCTTTTCTGCTCTGTCCATCAGCCACTGCTTTTGAAAGTCAACAATGGTGACCGCCCTTTTCTTACCCTGTCCCTGTTTTACATTATCCGTTTTCACCGGATTTGCGGTAAGGCGGAACTGCCATATATCACCCTTTTTTATTCTGCCAAGCAGACCATCATATTCTCTTGTTTCTCCTGCTCTGCCGGTATCACCGAACTGCAATGCTATAACAGATAAGTCGGGCTTCTGATTACTGAGAATCATCAGATAAAGCTCTCCTCCAAGACTGTCGATGCGCCAGAGCTTTCTTGAACGGTCATCCGTAAGCGCCGCTTCTACAGCTCCGTGCAGAACACTGCGGGAATTGACCGCCTTCAATGTATTGCGGTTTGACAGATCCAGATAAACTCTTGATAAGTACATTGTTTCACCTCAATTCAGCCATAGGGTCGTGCTCTGCAGAAACCATATCCGCCGTGCTGTCCGGCTTATCAATCTCCACATAGCAGTCCTTTATTTTCCGCAGCCCGAAACGTCTGAATGTCGGATCAAACGAAACAGGAACATCCTTGATTATTGCAGGACCGTCTTCGCTTTCTGTAATAATTCTGAGCCTTGTGTCGGCGTTTTTTCTCTGCTGTTTGTCAAGCAACGGACTTTCTGATTTAAGCACATCAAGAAGATCTCCGTCACGCAGTCCCCATACAAGCGGAAGCGTAGGCGGGCATGAGCGCCTGCCCAGAAACAGCGGAAACGCCGGATGCTTCAGAGCGTCTTCGATTTTTTCTATAAACCCTGCGTCTTTATGTTCGAGCCCAACAAGGAAAGTCGCATCGGAAAGGTAAAAGCGGTGCGTGATATATTTCTTTGTTTTTTCACCGTTGGCAGTGTGATAATCCCTTATCTGCCGACCCTCGTTCTCTACTCTGATACCGATTTTAAGCTCATTAAGGTCGTCAAGAGGTTCTGTCCTCTCTCTTCCCATAGCCGATGCCACAAGTCCGATTACGCCGCTCTTGGTCGGATATCCGAGCGTGCGGCGCGTATCAAATTTCGACTCAACGCCCCATGACTGCAACGGAGCGGCAAGTCTGAGCAGCAGTACAGGCATTATACCACCTCATCTTTTATGTAGCTATAAAGCTTTTCAAGCAGCTCGTCAAGATTTACCCTTTCGGCATCGGATATAGCGTCCGCACCTATCATAAAGCTCTTTACAGGCTTTCCGCTGAAGTTGTCGTATACCTTGCCTGCATACTCCTGTAATTTCTTCACAGACTCTTCAACATAGCCGTTATTGCTGATAACCGGCTTTTCAAATGCACCGACAAGGTTTACAGGCTGATCTTTTCTGATCGTCACATAAACCATATCGGGATATGTTCTGTTTGCGTATGAGTTCTGCTTACCGGTAGGCATAGAGCAGATAAATGCTTCGGCAAATCCCTTTATGACTTCTGCTACAGAAACACCTATTGATTTCTTAAGCTGTGCGACATTCACGGTCGCATATCTGTAAAGCGTTGAAGAATTGAATTCTGTTGTTCCGAGATGTCCCGCACCCGCACTGTCCTCAGGTGAGCAATCGTCTACTGCCGTAAAGTAGTCATACTCATTCTGAACAGCATGAGTTGAAATGCTGTGAGCAACCTGCGATGCTGCATCTACATTCAGGTCAGCATCGTCCGCTACCATTCTTCCAAATAAAGCGATATCAACAGAAGGCGTTTCTTTAAGCGCCTGCTTATAGAGCTTGGCGTCTTTTTCACCGCTTATAACAAGTTGTGCAAGATTATTAGCCTGCACAGCACTTATAAAGAACAGTGCTCCTGTTTTATTATCCTTCTTTTCGTTTATTTTCACACCTGCCGAGTTCATTGCCTTTATAGCTTCCTTAACGGCTGTTTCATCGTCAAAACTGCTGTCAAGCTTTTTGATTTCATTTGCAATAAGATCAACAGCGTGCATTGTTCTGTAGCCGAGTTCTTCACTTGTAAAAAGTTCATTGAACATAAGGCGCATTGCATGCTTCCACGACTGGCTTGACACTCTCGCTCTGTTTGCACCGCCGTAAAAAGCAGTTTTAGGTCTGCCGGTATCATCACGGTTTACGCATGAAGGCGGAACTGTCTGCACTACATGGAAATCAACATATAATCTTTCGTTACTCATTTTCTTTACTCTCCTTTTGAATTATCTTTTTCGGTCTTATACTTTTCGGAATAGAAATCTCTTCCCCACGACAGTTTTATATCTGCCGCCTGCTCAGGATAATTGAACCTGTAGAGTTCTTCGGCAAGCTTAGCATAATCAAGCGGTATACTCTTGCCTTTGAGCAGTTGAACTATGCTTTTGAGCTGGTAAGCAAGCTCTTCCTTTGTCGTTGATGTTACAACAAGGTTAAGTCTGTTTACAACACGTTCTTCATCATCATTGCTGTTTGCAATGTGATAAGCCGCTCTTCCCAGAGTATAGCCCTTTTCATACATAAATCTATCGTTACCCTGCTGATGCAAAGAGTACAACGTCAGAGCCGTATAAACTGCCCATTCTGCATTTGACGCACACTTTGAACCTTTAAGTTCTTCATCAATCCTGTCGAATATCAACCACCAAAGCGACGGGAGTTCTCCCGGCTTTTTACCGATACCGTGTCTCAGCTCGGCAAGATAGCCTTTGCCTCTTCCTGTGTCTGCAATGCTGTGCAGATACTCGATTTTTGATGCGGTATAACGATAAACCATATCACTCTTACTCATTTGTTATCACCTTCTTTTCTGAAAATTTTATTTATTGTAGCATTGAAAATGTTAAGAGCCTCTACCGAAGTCACACGGTTTTTATCCTTGCCGTCCTTCTCATATCTACCGAAAATCGTATTTGCGCTCATCTGATGAATATAGCCGTTTCCGAATACTGTTGCGATTTTCCTTACAGTATCTTCAATTTTACCTGTGTATTCATCAATATCATATCCGGTATCAAGCTGTGACAGCCAATCTCTGAAAGGCTTATCTATCATACTGTAGAACTGCGTCTTTGCGTCTTCTCCGGATAGCTTGTCACCGCTTGCTCCTGCAGCTCTCTGTAAATTAAGACTCAGCACGTTTACCGCATATGCTGCCTTGTCGCATTTGCCTATCTCGTTTCCTATACGATAACGCCATACCTCCCCAACTTTCATCAGCAGATCTGAATGGAACGACAGTTCATCACTGATAGAATCAATAACGGGCAGGCACGTCATCTGTTTGAAATCATAAATAACGGATGCAGTTGTTACGTTAAGCAAAAAGCTGTTGTCAAGATAGTCCTTGTCTATGTACGATTCAATATGAGCTATAATACCTGGTTTTCTTGCAGTACTTGAATTTTCATCATCTTCAAGTGCTGCGATACTTCCGAATTCCTGCCAAGCCTTTGTTGAAGGCTTGTGAAGCAGAGGTTTATATTTTGTACTGTCACTTCCTTTTTCTTTATACGACCTCCAGAGCGTCATCTGCTCGCTGAAAACTTCATCTTCTTCAAAATAATCTCCGCCTGAAAGATAATAACCGTTCACCTTTCCGTTTTTCCTGCAAAGATATACACGTCTTGACATCAACGAAAGCAATGCTGCCTGATTATCGGGAACAGGTATCAGAGTATTGAACTCGGCATTGTTGTTATCCTTTTCCCATGACGGAGTGCTTACATACACGTCATATTCAGAATCACTTTCAGCATTGTAATTCAGCATAAGCGTTTCAAACAGGTTGTTTCCTCTGACCGCTATAAGTCCCAGCCTGCCTACCCACGGTTTCTTAGGTGTAGGTTGTTTTGCCGCTATGTCATCAAAACAGATTATGTGTAACAGCCAACGAACCGCTTCCGAATATGAAAGCAGTCTTCCGTCATTGTTCCTGTCAGAGAAAAGTCTGGGCTTATTGGCACTTTCAAAAAGCGAGCCGATCATTTTTGCTATACTTGTAGCCTTGCCTTTACCGTTTACCTTGTTAGACTGATAAAACGGATACTCCTCATCAAACAGCCAGAAACGGTCATACCATTTTTCAAAATACTTCTCAAACGGCTTCATCGGAAATTTGCCGCTCCGAAATACCTCAATCCAGTTATCCGTAAGATAATTAATATCATCCTCAGGATCAACCTCATCACCGTTTTTGTCATACCTCGAAAATACTGTGTAAATCATCGCAAGCAGAAATCTCAGCACAGCCATATCCTGCGTTTTTGTTTCTCCTGCAAGCTCCGTGTAATCCTGTGCGTGTTCAAAGACCTGCCTTATGCCTGTCTCTTTCACCTCGCACCCGTTGTCACGGACGCATATCCACGGTTCGTCGATCAGATTGAACTCTCTGTCCATATCAGCTTTCTTCCTCCTTTATTTCTTCAAAACCTCTTTCGGTGCTGTATTTATACGTTATGCCGAGCAGATTTATCTTGTTATTTTCGTCAAGCAAAAGCAATATCTCGCCTTTGAGCCATTTTGCATTTCTCCATGCCTGAGGCATTGCGTTTGCCAGTATCTCAATCGTTTTACCAAAATTATAAGACTTACTGAAAAATGCCGGCAATCTCAGTCTTTGCTTTGCTATCAGCTTTGCCTGTGCATTATCGGGTACAGAAGTAATATCAAACACCTCATCCCGTGAAAACAGTGAATACTCCGTATCGGATGTTTTCACAAGCACAAGCGCTTCTATGGTTTCCTGTCCGTCACGCACCGCCGCCTCGCCGTCAGAATCGTTATTCAGCTCACGCCTGTCGATCATATCGCTAAGCGTTGAATCACTGCGATTAATTTTTTGTGACGGTATGCAATATTTCTTGGCTCTTTGCTTTTTCTCTTTTTGTTCATCACTATATTCTCTATACTCCGGCAGATATTTTTCAGTTTGCGTCATTATCCAACCGGAGTAAACGCTTTTACTGAAATCTTCCGGGATCAACACGCACAACTCCGGTTCAGCTAATTTATCCGGACGTTTGCGGTCATGTCTATGCAGTCTGCCCGAACGCTGTAACAACAGATCCATAGGGCAAAGTTCGGTTATCATATAGTCAAAGTCTATATCAAGCGACTGTTCAAGCACCTGTGTGCCGACTACTATCAGTTTGTCCCTCTTCTCACAGGTCGACTTCTTGCCGACAAGTTCTGTTAGCTCACGCTCAATTACCGCTCTGTCAGTCGATATAAATCTGCTATGGAAACATATAACACGATAATCAGGCATATTCGCCGCTATTGTGTCGGCAAGTTCTTGAGAATAAGCAACACTATTCACAATAACAGCCGCACAACCGCCGCCAGACAGTTTATCTTCAAGCAGGTTTACAATATCGTTACTGTCATTTTCTTCTCTTCTGATTACTGTGATGGACTTATTGGGGATATCAACAGGTATAGCCTTTTGCTTTACATCCGCACCGTCACTCCACGTCAGTACAGGATACGCCATACTGCTGTTGTCAAAGTTGTTCTTACTGCCGGTATACCATCTTATCAGTTCCGCTCTTTTATCCGGCGGCAATGTTGCAGAAAGAATTATTACAGGTACGTTATATGCCGCCATCCAGCGCAGGGAGTTTTCCAAATAAACGTACATATATCGGTCATATGCGTGACATTCATCTATGATTACAGCCTTACCCGCAAGTCCCAGGTGTCTTAGCATAACGTGTTTCTGTTTTAACGATGCCATAAGAAACTGGTCAACAGTAGCAACAACAAACTCTGACAGCAATGCCTGTTTTCTTCCTTCAAACCAGGTATGAACAATTATATTGTCGTTATCATCTGAAATGTCGGATGCTCTTCCGTGGAACATCTCACAGTATTCGTCATTCATATCTGTCATACCGTGTGCAAGTCTGAGCGAGTGTATATCATCAGTGCCTCTCGCCCAGGAATGAATACGGTCAAATATTCCGTTAGCGGTTGCCTGCGTCGGCAGTCCGAAAAATATTCCGCCATAGCCGAAACGTGATGCAAGTATCTCTGTTGCCGCAAGTGCCGCCTCGGTTTTACCTATTCCCATAGGTGCCTCGAGTATATATATACCGGGTTTATCGCAAAGGCTTACAACATTCATAAATTCACGCTGTACACAGTTTGGTCTGAAACCGAAACGCTCTTCAAAAAAACTGTCGTTGTCAGCGATAAAATCAGCATACCAGCTGTCCGTAAGCGAAAGCTTGTTCCACGCTCTTCTGACACGCTCCTCGCATTGCTCATCAGTGAGCTTTTCTTCAATGTCTATGTAAGGAAAATAATCGGTGTTGCTCGCTATCCAGTCGCTCATTACGAGCAGTCCGGTAATCAGCATCTGCGCCGCAACATCGGGATTCGGCAGATTTTTGACATCTTCAAATCCGGTTACACTGAGAGCGTATTCCATCCATTCCGCTCTTATCTGTGTCCATTCATCTTTGTTAACCTTGCCGTGTCCGTAATAGTTAGCCTCATATGAACATTGCCCTCTATCCGCCGAGCAATCGCCGTGATGCGCACCAACAATGACTGCGGTTGACGGTGCAACCTCAAATTCTTTTTTCAGGATATACTGTCCCGCTATGTTATGCGGTGACTCTGATATCTGTGTCAGACCTGAAAGGTCGATACCGATGTCAAGCAGTCTGTCAGCAAGGCCCTGAATATTATCTTTCAGCTTTCGTTGAAACGCCGGAGTTAATTTTCCTATGTCATGCACCAGTGCAATGAACTTACAATAGTTGCACACAATTTCTTCTGCATTCTCCGAACTCTCAATGCCAATTGCAGCACATAAGCGCCTTCTGACATTCTGAGCAATCCATTTATTGAAAAGGCGCTTTATTATCCCGGCTGTATCATTTGCGTGAACATTGAAAGGCAACCATTTTGTATTGTCTTCAAAGCTGCTTTTTGCAGCTAACAGTTCTGATGTTTTCATTTCATATTCTCCAAATATGTTGTATTAATTGACATTATACTACTATTTTTGTGCAAAGTCAATATAATTAATTGCTTCTTAAATATTTAGTTTGTCTAATTGTGTCGAATTAATTGAATGCATGATATATAGCATTAAATATTAAAAAATGAACCCCCGTCACAAGACGGGGGTTCTGATTTTCACTTATCTATATCCTTTACACGCTTAAATGCGTACCACCGAATCCTCAGGTGAATTTTTCATTCTTTTAGAGCCATAGATTGCCGTGCATCTGTACTTCAGCCTCAACTTATCGGCAATAAGAGCAACAAATTCAGAGTTTGTCGGCTTTCCTCTCGATGTATGAATAGTGTATCCGAAATAGCTGTTGAGCGTGTCTACATCTCCCCTGTCCCACGCAATTTCTATTGCGTGACGTATTGCACGTTCAACTCTTGACGGCGTTGTTTCATACATACGGGCAACGGTCGGATAGAGCAGCTTTGTGATACAGTTTATCATGTCAGGATCCTCAACCGAAAGCATGATTGCGGTTCTGAGATAATGATACCCTTTGATATGAGCAGGTATGCCGATCTGATGTATTATCTCCGTCACTACGCACTCCATATCCGATTCGTCCGATGCGGTATTGCGTCTGCCGTTTATCTTGTCGTTATATACCGACAGAACCTTTGACACAAGCGTTTCCGGATCAAACGGACGTATCATATAATAGTCCGCTCCTGCGTCCATCACCTCAAACTCGACCTTTGCCGAATCATAGTTCGCCGTTACGAATATAACAGGAGCATATTCTCCGCTTCCTTTGAGTGTCCTGATTATATCGCAGACATCAAGACCGGGTGTTTTTGCGTCAAGGATAACCACAGCAGGACGCTCCGTAAGCACATAATCAACAAGAACCTTTCCCATCTTAGGTCTGGTTATCGCATACAACCCTGCCTCTTTGAAAGCGGTGGCCCATGATATTCCAAGCTCTAACGAATCATCCCCTATAAGTACTCTGATAGATTGTGACATTTTCTTACCTCCATAGTTTTATTGCTTCTATAATATAACACAAACTGGAAAATAATTCAAGATGATTTTACCAAATTTTTTCAGTTTTTTTGAATCGAAGTCCGAATTGATAATATAAAAACGAATTATCGGATTACCTAACCCAATATGTAGAAATTTGCTTCTTCTTATTTATTATATATCCGTGAAATGACCGTTTTCAACATTTTTCGACAAATTTCTGCAATAAAAAACCGTTTTCGTGATTTTGAACAATATGTATGTCGATTTGTACCTTTTCTATGTGAATAAAAGCAGGTCTGTAACTATCACGTTTCTTCAAATAAACGATTTTTACTGTGTTAACGGCGAAACGCTTTCGCATAGCCTCATAAAGACTTTGCAAAAGCGTTTTTCGTTTACCAATTTATGCCGCCTGTTCTTCAGTTTCACTGAGTGACAGTAAATGCTCATACATACTCTGTGCAAATATCCCGTATCCGTGAGCAGGGTCGCTTATGAAAACGTGTGTTACCGCTCCGACAAGCCGCCCGTTCTGCACTATCGGGCTTCCGCTCATTCCCTGCACTATTCCGCCCGTCAGCTCTGTCAGCCGTTCATCTGTAACTTTTATTACCATATTCTTATTGTCCGCAGAATTTCTGTCAACGCTTTCTATTTCAACGCTGTACATTTCGGGCTTGCCGCTGTCTACGGTCGATAATATATATGCCTGTCCGCACTGTACCTCACTTGCGAATGCAAGCGGCATCAACTGCCCCTGAATATCTGCTTCTTCAAGCACGGCATAAAGCCCGCATCCGCAGTTATCGGTTATTCTGCCCTTTACGTCCGACGGTTTCAGCGTACCGCATAGCTCACCCGGACAATCACGTTCCCCTCTTTTTACGCCGGTTATCACCGCAGGCACTATCTGACCTGTTCCGAGCGGAAGAATTTCCCCCGTGTCTACATCGCATACAGCGTGTCCAAGCCCCGCACCCGCAAGTGTTTTCGGCTGATAAAACGTCATTGTACCGATTCCTGCCGTACTGTCACGCACCCAAAGTCCTATTCTCTTTTCACCATCGCTGTCGCACTTTATTTCAACATCGGCTGTATATTCACAGTCATCTCTTATATAAGTCAGTGTTGCATATTCGCCGCACCCGGATATAAGCTCGCTCATATTTGCTGAGGACGTAATTTTCTCTCCGTTTATTTTTGTTATAACATCTCCCTTTTCTATTCCTGCTTTTCCGGCGGGAGATAATTCAAAAGCATCTGTGCTGTCGCCTACCTTGGCAAATCCCGTTACTATAACACCGTCTGTCAGTAGCTTGATACCAAACGGCGTTCCGCAGACATAAAGCTCGGGTCTTTCGTATTCGGCACTGCATTTCATCGGGTAACACGGCGAATTTACGGATATATATTTCTCTGCACACGCACCGCCGTACATTATATTCGAAAAAAGCGTAACCGCTGTAAAAATACCGCTGATAAGTTTTATCTTTTGTACCATCGGATAATCTTTTCCTTTCGTTTTTCTCACAGAATTATTATCTGCGTGTGCAATTTTTATATAAGAGGTATTTTTTAATTTTATAAATTGTACGGGTTGGAAAAAACAAAACCGAATGCAATTTTCTTCACAGGATGCTCACAATAAATATGTTGATTTTTCCGGTTTCTTGTGTTATCATTAAATTATAGAAATTAAAAAAATAAATTGAAACGGAAAAGGATAAAATGAAGGTTTTTGTAATCATATTAAAGGTACTTATGATGATAGCAACGGGAGTAATAGCGGTAGTGCTGAATATTCTCGGACTTATTTCTCTGATAACTACCCAGACTACCGACGTAAGCTCGATAATGGGCATATTGATATTCTGGATGTCATTCACCGTTATATGCTATATAGTGCCTGTGTTCTTTGCTATGCTGAAAAAATATTTTATCTGCGGCGCTCTTACCTTCGTCGGATTGATATGCGTACTCATCCTGCATGAAATGCTGCCGGGCGACCCCGGATACCTTTATATGCCGCTCCTTATTATAACGGTACTCGGCATACTTCTTGCGATATTCGGCAACTGGGATAAGATACACGGAAATATCGAAAAGCGTGAAAAGGAAAAGAACAAGGCAGCCCCCTCTGTTCTGGGCGGCACCACCGCTCCGGCTGACGAAGTGATTTCAAAAAAAGCCGCTAAGAAAAGGACTAAAGCAAAGAAATAAACGTTTTGCGAAAGGGTGATATTATGGCACTTCTTACAGAAAACGAACAGTTCCATCTTAAGATTAAAAATGGCGATGTCGGAAGATACGCTATTCTTCCCGGCGACCCCGGCAGAGTTCCGCTTATAGCAAAATATCTCGACAATGCTGAATTTGTTGTGTCAAACCGTGAATATACGACCTATACGGGTTATCTCCTCGGCGAAAAGGTAAGCGTTGTATCAACGGGTATCGGCGGTCCTTCCGCCGCAATTGCCGTTGAAGAGCTTATCCGCTCAGGCACGGATACTTTTATAAGAATAGGCACAAGCGGCGGCATGGATATAAGCGTTTCCGGCGGCGACTTGGTTGTGGCGCAGGCATCAATACGAAGCGAGGGAACATCGCACGAGTATATTCCCGAAAACTACCCTGCGGTAGCGGATTTTGAAGTAACTGCTGCGCTTAAAGCCGCAGGCGACGCATTATCGGAAGATGTTGACGGCAAGCGTTGCCACGTCGGAGTAGTTCACAGCAAGGACAGCTTTTACGGCGAGATAGAGCCATTACAGATGCCTGTAGGAGATAAGCTCTCTGGCAGCTGGGCGGCTTATGTAAAATGCGGCTGTCTTACTTCCGAAATGGAATCCGCCGCAATATTCTCAGTAGCCCTTGCAAGAAGAAAACGTGCAGGCGCTGTATTCACAGCCCTCTGGAATGTCGAAAGAAGCAACGCAGGACTTCCCGATACTGTCTGTATGGACAGCGACAGAGCGATAAGAACGGCAGTGAACGCAGTAAAAATACTTATAGAGCAGGACAGGAAAAATGGCATTTGAGCATATTTTATTCGACCTTGACGGAACTTTGACAGATTCATACGAGGGTATAGCAAAATGCGTGCAGTATGCCCTTCACTATTACGGCATTGAAGAAAACAACGAAGAAAATCTGAAAAGGTTTATCGGCCCTCCGCTTTGGGAATCGTTCCATATCTTCTATGATTTCCCCGAAGAAAAGGCGAAAGAGGCGGTACTGAAATACCGTGAGCGCTATCACACTGTCGGAGTATATGAAAACAAGGTCATAGCAGGTGTTCCAGAAACACTGAAAACACTTTATGACAACGGAAAAAAGATATACCTTGCCACCTCAAAGCCGCTTAAGCTCGCTAAAATAGTGCTTGAGCATTTCGATCTGGCAAAATATTTTACATTTATATGCGGTGCGTCACTTGACTTCTCGTTTGAGGACAAGGCAAGCATAATAAACTATGTGCTTGACAATCAGCATATAGAAAACCGTTCATCCGCCATTATGATAGGCGACAGGAAATTTGATATAATCGGCGCAAAACAGTGCGGTATAAAATCTGTCGGTGTGCTATGCGGCTTCGGCTCTGAGGACGAGCTTAAAGAATACAAAGCGGATTATATCGTACCTGAATTTTCCGATATTTTAAGCATAATAATGGAATGATAATTCTGTTATATTTTTCGGCTTTCCGGTTATAATAATGTGCGTAAAGACAACTTTACTCATATTTATTTCTGAAAGGAAGTACGAAAAATGGGAACAGAACACGCAAACAAGTGCATAGCTTGTTCTATAACAAACTGTAAGCATCACTGCTGCTGTGCGGATTACTGCTCACTCGATCATATCCAGATCGGCACACACGAGGCAGACCCCACTCAGAAGGCTTGCACAGACTGCAAGTCATTTGAACTGAAGGCGTAAACAACCATATAAAAAGGCTCCCGGAGTATTTCACTCCGGGAGTCATTTTATAAAGAGAAATTACTTTGTTATACGTTTCTTTCGGTTTCCTTTGCTGCCATAAGTCCGTCCAGTAAATCCTTATCCTTGAACGTACAGGTCGTGCGGTCATAGAATACATCGGTTACATCCCACAGCACAGGGAGCATACCTCTCGAATATGCCTCCTTGCAGACGCTTGAAAGATATAGATTAATGTCTTTTGCCTGCTTGTTCTTTGTTGTACAGCCATATTCACCTATAATAACGGGGATACCCTTGTCTACAAAGGTAGTTTTCATCATATCCATATACTTTGTGAGCAGCTTTTTGTCGGCTTCACTGCCCCACGTTGTCTGTGCCTTGCCCCAGCTTGCGTCCTTTTCAAGTATGGCAAAGGTCACAGGTGTATAATAGTGTACCGATACTGCACAGCGGTTTTCCGGATCGGCAGGCATCTTGTAAAGCTTGTCACAGGTAAGGTCAATATCGGTATTGTATCCTGCGATAAGCAGATGGCGCTTACCGTTATTTTTGCCTGAAGCCCTTACTATATCAACAAACTTCTGATTGATTTCATTCAGTATCGAATATGACTTTTCCTTGTCACCCTCATTACTGTATCTGTTCCACAGTTCCTCCCAACCGCCTTCTTCATTGAGCGATTCAAACATCAGATGGTCGCCGTAATCGCCGAATTCCTCGCAAAGCTGTTTCCATATAGCTTCATATTTTTTAAAACATTCATCTCTCTTTTTATCATCGGCAAAGTCCGAAAACCAGCCGTTATCGTAATGAATGTTGAGAATTACATATAAATCGCTGTCAAGCGCCCAGTTCAGCACTTCCTTTACTCTTGCCACATAGTCGGGACTTATGGTATACGTTTCCTTGTCCATCATATTGCTCCACGCAACAGGCAGACGCATAACGCCAAAACCGCAGTCCTTGTAGCCCTTTATCATTTGCTCGGTAATAACAGGACTTCCCCACGCTGTTTCATAATTTGTAACAGACGACTTGTTTATCCAGTTTCCGCAGGATTCAAAGGTATTTCCGAGATTTATACCGATTCCCATATCC
>OJRH01000283.1_pt1 | contig 27315 bp, 20 predicted proteins | sample 1599131 | NCBI WGS metagenome assembly OJRH01 (sample SAMN03922527, study PRJEB24848) | human gut metagenome | isolation source: stool sample | host: Homo sapiens | place: Germany | collected 2010-05
CCTCTCTAAATTTATTTGACAGATCCCCGACAAGGGTATTATTTCCTACATTTTATTAGGAAAAAACTAAGCCTAGATACGTTGTAAGCCTCAAATATGGACAAAACAATGATATTTAATCAAATCTCTTTAACTTCAAAAATGACCTGAATTTCACATCAAATTCTTCCATCTCTGGGCCAACGTCTTTTCCTTGAGAAGAGAAACAACACTTCTTGATCTTTTCTATAATAGACTTGTAGGCTCTTTGCGTCAATTTTCCATCACGCACACGAGCCTTCAATCTAGACCTCAACGGATCAAATCCATTACGATTAACAGAATCACGTAAGGTACTATTTAGCAAACTTCTTACTCCATCTATCTTATCAAGCGGCAAAGACTCTTTACTCACCTTGACTTTGGAATAACAAGATAAGAACCGATCCAGCAAATCATTCCAAAAGCTAGGATCATATAACATTGACGCAGTAACCGATCTCCCAAAGCACCTCCTAACTTTCTTTATCCGAAACTCACATCGAGCTATATTCTTATTATTACTCCCCTGTTCCTTTCCTTTATCGTAAAACGAAAGTTCTTTCTCTGCTGTTTGAAACGTAATTCCTGTAGAATATGAATGACACCTAAAATAAGGTAAATCTAACATCCGACTGAAATATTCTATTGGAGATCGCTGTAACTCCAAATCCACTGCTAAATCCAGCCTACTCACAGTGACCTTATCCATAGGGATGTTTAAATCCTCTCCTATCCTCTCAATGGCTTTCCGTACGTCCTCTAAAGGGAAATCGTGCATGTTGGTACCGTAGAAATACTTACATAAGCTACAGGTATTGATTTTTAACATTTTATCACTTACATATACCTTATACCCATTATATTCCCCACGTGCATAAGAGGATTCACCTTCACCAAAGCAATCTCTTCTATTCGTCAAATATGGCGATACTTCCGATAACAAATCTATTTCTGGAACATCCGTCTGATAAAGAACAAAATCAATTGTATCATATAACGCATGATAATATTCAGTACATAAATCATGTCCTTCCTTACAGCTTGATAGATACACATAGTATTTAGAAGCTATCTCATCCATTCTTACGTCCTCCTTTCCTGCCTTCCAAGGCATTCTCTATATCAGAAAGGGCATAAAGAACACGCCTCCCTATTCGTTGAACGGGAATCCTCCCTAACTTTGTCCAATCATTTAAGGTTGGCAAAGTGATTCGTAACATCTTTGCAGCCTCATCACGAGTAAGGTACAAAGGAGTATCCTCTTTCCTCTGAGGTATTAAATCATTTAATCGATCATCAAGTACTTTACGAACAACAGCTTCGATATCAGACAGCGAAGCTTGTATTAATAAATTCTGTACCATAATTTATTTTTTTAAAATTACGGCGCAAAGTTTATCAATCAAGCATTTCCACTTTTTCCACCTTTTCCAAATGGAAATAACTATTTTGGAAAATGACCACAGATAAGCTTAAAATCCTCGATCTCGTCTGTAGAAAGCCCCATAGTCCCACGATTCTCTATCACACGTATGTTTCTTTCTGTAACACTATTTTCTCCTATCGATGTTTTTCTAACTACAAGATTAAAATAGCCATAAAAGATACGTGCTACAGGCACTAGCCGATTATATTTAAGAATCCCTTGATTTTTCATGAATATCATTAATTTGGCAAGATAATTCTTATATTTGCAGACATAATCTCGCTCTCTTACTATATTAAACTCCTCTAACTTTTTTATCAGTTCGAGTACAACACCCTTGTCATAGCTATCAAATAGTTTATAAAACTCATCCTCTATGTTTGATAAGTTATCAATACTCTCATCAGAAACATTTGATAGTTCATCTTGAGAAGCATTCAACAGTTCTTCTTGAGAGACATTCGACAGCTCGCATTGAGAAGCATTTGGCAATTCCTCTTGAGAGACATTCGACAGCTCGCATTGAGAAGCATTTGGCAGACCATCAAGGATATCACTTTCACTATAAGCACATCTTTGTAGCCCTATCGTATCATAATGATGCTTAAGGAACTTTAGCCAATAACAAAAGAATGTACCGTGCTTTTTTTGGCAATTTACTAGGATATTCCACAGATTAATGTCATATCGTTCAAAAGCCTCTGTGACATCTGAGAAAAAAAACGGTATTACAAGTTTTTGAAATACTTGGTAATGAAAAATAGGGTGATTAAGTTGTATTTCATATAAACGCTGTAATATTTCCTCCGCATAGACCATTCTAGCTTTAGGATCCATCCCTAACAATCGAGATTTTATCGCATCTACATATTTTACACGTAATTTCTCACAATGTTGACCAACCGCAAAAGTTAAACCCAAATTCACACAAGCCTCATTCGATCTATTGTCCGAATCATCAGAGTATGCAATATCGTTATTGATATTATTATCAACAGAAACAAACAAATCTTTCCCATCAATGATTTTAGTTCTGGGGTCATAGATATACTCTTCCCCAAATTTATGTATAACATCTAGAATATCATCACAATACGATCTTACATTTTCCATAAAAATAATCAATTAGCAAGTTACTATCTGATTAAAAAATTCATGTCCTTTCAACTGTATAGCATTCTCCTTCTCCGAGATCTTAATATACTTCATGAATGAAGATTCCGTCTTGTGTCCCGTTATCTTCATTATACTAATGGGGGGCAATCCTGCTAAATAAGCATTCGTGGCAAAAGAACGCCGAGCCGTGTGACTCGTTACAAGATCATATTTAGGCTTCGTTTCAGCATAAGTTAAAGTACCTTTTGTTCTTTGCAATAAGATTGGCTCATTAATCTCAGCCTTCTTCGCAATCTCTTTGATATAATCATTAAATTTTTGATTTGAAGGAACACGAGGCAACTCATTATCATATTTCTGCAATATCTGCCGAACTATCGCATGCAAAGGGATAACTACAGTCCTACCGGTTTTCACAGTCTTTATAGTAATTACACTCTCTACATTATCAATATTATCAGAACTCAACAAAGACAAATCACTAAAACGTAATCCTGTACAGCAGCCTATCAAAAACAAATCCCGAACCCGATCCAATCGAGGTTCATCACTTAAGTCACACTTATAGATTTTCTTTAGCTCATCACTATTGAGGTAGACAGAATAGGTTTCCTCTTTAGGCTTACTAAAACGCTTCTTTTTGAAATCCATATTTGTATGTAGATTACGTTCATAAGCCTCATTCATAAACATTTTCAAATCCTTTATACGAGCACCAACCGTATTTGGAGAATAACCTTTATTCGTTAAATATTCAACAAATGACAAATAAAAATCCAAGTCTACATTCTCAAATTGTAGCCTTTTCCCTGTTAATGCAATATACCCCTCAATCTCACGAGCTGTTTGCTTATACCCCTTCACAGTATTAGGTTTCTTATCAGTTTTCTCTATAAAGGATTTGACAAAACAAAGTAAATCCTTGACATCTCTATCCGGTTCTATCTCCTTGTAACCTTTAAATATCTTATCCAACTCCTTTGTTAGTAGCTCATTCGTTGGCTGGATACCGTCATTCTCCAAGCGACGTAACACATCTTTAGCCGTAACTTCGATATTATCCAAAGCCGCTTTCAGTTCTCTATACTCACCAGCGTTCATCCGGTGATTCCTCGCAGTAGGAGCGATCGGAGCACCAACTTTCGTATCCCATCTTTCCGGCAAAATTGTCTCATTAGTATAATACTTCAACGGTAAGTACTTTTTCTTCCCATCGGGTAAAATAGTATATGCACCGTAATTCATCAGAAAAAAAATAGCGGTAGGCTTATCTGACTTCGGACGTGTCAAATAGAATTTTACTGTTGCCATAATATATCTGTTTATTTAACTTACGCAAATATAGACAATATTTTATCGACAAAACAAGAATGCGGTAAGAATTGCGGTAAGAAAAAATCTTCTTTTATTTATTTTCTCTTTACAAAAACGATATACAAAACACTCAAAAGTTAAGTGCAACTAGCTATCTATTAATAAAATAAGATAAAAAGAAAGAAAGGCAAAAGTAGTCTCGCCGGGAATCGAACCCGGATCTAAAGTTTAGGAAACTTCTATTCTATCCGTTGAACTACAAGACCAACTCTTTTGAGATTGCAAAAGTATAATCTTTTCCTCAAATAGACAACCGTTATCGGATGTTTTTCCCGCCTATCCGGAAGCTTCTCATTATTTCCGAAAAAACATGTACGTGTTTCCGGAAAAACATGTACGTCTTTTTCAAAAAACACGTACGTGTTTTCAAGAGCTAATATAACATCAAATAGATCAATCAAATAAGCTTTGCATCACCGATAACGATTTGATTTCCGGAAAATCTGGAAGATGTAGACGGTAATACTCAAGAATACGATGAATAATACGGACCCGCTCTTGCCGGGAAAAACCATAAAGCGACATATTCTCAAAACTGATACGCAGCAAACGGGAAAAGAAAGCGCTCTCCACCTTATTTAAATAATGCCGATGCATCGGGATATGATCCGTAAACACCCCATTCAACATATCGAAATAATATCCCACCCTATGCGATTCCATATTTGGGAAAATACCGAGATGGTGGAGAAGACCTAACAAGAAAACCATATGAAAATTAGCGATACCCTTATCCGCATACTCCAATAGATGTATGGACTCGCATAAATAATCAAATAAACGGGGATCCGGCTCCGTATCTTTCACGACCCTAAAAAGAACCTCCGAGAGGAAAAGCGCCAATACATTCTTAACCGGATCACAACAAACATCATTCAGCGGAAAACAAATGCGGGTCTCCTTAATCCGGTGCAAGTCCCGCTTATTCAAGTGCTCCACCTCCATTTCCAGAACGGACAAAGGTATAAACAAAGCCTTCGATACCGTGCTTTTCTTCCCACGGCTACGACTAACCAGATACGAGGCCCGGCCAAACGCCTCCGTATACATATATATAATAGAATATTTATCATTGTAAGGGATCGCATGCAAGACAATCCCCCTCGTTTTACACAACATAATTCGTATCTTTGCGACGATGATTAAGAACAAAGATACTCAAATTAACGTTATACATATAATTAAAGTATAGAATTATGTTGGACTTAACGACCCCTTCTTTATTATTTTCCGCCATATCATTGATATTGCTGGCCTATACGAATCGCTTCCTTTCATACGCCAGCGTAGTGCGTGCCTTGAAAGAAAAGCATCAGCAAACCCATGACCCCAAGGATATCGCCCAGATAGCGAACCTGCGGAAAAGGCTCTATCTGACCCGTTCCATGCAAATATTAGGAATACTCAGTTTGCTGCTCTGCGTGATCGCTATGTTCTTCATTTATGTATCGTGGCAGATTTTCGCCGCATGGATATTTGGCATAGCCTTATTGCTATTAGCGGCGTCGTTATGTGTATGTATCTGGGAAATAAATATTTCCGTTAAAGCCTTGGAAATTCATCTGGAAGATATAAGTTCTAAAGAGAAGTTAAAACAGTGAGTAGTATTAAATTTTCCTTCGAAATGTTTTGCCAGTTCGGAGAGATCGTCTATCTTTGCACTCGCAATCGGGAAATCACTTTCTTAGAACGCTATAAGTGAGAGCTTTGACATTTTGGCCCATTCGTCTATCGGCTAGGACGCAAGATTTTCATTCTTGAAAGAGGGGTTCGATTCCCCTATGGGCTACCAATCAAAAGGAGAGAGATAAGTTTATGGCTTATCTCTCTCCTTTTTTACTACACCCGTCCTTTTTTCGCTATTTTCACATCCCCCACTTCGCTATCTCGATAAAAATCACTACATTTGTTAGATTTTTTTTGAGGACATAGATAATTACAGATTTTAAAGAAAGATAAACTCATGAGTGAAGAAATTAAGAATACTTCTACAGAGTACTCCGCAGATAGTATTCAAGTACTTGAAGGGTTAGAGGCAGTACGAAAAAGGCCATCCATGTATATTGGCGATACCAGCGAGAAAGGTCTCCATCACTTAGTGTATGAGGTCGTAGATAACTCCATAGACGAAGCGCTAGCCGGATATTGTACATACATCGACGTGGTAATCAATGAGGACAACTCGATCACGGTTACCGACGACGGCCGTGGTATCCCCGTGGATATTCATGAGAAAGAAGGTAAATCAGCTTTGGAGGTAGTATTGACGGTGCTGCACGCCGGCGGTAAGTTCGACAAGGGAACCTATAAAGTATCCGGTGGTTTGCACGGTGTGGGTGTATCTTGCGTAAACGCCCTCTCTACTTATCTGAAAGCGGAAGTTCGCAGGAACGGCAAAGTACATATGCAGGAGTTCTCTTGCGGAAAGCCGTTGCACGACGTACAGGTTATCGATAATACGGATAAAACAGGTACTACGATCTCTTTCAAGCCGGACGGTTCTATCTTTACGGTCACGGAATACAAGTATGATATCTTGGCTACCCGTTTGCGTGAATTAGCGTTCTTGAACGCTGGTATTACGCTACGTCTGACAGATAAGCGAGTTCTGAAAGAAGACGGTTCATTCAAGTCCGAGGTATTCCATTCGGATGAGGGATTGAAAGAGTTTGTCCGCTATATCGACCGTTCTAAAGAGAAACTGATTCCAGACGTAATCCATATCGTTACCGAGAAGCAGGGTATCCCTGTCGAGGTGGCGTTAACTTATAATACTTCTTACAATGAGAGCGTATTCTCTTACGTAAATGATATTAACACGATAGAAGGTGGTACACACTTAGCCGGTTTCCGCCGTGGCCTGACCCGTACGTTGAAAAAGTACGCCGAGGATTCTAAATTATTGGAGAAAGCCAAGGTGGAGATTCAAGGGGATGACTTCCGTGAAGGTTTGACCGCCGTTATCTCTATCAAGGTAGCCGAACCTCAGTTCGAGGGACAGACAAAGACGAAGCTGGGTAATAGCGAGGTTACCGGTGCAGTGGATATGGCGATCGGTGAGGCGTTAGGCTATTATTTGGAAGAACATCCGAAAGAGGCGAAAATAATCGTCGACAAGGTGATCTTGGCCGCTCAAGCCCGTCATGCCGCTCGTAAGGCTCGCGAATTGGTACAACGCAAATCTCCGCTGACAGGAGGTGGGCTTCCCGGTAAATTGGCGGACTGTTCCTCTAAAGACGCAGCGATCTGCGAATTGTTCCTTGTCGAAGGAGACTCCGCAGGTGGTACGGCTAAGCAAGGACGCGACCGTAACTTCCAAGCGATCCTACCATTGCGCGGTAAGATCTTGAACGTGGAGAAAGCGATGGATCATAAGATCTTCGAAAGCGAGGAAATCCAGAACATCTATCGTGCGATGGGCGTAACCGTCGGTACGGAGGATGACCCGAAAGCGTTGAACATGGAGAAGCTGCGTTACCACAAGGTGATTATCATGACCGATGCCGATGTGGACGGTAGCCACATCGCCACATTGATCTTGACCTTCTTCTTCCGCCGTATGCGTTCCTTGATCGAGAACGGATATGTGTATCTGGCGACTCCTCCCCTCTATTTGTGTAAGAAAGGTAAGGTTGAGGAATACTGCTGGACCGAGCAACAACGTCAGCAGTTCATCTTAAAATATGGAGGAGGCAACGAGAACTCGATCCATACACAACGATACAAAGGTTTGGGAGAAATGAACGACCATCAATTGTGGGATACGACCATGAACCCGGAAAACCGTACGTTAAAGCAGATCACGATCGACAACGCAGCCGAGGCTGACCAAATCTTCGCCATGTTGATGGGTGAAGACGTAGGCCCTCGCCGCGAGTTTATCGAGGAAAACGCTACATATGCTAACATAGATGCTTAAAATCATGAAAGTCCGTCGTCCGAATCTAGAGGCCCTATACAAAGAAGTTGATAATTATATACCGGCTAAAGAAAGCCTTCAACCTCCCCGAATAGGAATATCCGCTAACCGGAGAGACGGACTTTCCTGTATAGCGGAGACCTACGTGCAAGCCGTGCTGGATGCGGGGGGAGCCCCGGTACTTATCCCGGTGATCACGGATCTGAAAGCATTGACCGTACTGGTTTCCGAACTAGACGGATTGGTTATGAGCGGGGGTGGAGACATCAATCCGCTCTATTTGCATGAGGAGCCTATCCCGCAATTGCAAGACGTAGATACGTTACGTGACGAATACGATTTGATATTGCTTCGCTTGGCCGCTAACCGACAAATTCCGATCATGGGTATTTGCCGGGGGCATCAGATCATGAATGTAGCGTTCGGAGGAAGTGTCTATCAAGACATCCATTCACAAGCCAATCATGCTCTATTGAAACACAGCCAGACATTGGCTCGGGAATATCCGTCGCATACGGTAACACTCGAACCGGGAATGAACCGCCTACGTACTATTTTCAATGGAGAAGAACAAATCCTTGTCAACTCTTTCCACCATCAAGCGGTAAAAGAGGTCGCCCCCGGATTTAGAGCGACAGCGACCGCCCCGGATGGAATCAATGAGGCTATGGAACATACGGAGAAAACGATATTCGGTGTACAATGGCATCCGGAGGCCATGGCTCCGCAAGGGGATGAGGCCATGAAAGCCCTATTCGCTTACCATATCGAGAATGCCCGCCGTTTCGCAAAAGCCAAAGCGATCCATCAACGGATCGTGACGATCGATTCCCATACAGATACCCCAATGATCTTTCCCGGTGAATTTAATATCGGGGAGAAAGAAGGAGGGAAAGTGAATCTTCCTTTTATGGAAGAAGGGCGTATCGACGCAACCTTTATGGTCGCCTATATCCCGCAAGGTAAACGAGATGAGGCATCCTTACAGGCAGCGACAGCGTATGCGATAGAACGGCTGAATCAAGTAAAACGCCAGCAAACCTTACATCCGGACCGGATGGTTATAGCGACTACCCCCCAAGAGATCCGGACGATTAAGGCGCAAGGGAAAAAAGCGATCTGCCTCGGCATCGAGAACGGGTACGCTTTAGGGAAGCTGGTCGAAAACCTACGAATGTTCAAGGAGATGGGAGTTTCTTATATCACCTTATGCCATAATGGGGATAACGATATTTGTGATTCCGCTAGAGGAAAACAGGAATGGAAAGGACTAAGTCCTTTCGGTAAGGAAGTGGTAAAAGAGATGAACCGATTAGGAATCATGGTTGATATCTCGCATGCGGCGGAAAGTACCTTTTATCAGGTACTGGAAGTGAGCGAGACGCCAATCATAGCCTCCCACTCTTCCGCACGTGCGCTTTGCGATCATCCCCGCAATTTAACGGATGATCAACTGAAAGCGCTGGCCGCTCAAGGGGGTGTCGCCCAAATCTGCCTATACAAAGGATTCATCAATAAGGAAGAGGAAAAAGCTTCTTTAAGCGACGCTATCCGCCATATCAATCATATCGTGGATTTAATCGGTATCGATCATGTAGGAATCGGCTCGGATTTTGACGGAGACGGGGAACTGATCGGTTGCTCGGCTACCAATGAGTTGATTAACATTACCGTCCGACTTTTAGAAGAAGGATATACAGAAGAAGATATACGGAAAATATGGGGTGGGAACTTGCTAAGGGTTATGACCGCTATACAAGATTTTCCAAACAAATAGCAAACGAAAACAACTACATATTATGAAAAATATCTTATACACAGCAATATGCGCCTGTAGTATCTTATGTGGAGCACAGGCACAGACACCCGGATCGGAAGTCCCCAACTTAAAAAAGCTATATGAGTTGACAGACTCTTGCGATGTAAACGTGCGGGCACGATTCTCCCCATTGATCGGGATTTCCGCCAGTATCTCCAATGGTGCTTCCCGGGTAGGGGCCACCTATATCCAATCCATCGTAAAGGCAGGGGGAACTCCGATTATCATCCCGGCTGTTACTGACGGTAAAGTACTCAGGAATATCGTATCGAATTTAGACGGGTTAGTTCTTATAGGAGGAGCGGATGTAAACCCTCTATGGTATGAGGAGGAGCCTCGGGAAAAGCTGGAGGAAGTCGATCCGGTACGCGATTTGTATGAGTTGAAACTAATCAAGATGGCTACCGATCAAAATATTCCCGTCTTAGGCATATGCCGGGGATTGCAACTGTTGAATGTAGCGTTTGGCGGTACGCTTTACCAAGACATCCCCTCACAACGTGGCGATCATTCTGTCAAGCATAGGCAAGATTTACCCAGTTCGTATGGCTCACACCGTGTCTTTGTTGACGCGAACTCACAGCTAGCCTCTATTCTAGGGAAAGATACCTTAGCCGTAAACTCTCTTCATCATCAAGCGATCAAGGAGTTGGCGCCTATCTTCAAGGCTACCGCTTATGCGCCCGACAGTATTATCGAGGCTATCGACGCTTATCCGAATCGATCCATCATGGGAGTTCAATGGCATCCGGAAGCGTTGACTTACGGAGGCGACACTACGATGTTAAGGATATTCCGCCATCTGATAGGAAAGGCCGAGACTTTCCACCAAGCCAAAGAGATGCACAAGCATTTCCTTTCCGTAGATACACATACCGATACTCCTTTCTGGTTCAAACGTGCCGGATTCAGCATCGCGGACCGGGAACGTAACCGGGTAAACATCCCTAAGATGCAAGAAGGGAAACTAGACGGGGTGTTCCTTGCGGCCTTCATCGGACAAGGTAAACGTGATGAGGGCTCTTTACAAGAAGCCGTACAAAAAGTAACAGGCTTGATCGAAGGTATTCGCAAGCAAGCTGAATTGAATAAGGATTTATGTGGCATCGCCGTTACGAACCAAGACTTCATCCGCTTGAAGAATGAAGGGAAAAAAGCGTTCTTTATCGGTATAGAGAATGGATACGGCATTGGTAAGGATCTGGCGAATATCGCTAAGTTCAAGGCGATAGGTGTCAATTATATCACGCTCTGCCACTCCTACGATAACGATATTTGCGACTCATCCACCCATACCAAGAAAGAATGGGACGGTTTAAGTCCGTTTGGTGAAGAGGTTGTGAAAGAGATGAATCGCCAAGGTATCATGGTGGATATGTCTCATGCCTCTGAGAAGTCATTTTGGGATGTTATCAAATTGTCCAAGGCCCCGATCATCTGCTCGCATTCCTCATCCATGGCGATGTGCAAGCACGACCGTAACCTGACCGACGAACAACTAAAGGCCCTTGCCCAAAATGGAGGCGTAGCGCAAGTTTGCTTGCTCGACCGCTATATCAATGAGGATTATAAAAACGCGAGCCTTACCGACGCGATCGAACATATCGATCATATGGTGAAAGTCGCCGGTATCGATCATGTAGGTATCGGCTCTGATTTTGATGGCGGTGGCGGAATTATCGGTTGCGAAAGTGACAACGATTTCATACAGATCACTGTTAAATTAATAGAGAAAGGATATACAGAGGAAGATATCGCCAAGATATGGGGTGGAAACTTGATGCGTGTATTAGACGAGGTTCAAGCGACTGCCTCCGTAAAAACATTATAAACAAAACAGATTTATGATCAGATTATTTTTTGCGTTATTGAGTTTTGCTCTTTTATCATGTGGAGCCAAAGGAACCAAAGAGACAGGTAATATGCCGGAGATCAAAAAACAACCGATCGCCTCAGCTGTTCCCGATTTCAACGCAGACAGCGCTTACGCCTATGTAGCGAACCAAGTCGCTTTTGGTCCCCGTGTACCTAACACGGCGGCTCATAAAGCATGCGGGGATTACTTAGCATCTGAATTGAAGCGCTTTGGCGCCAAAGTCTACCAACAGGAAGCGATACTGACCGCCTACGACGGAACGAAGCTGGAAGCGAGAAACATCATAGGCTCGTTTGATCCGGAGAATAGTAAACGTGTTTTACTATTCGCGCATTGGGACAGCCGTCCCTATTCGGACCACGATCCCGATCCTTCCAAGCACCGGACCCCATTGGACGGGGCGGACGATGGCGGTAGCGGCGTAGGTGCCTTATTGGAGATCGCCCGCCAAATCGGACAAAAAGCCCCGGGTATCGGTATCGATATTATTTTCTTCGATGCGGAGGATTATGGTACGCCGGAATTCGTAACCGATTATACACCGGATAGCTGGTGCCTAGGTACCCAGTTCTGGGCAAAAAATCCGCATGTCCCTAATTATACGGCGGAATACGGAATCTTATTGGATATGGTGGGCGGCAAGAACGCCACGTTTTTCAAGGAGCAACAATCCTTACGTGCGGCAGCCCCGATCGTCGAGATGGTATGGAGCGCGGCCCGCGATCTGGGATATGGCAAATATTTCATTAACGCCACCGGCGGAGCGCTCATAGACGATCACCAATATGTGATTAGCGGACGTAATATCCCGAGTATCGACATCATTAACTACGACCCTGAGTCTAAAACAGGTTTCGCCAGTTATTGGCATACTCAAAAAGATAATATGGAAAATATAGACCGTGAGACTCTAAAAGCTGCCGGTCAAACCGTACTGGAAGTAATATACAATCGATAAAATACTGATAAAATGACAATCAATGAACTTCAAGACAATGTAATCGAAGAATTCTCAGTCTTCGACGATTGGATGGACAAATATGCGTTATTAATAGATCTGGGAAATTCACTTCCCCCGCTTGATGAGAAATATAAAACGGAAAGCAACTTGATCGAGGGTTGTCAAAGCCGGGTTTGGTTCCAAGCGGATTATGTGGATGGAAAGATTATTTTCCAAGGAGAAAGCGATGCCGTGATCGTAAAAGGTATCGTATCTTTGCTGATACAGATCTTATCGGGCCATACCCCTCAAGAAATCTTGGATGCGGATCTATACTTTATAGACAAGGTAGGATTAAAAGAGCATTTATCCCCTACCCGTTCCAACGGGTTGGTAGCGATGGTGAAGCAAATGCGTCTGTACGCGATGGCTTACCGGGCAAAGGAACAACAATAAAAACAGGTGTTTTCACACGTATATAGGCACGAGCCGATACGTATATACGTGTAAGCCTACACCGATATAGGCATAGCCTCATACGTATATACGCATAAGGTTATGCCTATATACGTATTAAAAACCGAGTGTAAGCTGCTCCGGTAAGAGCGTAAAAGTCTTGCGATGATAAGGCGTGATTCCGTGGGTACGAATCGCTTCCCTGTGGACCTTGGTAGGATAACCTTTATTGTCCAGCCAATGATAAGCGGGGTATTCCAAGGCCAATTCATTCATATAATCATCCCGATAGGTTTTAGCCAATATAGAGGCGGCGGCGATACTCAGGTATTTGCCATCGCCTTTTACTACGGTCGTATGTGGAATATCGGGATAAGGGGTAAAACGGTTTCCATCGATCAATAAATGTTCCGGCCGTACTTTCAATTGCTCGATCGCACGATGCATGGCCAAGAAAGAGGCTTTCAAAATATTAATCTTATCGATCTCTTCCGGGCTAACGATACCTACCGCCCAAGCGATCGCCTCACGCTCGATAACGGGACGAAGCTTATACCGTTTCTTCTCGCTTAATTGCTTGCTATCGTTTAAATCCTCATTCTTAAAATCTTCCGGAAGAATCACGGCGGCGGCGAATACCGCACCCGCCAAGCAGCCTCTTCCCGCCTCATCACACCCAGCCTCTATACGCCCGGTTTCCATATAGGGTAATAACATGTATCTATCTCTTTTTATCGTAAAACACGCCACATGCTTACGATGCTCATTCAAGCATCCTTACAATGGGCATCGTAAGCACCTTTAAATGCCCATCATAAGCTCCATTGAATGGGCATCGTAATTTTAACTATTCAAATCCTTCACAATCCAAGGGCGAAGCACGAACCAAGCGAATGCCGTAGCGGCGATCACCCCGCAAGTATTCGCCAAGAAATCAAACCAATCCCCACCCCGGTACGTCGTACAATATTCTTGCAATATCTCAATAATCCCACTCATAACGATCGGGCATAAAACCGCCCCGATCCAAGCATGCCATAATACCGTCTCATACTTCCGGTGATTCCGCAAGAACTCCAGCCATAGCATACCCGACATCCCCCCATACATACAGAAATGAACCACCTTGTCCACACCCGGGAATAAAGGGATATCATCCATCCTCGGCGGCTTAAAGAACGACAAGTAAATAACGATCAATATAATCGCCAGTGAAAACGGATATTTCTTAATATAATACATCATACTCAAAACATCTTCCGAACTCGTTCCACACCTGCGATGAACGTATCGATCTCCTCTTTCGTATTATAAAAGGAGAAAGACGCCCGCACCGTCCCCTCGATCCCTAAGGCATGCATCAAAGGCTGGGCACAATGATGCCCTGTACGAACCGCTATTCCCAAACGGTCCAGCAACATCCCCATATCGTAATGATGGATATTACCCACCAAAAAAGAAAGCACCGCTCCTTTATGATCCGCTTGTCCGAAAATACGCATCCCTTCGATCGTATTTAATCCAGCGGTCGCATATCGCAAAAGCTCATCCTCATAAGCAGCTATATTCTCTATACCGATCCGGTCTACATACCGCAAGGCTTCCGCCAACGCCGTGCTACCAATATAATCCGGAGTTCCCGCCTCAAACTTAAAGGGAAGCTCATTAAAAGTTGTCTTCTCGAACGAGACCGTAGCAATCATCTCGCCTCCTCCCTGATACGGAGGAAGTTTATCCAACCACTCCTCTTTGCCATACAAGACCCCGATACCCGTCGGTCCGTAAATCTTATGACCAGAGAAAACATAGAACTCCGCATCCAAGTCCTGCACATCCACCTTCATATGCGGAACGGCTTGAGCCCCGTCTACCAACACCGGCACGCCTTGTTCATGAGCGATCTCGATCATCGCCTTTACCGGATTTACCGTACCCAAGACGTTAGACACATGAGTCACGGAAACCAGACGAGTCTTATCCGAGAATAATTTACGATACTCATCCAGATTCAACTCCCCTTTCTCATTCATCGGGATCACCTTCAACGTAATACCTTTCCGGGCCGCTTGTATCTGCCAAGGAACGATATTGGAATGATGCTCCATCACGGACACGATCACCTCATCCCCTGCCGACATACATTCATCCGTAAAGCTGGAAGCGATCAGATTGATGGATTCCGTAGTTCCCCGGGTAAAAATAATCTCATTCGAGGAACGGGCATTCAAGAAATGCTGTACCGTTTTGCGAGCCTCCTCATGCGCCTCTGTCGCCGCTTGGCTCAAGAAATGTACGCCTCGGTGGATATTGGCGTTTACGTTATAATATCCATTCTCTATCTTTTCTACCACTTGACGAGGTTTCTGGGTAGTAGCGCCATTATCAAAATATATCAGCGGTTTATCGTATATCTTATGATCCAAGATCGGAAAGTCTTTTCGGATCGCTTGAACGTCTAACATAGTCTTACTTCTTTTTGTCTTACAATTACGAGAGCCAAAGATACAAAAAAAAGGCTTTCTCGCTGAAAGAAAGCCTTTTTTATCATTACCTAACAGATATTACGCCTACACTTTATCCTCTACTCGCACGCCTACTTTTCTCTTCCAAAGTCAAAGTACGGAGACTCTGTACGGGCGTTGTCCATTAAGGATACTAGTTCTTTTACCTTATCGGGATACTTCTCCGCTAGATTCGTATCCTCATGTATATCATTACTTAAATCATACAGTTCCAATATAGTTTCACCCACGATCGGTTGCCGGATTAGTTTCCATTTACCGGAGCGCAATGCTTCCCGGCCATTCAACTCGTGAAATTCCCAATATAAATAATTATGGGCCTGTTGATTTTTCTTTGATAACAAGGTTGGTAAGAAAGAGATTCCATCCGTCTGCTCGGGCAAAACCGTACCTGTAAGCTCTGCCAACGTAGGCATGACATCCCAGAATGCGCTTATATGATCCGATTGAGCTCCAGCCTTGATCGTACCCGGGCACCATGCCACCATAGGTATACGGATACCTCCTTCATATACATCCCGTTTGATCCCCCTGAAAGGTCCGTAGCTCTTGAAAAAGTCCGGATCAGCTCCACCCTCATGATGCGGGCCGTTATCGCTGGTAAAAATCACGATCGTATTCTTATCCAAACCCAACTCTTTCAATTCAGCCATTACATCCCCCACGTATTTATCCAACCGGGAGACCATGGCGGCAAAGGAGGCCAAGGGCTTCTCCGAGGTGTTATAACCGCCATACACTTTATCAAACTTACCAATATAAGGAGTCTCCTCGAATGAGTTCTCGTACATCTTATAAATAGAATCATGCGGAAGATTCAATTCCGCATGAGGCAGCGTATAAGTAAGCATCGCAAAGAATGGTTGCTCCTTATGATCCCGGATGAACTTCAATGCTTGCTCATGAATCAAATCTTGTGAATATGTCTTGCAAGCATTGTTCTCGTTTTCAGGAAAAAGAACCTTCTCCTCATTATGCCATAAATGATCCGGATAGAAGGAATGCGACTGCCGTTGGCAATTATACCCATAAAACTCATCGAAGCCCATCTTATTGGGAATGGAGACAGAGCCCGGATTTCCCAATCCCCATTTACCAAAGATACCGGTCGTATAACCAGCCGATTTCATTAATTTACCCAACGTATAGGTATCTTCCCGCATCGGCTGTTGGCCTTCGGGCGTGATCTCCCGGTTTCCCCGGACTTGCGTATGTCCCGTATGCAATCCGGTCATCAAGGAGCAACGGGAAGGGGCACTCACCGTACATCCGGCATAATGCTGCGTAAACAACATTCCCTCCTTCGCCATCCGATCGATATTGGGCGTCTTGATAATCTGCTGGCCATAACAACCCACATCGCCATATCCTAAATCATCCGCTAAGATATACACAACATTCATAGGACGCTCCGGAGTTTTTTCGCAACCGGACATTCCGACAAGCAGCAATGTCCCGGATATACATAAAGTCAATTGTGTTTTCATATACCTTTAAAATAAATAGAAGTGTTAGAAACCAATTACAATCTTCTGATCCTGATTCGTAGACAAGCGGTTCGTCCGTACCTTAACCCTTCCCATACGATCCGAGGCATCGAAGTACCAGCCTTCTTGTCCGGCATTGAACGCTTCGGGGGAGATGGCAGATAGGGGCTTTTCGGCTACGGTTACGTTTGACGGGCTGGATTCTGAGCGGACATCCAATAGGTAAGTACGCTCTTGGTAACGTCCTTTATAATCTCCTTTCGCTTTCGCTATATCCACGGTGATCGTTCCTTTCTCACCTTTTGGGGAGGAAACAGAGATTAAGGTACGGGCAAACTCGCCTTTCTTATAATCACGGGTGAGACCGTCATCCTCATATAAATTGAAAGAGGTGTTTCCGTAGGGATATAAGTCCAAGGTCAAGACATCCGCAGGTTTCTCGCCTACATAATTCATATCCGGATACATCGGGATAATGGCGCCTTGACGGATAAATACCGGGCAAATATCCAGTTTAGCCTCATATTTATCCAACCACTTGCCACCCTCGTATTTCTTTCCGGTCCAATAGTCGTACCATTCTCCGGCAGGGAAGTAGATACTGTCGCGTACGTTCTTCCGGGTATATACGGGGGCAACCATCATCCACTCACCACTCATGAACTGGTATTGGGTAGTCGTATCACGGGTAACCACGTCGCCCGGGAATTCCAATACCATCGCACGAGCCATCGGTACACCGGTCATATGCGCCTCATGGCAATAGGTATAGGCGTACGGGTTCAGACGCATCTTCAGCTTTAAGAATTTACGGTTGATATCCGTGTACGGATGCCCATATACCCAAGGCTGACGGTCGGCATCTGCCCAGCCACTCATGGTCATAAAGATCGGGGTGAAGACCTTCCATTGCAAGTCGCGGGTATAGGTTTTCGGGGAACCGCCGAAGATACCGTCCACATCGCTAGTAGCGGCGTTCATAGCGGAAAGGCCGGCACCCGTGATCGTCGGGATATGGTAACGGATATAATCCCAGTTGCTTACTTGGTCACCGCTCCATACCGTAGAATACCGCTGAGTTCCGGCCCAACCGCAAACAGCCCATACGAAGCCTCGTTCGTTCGTATTGCTCTCGATCCCCTCGAATGCGGATTTACAGCCGTTCAAGGCAAACTCATAGCCTTCTCCAACCCAAGCCACATCCAATTTACACAGGCGGGTACCACATTTACCAACCTCGTAGGCGATCTTATCCACACCATTCTCTGTCCACAAGCCCGTATGGAAGCCTCGTTTACCTAATTCCGTCACAACAGAATCCAATTTCACATAGCCGCAACCATAGCCATCGTTCGGCAAGATCCAGCCACGGGGCATATCATATTCCACATATTTATCAGCAACTTGGCTGATTACGTCCGGGGTGGATTGAGGCCATCCGGTGCGCTGTTCCCCTTTGTTATAGCAGTCGGCATCTCCCATCGTAAGCATCCACATCGCCGGCATAAAAGGTTTTCCGGTGATATCCGTATAGTCGTTCAATAGGTCTTTCAAGGAAGGGCCGTAGAAGTAGAATGCGTCAAAGCGATTCTCGTTATGCGTCAACTGACTGGTGAAGCCCATCAGCTTAAAGCCATCATCATAGTTCTTGTCCAACATCTCCGTGCCGTTGAAGGCATAATGTCCCGGGGCAAACGTATTGCGGAATACGCCATATCCTTTCGTGGACATATAGAAGGGAGCCGGGTTAGAGGATTGATCCTCATCCCAACCGGTCACCTCGATATCCGCTTCCTTCCCAGCGTATGAGAAATTACCTTGTTGCATACCGCAACCGTAGAAATCCTCATCACCGCTACGGCGCATCGTTTGGGTCGTTTTTAGTCCGAAGGCAAGTGGTTCGGCCTCCTCGTAGATCACGGCACGGTTATTCTTGTCATACATGGCGAAACGAATAGGGTTCTTATAGACACGTACGACACATTGGGAAGTCGTGAACTTATAATAGCTGCCGTTGTCGGCCATGGAGACTCTCGGGTTCTTTACCCCATAATCTACAACGATCGAGTTTGCCGCCGGATTGGTATACTCCCCATCCGGTGCCAACCAGATACGGAAGATATCATCCCGGTAAAACATCAACTTAACCTTAGCGTACCCGGAGACGAACTCATATTCCGTGTTGCTGATCTTATTGAACTTCGTCAACTTACCCAAGTTCATACGGGCGGCGAACAGGTTCGCTTTTAATATGTTGTTTGACGAACGCTCATCCTTCGGGTATTGGATAGCGAACTCTATTTTATAGGAGCCCATCTGGGTTAGGTCGGTAGCAGGGAAAGCTACCTCATATTCCTCTTGTTTAGCGATCGGATGCCCGGAGGCGGTTACCGTGGCGGTTAGTTTCTGACCGTTGTTTAAAGAGGCGGTTACCGTGAAATCCTCGTCTACGGGCTGGGAGCCAACGTTCTTCAGCTTCACTTTCAACACGTCTTCCTTCGTGAACGTATTCCCGGTTTCTTGGTGTGAGGTCACTTTCTCCAAGGCCAAGTCATGCGCGAAAGGCTCTGTCAGCTCAATATCATCGACCATCCAATACCAAGAGAAGATATCCCGCCAGAAGAAACGCAAGTAGACGGTTTTCTGATTCGCGGCTACCTCGCTGATGTTGATCTCCTCGTTCACCGGGGCATGAAGCTGGGTAGCGGCGGGGATCTTATCCATCACGTTATACTCTTTCCAATTCACCCCGTCGTTGCTGACGCCTACCCAAAGGCCGGCACGTTTTCCGGTGAACCAATTATTCCAACGAAACAGGTGCTGGAATTTCAATACCACATCGTTCTTTCCCGCGCAATCGATAGCGCTGGTCTGGAAATAGCCGTTCGGGTATTCCTCCCGTTGATTCCACTTCGTGATCTCCTCCCCGGTGACTACGCCCGGCCGGAATTGCATATGATAGCCACGGCTCGTAGATGCGATGGGAGGTGCTTGTTGCTCGAACTGGAAAGAGCCGGGATAAGGCTGATCGGTTACAATCCATTCACACTTTGCCGATTTCGTTGAATCGACAATCATCCAGCCGTCGGGTAATTTCCCGGCGGAGAAATCTTCTTTCCAAAAACTTTGTTGTGCGGACAGGGAGGAAACGCAACCTGTCAGAAACATGGATACAATTAGACTTTTTATCATTTGAATTAGTTGATTAGATTTAGGCAGTAAAGATAGTCTTAATTTACGAGGGTTCGCAAACGTTCGCGTGATTTTTATTCCCTTTTCGCCGGGCGAAAGCGTGTTATTATCAATGGAATCCTTCTATCTTCGCGTATGTACAACCTTGTCATATAAATCAATAAACATATATCATGAACAGACATTTATTCTTGAGCCTTTTACTGGCCCTTTTCGCTTCCAGTACGCTTTCAGCCGATAACCTTAGAATCGAGCCGACCTTCTGGTGGAGTGGTATGAAGAACCCGGAACTCCAGCTGATGGTATACGGTAAGGATATCGCCGGATATCTCCCTAGCGTGAAATATCCCGGCGTACAGTTGAAAAGCTCGGTAGCGTTGGAAAGCCCGAATTACCTATTGATCTATCTGGACGTGGAAAACGCCAAGCCCGGCAGGTTTGATATCACGTTCACGAAGGACAAAAAGAGTTTCAATTACTCGTATGAGTTGAAGGCCCGTAAACCGAACGCCGATCGGATCAAGGGGTTTGACTCTTCCGACGTGCTTTATCTCATCATGCCGGATCGTTTCGCAAACGGAGATCCCTCGAACGATCAAATCCCGATGCGTACCTCTTATAAGGTAGACCGTAACAGCCCGAACGCCCGTCATGGGGGTGACTTGGCCGGTATCGAGCAGCATTTGGATTATATCGAGGATCTGGGCGTTACCGCTATCTGGCTGAACCCGGTATTGGAGAATGACATGGAGGGAGGCTCTTATCACGGATATGCCACGACGGATTATTATCGGGTAGACCCACGCTTCGGCACGAACGAGGATTACGTCCGCTTGATCGAGAAGACGCACGAGCGGGGCATGCGTGTCGTAATGGATATGATCTTCAACCATTGTGGAAGCGATCATCCTTGGATGAAAGATATCCCTAGCCACGACTGGTTTAATAATCTCGATAACTACGTGCAGACCAACCACGATAAAGAGGCTTATTTCGATCCTTACGTGTCGGATTATGATAAGGAGACGATGCTGAACGGTTGGTTTGTCCCGAGCATGCCGGACTTGAACCAAAAGAACCCACATGTAGCCAAATACCTTATCCAGAACTCTATCTGGTGGATCGAGTATTGCGGCGTGGATGGTATCCGTCAAGATACGTATCCGTATGCCGACGTGGACATGATGCGGAATTGGTGCACGGAGGTCATGAACGAGTATCCGGAGTATAACATCGTAGGCGAGGCGTGGATGAACTACACGATCGGTTCCGCTTATTGGCAGAAAGGCAGCCGGTTGAACTTCGGGCAGGATACCGAGCTGAAATCGGTAATGGATTTCCGCTTGATGGGTATCGCGAGCAAGGCGTTCCATGAGGAGACCGGGTATTCCGGAGGCTTGCACACGATCTTCGAGCATATGTGCTATGATTATGTATATCCCGATATCTATAACGTATTGCGTTTCTTGGAGAACCATGATACGGATCGTTTTCTTCCCTCCATGCCTAAGTCTGTCGATGATTTGTACGCGTTCAAGCAAGGGGTGACATTCTTGTTGACGATCCCCGGTATTCCCCAGCTCTATTACGGGCAGGAGTTGCTGATGAACGGCACCAAGGAGAAGGGAGACGGATATATCCGTCTGGATGTTCCCGGTGGCTGGCCCGGCGACAAGGTGAATCAATTCGAGGCATCCGGTCGCAGCGAGGTACAAAATGACGCGTGGAATTTCCTCCGCACTTTATTGAAATGGCGCAAGGGCAACGCTGTCATCGCTAAGGGCAAGATGAAGCATTTCATGGTGAACCAAGGTGTCTATGTTTACGAGCGCAGTCTGGATGGCCGGAGCGTATTGATCTTGATGAATGGCAGCGACAAGGAGGTGAACCTCCCGTTGGCCCGCTATGCGGAAGTATTGCGAGGTAAAACCTCCGGAAAAGAGATATTAACCGGAAAGGAGATTCCATTGGGAGACGAATTATCCTTGGCACCGAAAGGGATCTTCGTACTGGAAATGTGATGCCATTAGCCCCGATGATTTTTCATTCGAGGACCTATTCATAGATTACTAATAATTAAATCGGGAGGCCTTAAACCTCCCGATTTTCTTTTCATATATACTATTTTAATCGCTTTTCAAGAATCAATTGATGCCTGCATTGAATGCCGTTCTCCCAGATAGGCTCGGCATAGTTCCGTACGAAATAATCGCGATCTACGGCAACCAAGTCGAAGCCTTCCTGTTGATAAAGCATCATCGGGCCGGCGGCTGAGGTTCCGGTGCAAATACGCAAAAGCTCGACATCTTGAGCCGGAGCCCATTTATTAGATACATGCCGTAATAGTTTCCGGGCGATTCCTCGCCGACGGAAGATATCCGCCACGGCAAGATTCATGATCTCCGCCTTGCGACCCTCCTCCTTGCGAACCACGATCACGCCGGCAACGGAATTTCGTACCGTAGCGATAAAGCAATCCGAATCCTTTAGGTAAGCCTCGACTTTCTCCCGATCCGGATCGGCTTCCAGCAGTAACTCATAAGGAGGAAATAAAGCTACTTGTATCTCCGGCTCCCCGTTAGCGACGATCTCTACTATATTTCCGTCAGGATCTCGGATCACGCCCTCATAGTAACCATCCCCGGAAACGCGGGTCTCACCGGCGATCGTGTATCCATCCATCCGGAAACGTTCGATCATTTGATCCACTTGCTCCTTCTTATCCGCATGAAAGGCCAGATGAGCCAAGCCGATATGATCCTTGTCGTAAGCCTCAGTAATATCTTGCCGTTGCATGATCTCCAAGGCGGGGCCACTCTCGAAAGAGACGAAATAGGAGGCGAATCCTTTTTTCGAATTCACATATTTCTCATTACTCTTACCATTAAAATACTTTACATAGAAATCCCGTAAACGTTCCAGATGATTCGTCCATAAGGCGATGTGTGTTAACTGCATAAGTTGGAGGTTTTAATTTGTCACTGCCAAAGATATAAAAAAATCAGACATGGTTCCCTACATTATCGTCGGGATAATCCATGCCTGATTATAGTTTTCCTCTTATTCGCAATTATTTACAAATCCGGCAACCGGCGCATTTGGCCAGCTCACCGCGGAAACGTTTCTCCACCAGTTTATGCAAACGGTCTTTCAACGCCTCCAAGCGTACATGGTCGATCACGTCGGAAGTGAAAGCCACGCTCAATAGCATACGGGCCTCGTCACGCGGGATACCGCGGCTTTGCATATAGAACAAAGCGTTCTCATCTAACTGACCGGTCGTCATACCGTGCGAGCATTTTACGTCGTCCGCATAAATCTCCAGTTGCGGCTTGCTGTACATACGGGCCTCACGAGTAGCGCACAGATTACGGTTCGTCTGGTAAGCGGCGGTCTTCTGGGCATCCTCTTTCACCAAGATACGTCCGCTGAAGACACCTACGGCATGATCATTCAGTACATTCTTGAACAACTCGTTGCTGGTACAATTCGGAACCGCATGGGTAATATGGCTATAGGTATCCATCTGTTGCTCCTTGTCCAGAACGGACATACCGCATAAGGTAGACTCGGCATACTCGCCATTCAGTTCCACGTAATAATTGTTGCGAGTCAAGCCATTCGTCAACGTAATACCGTTTACCAAGACATTGGCCGAGGCCGCCTGCCTTACGTGTACGGAGGAGAAACGGGTCGTGGACACACTGCTTTCCTCCAAATCATAATAATCGAAGCGAGCGCCTTCCTCTGCGAAAATCTCAACCACTTGAGTCGCCAAGAATTTCACGTCATCGATACTATGATCGCAAACCAATAGCTTCGCTTCCGAATGAGGTTCCATAATCACCAGAACACGACGGTTCGCCATCGTATCCACATCGCTACGGAAAATATTCACCAATTGGATAGGACGCTCAACCACGACATTTTTCGGTACATACACCACGAAACCATCTTGGGCTAACATCGTATTCAATGCGATAATACCATCCTTGCTACTCGGTGCCGCCTTTCCGTAATACTTGGAAGCGATCTCCGGATATTGCTCCGTAAAAGCCTTCAACCCTCCAGCATACACGCCTTCCGGCAAATGCGCTTTTGGCAATTCCTTATCGTAAAACGTATCGTTCACTACAAAGTATAACGATGTGCTCAGGTTCGGTACGTCACAACGGAACACGTCATAAGGATTCACCGGGATAGCGACCCGGTTGATATTCAAACCGTAATCCGGAGCGAACGCTTGGGCTACATCCGTATATTTATAATCCTCGCTTCTCGTGGAGGGGAATCCGAGTCGCTCAAAGTTCGCCAAGGCCTCAGCCCTGAGGGCATTCATCACCGGCGTACTATGACGACATACCAGATCCTCACATTGGGCGAAAAGATCGATATATTGTTGCTCGGCCTTCATATTACTCATCTCCCATCTCTTTCTTGATCCAGTCGTAACCTTTCTCTTCCAGTTCCAAGGCCAATTCCGGACCGGCGGTCTTCACGATACGGCCTTTGTAAAGCACATGAACCACATCCGGCTTGATGTAATCCAGCAGACGCTGATAGTGCGTGATTACGATAGCGGCATTCTCCGGAGTCCTCAACTGGTTCACGCCATGCGCCACGATACGCAAGGCATCGATATCCAAACCACTATCCGTCTCATCCAAGATCGCCAATTTCGGCTCCAGCATCGCCATCTGGAAGATCTCGTTCCGTTTTTTCTCTCCACCGGAGAAACCTTCGTTCACGCTACGGCTGGCCAGTTTATTATCCAGCTCGACGATCGCACGTTTCTCACGCATCAATTTCAAGAAGTCCGTAGCCGAAACCGGTTCCAGACCGTTATATTTACGGTGCTCGTTCAACGCCGCACGCATAAAGTTCACCATACTAACTCCCGGGATCTCGACCGGATATTGGAAGCTCAAGAAAATACCCTCACGGCTACGATCCTCGGGAGAAAGATCCAGCAGATTCTTACCGTTGAAGATAACCTCTCCTTCCGTTACCTCAAAAGCGGGATTACCTACTAATACACTACTTAACGTACTTTTTCCAGAACCGTTCGGTCCCATGATAGCATGTACCTCACCCGCTTTCACCGACAGGTTGATACCTTTCAATATCTCTTTGCCATTTACGTTGGCATGTAAATTCTTAACCTCTAACATCTTTTCTAATTGAAAATTGAAAGTTGAAAATTGAAAATTATTCTATCCTACGCTGCCTTCCAGCGAGATCGTTAGTAATTTCTGAGCCTCGACAGCAAACTCCATCGGTAACTTATTCATTACCTCGCGGGCATATCCATTCACGATCAAACCAACAGCCTCTTCTACCGAGATACCCCGTTGCTGGCAGTAGAACAATTGCTCCTCACTGATCTTACTCGTCGTAGCCTCATGCTCCACGATCGCCGTCTCATTCTGAATATCAGCGTAAGGGAACGTATGAGCTCCACAAGTAGAGCTTAGTAACAAACTATCGCATTGGCTATGGTTTCGGGCGCCTTCCGCACGGGCGGACACCTTCACCAATCCCCGATAGCTATTCTGGCTATGACCGGCAGAGATACCCTTGGATACGATCGTACTTTTCGTATTCTTACCCAGATGAATCATCTTCGTACCCGTATCGGCCTGTTGGTAATTATTGGTCACGGCAACCGAGTAAAACTCACCTACCGAGTTATCACCCGCCAAGATACAGCTCGGATATTTCCAAGTGATCGCCGAACCGGTCTCTACTTGCGTCCAAGAGATCTTGCTACCCTCACCTTTGCACAAACCTCGTTTCGTCACGAAGTTATAGATACCGCCTTTACCTTCCTTATCACCCGGATACCAATTCTGTACGGTAGAATACTTCACCTCGGCACGCTCGTTCGCCACGATCTCCACGATAGCGGCATGCAATTGGTTCTCGTCACGCATCGGCGCCGTACATCCTTCCAGATAACTTACATACGCCTCATCGTCTGCGACAATCAAGGTACGCTCGAACTGTCCGGTATTAGCGGCATTGATACGGAAATACGTACTCAACTCCATCGGGCAACGTACGCCCTTCGGTATATAAACAAACGAACCGTCCGAGAACACGGCCGAATTCAAGGCGGCAAAGAAATTATCACGATAACCAACCACGCTGCCCAAATACTTCTGCACCAAGTCCGGATGATGTTGTACAGCCTCGCTGAACGAACAGAAAATAATCCCCTTCTCCGCGAGATTCTCCTTGAAAGTAGTCTTCACGGAAACACTATCCATCACGGCGTCTACCGCCATTCCGCTTAAATGCTTCTGTTCTTCCAAAGGAATACCCAGTTTATCGAATGTTTTCAACAACTCAGGATCTACCTCATCCAAGCTCTTTGGTCCCTCTTTTTTCTTAGGGGCGGCATAATAGATAATGTCCTGATAATCGATCGGCGGGATATTCAAGTGAGGCCATGTAGGCATCTCCAACGTCTGCCAATGGCGAAAAGCCTTCAAACGGAACTCGAGTAACCATTCCGGCTCGTTCTTCTTGGCAGAGATAATACGGACCGTCTCCTCGTCTAATCCACGATGGATCACCTCCGTATCAATATCGGTAACGAAGCCATATTTATAATCTCCGCTCGTTACCTCATTAATGATATGATTTGAATCCTGCATAATTATAAATTAACCATTGATAAAAGCCCTTCATTCTCCTAATGAAAACAAATTATGTGGGAAAATTGTTGGTACTATTTGCTTCACGCTATAATAAAAACGAGATTCTATCTTCGATTGGCGATGAATCAAGACCGATCCGCGATCCACGAACTCCAGCGCATTCAACAGCAAACTGGTAAAGACCAAAACGACCAGCAACCCGAAAAAACCCCCAAACAAATGGTTGATAACGCTCAACGGTGTCGCCCCTACCACCTTGGTAACCAGTTCACCCGCTAGGATAAATACCCCCATAATCAAGATAAAACCCGCTATATAACTCAAGATCGTAACCCCTTCTTCCAGAAACCAACCCAACGCCAAGATATATCCTTTCAGCCAAGCCGCCGCTTTCCCGCAGAAAAAGATCGCGATCACTAGGGCTATAAGCGAAACAACCTGTTTGATGATTCCATCAAACAGGCCTTTCACAAATCCTATCCCTGCCAGACATAGCAATGTAATG
>OJRH01000301.1_pt1 | contig 26272 bp, 20 predicted proteins | sample 1599131 | NCBI WGS metagenome assembly OJRH01 (sample SAMN03922527, study PRJEB24848) | human gut metagenome | isolation source: stool sample | host: Homo sapiens | place: Germany | collected 2010-05
TGACAAAATTACTGGTAGAATGTCATATAGTATAAATAATGCATCTTATAAATCTAATAGAGGAGATAGTCCGAGCATGATTGTATTGAATGCACAGGTAGCAGAGATGGGAAGTAGATAGTAATGATAGTTATAACACTTCAGCAGTTTTTTGTATTATTATGGATTTTTTGCATAACTAAAGTGATATTACATGGTTTTAGAATCAATATTATAGGAATATCCATAAATAGATATTTTTATGAGTATAACGTAGATGATAAAAATGCGATTAAAGAATATCATAGAGGAAGGGCTGTTAGATCCATTATTATTTTAATTCTTGATTCAATAACATTAGTAATATCATATAAGTATAGTATAGAGATGGCTACTGGATTTATGATAATATCAACTATAGCATCTATAATAATTAAATACATTAAAGATAAAGAATAGTGGTTGTGAGATTATAATACATAACGTAAGTGATTAAATAATAGAGCGTATGCTATATGATATAGTGTACGCTTTAATTATTGTGAGGAATCGTAAGAAATTAAATAATTCTAAAATGATAGATTATAGAATTGGCTCATGGTATAATATAACGAACGTAAAGATATGTGCGTCAAAAGAGATATCATATAGATAAGATTGGAGAAAATACATGAACCCAGCAAGCATAATGAAAATGATGAAAGCAAAAAATACATTTACAGCAAACCACCCAAAGTTTGTATCCTTTTTACAGTATGCATTCGGCAGCGGCATTCCGGCAGACTCTGTTATTGAAATCACAGTTACAAAGCCGGGTCAGGAGCCGGTTACGTCCAATATCAGGGTTTTACAGTCGGATCTCGAACTTTTGGACAGCTTGAAGGATATTAATTAGATATGTTATACCAGATTAAGGATGGGACAGTTTCGGTAGGTGGTCAGACGATTCTGTCCCATGTTGATTTTTATATAAAGGAAAAAGAAAAAATAGCTGTTGTCGGCAAAAACGGAGCAGGAAAGACCACATTGCTTCGGCTTCTTGCGGGGGAGCTGCAGCTTGACCGCGATGACCGTCGCGGTATGTCGTCAGGAGCGCATGGCAAAGAGACTGCCTGTAAAAATAGTCTTGGAATCGTGACCTCGCGATACATCACAATTGACATGCTCAGACAGGCGGATAAATCAAATCAGGATTTGACAGTAGAGCAGATACTGCTTGAGAGCTGCCCGGATAAAGATACCTTTTCAAAAGAGAGGTTTGACTACGAGATGGAGTACGACCGGCTTTTTACAGGCTTTGGCTTTGAAAAAGAAGAAAAAAGCCGTACACTCGGCAGTTTTTCCGGAGGTGAACAGACCAAGATTTCACTTATAAAGCTCTTACTTGAAAAGCCGGATTTGCTGCTTCTTGATGAGCCGACGAATCATCTTGATATGAAAACTGTCGAGTGGCTGGAGGATTATCTGATTAACTATCCAAAGGCTGTTGTCATTGTGTCGCATGACAGGGCATTTCTTGATGCAGTTGCGACTGGTGTATATGAGCTTGAAAACGGAGCATTGCACAGATATGCCGGCAACTACACGCAGTACAGGCAGCAGAAGCTTAAAAATCTGCAGATACAGCGCAAAGCCTACGAGCGCCAGCAGGCGGAGATTGCGCACAATAATGAGCTTATCGACAAATTCAAGCATAAGCCGAAAAAAGCTGCGTTTGCACGCTCACGCAAGACCATGCTGGCACGCATGAAGCTGATAGAAAAGCCGGTTGAAGACGAAGCTCATATTTTTACAGGCAATATCGAGCCACAGTTTCCGGGCGGTAAATGGGTTTACGAGGCGAAGGAATTAAAAATTGGCTACGACGGCAGGGCACTGCTTGAGCTGTCGCTTCGTATAAGGCGTGGTCAGAAGATTGCCGTAATTGGTGACAACGGCATAGGAAAATCAACATTTCTAAAGACTGTGGCAGGACTTATTCCACCAATAAAGGGCACAAGCCAGCTCGGCAGCAATCTGCTGGTGGGATATTTTGACCAGCAGTCGGCACTTATAGACAGCGATAAGACCGTGAGAGACCATTTTCACGAGCTTTTTCCGGCACTTGTGGAGAAGGACTTAAGAAAGACGCTTGGCATGTATCTGTTTGGAGGGGCAAATGCCTCAAAGCGTATCAGCTCGCTCTCAGGCGGTGAGAAGTCCAGGCTTGTGCTCGCAGAGCTTCTGACAGGCCGTCCGAACTTAATGATACTCGATGAGCCGACCAATCACATGGATATTCCGGCGAAGGAGACACTAGAATCGGCATTTAAGGCATATACCGGCACCATGCTCTTTGTATCGCATGACAGGTATTTCATAAAGCAGGTGGCCGATGCCATATTGGTCTTTGAAAATGACAAGGTGATGTACTATCCGTTTGGCTATGACCATTATATTTCAAGGCTTAAGGCATCAAAGGATGGCAATCTGCCGGCACTCATGCAGGCAAAGGATGCTGCGATGGTCGAGGCACTTGCGGCTGTCCCAAAGAGGGAGCGACATGAGACCAGACAGCTTTCAACAGAAGAGGCGTACTTAGAGTGGAAGCTTGCACTTGCAGCGGAGCCGGTGGCGAAGGCGGCTGAAGAAGCAGAAAAGGTTTATGAAGAGCTATGTGAAGCAGAAAGCGAGCTTAACGAAGAAAATGTCGATAAGCTGCGACTGCAATATGAAAAAGTTGCTGACTCATGGACAAATGAGTGTACAAAATGGTATGATATATACTTAGATGAGATGTATCCGGAGAGTGATTTTTAATTTGCAGACATAAGGGAATCAATGACATTTGCTGTATATCATAAATTATCCGGGGAGAAAGGATTATATATGTGGTTATCAAGATATTTTGTGTATTTTATTATATTTAGCTGTATGGGCTGGATATATGAGAGTATCTACTGTACCATCAGGGCAAAAAAATGGGAAAACAGAGGCTTTCTCTATGGTCCGCTCTGTCCTATTTACGGAGCCGGAGGTGTCGCGATCACTGCGATAGCAGATCTTATTTCTGCTCACACGGATGCGACATTTACATGGTGGCAGATATTTCTGGTGGCATTTTTGGGAAGCATTGTCTTAGAATATGGCACATCGTGGGCGCTTGAGAAGCTGTTTCATGCATACTGGTGGGATTACAGCAGCATGCCGCTTAATATAAACGGCAGGGTGTGTTTTCCATATTCTGTAGGCTTTGGGGTGGCAGGACTTATAGTGGTATATTTCATTGCACCATTTACGAAGTTCATCACAGGCTGGATGTCACCTATATGGTATGAGTTTTTCTCACTGCTTCTTATGGGCTTTTTAGCTGTAGACACTGCAATCACCGTGTCAGCGCTTACAGATTTCAGTAGGACAATAGTCAATCTGCAGAACAATTTCAACACCTATATGGATGAGGTTGTGGAAGAGGTTAAAGAGCGTAAGAAGGCGGCAGATGAAAGGTCGCAGGAGAGGTCACAGGAGCTTGCGGAGGCAGTCGAGGAGCGCAGAAAGAGAAAACGTATCAGAGCCAGTGCAGACCGCGTCATCGATTCAATGGGTGCTTTAAAGAAATCTGCGCTTAACCGAGCACAGGGCTTCAGAAATCCAAAGGTGGAGAACAGGTATCTCGAGACATTTACAGAGAGTCTGAAGGAACGCTTTAAAAGAGAACGTATAAAGAAAGTAAAGAAGGAAAAAGGCAGATAAACAACAAATAAAAATTTTTTAAAAAAATTTCAAAAAAAGCTTGCATTATCCGATTGACCATGGTATTATAATATACGGTTCGTTGGTCAAGCGGTTAAGACGCCGCCCTCTCACGGCGGAAACACGGGTTCGATTCCCGTACGGACTGCTAAAACAAAAAGCTCTCAGTACACAGTGCTGAGGGCTTTTTATTTTTGCAAGCAATTAATAACTATAAAACCACTTAGAACAAAAAGCTGATGCCTGCATGTAAGCATGACGCATCAGCTTTTTTATTCTTAAGGTGGATCAAATCATTATGTCTAAAGTATAATAATACTTGCGCACTTCAAATCATTGCCCAGATTGTATACTCTGCCGGAATCGACGCCGACAACAGTTGGTCGGAGAATGTAGTACTCACTGTTTTTTACAACTCTTGCCTTTTCACCATTGCTAAGCTGTACAATTGAATCAACAGGATATAGAATCATACTGCTCATGAAAGCACGCATGACACCTATATCAAGCTGGTTTGTCATGGACATAAGCATCTCAACTGCATCACGCTGTGATAAGGCATCCTTGTACGGACGCTTTGTGACAAGCGCATCATAGACATCTGCGACAGACAAAATCTTTGCAAACTGACAGATTTTTGGTGCATCAAAGCCGAGTGGATATCCGGTTCCGTCAATGCGTTCGTGGTGCTGCAGCACTCCCATCAGTATAGAGTTGTTTAAATCCTTTCGGTCTTTTAGCATATTGTAGCCGTACACGGAATGTTTTTTCATGATATTAAACTCATCATCCGTGAGCCTGCCAGGCTTGTTTAGAATTTCATTGGGGATCATTGTCTTGCCTATATCGTGCAGCAGGCCGGATACACCTATGTCGTGGATTTCGTTGTCAGGCAGCTTCATCTGCTTGGCAAGAATCATTGAAATAGTAGCCACATCCACACTGTGCTTGAAGGTGTACTCATCGCTTGTTTTGAGGGAACTGATATCGACAGCTATGGCATCGTTTTCATTGATGGCCTCCATGAGCGAGTCTGCAATCTGGTTTGTTGCCTGTGTTAGCTCCTCGGAGTTAGTGTTGTTGAAGATGTACTGGACACCGGTTGATACACGTTGCCTGACACTGTCGCTTAAGGTGACTTTGGAACGGTCGTCCGTACGCAGCTGTTTGACCATGGCGGCAGCCTTTGGAGACAGTATGGCATCCGGATCGTCAGGATCAGCATTTCCCTCGCGGATGTATACTGACATTATACCGAGCTTAAGCAGCGAAGAGATGATATAATCATCGATAGCTGAGCCCTGTACCACCAGGTTACGGCCGGTAGGATCCTTGATGACCTGATCAATAATCATGCCGGGTTTCAATTGTCGTGTTCTCATATATCTGCGTTTAATCATTTTTGCACCAAAACTAAATAAGTCTACTCTAAAAACAATTCAAAATACTACGAATATTATATAGTATATTTGTACTAAAAACAATCACAAATTGAGATTTTTTTAGTGTTTTTTTGTAATAAAACAACCCCGGCATTTGCCGGGGCTGATGATGGTATTGTATTTATCAAAATCAGAGGTTAGATGTGGTGACCGCCACCACTGTGACCGCCACCACTGTGACTGCCGCCACTATGACCTCCACCACCGCTGTGACCGCCACTTGAGCCTGAGCTTTGTGGACTGTAGTGTCTTGTCTGGTTCATAAAGCGTGCGCGTGCATTTTGAATCTCTACCTTTGTAAATGCTGCACCCATGAGCTCGTTGCTCTTAGCCTTGCGGCCCTTTGACAGGGATAATGCATATACAAAGCAAAAAATCATGCCGGCAGCGAGAGCGATAAAGATACTGGAAATGTATCTGAGAGGCTGTGATATATGTCCGCCTGCAAGGACTGTGTTGACCTGGTCTATTGTTTCCATACAGCAGGTGAAATAGTCGTAATCATGACTTGAGGTGGCATATATATAAGTGTTGTCACAGATGGAGTTACATTTTGAGTTTGGAATGGTTCTCTGCGTGCTTCCCTCACAAGCCAGATAAATCTCGTTTAAATCTCTGTCTATTACAAAAATGACACCGTTTGCACCGGTTCCGAAATAGCCTTCAAATGTATTGACTGCATAGCTTTCAGTGCTTCCGTAAGGATGTGAGGTAGTGGTGACAACAGCTATGTTGCAGTATTCGGTTGTCTTTTTCATCTGTGAGATGAGCTTGCCTTTTACGGCATCGTCAATGAAATTGGCAGAGTCCTCAAGGATGTACTCGTAGCCGGTAGACTTGTTTGTGCCGCTTAGATTGTAATTGGCGGCTGTCTCAGTGGCATATACATTTGATGAGCTGCTCAAAACAAGGACTGTAACAAGCAAAAATAATGTAAGCAAAGCAGAACACCTGCATTTTATACAATGCAAAAAAGGACTTTTATAATTATTTCTATGCACGGTCATCACCTCCCTTATGTGTGGCAAACTGTGGCAGCTTGCGCGTTGTAAGCACATTGAATGCGCGGATGACATTAATCAGTGTGATAAGCACTGAGGCGATGATGATAAAAGCTGCGCCATAGTACCATGCATCGAGCACCGGCTGGAACAAAAGAACAGCATCGCCAATAAGCATGGATACCATGCCAAAGATGAGTCCGGCAACTCCCTTGTGTCCGGGCATCCGGTCAAAGCTTGAGAAGGCTCTGATTGAAAAAATAAATGATATGATGGTCAAAATAACAAATAAAATCAGGCTGCCGTCTGCATTGCCAAAGCTGCCTCCGATACCTGCAATGATTGCAAACAGAGCAGGAACAAATTGAATGACAAATATAAAAAGTATAAAGTAAGCTATAAACGATGTGTTTGTCTTTTTCTTTATGGTTTTCGTGGCCTTTTTTGCAGCCTTAAGGCGTCTGCGGTTGTTGATTGCACCAAGTGCCTCCGGCTGTTCCTTTGCGATACGGCCCTTATCCTCGGTACCGGCTTCCTTTACAGCAATCATGGTCAGCTCTTGTGAGTAACAGATATTTGCGATAATCGCAAGCACACCGACTATGGTGAGAGTCATTCCGGGAGTGAGAACCGTCAGCAGACATAATAAAATGTATACCGGAATTGCCGCAATGAGTGAGCCGAGCAGGAATTTACCGACAGATATAGGCAGATCTGCAACAACCTTGCCGGTCTGGCCGTTTACTGTGGCATATGCCACACGATCCTTATTGCGGTACGACAAAAACCATACCGGAAACATTGAGTAATCTGTCTCTTTTACAGTAGTGCCAAGACTTAAAGGAGAAAGAGCAGCGGAGTCACTGTCGACTGACAAGCCGGTAAAGGCTGGCTCTTTACTTATTTCGCTTACTGTGTTTGTGCAGGCAGCATCCATTGCGTCACTTGCGTAAACCGTTGATGGTAAATCAGCTGTATCAGCGTAAAAACCACTTAAGAATGCCGGTGTAAAGCGCTTCATTTTCTTCACATCATATGGCGCAAGTTTTTCGCTGATGCTGTCATCAAATGATGAAGATGCATCGTAGGACAGTCCCTTGTAGTAGGCGTCGAGATCTCCCTCGAGCCTGTAATAGTCTGTAATGATGTAATCTCCTGAACGGTGGGATCTTTTCGCCGGAAGTGAAATAGGAGCCTTCTGGGTTACATAATATGTCCAGTAAGGCATGTAGATACCTCTGAATCCGTCGATAAACTTAGGATCCTTAAGCTCCTTTGGCGCGAAAATAGCCTTTTTCATGAGGCTCATGTAGGCCTGCTTACAGTCATCCTTACTCTTTGCAAATGGTATGATATAAGCCGGCTTGTGCTCCTTTTGCATGCGGCTGTAGAGCACAGTTGATGCACCGCAGAAGCTGCAGAAGCCTGCTGCGGTATCGTCTGTGCTCAAGATTTCTCCTCCGCACTGAGGGCATGTGAAAATGGTTGCGTCGAAGTCCTTCTGGACCTCGGCGTCAGAGGTTTTGTCCTCGTACGCGTAAGGGTCGAAAAGTGAATGACAGTATTCACAGGCTAACTGGCCTGATTTGATGTCAAACTTCACATTTCCACCGCAATTTTTACATGCGAACATTTTGTTTCTCCTTTCTATTCCCTTTTACTTTTTTATCTGCTTGAATAAATAATTCCTTCCAGATTGACGGATGGAAGAGGATGAGCAGTGGAAACAGCTCGAGTCTTCCGGCAAGCATGTCAAACATCAGTATATATTTGGAGAAATTATTAAAAAAGCCGAAATTGCATGTCGGACCGACCAGAGAAAGACCCGGTCCGATATTGTTAAATGTAGCTGCGACAGCCGTGAAATTGGTAGTGAAATCATAGTTTTCAACGGAAACAAGCAGCATTGAAACAACAAAAATGACGGCATACGTCATGAAATAAACATTTATTGACCTGATAACATCATGGTCTACAGGCTTGTGCTCAAAGGTGAGCTTTTTCACACTCTTTGGGTGAATGTAGCCATTTAACTCCTTAAGTATTGTCTTTACAGCGATGACAATACGAGATACCTTGATACCGCCGCCGGTGCTTCCGGCACATGCACCAATGAACATCAAAAGCACAAGCAGTGTCTTTGAAAGCTCAGGCCATCTGTCGAAATCGGTGCTGGAAAATCCGGTTGTCGTGATGATTGAGCCAACCTGAAACGCTGCCTTTGTGACTGCGTCAAACACACCGGTACACATATGCGCGATATTCACGCTTATGACTACAACGGAGGCTATTATGATGCCGAAATAGTATCTGACCTCTTCCACCTTAAGTGCGTCACGGATGTGACCGAAGAAAAGCAGGTAGTAAGCGTTGAAATTGACACCGAAAAGTATCATAAATATGGTAACAACCCACTGCAGATAAACATTGTAGCCGCAAAAGCTGTCGTTTTTGATACCAAAGCCTCCTGTTCCGGCTGTGCCAAGAGAGGTACAGATGGCATCGTAAAGAGGCATTTTCCCGAAAAGCAGGAAAATAATCTCCATAGTCGTAAGACCAAAGTATATTATGTATAAAAGCCTGGCAGTGTGCCGCATCTTTGGAACAAGTTTTCCGACAGAAGGACCCGGGCTTTCAGCACGCATCAGATTTATGTTGCTGCCGCCTGAAAGCGGGATGATTGCCAGAAGAAATACAAGCACACCCATACCGCCAATCCAGTGCGTAAAGCAGCGCCAGAAATTCATGCAATGGGAGAGTGATTCTACCTCAGGCAGGATGCTCGCTCCTGTCGTGGTGAAGCCGGAGATGGTCTCAAAAAGAGCATCTGTGAAGCTTGGAATCTCTCCTGATATGTAAAACGGCAGACAGCCGAATATACTCAGTACAATCCAGCCCAGTGCGGTTGTTGCACAGCCCTCCTTCAGGTAAAAGGTAAAATCCCTCGGTTTTTTAGCTGAAAAAATAAAACCGATAGCTATGCTTATGAGTGCAACAATCAAAAAGTAGATGCCGCTTTTTTCATAATAAATACCGGCAACAATACATGGCAGAAGCAGCAAAAAGCCTTCAAGCTTTAAAATATATCCCAAAAGATATCGAATTACTGAAGTGTTCATATCATTCCCCCACTATTCCATAATATCCTGAAGATTCGTAAAGCCGGTATGGGTTGTTATAATCATGACAGTATCATTTTTTTGTATGCAGTCATTACCTGTAGGTATAATAATTTTGCCGTTTCGGTTGATGAAGCAGATGAGCAGATGCTTTTTGAGCTTTAGGTCTCGAAGCGGTATGTCTGTCACATTTGAGTTTTCTGATACAAAGAACTCAATTGCTTCAACTCTTGAGTCGTACATGTGGTAGAGAGTCTCTATATTGCAGTTCATAGAGTTTTTCTTTGCACGGACATAGGCAATTATGGCTTCTGAGGTGATGTATTTTGGCGAGATTACACTGCCAAGGTCCAGGCTGTTTATGACATTGGTAAAAGTTATACGATTAAGCTTTGTTATGACCTTTGCATTGGAAACCTGCTTGGCATAGAGCGTAAGCATGATGTTTTCCTCGTCTATACCGGTAAGAGGTACAAATGACTGGCAGGTCTCTATGCCCTCTTCCTTTAAGAGTGCCTGTTCTGTTCCGTCACCGTTTATGATGACAGCATCCGGAAGCAGTATGGAAAGCTCCTCACAGCGCTCGAAGCTATTTTCGATTATTTTGACCTTTATGCCTCGTGATATGAGCTGCTTTGCCAGGTAATATGCGGCTTTGCCGCCTCCGATAATCAGTGTATTTTTTACGCTGTGTGTATTGACTCCGATGTGGCTGAAAAATTCCTTTGTATGTCTGCGTTCGCCGACAAATGACAGCTTGTCGCCCTTTCGGAGCACAAAATCACCTGATGGGATAGTGACCTCATCATCTCTCTCGACTGCACCGATAAGTATGTTGGCATGGTGTCTGGTGCCCAGATCCATGAGCTTTGTTCCGTCGAGGATGCTGCCCTCGGGAATCTCATACTTGATGAGCTGTGCCTGACCGTGAGCAAAGTTTGTCACCTCAAGGCTGGACGGCAGATGAAGAATATGAGCCATCTCAATAGCTGCCTCAAGCTCAGGGTTGATAATGAGTGCAAGACCAAGCTTGTCGCGCAGATATTTGGCCTCCTGGCTGTATTCAGGCGTTCTGACTCTGGCTATAGCAGCACAGTTGCCGACCTGTGTGGCAATGGTACAGCATAGCAGATTCAGCTCATCAGAGCCTGTGACTGCGATGATTAAGTCGGCATCATCAATACCCGCTTCCTGCAGTATCTTGTAGCTGGCACCGTTTCCTGCAATACCCATTACATCATAGATATTGGATACCTGGGAAATCCTCTCCCTGTTTTTGTCGACAATTGTTATGTCGTGCCCCTCCTTGCCAAGCTGCTCAACGAGAGTACGGCCTACCTTGCCGCATCCGACGATGATAATTCTCAGTCCCTGGGAGGGAACCACTCCTTTTTTGAACATTATTTCCTCCGTATATAAAAATATAATGATATGAGGGTCAAAAGGTATTTTGCCCCTCATTTATGATTGTGTGGTGGATAGAATTATTATGACTATCATATATCAATGGATTATAACATAACGCATATATATTTCATAGAGAAAAAAGTCCCAAAAATATGAGATTGTAATAAAGTACAAAAAGTGATAAAATCAATTTTAATTGTAGTATTTGAATAGCTGTTTGAACAGCAATAAGAGATAGATTTTTGGAGCTTTAAGTAATGACGGGATTTTTAAAGGCAAACTACCATACGCACACCTATAGGTGCCAGCATGCATATGGCAGCGAGCGAGAATATATAGAGGCGGCTATCAGAATGGGTATTGCAGAGCTTGGTTTTTCAGACCATGTGCCGTGCCCCTTTAAGGATGGCTATGTTTCGGGCATCCGGATGACGATGGAGCAGGCACCGGAGTATGTGTATGCCATCAGGGAGCTTGGGAAGGAGTATGCATCCGACATAAAGCTTTACGTTGGCTTTGAGGCGGAGTACATACCGGAGTTTTTCAAGGAGCAGAAGGCTATGTTTGACAGGCTTGGCTGTGATTACATGATAATGGGCCAGCATTTTATGAAATCAGAGCAGACAGGCCCGTATACAGGCACACCGACAGATGATGAGAGTCGTATACGCGAGTATGTGGATACTGTTATAGAGGGCATGAAAACAGGCATGTACAGCTATTTAGCACATCCTGATTTAATAAATTATCAGGGACTTGATTCTGTCTACGAATGGGAGATGACGAGGATGTGCAAGGCACTTAAGGAGCTTAACATACCGCTTGAGATAAACATGCTTGGTATCAGTGCAGGAAAGCACTATCCGACAGAGCGCTTCTGGTGTATACCGCATGACATCGGCAACAAAGTGATACTTGGGCTTGATGCACATACAGTGGACAATATATGTGATGTGGAAAGCTATGAAAAGGCACTTGATATAGTCAGAAAATATGACCTGAATCTTATTGACCGGATTGAGATATAGTTACTTACAAAATATCAAATACCAAAAGTGAGGAATGCTATGATTATTACAGAAGAAAAATATAATGAGGAATTAACAAGATATGTTTTGCCTTTTATCAGGCTTAATTTTGAAGATGGCTATATGAAGAGTGCAGATGGCACACGCATACATTACGGCTATGTGACGACACCTGTAGCAAAGGCTGCCATAGTCATATCACATGGATTTACAGAGTGTATGCCTAAATATTATGAGATGATTTACTATTTCGCAAAGGCCGGATACTCAGTATATATGGTGGAGCATCGAGGACATGGCTTTTCGGACAGAAGTGTATCCGATATAAGCATGGTCACTGTAAACAGCTTTGACGATTATGTGAGTGATCTTGATATGTTTATCCGCGAGATTGTGATGAAGCGTGAGGGGCGCAGACCGCTTTACCTGTACGGTCACTCTATGGGAGGCGCGATAGCTGCCCTGTATCTTGAGAAGCATCCTGAGGTATTTACAAAGGCAGTACTTTCAAGCCCTATGATAGAGATGCTTTATGGTAATTTTTCACATTTTGCCGTGGAGGCGATACTGTTTGTCGCAAGTGTGCTTAACTGGAACGATAAATATCTGCCGAGCCAGACACCGTATACGGATGAGTATGATTTTGAATCGAGCTGTTGTCTGTCAAAGGCGCGCTATGACTACATATACAAGTGCAAGGTGGAGGAGGAACGCTATCGTACAAATGGCGCCACCTACAGATGGTGCAGGGCCGGGCGCAAGGCATCCAAATATATAAAGAAGCATGCACAGGAAATTAAAATACCGGTGCTGTTATGCCAGGCGGGAAAGGATTATCTGGTTTCAAATGCCGCTGAGGATGAATTTATTGCGAAACTGCCTCAGGGCATTAAGAAGGTCTATCCTGATTCAAAGCACGAGATATTTAATGCGGATGATGATACCTTGGAGAAGTTTTACTCAGATATCCTTGATTTTTGGGCTTGAACATGAAAATGAAATTCGTCAAGTGAAAAATGTGACATAAAAAATCATTTGTTTTGTTAGAAATGACATATGGATTTAAAATACAATATATAGTATAATCACAACTGTTGCGGACAAGATGTTAGTATTTAAGCCGATGGTAAGAGTACGTAAAGCATAGCCCGTACAGAGAAAAATAATAAAATATATCAATATTGTAACAGGTAAATATACTATCAAACAAATGTGAGGAGAAAGAGAATGTCAGACGAAGTTTTAGACGATGTAATGATTAAGGGTTCATGTAAGGGAAAAGCAGATGCTATTGTAAATTGCCAGTGCAATATCGAGAGTGCACCGGTCAGATGCGAGCAGGCAGAAAGATGTATGTTCTATTCTTATTATAAGTGCAGCAAGCAGTGGAAGAGGCTTGCATAGTTAAAATTAAAGATTAAAAGCTCCGGGCTGACAATGAAGTCGGCATGGAGCTTTTTTGCGTATATAAAGAAAAAAATATTTTACACGCGGAAAACTTATGATAATATATAAAAAAGGTAACTATTCAGAACCATTGAGAACAAAAAAAGCTGATGCGTCATGCTCGCATGTAAGCGGCAGATTTTCTTGTTCTCAAGGTGGCTCTGGATGGATACGTAAAACAAGATATAGGAGAGACGCGCATGAAGAGAGTTTTGGTACTGAGTGATTCACATGGTAATGTGGGAAATATGATTCGGGCAGTCAAAAGAGAGGAGCCTGATATGATACTTCATCTGGGAGACTGCGTTGTGGATGCGGATGCCCTTAGGAGAGAGTTTCCTCATATAACCATGGTCAATGTGCCGGGAAACTGTGATTTTTCACGGGGAGATACAGAGAGACTTATTGATATCGACGGCTATAAGGTACTCATGTGCCATGGACATACATATGGAGTAAAGATGTCATATATGCATCTGGAGCTTCATGCGAAGGAAGTCGGGGCAGACCTGGCGCTCTTTGGACATACACACAAGCTGTTTTATGATAAGCACAATGGTCTTGCGATGATGAATCCGGGAAGCATCGGTGCACCGCTGTGGGGCTGCATGCCATCATACGGTATCATCACATTTGACAAAGAACACGATGTTATGAAGCTTGATGTTGATTATATTGAGTATTGACGAATGATTTATCAAAGCGGTATAATATTGGCTAATACAGTTATTTATATAGGAAGCAGAGGAAAAACAGACAAATGGTAAAGGTAGTAAAGTTTGGCGGCAGCTCGCTCGCCAGTGCAGAGCAGTTCACAAAGGTTGGCGACATCATAAGAAGCGATGAGTCAAGAAAATATGTTGTGCCGAGTGCACCGGGAAAGAGAAATTCCAAAGACACAAAGGTAACAGATATGCTTTATGCATGCTATGATCTGGCTGAGAATGATCAGGATTTCAAGGTTATGCTCAGAAAAATCAAGGACAGATATGATTCAATCATAAATGGCCTTCATTTAAAGCTGGCACTTGATGAGGAGTTCAAGATTATCGCTGAGAATTTCAAGGCAAAGGCAGGTGCAGATTATGCAGCCTCTCGTGGTGAGTACTTAAACGGAATCATCATGGCAAACTATCTCGGATATGAGTTTATAGATTCGGCAACAGTCATCTTTTTTGATGAGAATGGCAATTTTGACGCGGAAAAGACAGACAAGGTGCTCTCAAAGAAGCTTGAGCAGACAGAAAAGGCTGTTATTCCGGGCTTTTACGGAGCAGGACCTGACGGAAAGGTAGTCACCTTCTCAAGAGGTGGTTCGGATATCACTGGTTCCATCGTGTCAAAGGCATGTCATGCCAGCATGTACGAGAACTGGACAGATGTTTCAGGCTGTCTCGTAGCTGATCCTAGAATTATCGACAATCCACAGCCAATCAAGGTTGTTACTTATAGAGAGCTCAGAGAGCTTTCATATATGGGAGCATCAGTGCTCCACGAGGATGCTGTTTTCCCTGTAAGAAAGGCAGGCATCCCAATCAATATCAGAAATACAAACGACCCGGAAGCACCTGGTACTCTCATCGTCGAGAGCACATGCCAAAAGCCTGATTATACCATCACAGGTATCGCCGGAAAGAAGGGCTTTGTTGCGGTAAATATCGACAAGGACAAGATGAACTCAGAGGTGGGCTTCTGTAGAAAGGCTCTCCAGGCGTTTGAGGAGAACGGTATCTCTATAGAGCATATGCCATCAGGTATCGATACTATGACAGTATTCGTACATCAGGCAGAGTTTGAGGGCAAGGAGCAGCAGGTTATCAGCTCAATCAGAAGACTTGCTCATCCTGATATCATTGACCTCGAGTCAGACCTCGCGCTTATCGCTGTTGTTGGCCGTGGCATGAAGTCAAACCGTGGTACAGCCGGCAGGATTTTCTCTGCACTTGCACATGCCAATATCAATGTGCGCATGATTGATCAGGGTTCATCAGAACTCAATATCATCATCGGTGTAAGCAATGATGATTTTGACAAGGCAATAAAAGCCATCTACGATATTTTTGTTGTCACACAGCTGTAATAAGCTACAGAGAGATTATCCGTTGGGACCGGAATTGAATAGGATAATTTAAAAATTAAATGTAGAATTTATAAAATACAGGGCTTGGCGGAATATATGCCAGGCTCTGTATTTTTTTGAATAGGTAAAGCTTTGAAAAAGCTTTATGAGGAGGCTTTAAGCGAGAAAACAAAATACCCTCACATAAGCTGGAAATGCGCATATATTATAGCGAAAGGAAGAAGTTATTATGCAAAAAGACACTATAATATATGTTACGGATCAGAGGCAAAAGTACCTCGCTGATATGCTGGGAGGAGAACAGACAGATTGCAGAAATAGCGGCGGGATTGATTATGAGCGTGTTGGGAATATTGTGTTTCCTACACCTTTTTCAAAGCTAAAGCTTATAAATAGTGATATAGAAAAATTAAAACATAATATAATAATTAACAATATTGCAGTGTGGGGCGGCATGATGCCGGAGTGCTTTCCCGGCGTTGACAGGGGCTGTGACTTTATGAGAGATGAAACTGTCATAGAGCAGAATGCCATTGTTACGGCCGAGGCCACTGCGTCCATAGCAATACAAAAAAGCATACATGGTATATACGGCTCAAAGGTACTTGTGAGCGGGTTTGGAAAATGCGGAAAGGCAATTGCCCGCGTTTTTTCTGCTATGGGAGCCCATGTCATGGTGATGGCAAGGAGAAAACAGGCAAGGCATGAGGCCGCTGAACTGGGATATGAAACGGTGGATTTTAATGATCCTGCCAAGGCATGTTTTGAAACACTGTTTCTCATAAACACAGTACCGGATAGGGTTATAGATGAAAGTTTAATCATGATTTTGCAAAAAGATGCAATAATTATAGATATTGCATCTAAGCCCGGCGGCTGTGATTTTGAGGCTTGTAAGAGGTATCAGATAAACTGTACGCATGCGCTCGGCCTTCCGGGCATATACTGTCCGAAAACCGGTGCAAAAATACTTTATGACTGTATGAAAAGAAAAGGTATGACGGAGGGCTTATGGTTATTTCGGATTGCACCGTAGGAATGGGAATTACAGGCTCCTTTTGTAGTTTTGAAAAGACTAAGGATGTTGCAAAGCGGCTTGTGGATAGCTTCACACATGTGACACCTGTATATTCCTATAATGCACAGATGATGAACACGCGCTTTGGAAAGGCAGGAGACTTTATGCATACTATCTCCGAAATCACAGGGGATGAGGGCATCAGGACACTGCAGGAGGCAGAGCGTGTCGGCCCGGGAAAGCTGTTTGACGTGATGGTGATTTACCCATGCACCGGCAACACAGCGGCAAAGCTTGCAAACGGCATAGTGGATACACCGGTCCTTCTCGCGGCAAAGGCTCATCTGAGAAACGGCAGACCGCTTGTTATCGGGATTTCCACAAATGATGCGCTCGGCATCAACTTTAAGAATATCGGAAAGCTGATGAATATGAAAAATATTTATTTTGTGCCGTTTGGGCAGGATGACTGTGTGAAGAAACCGAATTCACTCGTGTGTGATGGAAAACAGGTTGTCGACACAATAAATGAAGTGATGGCAGGACGACAGATTCAGCCGGTAATCCTCTAGAGTGGGAATATTACTTTATTGAGATTATAGTACGGGACGATTCACGCAGGCACCGCGGTGGGCTGCATACACTCCGGTGTCCGCTACGCTGCGCAGCCAAGATACTGTGCAAATTATGCTTTGTAGGTTTTCATAGGATGACGAAAACGTCGAAACTCGCCATCCATGGCTCGATTTCTCCTTGCCTCGGCGTCCATGCCTCGGCATTTCTGTGTAGCATGTGCATAATTCGACAGTATCTAAGCAGCTTCGCTATTCGCGGACTCCGGAGTGTATGCAGCCCGCCGCGGTGCCCGCGTGAATCGTCCCTTACGTTATGGCGTAAATAGTAAATAATAGGAAAAGATTTATGAATCTGAATTGTTGCTGTTCATACTGTTAGATATTAACAGTAACTTCTGAATTGAAAAACTGAGTTGGGAAATGTAAAAAAACAGAGGAAAGATGTAAAAATATATGTTATAATCATGTATACAAAAAATTGAAAACACAGGAGGATAAAATATGTCATATATTTACAAAACAAAAGGAACCTGTTCAACACAGATTGAGCTTGACCTCGATGGAGATGTAGTACATAACGTAAAGTTTACAGGAGGCTGCAACGGAAATCTTAAGGCCATCCCAAAGCTCGTTGAAGGACTCACAGTTGCCCAGGTAGAAGAAAAAATCGGTGGAATTAAATGTGGATTTAAGAATACATCCTGCGGTGACCAGCTTGCAAAAGCATGCCGCGAAGCATATGAAGCCCAGAAATAATAAAATAGGAAATTCCATATGTAAACCTTATATAGTGATATATGTATTTAAAAGCTATATAACATTAAAAACATAATAAATACATGCAAACATGTAGCGCCAAAAGCTCTCCCATAAGGAGAGCTTTTGAATTAAAAAAATAATTCTGCCATGCTTCGCGCACAACAAAGTGGATCCGGGAAGTACACAGTGTGTTCAGAATAAAAAATATGAACTGCCACGGTGTTCCATAAACTCAAATAGCATGAAGCACTATCACCAAAACACAGCCTGTCAGGGCAAAAAGCCGTGGCTGACTTCATATTTTTTATGAGGAATATACTGTGTGCTACCCCGGACCGCACAGCCTTCCATGCGCGAAGTCTCCCCATTAAAGCTCGGCACTCCCACAAATATTTTTATAAAATGTTTACAAAACATTCATCCCTTTAGGTTGTGCAATCATCCTCAAAGTGTTACAATAACACTATTGTGAGCCTGTACAAGGGCAATTTGAAGTTATAGGAGAAAAATATGAGCGCATTTTCAAAAATCTTTGGTTCTCACAGCGAGAGAGAGCTTAAGAGAATTTACCCGATTGCTGACAAGGTTGAGTCATATAAGGAAGCAATGGGAAAGCTTTCCGATGAAGAATTAAAGGATAAGACAAGGGAGTTTAAAAAGCGTCTGGAGGACGGAGCAACACTTGATGATATTCTTCCGGAGGCATTTGCTACAGTAAGAGAGGCTGCTAAGCGTGTGCTTGGCATGGAACATTATAGAGTACAGATAATCGGTGGTATTATTTTGCATCAGGGACGTATTGCAGAGATGCGAACCGGTGAAGGTAAGACACTTGTTTCTACACTTCCTGCATACCTTAATGCACTTGAGGGCAAGGGTGTGTGTATTGTCACAGTCAATGATTACCTTGCAAAGCGTGATGCTGAGTGGATGGGACAGGTTCATGAGTTCTTAGGACTTAAGGTCGGCGTGGTACTTGGCGGTATGGACAATGACGAGCGCAGGGAGGCTTATGGCTGTGATATTACATATATCACAAACAATGAGCTTGGATTTGATTACCTGCGTGACAATATGGTTATCTACAAGGAACAGCTTGTTCAGAGAGGTCTCCACTATGCTATCATCGATGAGGTCGATTCAGTGCTTATCGATGAGGCACGTACACCTCTTATCATTTCAGGACAGAGTGGCAAGTCGACAAGACTTTACGAGGCATGCGATATCCTGGCTACACAGATGAAGCGTGGTGAGGATGTTCCTGAGTATTCAAAGATGGATGCCATCATGGGCATTGTCCAGGACGAGACCGGTGATTTCATCGTAAATGAGAAGGACAAGGTTGTAAACCTTACACAGGATGGTGTGAAAAAGGTAGAACAGTTCTTCCATATCGAGAACCTTGCAGATCCGGAGAATCTTGAAATCCAGCACAATATCATACTTGCGCTTCGTGCGCACAACCTCATGTTCAAAGATCAGGACTATGTGGTAAAGGATGATGAGGTGCTTATCGTAGATGAGTTTACCGGACGTATCATGCCTGGACGCCGTTATTCGGACGGACTGCATCAGGCTATCGAGGCAAAGGAGCATGTAAAGGTTAAGAGAGAGAGCAAGACCCTTGCCACAATCACATTCCAGAACTTTTTCAACAAGTTTGACAAGAAGGCCGGTATGACAGGTACAGCTCTCACAGAGGAGAAAGAGTTCCGTGATATCTATGGCATGGATGTTGTCGAGATACCTACAAATAAGCCGGTAGCGCGTATTGATTTGCAGGATGCTGTATACGCTACCAAAAAGGAAAAGTTCAAGGCAGTTGTGGATGCGGTTAAAGAGGCACATGAAAAGGGACAGCCTGTTCTTGTAGGTACAATCACCATCGAGACATCAGAGCTTTTGAGCGGCATGCTCAAGAGAGAGGGAATCCCTCACACGGTATTAAATGCCAAGTTCCATGAGAAAGAGGCAGAGATTGTTGCACTTGCAGGACAGCACGGTGCAGTTACAATAGCAACCAACATGGCAGGCCGTGGTACCGATATCAAGCTTGACGATGAGGCAAAGGCTGCCGGAGGTCTTAAGATTATCGGTACAGAACGCCATGAGTCAAGACGTATAGACAATCAGCTCCGTGGACGTGCAGGACGTCAGGGAGATCCGGGTGAGTCACAGTTCTTCATCTCACTTGAGGACGACCTCATGAGACTTTTCGGTTCAGAGCGTCTGATGGGCGTTTTCAATGCTCTCGGAGTACCGGAGGGCGAGCAGATCCAGCATAAGATGCTCACATCTGCTATCGAGAAGGCTCAGGAGAAAATCGAGGCCAACAACTTTGGTATTCGTAAAAATCTTCTCGAGTATGACCAGGTGGACAATGACCAGAGAGAGATTATCTACAGCGAGCGTATGAAGGTGCTTAACGGTGACAACATGCGTGATGCTATCCTTAAGATGGTTCAGGAGCAGGTTGAGAAGTCTGTCGACAGATGTATTTCCGAGGAAATTGACAGAGCTGACTGGGATCTTGTAGAGCTCAACGAGCTTGTGCTTCCGGTCATTCCTCTTGATCCGATTACAAAAGAGGATATTGAGTCAATCAAGAATGCAAAGCAGCTTAAGCAGTACTTAAAGGAAAAGGCTGTCATGCTTTATGAGCAGAAGGAGACAGAATTCCCTGAGCCTGAGCAGTTCAGAGAGATTGAGCGTGTTGTGCTTCTTCGTGTAATCGACAGAAAGTGGATGGATCACATCGATGATATGGCACAGCTTCGTCAGGGAATCGGCTTACAGGCTTATGGACAGAAAGATCCAATCGTAGAGTACAAGATGGCAGGCTTTGATATGTTTGACGACATGATTTCAGCTATCCAGGAGGATACTGTCAGACTGCTGTATCATGTACAGGTTGAGCAGAAGGTCGAGCGAGAGCAGGTTGCAAAGATTTCGGGCACAAACAAGGATGAGTCAGCACAGAATGCACCAAAGCGCCGTGCAGCAGCCAAGGTATATCCGAATGACCCATGTCCATGTGGCAGTGGCAAGAAATATAAGCAGTGCTGTGGACGTGTGAAATAAATTTTAAATGGCTGTAATCGTTGCTGGTCACACTGTTAGGCGTGAATCGTAACATAAAATAAATAAACAAGAACGAATGTTCTAAAATTGTGGACAAAGTCGATTTTTTGTAGTAAAATAAAGCGCGTAAGTGCATACTATAAATGATTGACTTTGTCTTTTTATAATTTTACAAAAGCAGTATTTAAGATTTTTTTGGAGGAAGCGTGCGTTATGGAATTTAAACTGCATTCAAAATACAAGCCGACCGGCGACCAGCCACAGGCAATAGAGCAGCTTGTAAAGGGCTTTAAGGAGGGCAACCAGTTTGAGACCTTACTTGGAGTTACCGGCTCCGGCAAGACCTTTACCATGGCTAATGTCATTGCAGCACTCAATAAGCCTACACTTATCATATCGCACAATAAGACACTGGCGGGGCAGCTCTATGGTGAGATGAAGGAGTTTTTCCCCGAAAATGCAGTAGAGTACTTTGTCTCCTACTACGACTATTACCAGCCTGAGGCCTATGTGCCGCAGTCTGATACGTACATAGCCAAGGATTCCTCTGTAAATGATGAGATAGATAAGCTCAGGCTTTCAGCCACGGCAGCACTCACGGAGCGAAAGGACGTCATTGTCGTGGCATCGGTTTCCTGCATATACGGACTTGGAAGTCCTGATGAGTGGACAGGCATGAGTATTTCGCTGCGCCCGGGGCAGGAGAGGGACAGGGATGATCTCGCGAGGGCTCTCATAGATTTACAGTACACCAGGAATGATATGGATTTTCACCGAGGCACCTTCAGAGTGCATGGTGATGTGCTTGATATATTTCCGGCAAATGCCGATGATACGGCAATCAGGGTTGAGTTTTTCGGTGATGAGATAGATCGGATAGTGGAGGTTGATGTGCTGACCGGCGAGGTAAAGTGCTCGCTTGAGCATACGATGATTTTCCCTGCATCCCACTATGTAGTTTCGCAGGAGAAGATAAATGAGGCCTGCCTCAATATAGAGAAAGAGCTTGATGAGCGTGTGAAGTATTTTAAAGGCGAGGACAAGCTCATAGAGGCTCAGCGAATAGCAGAGAGGACCAATTTTGACATAGAGATGATGAGGGAGACAGGCTTCTGCTCAGGAATTGAGAACTATACGAGGCATCTGAACTTTGCAAAGCCGGGGGAGCCTCCTATGACACTCATAGATTTCTTCCCGGATGATTTTCTCATAATTGTGGATGAGTCACATATCACGATTCCACAGATAGGCGGTATGTATGCGGGGGACCGCTCCAGAAAGACCACTCTTGTGGACTATGGCTTCAGACTGCCCTCGGCCCTTGACAACAGACCTCTCAATTTCGAGGAGTTCGAGGGTAAAATAGACCAGATGCTCTTTGTCTCAGCCACTCCGAATAAGTATGAGAATGAGCATGAGCTGCTTCGTGCGGAGCAGATTATCAGACCGACGGGACTTTTGGATCCTGAGATATCAGTGCGCCCTGTTGAGGGACAGATTGATGACCTTGTGTCAGAGGTCAATAAGGAGACTGCAAACCATCACAAGGTGCTTATCACCACACTCACAAAGCGTATGGCTGAGGATCTAACAAACTATATGGCAGAGCTTGGCATCAGGGTAAAGTACCTGCATTCAGATATAGATACACTTGAGAGGGCGGAGATAATACGTGACCTGCGTCTTGACGTATTTGACGTGCTCGTCGGCATCAATCTGCTCAGGGAGGGCCTTGATATCCCGGAGATTACACTTGTTGCCATACTCGATGCGGATAAGGAAGGCTTCCTTCGCTCAGAGACCTCACTTATCCAGACGATAGGACGTGCCGCACGTAACAGTGAGGGCCATGTTATCATGTACGCTGACAAGATTACAGACTCCATGCGTGTCGCAATTGACGAGACAAAGCGTCGTAGAAAGGTACAGGAAGAGTACAATGAGGCTCACGGCATCACGCCACAGACTATACAGAAATCCGTGCGTGATCTCATAGCTATCTCAAAGAAGGTAGCGGCCGATGAGAATGCTCTTGACAAAGATCCGGAGTCAATGAGCAAAAAAGAGCTTGAGAAGCATATCGCAGATATAGAGAAAAAGATGAAAAAAGCAGCGGCAGAGCTCAATTTCGAGGCGGCTGCTGAGTACAGGGATAAGCTTATTATGCTTAAAAACACATTGAGAGACGTAAAATAAAAGCTTATAACATCCGGAAGCAATTTGGAGGAACACAAATTATGGCAAAAAAAGAAAGAAAATACATCAAAATACGAGGTGCCAGCGAACACAATCTAAAGTGCGTCAGTCTTGACATCCCGAGAGATGAGTTTGTTGTTTTTACAGGGCTTTCAGGCTCCGGCAAGTCATCACTGGCATTTGATACCATATATGCTGAGGGGCAGCGCAGGTACATGGAGTCACTTTCATCGTATGCGCGTCAGTTTTTAGGACAGATGGAAAAGCCGAATGTGGAGTCTATAGAGGGACTTCCGCCTGCCATTTCCATTGACCAGAAATCCACCAACAAGAACCCACGTTCAACTGTCGGAACGGTCACAGAGATATATGATTACTTCAGACTGCTTTATGCCAGAATTGGAATACCACACTGTCCGAAGTGCGGGCGTGCCATTACAAAGCAGACGATAGACCAGATGGTGGATACTGTTATGGCGCTGCCTGAGCGCACACGTATCCAGCTTCTTGCACCGGTGGTCAGAGGCCGCAAGGGTGAGCACCAGAAGCTGTTCGAGAGAGCCAAAAAGAGCGGATATGTGCGTGTGATTGTAGATGGCAGCATGTATGAGCTCTCCGAGGATATTCCAATGGAGAAAAATATAAAGCACAATATTGATATAGTAGTGGATCGTCTGGTTGTAAAGCCTGGTATAGAGAAGCGCCTTACTGATTCACTTGAAAATGTATTTGAACTGACAGAGGGCAATGCCATAGTTGATATTGTGGATGGCGAACAGATGACCTTTTCCCAGAACTTTGCGTGCCCTGACTGTGGCATAAGCATAGATGAGGTTGAGCCGAGAAGCTTCTCCTTCAACAATCCGTTCGGAGCATGTCCGACCTGCTACGGACTCGGCTACAAGATGGAGTTTGACCCGCAGCTTATGGTGCCTGACTCATCGCTTTCCATATCTGAGGGCGCCATACAAGTGATGGGCTGGCAGTCATGTACAGACCCAAAGAGCTATACCTATGCGACACTTCGTGCGCTGCATGAGGGCTATGGGCTTCCTCTCGACACACCGATTGATGATTTATCTGCAGATATGAAAAAACTGCTGTTTTACGGTGGAGATGGCAGGGTGCTCAAGGTCAGATACAAGGGTCAGAGAGGCGAAGGCGTCTATGACCTTGTATGGAACGGCCTTGTGGACAATGTTGAGCGCCGATACAAGGAGACCTTTTCTGATACGGCAAAGGCAGAGTATGAGCAGTTTATGCGCATTACTCCGTGTACGAGCTGTAAGGGACAGAGGCTTAAGCCGTCGTCACTTGCCGTTACGGTTGCGGACAAGAACATATATGAGATGACCTCCATGTCTGTGAAGGAGCTTGTGAAGTTCCTTGCTGATATAGAGCTTACAGAGCAGCAACACTATATAGGAGACCAGATACTAAAGGAAATCCGTGCGAGAGTTGGCTTTTTGCAGCAGGTCGGTCTTGATTACCTCACTCTTACCCGTGGCACGGCGAGCCTTTCAGGCGGGGAAGCCCAGCGAATCAGGCTTGCCACGCAGATTGGCTCAGGACTTGTAGGTGTGGCATATATACTTGATGAGCCAAGTATCGGACTGCATCAGAGGGATAACGACAAGCTGCTTGGTGCACTTATGAATCTTAAGAATCTGGGAAATACGCTCATAGTTGTGGAGCATGATGAGGATACCATGCGTGCAGCGGATTATATCGTGGATGTAGGGCCGGGAGCCGGCTCGCACGGTGGGGAGATAGTGGCAGCAGGCTCGTTAAAGGACATTATAAGGTGCAAAAAATCACTCACAGGAGCATATCTGAGCGGTAAAATAAAGATACCGGTGCCACAGGAGAGGCGCAAGCCAAGCGGATATATCACGATAAGAGGAGCCAGGGAGAATAACCTGAAAAATATTGATGTGCAGATCCCTCTTGGTATCATGACCTGTGTTACAGGCGTGTCGGGCTCGGGAAAGAGCTCATTGACCAATGAGATACTATACAAGCATCTGGCCAAATCCTTAAACAGAGCCAGGTGTATCGCAGGTGACCACGACGGTATAGATGGTCTTGAACAGCTTGATAAGGTCATAGACATCGACCAGTCACCGATAGGCCGTACACCCCGCTCTAATCCTGCCACATATACAGGCGTGTTTGATATGATAAGAGACCTGTTTGCATCAACACCCGATGCCAAGGCAAAGGGCTATAAAAAGGGCCGTTTCAGTTTCAATGTAAAGGGCGGCCGGTGTGAGGCCTGTGGCGGCGATGGAATCCTTAAGATAGAGATGCATTTCCTGCCTGATGTATATGTGCCGTGTGAGGTCTGTGGAGGCAAACGATATAACAGGGAGACACTCGATGTAAAGTACAAGGGCAAGAGCATATACGATGTTCTTGATATGACAGTGGAGGAGGCACTTGAGTTTTTCAAAAATGTGCCAAAGATCCAGAACAAAATCCAATCGCTCTATGATGTCGGACTATCCTACGTGAAGCTGGGACAGCCGTCCACAGAGCTTTCGGGTGGTGAGGCACAGCGTATCAAGCTTGCCACAGAGCTTAGCAGAAAGAGCACCGGAAAGACCATATATATACTTGATGAGCCTACCACAGGACTGCACTTTGCAGATGTACACAAGCTTGTGGAGATACTGCGCAGGCTCTCAGACGGAGGCAATACTGTAGTTGTTATCGAGCACAACCTCGACGTGATAAAGACAGCTGACTATATAATAGATATGGGACCTGAGGGCGGAGACGGCGGCGGAACCGTCATAGCGCAGGGCACACCTGAGGAGATATGCGAGGTAAAACAGTCATATACAGGCCGGTTTTTGAAACCATATCTGGAAAAAGACAAGGATAAACTTTAAAATTTTATTAAATATGACCTTTTTCAAAAAAAAAGTTTGAAAAATGGGATTTATTGTATATAATAAGAGAGTGTATGTGTAAATTTAAAGATATGGCAGGAAAGGGGCTATTAAAATGGTCGGATCAGATATCGGAATCGATTTAGGAACAGCAAGTATACTTGTTTATATAAAAGGAAAGGGTGTTGTGTTAAAGGAGCCTTCAGTAGTAGCCTTTGACAGGGACACCAACAAGATTAAGGCAATCGGAGAGGAAGCACGCCTCATGCTCGGAAGGACACCGGGTAATATCGTTGCAGTCAGACCGCTGCGTCAGGGTGTTATCTCAGATTATACAGTTACAGAGAAGATGATCAAGCACTTCATCCAGAAGGCGCTTGGTAAGAAGAGCTTCAGAAAGCCGCTCGTGAGCGTATGTGTGCCAAGTGGTGTTACAGAGGTTGAGAAGAAAGCCGTTGAGGATGCTACATTTCTGTCTCTTATACACATCTCCGAGCCCACGAGACCGTACTAGA